>Ga0310690_10001226_pt1 | contig 46838 bp, 36 predicted proteins | sample AusTroGonzalo_MG_2_FD_207661 | JGI IMG/M metagenome (GOLD analysis project Ga0310690, IMG submission 207661) | Bovine rumen microbial communities from tropical cattle in Woodstock, Queensland, Australia - Gonzalo_04 (v2) (version 2) | ecosystem: Host-associated > Mammals > Digestive system >... | reverse complement strand
GTTTGATTCTTTTAACAATTTTTTAGGAGGCTCTCATGAAAATTTTTGTTCTCAACTGCGGAAGTTCTTCAATCAAGTACCAGCTTTTCGACATGACGGACGAAACTGTCATCGCGAAAGGTCTTGCCGAGAAGATCGGAAATCCCGAAGGCCACATCGAGCTTAAGATCACCAATCCCAAAAACAAGATCGAAGTCAACCTTCCTCTTGCGGACCACTCGGTAGCTCTGAACAAAATCATGGATATGATGACCGAAAACGGCGTTATCAAAGACAAATCGGAGATCACGGCGATCGCTCACAGACTTGTCCATGCCGGCGAATACTACCACGGCAGCGTTGAAGTTACGGACGATGTCGTTTTCAGAATTCAGGAATGCAACGACCTCGCTCCGCTTCACATTCCGGCAAACATCATCGGCATCAGGACCTGCCAGAAACTTTTCCCGGATACCTTCATGTCGGGAACTTTCGACACCGCTTTCCATCACACGATGCCGGATTACGCTTATATGTATCCGATCGACTACAAATACTACGAAAAATACAGAGTCCGCAGATACGGCTTCCACGGATCGAGCCACTTCTTCGTTTCGAACAGAGCCGCTGAGATGCTCGGAAAAGACATCAAAGACCTCAAGATCGTTACATGCCACCTTGGAAACGGCTGCTCGATGGCTGCAGTTGACGGCGGAAAATCGATCGACACCACGATGGGTATGACTCCGCTTGAAGGCGTAATGATGGGAACCCGTTCGGGCGACGTTGACCCTGGCGTTATCTTCTTCCTTGCAGACAAAGAGGGCGGACATCAGCCGGTTAACAAAATGTTCAACAAAAACAGCGGTTTATTCGGCGTAAGCGGCATTTCCAACGATATGCGCGATATCCGCAAAGCTCGTGATGAAGGCAACAAACGCGCTGCACTTGCTCTTGCAATGTTCACATACAGGATCAAAAAGTACATCGCTTCCTACGCTGCTGCAATGGGCGGAGTCGATGTAGTAATCTTCACGGGCGGAATCGGCGAGAATGTCGGTGAGATCCGCGAAAGATCGGTCGAAGGTCTTGAGTTCATGGGCATCAAGATGAACAAAGAACTCAACAACACGATCTGCGGAACAGAAGCGGTCGTCAGCACCGACGATTCCAAAGTTAAAGTCATGGTCATCCCGACGAACGAAGAGCTCGTTCTTGCAAGGGATTCCAAGAAACTTTACGAAGAAAAGTTCGGCAAAAAATAAGTTCCCGAAGTGAATTTTTCTAAGATTTTCCTTGCTTTTTCATAAAAATCATCTTCATTTTGTGATTTTTTAGCAGTTTTTATCTCCTGAAAATTTACCTTGTATAACGGATGTTTTATTTGATATTAAAAATTTAATTGACTATAATTCTGAAATTTATATTTTTATTGTTGTCGTACTTTTGTGTTGTTGGGTAAAATATGAAAGAAGATATTGCGATTCACAGTGAAAGTAATTTGAGATCCAAAATCTACATAATTCGCGGAAAACAGGTAATGCTGGACTTCGATTTGGCTGAAATATACGGTTATTCAGTCAAGGCATTTAATCAGCAAGTTAAGAATAACATTGAGAAATTTGATGATGATTTTAGGTTTAAGCTGACTTGGGAAGAGATGTTCGAAATTTCTAAATGTTCAAGGTCAAAATTTTTGACCTTGAACGGGGTATGACGATGTTGCAAAGCTTGCGCTCCAGACTTCGCAAAACACCAAAGATATTGCGGAAATTAAAGAATATATTCACGGTTTTAGCCAGATTGAAATTCCAAAGAATCTTTTCTCTTTAAAGGGAAAAAATGTTGAAGCGGATAAAAATAATCTGAAAATCGATATTTCGGACAAAATTCTTCTCATTCGAGGTCAGTATGTGATGACCGACAGAGACTTGGCGGAGCTTTACGGTGTTGAAACAAAGAGACTTAATGAACAAGTCCGCAGAAATATTGAAAGATTCCCGTCGAACTTTATGTTTCAACTCAATGAGAGTGAATTTGAATTTTTGAGGTCGCAATTTGCGACCTCAAAAACAGAAACCAGAGGCGGTCGTCAATATTTACCTTACGTCTTTACCGAACAGGGTGTGGCAATGCTTTCCGCTGTTCTAAAAAGCGATACTGCGGTGCAGACAAGCATCATGATTATGGAAGCTTTTGTCGCTTTACGCCGGTTTGCGCAGACAAATTCCCAAATTTTTCAAAGATTGGATTTTATGGAAAAACGGCAAATAACCAGTGAACTTCACCAGTTAGAATCCGACAGAAAAATCGATGAACTTTTCGACAAAATGGACAGATACAAAATCGAGGACAAGCAGGGAATTTTTTTCCAAGGTCAGATTTTCGATGCTTATGCGAAATTCGAGTCATTTATTGCTGAGGCTGAAAAAGAGATCGTTCTGATTGATAATTATGTTGATTTAAGTGTTCTGGAACGCTTGGCAAAGAAAAAAAGCGGTGTGAAAGTCACAATTTTCACTTGTTCTAAGACAAAAATCACACCTCTTGATATCCAGAAATTCAATGAACAATATCCGGTGCTTGAACTGAAACATACAGAAAAAATCCACGACAGATTTTTGATAATTGACAACCAAATCCTTTACCATGTCGGAGCATCACTAAAGGATTTAGGCAAAAAATGCTTTGCTTTTGAAATAATGGATTCATCGTGGATTCAGGAAATTATGAGGAATTTGTGAACTTGGCTCTCACTCTGGGAGAGATGTCGGTCGCTGCTGTAGAGCCGTAACCTGATACGGCTCATTGGTTGGTGTAGGATAAGGCGGTGTTCCGTTTTCGCCATCTCAAAACGGAAATGCGGGGGATTTGTTATTTAAGATATTTTTCTATGACGTAAATTTCGTCGTGAGCCTATCTCACACAACGGACATAGTGATTCTTGCTCTTATAGTCGTTGGTCACACTTCCGACACTGAAGTTCACAGCCGCAGCTAAACTGGGTTTATCGGAAGGAACAGAGGAAGACCATAACCAGTTGATGTCTTCCAATTTGCTGTATGTTCCGCTTGAATCAGATGCACAGCCTGAGCAGGTGTCACTATAGCAATCAGACCATGACAAACAGCTGTCTGTAACTCCGCAGCCTGCGCCACTCTGCGTTGCAGGGCAGTTCTGTATAAGCGTTCTGAGTTCGCTGATTGTCGGCAGGTGCCAATCCGAATAGCCTCCCTCCGTCAAATTGTTGCAGTAGTCAACAGCATTCTGCCATATTAATGCATACTGAGTAGACTGAGCTCCCCAGGTCACAGCAGACGACCATGTGAGACCGCTTGCCGGATCTTTGCACGGAGTGCCGCTTAATGTGCTGCATTCGGGCAGCTTTGTGCATGAAGAATCTTTCCAATAGTAACCTGATTTGCATCCGCAGACATGGCTTAATGCATTTATTATGCAGCTGCCGTTTGAATTGGTGATAGACGTGCACGGATTCGGATCACACGGATTTACACAAGATGAACCGTTATAATAGTAACCAGTCGGGCAGTCTACAGAAACACCGTTAATGATGCAACCTTTGGAAGCATTTTGACTTGGTTCAATATGGCTGGTACAGCCCTCTTTACCATGACATTGATCTATACAACTTTTTGCATTTTTCAATGTTACATACACAGTCATAGGATCTTCTGAGTTAGAGCCGTTACCAACCTGCATTGTCATATAAAACATGTTGGTATTCGAATCTCTTTTGATGGATGTAACAGCCACAGGAAAATCGTACCAGAATCCATTGTTTTTCTTTGGAAGTAATTTATGTGTTACGCTTTCCAACCATACGAACTCTTCTATGGTTGTGTAACATGTATTATAATCATCATCAAGTTGATAATTTGGCATTGATTCACATAATGTCATATACTTAGCTGGAAGTGATCTGGTTTGTTTTGTATTTTTTGTTTCTATGGCCAGCGTTTCATTTTCGCCATTCACCATGCAACCATCGGACAAATCTGTCGCAGACGGTGTCATTTCAACAATGGATGTATTTTTGTTGCCCTGACTTAAACAACTGGTGGATACAAAATTAACATCTAAAAGCAGACCTGGTACCCTGATTTTCATATTGGATTGGCTACCATTATTTGAATAATCGACCGTCATAGAAACGATTCTGTGCTCTCTATTCGGTGGGGGGAACCCATAAGTGTCAAACAGAATTTTTGGGGCAGCATTTTCCAACCACATTGGTTTGCTTAAATCGCCTTCGCATTTATCAACAATATACATTTTCCCATCGTCATATTGTGCGGGTTGTTGTATATAGTTATAAGGGCACAACTCCTTTGCTTGTTCGTGCCTGGAGCGTTTCAAATCATCTGTCTGGGTTTGCGTCAAGTTTTCCAAACTTATACCCTCGCCAGCCCAAAAACCATTTGAATCATTGGTATTGTCAGAATCATCATTTTCAGATGGATTATCGTCATCATCGTTGTTTTCAATTGGATCATTGTCATTTACATCTGAATCATTATTGTCAACCGGTTGGTTGTCTTTATCATCGTCACCAATTACATCATCGGAATCATCATTATTGATTGGCTGGTCGTCTTTATCATCGCCACCAATTACATCATCGGAATCGTCATTATTGATTGGCTGTTTATCTTTATCGTTATTTTCGTCACTTGGATTGTCCGGATCTTCGATACAGACATTGTTCTCTTTATCGCAGAGAAGTCCTTCATCGCAGCTTTTGTTCGGGTAGCATTCCTGACCGAGTTTGCCAAAGTTTGAGACTGAATCGTCGCCGCTTTCATTGGCCGGTTTTGAGGAACCGCCGCAAGCGGCAAAGAAAATCATCGCAATAAACATTACAAAACAAACAAAAATTTTCTTCATTTTAAACCTCCTGAGAGCATCATTTTGTCTCGAAAAAATTACCTCTAACCCCTCGCCACAATGTAGAGGGGAACAAAAGGGGTGAGGTATAAAACCGAAAAAGTTTAGGTAAATGCTGGTCGAAAGGCAAGTTTTTCTCCTTGTTTTCAATCTGTTTTTCGCTATAATCCGCCGGTTTAACCTTAATTGGAGGTAAATATGAATAACTACAAACATGATTTCATCGATTTTATGGTTGCGTGCGAAGTTCTCACTTTCGGCGATTTTGTCACAAAAAGCGGCAGAAAGACCCCGTTTTTCGTAAATACCGGCAAATACCGAACGGGCGAGCAGATTGCGAAACTCGGTGAATTTTATGCTGAATCAATCATGGAAAACACGAAAGGGGAGTTTGATGTCCTTTTCGGACCGGCATACAAAGGGATCCCGCTTGCAGTTTCGGCATCTATTGCTCTCAGCTCGAAATTCGGCAAGAATGTCTCCTTCTGCTTCAACAGAAAAGAGGTCAAGGATCACGGCGAAGGGGGAAATCTCATCGGCCACAAACTTCAGAAAGGGGAGAGAGTCCTCATAATCGAAGATGTTACCACGGCAGGAACGAGCATCCGCGAGACTGTTCCGCTCCTCAAAGCTGCGGCTGATATCGAACTTGCGGCACTTTCGGTCTCGGTCAACAGAATGGAACGCGGAACGGGCGAGAAGAGCGCACTCGACGAGATCAGAGACGACTTCAAAATGAACACCTTCTCCATCGTCACCATGGCCGAAGTCGTTGAATACCTCTACGGCAGAAAAGTCGGCGGCAAAGTCCTCATCGACGATGAAATGAAGTCGAGGATCGAAGACTACTACAAAATCTACGGGGCGAAGTAAATGATCCTGTTGATCAATGCCTGTGCGAGACCTGATTCAAGAACGCTTAGTCTTGCCAAAAAAGCACTGCAGACGATATCCGGTGATTTTGAAATCCTGAATTTGTTTGAGGAGAATCCTGCACCTCTCAACTATGCCGGGCTTTCAAAACGCGACAGATTTATAGAAAAAGGCTCTTACTCGGATAAAATGTTCCGTTTTGCCAGACAGTTCAGGGCTGCTGACGAGATCGTTATCGCCGCTCCTTACTGGGATCTCTCTTTTCCGGCAGTTTTAAAATGCTATATCGAAGCGATATGCGTGAACGGACTGACTTTTGTCTATAATGAAGCGGGAATCCCTGAAGGCTTGTGCAAAGCAGAAAGGCTGATCTACGTCACGACAGCCGGCGGCTTTATCCCCGAACACAATTACGGATACGATTACGTGAAACAGCTTTGCACCGACCTTTTCGGAATAAAAAACACTCTCTGCATAAAAGCTGAAGGGCTCGACATTCAAGGGGCTGACGTCAGCGGAATCATGAAGAAATCGGCAGATCAGGTCGAGCAGCTGCTCCGTTCCCCGAATGGTGTAAATCTTTGTTAAAATCAAAATTGTTTATTCTTCACAAATTCTTCAGAATTTCTGCGATCCATGACGAATCCATGATCTCAAAACCAAAGCATTTTTTTGCCAGATCCTTTAGTGATGCTCCGATGTGATAAAGAATCTTACTGTCTATTATCAAAAATCTGTCATGAATATTTTCTGTGTATTTGAGCGTAACCAACGGATATTGCTCGTTGAATTTTTGAATATCCAAAGCAGATATTTCAGTTTTAGGATGGGTATAAATAGTAACTTTCACATCTTTCTGCTTTTTCGTGAGTCTTTCGAGGACTGTTAAATCGACATAGTTGTCAATCAAAACAATTTCTTTTTCAGCCTCGGCGATAAACGACTCAAATTTTGCATAGGCATCGAAAATCTGACCTTTGAAGAAAATTCCCTGCCTGTCTTCGATTTTGTATCTATCCATTTTGTCGAAAAGTTCATCAATGCGTTTATCGGATTCGATCAAATGAATTTCGGTAGTTATCTGTCTTTTCTCAACAAATTCCAAGCGTTGAAAAAGAGCTGAGTTTTTTTGCAAAAAATGACGCATTGCAACAAAGGCTTTCATGATCTGAATACTGACAATGATTGCCTGTTCACTTTTCAGAACGGTAGAAAGCATCGCTACCCCCTGCTCTGTAAAAGCATAAGGCGGACGGCGCAAACCCATTTTATCAGAATTGGAAGTCGCAAATTGCGACCTCCAATTTTCAAATTCCTCTTTATTCAACTGAAAGCAAAATTCTTCTGGGAATCTTTCAATGTTTCTGCGAACTTGCTCATTAAGCCTTTTCGTCTCAACTCCGTAAAGTTCCGCCAAATCGCGGTCTATCATTACTTGCTGACCGCGGATCACCAGTATTTTGTCTTCGATTTTTATTTGAGGAGCTAAGATTTCATTTTCCATTTTGTTTCTCTAAATAAACTTGTTGCAATCCAATAATAAATATTTTCAAACAAATATCAAATTAAAATGTTGTTGTTTGATTAAAAATCTAAAAATAAATTGACTTTTCTGAGATTGTTCTTAGAATATTTTTGTTGTTTGATCGATCTTTTTTCGCTTGACAAACAGATATACATTGTATATACTTGCCGGGTTTTGAATGGAGGTGGATCATGCAGGTAGTAGTTCAAAAATGGGGCAACAGCCTTGGTTTCAGGATTCCTTCGATGTGGGCAAAAGACAACGGTGTCCAGAACGGCAGCAAAGTTGAAGTGATCGTAGAACAAGGAAAGATGATTATTCTTCCCAAGAAAAAATCTCTCGATGATATGCTTGCTTTGGTAACGGATGAGAACATTCATTCTGAAATCTCAACCGGTTGCGCAGTGGGGAAAGAAGAATGGTAAGATCGGATTATGTTCCCGAAAAAGGTGATCTTGTCTGGCTTGATTTTGATCCGCAGGCGGGACATGAGCAGAAAGGCCGCCGCCCCGCGATCTGTGTTTCTCTGCAGAAATACAATCAGAAAACGGGACTTGCGCTGTTTTGTCCCGTTACGAGCCATATAAAAGGCTATCCATTTGAAATTATTCTTGAAAATCATTCAGTAAACGGCTGCATTTTGAGTGATCAGGTAAAAAATCTTGATTGGATTCAACGGAACTGCAGTTTCATTGAAAAAGCATCCGACGATGAAATCGACACTGTTATCGAAAATATAAAACTTATGATTGAATAGGTGTTGCGTCTCAAATTAAATTAAGCGCTAAAACCAATCGCAAAAACGTATCGTTTTCTTCGACTCTCCTTAGATAAAAATTAGAAAATTATTTAATAAAATTAAACACTTGGATACTTGAAAAGGGCAGGGGTTTGGGTATAGTGCCAACTGTTTTAGTTATTTGCGGGGATAGAAGTAAATGGCCAACGAAAAGTTGCAAAATGCAAAAGTTGCTAAGAATGACGAGTTTTATACTCAATATGTCGACATAGAAAAGGAAATGAACGCCTATCTTGATTTTGATAATGATGTTTTCAGAAATAAAACAGTTCTTCTTCCTTGCGATGATCCTGAGTGGTCTAATTTCACTAAGTATTTTGCCCAGAATTTCCAGCGTTTCGGATTAAAAAAACTGATAAGCACCAGTTTTGCAGTCGAAAGCAAAAATTACAAAATCTATCAGCCTTCGATTTTTGAAGTAGAAAGCCCTCTTTTTGACAAAGATAAAACGAGGATAAAAGGCAAGATTTTTACTCTTGACTCGGATATAAACGGCGACAACAAAATAAATGTGGAAGATTTGCAGTGGCACTATCTTGAAGGTGACGGCGATTTTAGAAGCGATGAAGTCAAAAAATTACGTGATGAAGCGGATATTATCATAACAAATCCTCCTTTTTCCCTTTTCCGCGAGTTTATCGCGTGGATCTTTGAAGCAAATAAGAAATTTGCTGTTATCGGCAACATGAATGCCATTACCTACAAAGAGATTTTTCCGCTGATTATGGAAAACAAAATCTGGTTAGGAAACGGATTTAATGCGGGAAACGCTTATTTCGGACTTCCTGAAAAAGCAAAAAAAGAATATGCTTCAGGAGTTTTACAAGAAAACGGATTGGTAAAATTTCGTAATTGCAATTGGTTCACAAACCTTGAGCACGGTCGCCGTCACCAGCCTCTTGACCTGATGACTATGGCAGACAACATAAAATATTCGAAACACAAGGAAATCAAAGGGATAGGTTATAGAAAATATGATAACTATGATGCGATAGAAGTTCCTTTCACTGATGCGATCCCGAGTGACTATTTCTCTTCAGAAAAATATGAAAAAAACGAAAAAAATATTGAAAAATACTTGACTTCGGAAGCTACGAACTACAATCCTATTAACAGAACAGAACAGAACAGAACAGAACAGAACAGAACAGAACAGAACAGCAGCATAGCGGTCTCATGGGAGTGCCTATCAGCTTCCTCGACAAATACTGCCCGGAACAATTCGAAATTATCGGTGCAACAGAAAGCGAAGGAAAGGGATTCTCTAACGGAATCTGGGACGAATCAAGCGGAGTTGCGCAGGCAACTGTCAACGGAGAGCGTGTCTATAAGCGAATCTTTATCAGACATAAAATGCAGCGGAGTGATGGGAGTGCCGATTAGTTTTCTTGATAAATACTGCCCGGAGCAGTTTGAGATTCTGGGAATAACAAAAACTTGGTTTGATTATGACAAAAAAATCTATGGAGATCAAATTCAAATTGATAAAAACGGAAAGGAATCCGTGGTTTCAAAATTGAATGACGGAGCTGTAATAAAATTGGAAGAAAAACCTGTCGGTGAAACATATTATCGCGTCGGAGATAGTATATATCAGCAAGTATATGCAAGAATCCTGATTCGTCACAAAAGAGCGGAGGCAATATAAATGAAAACAGAACTTCACACCGAAATTACAATCAAGGAAATCTGCAACGGTTTCACATACAACGAGCTCGAGGGAAAAGGACTTTTCGGCCTTTCGGGAAAACTCACGATTCAACCTGAATATCAGAGGAACTACATCTATGCCGACGGAAAGCGCGATGTCGCGGTTGTGGATTCCATTTTAAAGGGTTATCCTTTGGGGATTCTTTATTTCGTGAAAACAGGCGAAGAGAGCTACGAAGTTCTTGACGGACAGCAGAGAATCACAAGTTTCGGCCGCTATGTCATCGGGAAGTTCGCGGTAAAAGTGAACGGCATGGAAAACTATTTCACCGGACTTGACGAAGATTTGCAGGAAAAAATTCTGAATACGAAACTCCTTATCTATGTCTGCGAAGGCACAGAACAGGAAATCAAGGAATGGTTCAAAACGATAAATATTGCCGGAATTCCGCTGAACGAGCAGGAGCTTCTCAATTCGATTTATTCTGGGAAATTTGTTACCTCAGCAAAAAAAGAGTTTTCCAACAGCCGCAATTCCAATGTCCAGAAATGGAGCGCGTACATCAAAGGCGATGTCAAACGGCAGGATTTTCTTGCATGTGCATTGGACTGGGTTAGCAAGGGAAACAAGGAAAAATATATGTCCGAGCACAGAAACAGCGATGATATTTCAGAACTTAAAAACTATTTCACATCGGTCATCGACTGGATTGAAAGTGTCTTCAAAACGGTTGAAAGAGAAATGTGCGGTCAGAAATGGGGCGAATTTTATGAAAAGTATCATGAAACGCCCTACAATCCCGATGAAGTCGATAAAAAAGTGAAAGCACTTTACGCAGACAGTGCCGTCAAAAACAGAAACGGCATTTTTGAATATATTTTAGGCGGCTGCACAGAGACAAAACTTCTCAATATCCGAATTTTTGAAGAGAGGGACAAGCGGATTGTCTATGAAAAACAGACCAAAGCCGCTGAAAAAAAAGGAATCTCCAACTGTCCTTTCTGTGCCGTTTCAGACACATCAAACAAAACAAAAATCTGGAAATTGAGCGAAATGGATGCGGATCATGTTACCGCATGGAGCAAAGGCGGTGCAACCGACATCAAAAACTGCCAGATGCTCTGCAAAACCCATAATTTAGCAAAAGGTAATAAATAGGACCTATTTTAAAAGATTTTGCCCCTATAATTAAGTGAAACAGGCTGAATTTATTGGTGAATCTTCTCAATATCGCCGACATCGGTCATGTGCATTTTGCCGACCGCTGCCAGAATTTTCAAACCGTGACAATTTGTCACGCTTTCATTTCTCATTTGTCCCGCGCTGATTTTCCACCTTTTATCTGAAATCAAATCCGGCGAAAGCTGAACCTCAAAAACTTGCGGGCGAGCCGCCTGCGCTCCGACAAACAACTTTACATTTTTTCTAGCAAAGATTCAGTTTTGATTTCCATGCGGCTGAAAGCGAACCATTTCTTTCCCAAGTCTTTTAGCGAGGCTCCTATGTGGTAAACTGTGTCATCAATGCACAAAAAACGGTCGTGGGAATGTGTAAAAACATGAATCGGTATCGGCATATATTGGCTGTCGTGCCGCTGAATATCAAGCTGCAGCTGCGCATTCAGCTGGTGCGTGTAGATTTCAGCCGAGACTCCGCTTCTGCGCTTGTCAAGCAAAGTCAGGACACTTTCATCAATGTAGTTATCAATCAGAATGATCCTGCGGACTGCGCTTTTGACCAGTTTACAGGCAAGTTCGTAGGCATCGTAGATTTGTCCCTCAAAAAATACACCTTCAACCGGGGGCAGTGCAGTACGGACAAAAAATTCAATTTTTTCTTCTGTCCGGCTCACACGCTGTTCCAGCCGTTCAAACCGCTGATTGACGGAATAACCCTTTAGCAGGAATTCTTTCAAAACACTGTTTGCCCACTGTCTGAAAAGTATTCCCTGACTGGATTTTACCCTGTATCCGACAGAGAGAATCATGTCTAAATTATAAAATTCCACAAATCTTGTTACCTGACGACCTCCTTCATTTTGAACTGTCGCAAAATTTGCGACAGTTGCCATATCCCGCAATTCTTCGTGCAAAGCATTGTTAATATGTTTTCCGATAGTTTTAACATCACGCCCGAAGAGAACTGACATTTGATTTCTGTTCAGCCATACGGATTCCTCTGTCATCCTGACTTCCAGATGAATGGCATCGTTAGGCTGGTAAAGCACAATTTCATTTTCCATTTCAAACCTCAAAGAAAAATTGCCGAGATGTGAGATAGAAATTTTGATAAAAAAATCAAGTTTTATTTAATAACTTTTGGAAAAATTGCAAAGATAATTTTGAGATAAAAACAAACCTGCGGGCGAGCCGCCATGATATTGAGACGCACCACGGCACAGAGACTGAATTCCAACTGGGGTACAATTTGTACCTCCCTTCAAATGAATGATCACCATACTCAAAAAATTCTTTGTGCTAATTCACACATTTTTCTAAACTCAAATCCGGCGAAAGCTGAACCTCAAAAACCTGCGGGCGAGCCGCCCGCGCTCCGACATTGACGACCTATTTTTTTCTGGTTTCGCGAGACGTTTCAGGAAACGTCTCTACGCCTTGTTTTCGTTCCCTTCGCCACACTGGAGAAGGGCGGGGATGAGGTCGGAGAGGGGTTAATTTTCCGAATTTTTCTCAAGTTCGATGCTTTTTTCTTCCCATTTTTCCATGAGTTCAAGGAGTTCGTCCTCGATTTTGCCGAGCCGTGAAGCGAGTGCGGGATCGAATGAAGCGGAAATTTTGTCGCAGATCTCCTGCTTTTCCTTTTCTAATGAATCTATTTTATCCTGAAGGTTTTCGATTTCTTTTTTCAGTTTATTCAGGCGGTTACGGATCTCTTTCTGCTGGGCGAAGTCGATTTTTCCTTTGATTTCTTCAGCTTTGGGAGCGGCTGTTTTGAGCTTTTCCGTCGCAGTTTCTTCTGAAATCGTTTCGTGGCCGTACATGTCGAGATATTCGCTGTAGCTCCCTTCGAAATTGAAGATGTCACCGCGTTTCCTGAAGTAGACTATCGAAGTCGCGAGGGAGTTGATGAAGTGGGAATCGTGCGAAACGAAGATGATAGTTGCCGGAATGCTTTTCAAAGTGCTTAGAAGGATTTCTTTCGAATCGATGTCGAGGTGTGTTGTCGGCTCGTCGAGAAGGAGAAGATTGCCCGGAGTCATTATGAATTTGATGAAGGCGAGTCGCACTTTTTCTCCGCCGCTGAGCACCGCGATTTTTTTATCCCAGTCGTCTTCGAAAAAGAGGAAACACCCTAAAATATTTTTGATTTTTGTCATCATTTCAAAAGGTGCTATCGATTCGACGAATCCCTGGACCGTCATGTCGGCAGGAAGTTTCGAGATCTCATGCTGCCTGAAGTAGCAGATGTCTATTCCCGCGCCGATCCTGCATATTCCGGCAGTCGGCTGAAGTTCCTGGCCGATGATATTGAGAAGTGTCGATTTGCCGAAACCGTTTCTTCCGACGAGAGCGATCCTTTCGCCGCGACGCACGATCCTTTTGTAATTTGAAATGACTTCCAGATCACCGAATTTATGGGTTATGCCGCTTAGTTCCGTGACGATTTCTCCTCCGCGCTTGGGTTCGGGAAGGCGGAAAGTCATGACGGGAGCCTTCTGCGGCAGAACGATAAGCTCGCTTTTGAGTTTTTCCAGCATTTTCAGCTTCGACTGCGCCAGAGCCGCGTGAGCCGCGTTTGTGTGGTTTTTGTCGTAGTAATCCTGCAGATCTCTGATCTCAACAAGCTGTTTCTCGCGCTGCTTTTCCAGAAGTGCGATCTTCGCTTCTCTTTCCTTTAGGTAAAAATCGTAATTCCCCTTGTAAATCGTGATTTCGCCATTGAAAATTTCCCAGGTCTCTTCCGCGACATCGTTGAGAAAATCCCTGTCGTGCGAAACGAGAAGGACCTGCCCGTCAAACCTTTTGAGCCAGCCGGCAAGAAAGTCGATCGTGACGATATCGAGATAGTTCGTGGGCTCGTCAAGCATGATGATGTCTGGTTCTTTTACGAGGACGAGGGCGAGGGCGATCCTCATCTGCCAGCCGCCGCTCATTGTTGACGCCGGTTTTTCCCATTCGCTTCTTTCGAAACCGAGGTTGAGAAGAATGTTTTCGACAGAGTTCTTCTGCTTTGCCTTGACTTCAAGTCTGTGAATTTCTTCAATAATTTCGTTAAGACGGATGAGCAGTTTTTCGTCAGGTTCTTTTGACGAATCGATTTTTTCGATTATTGCAGCCTGTTCAGAATGGAGTGATTCGAGTCTGCTTGAATCAAGTCCTGCCGCGACTTCCTCAAAAACCGTCCCTTTGAAATGATAGACCGCCTGCTGCGGCAGATATTCGATGACGGCGTTCTTTTTGAAAGTTATTTCGCCCGAATCGCAGTATTCAGCGCCCGAAATTATTTTCATCAGAGTCGATTTGCCCGAGCCGTTTTTCCCGACGAGCGCCGTTATGTGCTTTGAAAGCGGCAGACTTACGTTGTCGAGGATCGTCTGGCCTGAAAACTGTTTTGAAATCCCTTTAAGTAAAAGCATGGAACCTCCTAAAGCCGCGGCAGGGTATCAAAAAGTCGGAACGGAGTCAAACGGATTGAAAAACTTAATCTTCTGCTACGGAACAGTGATAAAATCCCAGATCAGGTTTTCGATTTCGTAGCATGCTCCGCCAAGAACAGGGGTCGATACTGAAGTGTAGTCGTCTATTTCGACTTCGACAAGTCTGAAAGAGCCGTGTCCTTTCGATTCGAACGTGCCTTCAGTGACCTCATCGAAAACGAGTTCACCGCTCTGCTGGAAAAATTCGGCAGTGTATTCCTCGGTTTCAATATCGAAGTCTTTATAGAGAACGATGCATTCTATGCAGGTTTCATAGTTCGCGTTATCGCCGCCGAGGTCGATCGTTCCTTCTTTGAGAACATAGTCGGTGGCGTAGAAATTGAGAGTCAGGATGTCCGGCAGTGCAGAGCTCTCTGGAAGGTTGCCGGAAACAGATGTCTGATAGCGATAGCTGCCGTTATCGTTTTCGAACATTTCGACATTATCGAAAGTGATTTTTTTACATTCGAAGGGAACGCATGATTTCTGGTCTTTTGAGCAGGTGAGATCCCCGCTGCAGCCTTCGCCGCACGTCCCGCCGCATCCGTCAGGTCCGCACACTTTGCCGACGCAGCCGGGAACGCAGACACCGGTGTCGAAAGACCAGTTTTCGATCGCGATGCACTCGCCGCCTTCAACTTTCACAACTTCTTCCGCTCTTCTTGCAGGATCGCCTTCGACTTCGACAAGTTTCGCGGAGAGTGTGCCTTTGATGTTGTAGTCCATATCTGTTTCTTCAATGACCAGTGTTCCGCTTTCCTGAAAGAAAAATTTCTCTTTTTCATCTTCGAAATCCTGTTTTACGATCACGCATTCCGTGCAGTAAAGGGAACTTTTGTTGTCTCCTTCGCCGAGATCGTAAGTGCCGGTTTTCAGGGTGGTGAAGAGTTCAAAAACGTCTCGCTTGTTTCTGTCTCCTAAAATGTTGTCCCTGACATCGCCGAGGAAGGTGTCGACATAGCCCCATCTTTCGAAAGTTTGGTTATCAACCGTGAAAATATAGCATCCTTCAGCCGTTTTTGCCGGTTCGCCGGATTCAGTGTCAGGATTGTCTGCAGTGCCGCTCTCCGGAACTGTGTCTCCTGAACCGGTGTCGTCATCAGATGAGGATTCGGCAGTGTCCGCCGTATCTGCCGTGCCGCTGTTACCCTCAGGAACGATGTCTGTTTTTCCGGAATCTTTTTCGTCGTCTCCGCCGCACGAAGCGAGAAACAGGATCTGAAAAACAACCATGGAAATTGCTAAAAATTTTTTCATATCAGTCTCCGCAAATCACTAAAAACGTCTGATTATAATGTCAGGCAATGAATATGAAAGGTAAAAATCGCAATTTTTTTTGATTTCGACTAGAATACAGCGGTTTTTGTTTTGAAACGGTGAAGTTTATTCGCGGAGTAAAAAATAATGGAGAGCGGCGGAACAAAAAAACTCGGAACTTTTTTAGGCGTCTACACTCCGACGATCCTTACGATTTTCGGAGTCATCATGTATATGCGTGCCGGAAATCTTGTCGGAACGATGGGAATGTGGCCGATGGTTTTCATCGTCCTCATTTCAAATTCGATAACTCTCATCACGACTTTGTCGTTTTCTTCGATCGCGACAAACAAAAAAGTCGGGGTAGGGGGTGCGTATTACATTGTTTCGAGAAGTTTAGGCTTTGAAATCGGAGGCGCTGTCGGACTGCCGCTTTTTCTTTCGCAGGCGCTCTCTATAACGCTTTATTCCTTCGGTCTCGCCGAAGTTATAAAGATGCTTTTCGACACTTCGTTTTCGCTCAATTTGGTCACTTTCGGAATAATCGCCGTTGTTGCCGCAGTCTCCTTTGTCGGAGCCGGTTTTGCGATGAAAACGCAGATCCCCGTCATGATTTTTGTCGCGGTTTCGATACTTTTCCTCATCATCGGAGCCTTTATGAAAGGGAGTTTTATCGAATGTTTCCGCACCTTCCCCTCGAATTTCGGCGACATTTTCGCTAAACACGGAGAGCTTTCCTTCTTTTCTGCGATGGCGATATTCTTCCCCGCGGTAAGCGGCATCATGGCGGGTCTCGGTCTTTCGGGAGACCTTGAAAATCCGCAAAAATCGATTCCGGTAGGGGCGATCACGGCGACTCTCACCGGTTTCGCGTTTTATGTCACGCTTCCTGTTTTCCTCACGATGGGCGCGACTCCAGAAGAAATGCTGAGCGACCAGATGATATGGTCGAGAATTTCGCCTGTAAACGGCAACATCGTTATTCTGCCCGGACTTTTAGGCGCTATTTTTTCAAGCGCGGTAGGCTCCATGCTCGGTGCGCCGCGAACTTTCATCGCGATGGCGTGCGACCAGGTGGGAAACAGAAAAGGACAGAAATTTCTGAAATCGAAAAAGGGGGAATACGCTTCGTTCGTCCTCTCTCTGGCGATCGCGTGCGGCGCGGTTTTTCTCGGCGACCTCAATACCGTCGCTTCGATCCTTACAATCTTTTTCCTTACGGTTTACGGCATCGTCAACATAACTGCTGCGCTTGAAACTTTGAGCAACGAGCCTTCGTGGAGACCGCAGTTCAGGATCCCAGCTCTTATCAGCCTTGTCGGCGGTATCGCCTGCATAATCGTAATGTTCCTTATCGACCCCATGCTCAGCGTTATCGCGATAATTATTGAAGTGGCGCTTTACTTCATTTTAAGGCGCGTTGCCGCCCAGCATTCGGCTGTCGGAGACGCGAGACGCGGGGTTTACGAAAATCTTGTCAAAAATTCGCTCATTCAGCTCAAGGATCTCAAAATGACGCCGCGGAACTGGCGTCCCTACATTCAGGTCTTCATAAACGAGCACGAAAAACAGCTGAAACTTGTCGGTTTCGCATCCGATTTCGGACTCAGCAGCGGAATCGTCACGGTCACGAAAATCATTCTCGGCAGGCTCGGAGAGGAGACGGTCGACATCGACAAGGAAGTCGATTCAATGGAGAAATTCTACAGCAGAAAGTCGCTTTCCATTTTTCCGGAAGTTTCCGTCGTCGGGGATTTCGAGGAGGGGATCATCTCCGCCGTCCAGGCGAACGGCATGGCCGGGCTCCGTTCCAACACGATAATGCTGTGCTGGCCTGACGAAGTAGGCGAGTATCTTCCGCGCTACCTTTCGATCATGCGCCGCATCGCGTTTATCAAAAAATCGACCGTAATAGGCAAGGTTTCCCCCGATTTCAATATCAAAAACACTCAGAAAACGATTCACGTATGGTGGGGAGGTCTGCAGAGAAACGGCGACCTGATGCTGCTTCTGGCTTATCTTCTCACCAAAGCTCCGGCATGGGACGACGCGACGATCAGACTCCTTCGAATGGTGCCAGAAGAATCGGCTAAAGAAAGCGCCGAAGCGGAACTCAGAAAACTTTCGGCTGATTCGAGAATAGCGGCCGAACCTATGATAATCGTAAAGGAAAAGGATGAGCTTTTCGAGCATGTTTTAAAGCGCGTCAGCTCGGAAGCCGACGTCGTTTTCCTCGGTCTGAACACTCCGGAAAAAGGCGAGGAAGAGGCTTACGCGAAGAAGCTCGAAATCTTCGCCGAACCGCTCAAAGCAGTGTTTTTCATCAAAAATTCGGGGATTTTCCAGGGTCAGCTTCTTGAAACAGGGAGTGAAAAGAAATAAGCCGCAGCCTGATATTTTGCGGCGTGGTTTTATTTTTTTGATTTTTCGGGTTTTGCCGGTTTTTCAGATTCTGTTTTCTGATTTTTTCTGCCTTGCAGCAGAGCCTTGATTTTGTTTTCTGATTTTCCAGCCTTAAAGCCGATAACATATTTGTCGTTAAAAATGAAAAGGGGAACTCCGACATTCTTGATCTGAAGTTTTTCGACTTTCTTGTTGAAAAGCGCGAGATTCAGCTCGTCTTTTGAAACCTCAAGTCTTTTGAACTGTATATCGGGATTTTCTTTTTCCAGTTTCTCGACAAACGGCATTGCATCGTGGCAGTGCGGGCATGTTTCGGAATAGAAAAAGTAGAAAACTTCCTGTTTCGGCGCGTCTTTTTGCCCGTTTTGTGGCGTGTTTTCAGCTGAAACGGTCAGCGCAAAAAGCAGAAGGGAGAAAATAACAGCAATTTTTTTCATAAAATCCTCCGTTATCTAAAACAAATCTTCCGAATCAGGGTCGGGCTGCGGCAGAAGTTTCGGCTGTTTCATCGTGAAAAGTTTGATTTTTTCCAGCGCGCGGGCTTCGATCTGCCGGACACGTTCCTTTGAAATGCCGTATTTTTCTCCGATTTCCTCCAAAGTCATCGTTTCGTCGGCGAGATAGCGGTTCCAGATGACGAATTTTTCCCTTTCATTCAGGGTGCTTATCGCGTTCTGGAGTTTTATTTTCATATCTTCGTCGTCAATTTCCTGATCAAAATCGCTTTTGTCGCGGAGTTCTATCAGCTTTTCGTCGCTTCCTTCGATCGTCTGGTCGATCGAGACATCGTTGTAGGATGAAACTACCTGAAGCGCGTCGATCACTTTGTCGGGTGTGACGTTCAGCCTTTTCGCGACTTCCTGAATAAGTTCCTCTTTCGAGATTTCGCCGTCCTTGTCGTAACTCTGGATATCTTTTATCGTCGCCATCATGTTGAAGAAAAGTTTGCGTTCGTCCCTGCTTTTGCCGAAGCGGACGATGCTCATCTGGCTTATGATGAATTCCTGGATCTTCGCCTTGATCCACCAGGTCGCGTAGGTCGCGAAGCGGACTCCCTTTTCCAGATCGAATTTCTGCAGAGCTGTGAGCAGCCCGAGGCTTCCTTCCTGGATGAGATCCGGAACGTCACGGAAATTCCTGAATTTGTAGGCAAGGTTGACTACAAGTTTCAGGTTGCTGACGATAAGTTTTTCCGCAGCGGCCTTGTTCCGGTTTTCTTTGAATTCCCTGAAAAGGTCGGCTTCTTCTTCACGCGAAAGATCGGGAACGGAAAGAACGCTCCGGATATATGTGGAAAGAGTGTTCTGCGAAAGAACCGGAATTTTGGTTAGACTTTCGTGTTTTTCGCTCAAAGCAGCCTCACTTTTTCCTGATTTTTATAGCTTCTTCGCGCAGTTTCGGGTCGGCGCAGTTGTTGTTGAGCCAGATCCCGAAAAGGGCACGTTTGAAGTCGTGACCTTCGATCATGCCTAAAAGTTCATTTTCAAAATAGACTTCCGTTCCTTTTTTCGGCAGGTATAAGAAAGTTATCTGTTTGTTTTTTTTAGGTTTTTTGCCGGATTTTTCTAGCATGTCAAGAAATTTGTCTATGCGTGTCTGAATAGTTTTCAAAAACTCCTTGTCGTGATCCATGCCGTAGCTGAAGCCGCGCCGGAGTTCTTTTATAAGTTTTTTTATTCCCAGAAGATTCGAAAGCGACACAATGCGGATCGCCATCGGCTGATCGGCGTCTTTCAGTTTCATATTGTCGGTTTCGCTGCCGTCGACATAAAGTCCGATCGCAAAAAAAGTGATCCCCAGCGGAGAAAAAACGCCGTAATTTCTGAGCGGAATCGTCAGATTTTCATTGACTTTTATTTCAGGATCGTAATTTACCTTTTCAGCGAAAACCGGAAACGTCAGACAAAAAACGATAGTCAGAAAAACGAGTTTCCTCATTTTATCTTAAGTTCTTCCTTCTTGAAATTGACAATAAAATCAATGGCTTCGTCGATTTTGATTTCTTTTTTCTCGTTTGTTTTGCGGATCTTCACTTCGACGACGCCTTTTTCAAGCGATTTCGCGCCGAAAATGATCTGGACAGGATAACCGACAAGGTCTGCGTCGTTGAACTTGAATCCCGCTCTTTCGTCGCGGTCGTCTATAACCGTTTCGACTCCCGCCAAATTGAGTTTTTCATAGAAATCGAAAGCGGCGTTTTTCACTTCCTCCTTGTTCATCTGGAGCGGAAGGACAATCGCTTCGTAAGGCGCGATAGCCATAGGCCAGATTATACCGAATTCGTCGTGGTTCTGTTCTATCGCAGCCTGGACCGTTCTGCCTACGCCGATCCCGTAGCAGCCCATGACAGCGGGAACGGAAGCACCGCTTTCGTCGATGAATTCGCATTTCATTCTGGAACTGTATTTTGTTCCGAGGTAGAAAACCTGACCGACTTCGATTCCGCGGCATTCTTCAAGAACGCCGTCGCAGTGCGGACATCTCTCGCCGGCAGTCGTGACGACGAAATCAGCGATCGCATCAGGCGTGAAGTCGCGTTTTATTACGACGTTTTCGGTGTGATAGCCGACTTTGTTAGCGCCTGCAGTGAGCGAAGGCATCGTCGTTACCGAATAGTCGGCAAGGATCTTTATCTGTTTTTTAAGCCCTACCGGCCCGATGAAGCCGTGCTCGGCGCCCGAAATTTCTTCGATCACTGAATCGCTTGCAAGTTCGACTGCGTTTCCTTTGCAGAAAGCCTGGACTTTCGCTTCGTTGATCTCTTTGTCGCCGCGGATAAGAATAAGAACCGGTTCTTCGTCAACCATGTAAATCATTGATTTCATTATTTCTTTTGTGGTCTTACCCAGGAATGCCGCAACTTCTTCGACAGATTTCTGATCTGGAGTCGCAACATCTTTCATCGGCGGAACAGCCGAGAAATCAAGTTCGTTTTCTTTGTAGACAGAGGTCGCCTTTTCAAGGTTTGCCGCGTAGTCGCATTTGCTGCATGAAAGGATCGTGTCTTCGCCGGCATCGGCAAGAACCTGGAATTCGTGGCTCATATCGCCGCCGATAGCGCCGGTAGCGGCATCGACAGGCTTGAATTTAAGACCGCTTCTTCTGAAAATAGCGTTGTATGCCTCATACATTTTTTTGTAGGATTCCTTCGCCTTCTCCTCGCTGACGTCAAACGAATAGCCGTCCTTCATTATGAATTCGCGTCCTCTCATCAGACCGAAACGCGGGCGGACTTCGTCACGGAACTTGCTCTGGAACTGATAAAGGTTGTAAGGAAGCTGCTTGTAGCTTCTGAGATTGCGACGGACCATATCGGTGATGACTTCCTCGTGTGTCGGGCCGAGGCAGAAATCGCCGCCTTTGCGGTCTTTCAGACGGAGAAGTTCGGGACCGTAGTAGCCCCATCTGCCGCTTTCCTGCCAGAGTTCCGCAGGCTGGACTGACGGCATGAGAACTTCCTGGCATCCGCGTTTGTTGAGTTCTTCGCGGATGATGTCTTCAAGTTTTCTGATACTTCTGAGAATGAGCGGAAGATAGTTGTAGACGCCGCTCGCAAGTTTCTGTATCATTCCGGCGCGGTAAAGCAATCTATGGCTTTCGATCTGCGCCTCTTTGGGAACTTCCTTCAATGTCTGGAAAAAAAGCTGACTGACTCTCATTAAAAATCTCCTATAAAAAAATTATAAATATAACAATTTGCGGTCATTCATAGCACAGTTAGGCGTTTCTGCCAAAAAAATCTTTAATTTCTTCCGCAATAGCGGCTACCGGGAGCGGTTTGAAGCGGACTCCGCTCGGAACAGCGAGGATAAAATCCTTGCCGTAATATTTTCCCGAAATGCGTTTGTCGAGGACAGTCACCGTTCCGATGTCGTTTTTCGTGCGGATGAGCCTGCCGAAACCCTGCTTGAATTTGAGAACGGCGTTTGGCAGAGTGTAGGCGATGAAACCGCTTTCGCTGGTTTCCTGTTCGAGTTTCGCGACATAGCGCTTGATGAAAGGGTGGCTCGGAAAGCGGAAGGGGAGTTTTATTATCACGAGATTGCGCAGCGTTTCGCCCTTCATGTCGATCCCTTCCCAGAAAGTTTCGGTAGCAAGCAGAGTCGCGTTCACGTCTTCGCGGAATTTCTTCAGAATCGCCTGAACAGGCAGTTTCCCCTGCGAAATCACATCGAAATCGAGGTCTTTGAAATATTTGAGAGCCGCTTCGCGGTGGCTTATCGAAGTGAAAAGGACAAGCGCGCCGCCGCCGGAAGCCTTTACGATTTCGCGTGCCGCATCTATGCTTTCGGAATCGAAAAGCTCGCGGTCTCTCGCAGGATCGGGCATGTCGCTGCCGATGAACGCCTTGACCTGCGTTGCGTAGTCGAAGCAGCTTTCAAGACTCATCGCATTTTTTTCGCGCTCGCAGAGGGCAAGGCCGCTTTCGCGGTAGAAAAAGTCAAAACCGCTTTCGCCTTTGCCGGTCGTCAGGGTCGCGGAAGTGAAAACAAGAGTTTTTGTCAGCTTGTAAAGATTGTCCGCAAGAATTTTCTGCACGTTGAGCGGGCTTATCGTGAGAGTGAGCGAATCTCCGTTTTTTTCACCCCAGAAAACCTGGGTCTCCGTGTTCGTGCCGATGCAGAATTCACTGTAAAACTCAGCCTGGGCGTTGATTTTCGCGACAGTCGCTTCAAGATCGGTTATCAGCGAGCGGTTCAGGTCGTCCATCGCGCTGCGCAGCATTATTTCCTCGTCTTTTTCCTTAAGCTGTTTTACGACAGGAGCGACAAGGTCGGTGATCTGAGCTAGGACAGCAACGATCTGCCCGAGGATTCCTGACATTTTTTCCCGTTTTTCCGGGTTGTCCAGTTCGTAAAGGTTTTCGTCGCCGTTTCTGTTCAGACTGGCGATAAGTTCAGGAAAAAACGAGTTGTAGATTTTCCCCTGAATGCCGCTTGAAAGGATGTTTACCGCCTTTTCAAGCGGTTTCAGCATCATTGAATCGGCGTTGTTGCTCAGGATCTTTGTCAGAAGCCCCTGACCGTTTGAAGTGTTGTAAAGTTTCCCGAGGAGCTTTTTCACCGAGTTCGAGGAAACCGATTCGCCGAGGAAACTTACCGCGCTTTTGAAAATGTTGTGCGCTTCGTCGATAACTAAAATATCGAATTTCGGCAGGATCCCTTCGCTTTCGTCTTCTTCTGATTTCATCGAGACATCGGCCATCAGCAGATGGTGGTTGACAAGAATTAGCGATGCGAAGTTAGCTCGCCGCCGCGCCTTGAAAAAGAAGCACGAATTGAAAAAACGGCACTTGCTTTTTTCGCATGCGAGCTCGTCGGCGCAGATCTCGTTCCAGATATCGACGGCGACAGCCGAATTCATGCTTGAACGCGAGCCGTCGTCAGTCCGGTTGAGCCATCTGTCGATTTCGTCGAGCGTTTCAAGATTGTTTTTTGAAGCCTGATCTTCTTCGATTTTTGTCTGGACCGCACCCATCCGGAAAGCGGAATATTTCCTTTTGCAAAGGTAGTTCGCACGCCCTTTCAGAACGACGGTTCCGACATCCTCGATGTCAAGTTTTTTGAGCAGGGCAGGGATATCCTTGTTGTAAAGCTGCTCCTGCAGGGCGATCGTGGAAGTGCTGACTACCGCTTTTTTCCCGCGGTTTTTCGAAACATAGAGGAGGATCGGCACGAGGTAAGCGAAACTTTTTCCCGTTCCCGTCCCCGCTTCGGCGACCAAAACCGAAGAAGTGTTGACCGCTTCGGCAACTCCGACCGCCATTTTTACCTGCGGCATTCTGAACTCGAATTCGCTGTCGGACTGAGCCAGTCTGCCGTTTTTGCTGAAAATCCCGGCAACTTCCTCGCAGTCGAGAAGTTCTGTCTCCGTGCTTTCGGGCATGATCCTTTCGACGACCGGAAAAATATTTATCAGCTGATTATCAACGATATATGACCCGACGCTTTTTTCCGCCGCGCGGGCCGCGACTTCAAGGTCTGCGGCACTCGGACTGACGTTTCCGCTCGGATGGTTATGGATCAGGATCTCGCCGGGCTGAGCCGTTGCGATAACTGCCGGAACGGAATTTGAATTTCCCATCGCGGCGCGGCGCAGCTCGTAGATGAGACCGTCGGCATTGACTTTGCCGACCATGACGATTTCATTGCCGCCGTTCTGTGATATAAAATGTTTTGCAAGTGTTATAGCTTCCGCGGTGAAGTAGGAATCAGCTTTGAACGACGACATGAAATTTATCCGGGAAATTCACAAGCCGCCTGTCGGCTGTGGACTTGAATCTGTTAGTCGTTGATGCGGGAAAGGAGATCTTTTCCAGCTTTGAAGAAAGGAAGTTTTTTCTGGTCAACTTTGATTTTCGCACCGGTCTTGGGGTTTCTGCCTTCGTAAGCGGGGTAGGTGCGGACTACAAAACTGCCGAATCCTCTTATTTCAACGCGCTCGCCGTTGTTCAGAGCTTCGATCATTGCATCAACCATAAGGTTTACAAACTGTTCAGCGTTTCTCTTTGAAAGGTCTGCCTTTTCCGAGAAAACAGCGATTAAATTAGACTTATTCATTCTTTCCTCCATAAAAAATGTTCATCTTCAAAAGAGCCGTCCGTTTTTAATCATTTTTATTTAAATTGCAAGATTTTTCTGTCATTTAAACACTTTAAATTTATAAAGCACGCCCATATCGGAAACAAAATAGAGACTGTTTGCGTCACTGACCATGTTTCCGGAGATTCCGTTCGGTATCATCATCGAGTAGTAAACCTTGGAAAAATCAGGGGAGAGCAGGTGGATGAAAGCGTCTGTGTCGCCGAGCATCGGACCTTCGCCGGATGTCGTTGCAACTGCAAAACGCTCGTTCCAGACCAGATTGGTTACATAGTTCATCGACTTGAAAGGCTGCGATTTGAATTTTCCGTTTTCGTCAAAAATAAAAATTCCGCGTTTGCCGAAACCTGCGAATCCGTTTTTGTATTTGAAAAGCTGCAGGTCTTCCATGTTTTCAAGTTTCGTAGGCTGGCCTGCGATGATCACGCCGCCGTATTCACCGCCCGAAAAAAGAAGCGAATCCTCGATGTTGACAAACGAAAGGATGTCGAAAAAGTCACGCTTTTCGAATTTTCTCAGGCTGTTCGACGTTTTGAATTTGTAGTAGGGGATAAGGTCGGTTTTTCCTTCGTCGCGCAGCATGAAAAACGTTATCGTGCCGTCCGAGAAACCGAAAACGACTTTCCCGTCGACTTCTATCGGCTGCGAAAGGCGGACGACCGCCATCTCCTCGCTGTTTTCGTAATCGCTTGTCATGGTTTTAAGTTCGCCGCTTTCCTTGTCGACGACATAAATCACGCTGTCGTGGAACTGGATCAGCACGTATTTTTCACGGTAGACGAAGGGCTGCGCCGCAACGCTTGCCTTTCCCGCGACGTTCCAGAGAACTTTCCAGCTGTAATCGGTTTTTGTTTTCTTTTTTTCGGTAACGAGTTCAAGCATGAAAACCGAATTCGAAACAGGAACCAGAGCGTGGGTTTCGTCGACTGCGACCGGAGCGACAGTGAATTCTCCTTCAAAGACAGCCGAGACTTTGAGTTCGCCGTTTTTTCCGAAAAGATGAAGAACGCCGGAACGGGTCGCAACGAGAAGATTTTCACCGAAAAGCGAAACTCCCGCCTCTTCGCGCCTGTTTACCTGAACCTGGTTCTTTTTGAGCGGAATCGCCCATTCGACTGCAAGATACTGTTGTTTTTTCCGGACAAATTCAGGCGCCTTGCCTGCGTTTTCATCAAATTCCGCAAACAGCGGAAGCGAAAACAGAAAGATGAAAAAAAGTGGAATGGCGGTGAAACGAAACATTAATTCTGCGCTTTATCAGATTCTTTTGCGGTAACTTTGCCGATTATTTTTGCGATAAGAATGCTTTTCGGATACTCTTCCTTGATTCTGTTGTAGTAAACGGCAGCTTCGTCGTTTTTGCCGAGTTTTTCATAGCTCATAGCGGTGTAGTAAAGCGCGTAATCCTTGTAAATATCGGTTTTCTGGTTGAGCCATTCCTTCCAGAGGTTAGCTGCTTTTTCGAAGTCGCCTTTGTCGAAGTAGCACATCGCTTCGCCTTCGTAAGCTACGAAACGGAGATCCGTGCCAAGTTTTCCGTTGTTTTTCGCCTGGGTGAAAAAATCGACGGCTTTGTCGCAGTTGTTCATATTTTCTTTGTAGATGCGGCCGGAATAAACCATAGATGCCGCTGCGTTTATAGAACCCGACTGGTTTTTGATGACCTTATCGAAAGCGGAGAGGGCGTTTTCGTAAGCCGTTTTCGCATTTTCGGGAGTTTCGTCGTCAGCCTTGTCGAGAACTTCGATCGCATTTGCATATTCGACAGCTTTTGCATCAGAAGCCGATTTTACGACGGATGAGATAAGCATCGCCGCGACAACAACTAGAATGATTGCAGCGACACAGCCGAAAATAAAATAGGGATGCTCCAGAACAACTTTTTTGCCCTGTTCCTGAAAAGCGTCGTTTTCAACAATATTCGTTGCTGCTTCGATTTCTTTTTTCTTGATTTTTCTTGCTCCTCTAAGCTTTAAAGCCATAATTTCCTCCAACTCAAAAAAATAAACAAAAAAACCAGAGCCTTATATAAAAACCTTTTCAAAAGTCAACAATGCGGTGTCAGATTTCTGAAAAAAGAGATTCTTTTCACCTTATATAAAAAAAATATTGAACTTAAAACATTTTTTGTTAGCATACCTTTCAGTTTTTTGGTCGTGAGGTGAAAAATGACAGTTATCGGTATTGATTTGGGGACGACAAATTCGTGCGTAGCACTCATAAAAAACGGCAAGCCGGAAGTCGTAAAAGACAGCGGCGGAAAGGCGACGATCCCTTCGATCGTAAGTTTCGTCAAAAACGATCTCACCGGAGAAATCGGCAAGATTGTCGGTGCGCAGGCCTATCAGCAGATGCTGACGAACGCCGAAAATTCGGTCTATTGTATAAAAAGGCTTATGGGACATGATTTCAAAAGTGCGGCTATAAGCCACATTCTGCCGACGCTTTCATACAAAGTCATTCCCGGCAAAGAGGGAAACGGGCTTGAAATTTACATTCCGGCTCTCGGAAAAAATTTCACGACCGAGGAAATATCATCCTACATTCTGACCGAACTCCGCGGCATGGCTGAAAAGTATATCGGCGAAACCGTGACAAAAGCGGTAATCACCGTTCCGGCATACTTCAACAACAAGCAGCGTCAGGCGACAAAAGACGCGGCCGCAATTGCCGGAATAGAAGTTCTCCGCATAATCAACGAGCCGACAGCAGCGGCTTTGGCTTACGGTTTTTCAAAGTCGATTACCGATGAAAAACTTCTTGCAGTATTTGATTTCGGAGGCGGCACGTTCGATATTACGCTTATGGAAGTTTCCAAGGACACTTTCAATGTCGTTGCGACTGCCGGAAACACTTTCCTCGGCGGCGAAGACATCACCAATGCGCTTCTGGATTATCTTCTTGACGACATTCTGGCAAAATACAACATACCTGAAATTACGGACAAGCTTGTAATCCAGCGTCTTCGCGACTATGCCGAAACGGCAAAGAAAAATCTTACGATCCAGACTGCCGTTACGGTTGAGATTCCTTATCTCATGGAATACAACGGCAACTTTATCCATTACAAGGCCGAAGTCACCCGCGAAAAACTCGATGAACTTGCGATGCCGTTTATACAGAAGGCGATCAACACTTTCGACAAGACATTGCAGGAAGTTGAGCTTACTCCCGGAAACCTTGCCGGAATCATACTTATCGGCGGTCAGACGAGAATGCCCCTTGTTCAGAACGAGCTTGCAAAATTCTGCCCCGGCGTCCAGATTCTGAAAAACATAAATCCCGATGAAACTGTTGCTATCGGAGCGGCTCTGCAGGCGAAATTCCTCGAAGACGAGGCAGGCGGTGAGGACAACGGAATGCTTCTGCTCGACGTTACACCGCACAATCTCGGAATCGCTGTAGGAAAGGATATGTTCTACACCTTGATTCAGAAAAATTCTACCGTTCCGACATCCGTCGATGATATTTTCGTAACGTCGCACGACAATCAGGAAAAAGCTAAAATCCTGCTTTTGCAGGGCGATTCTCTTGTCGCTTCCGAAAACGAGATTCTTGGTGAGTTTGAGCTCGACGGTCTGCGTCCGGCAAAACGCGGCGAAGTAAAGATCAGGGTCACTTATGAAATCGACATCAACGGCATCGTAACGGTTCAGGCGATGGATATGGATACCGGAATTTCACAGCGCATAACAGTCGCTTCGACAGGCAACATGACGAAAGAGGAACTTCAGAAAAAGATTGAAGAAAACTCTGATTATTATCTTGATCTGGCTGAAAAAACTATGGTGGAAGAGGTTGTTCAGAGCATCGAAAACTATCTTTTCGAGCTTGAAACGATGAAGCCGAAACTTTACCAAATTTTTTCAAATTCCAAAATCGGAAACGACAAGATGGAGAAGATGGAAATACTAATCTCAGGAACGAAAGCCTACATCAAAGGCGACAAACTCGATCTTGAAAAGCTGCAGGACATTGAAACAAAACTCGATATTCTCAAAAATACTTACAAGAATCTTATTGACCATTCCGATGAAACGATCGCTCCTGACGGCGGATTGTTCTAAATTTTTCCGGTAGTTATTCTTTTATAGAACCGATAAGCTGATTCAAATTTTCCTTTCTTTTTTCGAGATATTTTTCAAGTTTTACGGCACATTTCTCCGCAATAGCGGGATTTACGAAGTTGTATGCGCCGATTTCCACCGCTTTCGCTCCGACGATGAGGAAGTCGAGAACATCTTCAAAAGAGGAAATGCCGCCGATTCCGATAACAGGAATTTTCACGGTTTTCGCCGTCTGCCATACCATTCTGAGGGCGACAGGCTTTATCGCAGGTCCGCTCAAGCCACCGATTTTATTGCCTAAAATGAAAGTTCGTTTCTCGCGGTTTATCGCAGTGCCGATCAATGTGTTTATAAGTGAAACTGCATCAGCTCCGCCGGCTTCCGCGGCAAGCGCAGTCTGTGTGATGTCGGTTACGTTCGGGGAAAGCTTGACGATGACTGGCTTGTCGGTTGCATTTTTGACAGCATTTGTAAGTCTTTGGATTATTTCAGGATTTGAACCGAATGCAGAGCCGCCTGATTTGACATTCGGGCATGACAGATTCATCTCGAAGGCGTCTATACGGCTGTTTTTTGAAAGAATTCCGGCGAGACGGACGAAATCTTCTTCCGAAGAGGCGTAGAGGTTGACGATTATCGCGCATTTGAGAGCGTTTATTTTCGGCATGACTTCATCGAGAAAATATTTGGAACCGCAGTTTTCCAGACCTATCGAATTGAGCATTCCCGAAGCCGTTTCGACTATTCTGGGCGACGGGTTTCCCGCCCGCGGCTCGATCGAAATCCCTTTCGTGCAGAAACCGCCGATTCTGTCGAGGTTCATAAAATCTTCAAATTCTATGCCGTAGCCGAAAGTTCCAGAAGCAGTCAGAATCGGGTTCCTGAGTCTCAATCTGCCAATATTTACCGATAAATCCATATTTTTCTCCTTCAAATAAAACCATAGAAGGATAGTGAAAAAGATTTTTTTATCAAGTGACGGCAAAATCTTGAATTTCTGCCTGAAGCACCTAAAATTTATCGGTTTTTTCGTAGAGATGTTGCATAAACGTCCTGATTGTTAAGGAGATAAGAATGAAAAAAATCCTGGTTTTTTTTGCACTTTTTACCGCTTTGATTTTTGTTGTCAGTTGCGGCAGCAGTTCTAAAACGGACGACAAGACGGATTCCGGCGAGACTCTTACCGACGCAGATACTGCCGATAGCGGATCTGCCGGCGACGCGGATTCTACCGGCATTACAGATGACCGGACAGACACTGAATCAAAAAACGACAGTGATTCCGGCGACACGACTTCCGACAACAGTGATTCTTCGGATGAGGACGGTGATGCGGAACATCAGAACAATGACGGTGATTCTTCGGATTCAACCGGTGATTCCGGCGATTCCGCACCGGATGAGGACGGTGATGCGGGCGACGGAGATTCCCAGGGTGATAGCGGATCTGACGATGACAAGGTCTATTCCGACTGCACGGTAAACAGCTCGGAACCGTGCTATACGGTATGTTCTGAAGAAAAAAACGGATATTTTGCATGGCTGAACGGAACTCTGGTCAATAAAAAATGCAAAGACGGCAGCTGCACGGTCAGCGGAAAGAAAATAGGTGCTGAGCCCGTTACATGCGAACAATACACGACGCCGCCGGAATCCTGCAATCCGGAAACCAGCACCATGCTCTGTTCTCCAGACGGAAAGAGTGTGTGGAACTGTGACGGCATAACTTCTGCATATTACGATGAGATTTGCGATGCGGAAACCCGTTGCGTGCAGTGCCAGAATCGTGCAGCTTGTACGCCTTTAGAAAACTGCACCGCGGATTCGGTAAAGAGCTGCAATTCCGTATGCAATGCGGAAAGCGACGGTTACTATATGTGGGATGCCAACTCTGAATCCCTCCTGTTCCATGTCTGTCCGCAAAATGACTGCATTCATCTCTGCGGAACGGCTGAATGCAATTCGGGAACGGGTTACGGCGCAGGCGATTCTTGTGAAGGTTCATTCGGCTACTGCACAAAAGACGGCGCTTTGGCGTTTACCTGTGAAGACGGCCATATCGTTCAGAAAAGATGCAAGAACAACGACTGCGTTTATGATCCGGAAACCGGCAAAATCACATTGTGCACTGCTGAATAGGCAAATCTCTGCTGTAACTTGACTTTGCAGCGAAAAAGACTAACATTCCGCGTTTTTTATCTGCTTATTTAAAAGGAGCTATTTATTATGGATTACAGCAAAACGCTAAATCTGCCGCAGACCGATTTCCCGATGAAGGCGAATCTTCCGGTAAAAGAAGTCGAAATTTTGAAAAAATGGGAAGAAAATAAAATCTACTCCAAAATTCTGGAGCAGAATGAAGGAAAACCGGCGTTCGTCCTTCACGACGGCCCGCCTTACGCCAACGGAAATCTGCATAACGGCCATATTCTCAATAAAACTCTCAAGGATTTTGTCGTAAAGTTCAAAAATATGACGGGGCTTTACACCGCCCTCATTCCCGGCTGGGACTGCCACGGTCTTCCGATCGAGCTCAAAACGGCTGAAAAGCTCGGCTCGAAGCGCAAAGAGATGACGAAAAGCCAGTTCCTGGAAGAGTGCAAGAAGTTTGCGATGAACTGGGTAAACACTCAGCGCGAAGGCTTTAAACGCATCGGCGTTCTGGCTGACTGGGATCATCCCTACATCACCCTTGACCCGAAATACGAAGGCTGCATCGCTCATCAGTTCGCGAAAGTTGTTGAATCTGGTGCGCTTTTCAAGGCGAAAAAACCCGTTTACTGGTGCACGAGCTGCGAAACGGCGCTTGCTGAGGCGGAAATTGAATACGACAACCACCAGTCGCCTTCGATCTACGTAAAATTCCCGCTTATCGACAAACTCGATGAGCTTGAAGGGGAGAAGGTGAACTTCGTTATCTGGACAACGACTCCCTGGACTCTTCCGGCAAACCTTGCGATCGCGCTTAACCCCGAATTCAAGTATTCGGCAGTCAAATACAACGGCGAAGTTTTCATCGTTGCAAGCGTTCTCAAAGATTCGTTCGTCCACGCTGTCAGAGCCGAAAATCCCAAAGTTGTCGCGGAATTCGACGCGATGAGGTTCGAAGGAATGAAGGCGAAACATCCGTTTATCGACCGCGAATCGATAATCGTTTATGCAGACTACGTCACTGCCGATGCAGGTACCGGCTGCGTTCACACGGCTCCGGGACACGGTGCGGACGACTATGTCACCGGTCTCAGATACGGCCTTGAGCCTTACGCTCCTGTCAACGGAAGCGGAATCATCGACGAAAACATCCCCGTAATCGGCGGAATGCACGTTTTCAAGGCAAATCCCGTCATCACGGAACACCTTTACAACACAGGATACCTTCTCAACAAGCCGGGCGAAATGATCGACCATAGCTATCCGCACTGCTGGAGATGCCACAAACCGGTCATTTTCAGAGCGACCGAACAGTGGTTCATTTCGATGGACGACACTGGGCTTCGCAAGAAATGCCTTGACGAGATCGCGAAAGTCCGCATGTTCCCTGAGTGGGGAAGAAAGAGAATCGTCCCGATGCTCGAAAAGGCTCCAAACTGGTGCATTTCGCGTCAGAGAAGCTGGGGCGTTCCAATAATCGCGTTCTCCTGCGACGACTGCGGTGAAAAGATCGTCGACGGAGCTATCGCGCACAAAGTTGCAGATGAAATTTCCGAAAAGGGAATCCAGGTTTGGCACGACAAGACTGCTGCGGAATTCCTTCCGGCAGGTTTCAAATGCCCGAAATGCGGCGGAACGCATATCAGCAAGGAAAACGACATTCTCGACGTATGGTTCGACAGCGGTGTAAGCTGGGCGAAAGTTCTTGACGGCAGAAAAGGCTTCGAATATCCGGCAGACCTTTACCTCGAAGGAAGCGACCAGCACCGCGGATGGTTCCAGTCATCGCTTAAAATGAGCGTTCTCATCAACGGCAAAGCTCCTTACAAAAACCTCATCACGCACGGATTCATCGTTGACGAGAAGGGCGAAAAGATCTCGAAGAGCAAAGGCAACTTCATCGATCCGCAGGTCAAGATCAACAAATACGGCGCGGAAATCCTCAGACTCTGGGTCGCTTGCGAAGACTACAGCGACGACAACAGGATCGGCGATTCGATCATCGAAAGCTGCGCTACGGCATACAGAAAAATCAGAAACACGATCAGATTCATGTTCGGTTTCGTCAACGATTTCGACCCCGAAACGATGAGCTTCAAGAAAGAAGATCTCACATCCCTCGACAGATGGGCTTATCTCACATGGCAGGAAAGACTCAAAGACATCCGTGAATACTACGAAAACTACGAGTTCCACCGCGTCCACCACGAAATGCTCGACTTCTTCACGATCCCGATGAGCGCGGTTTACCTCGACATCATCAAAGACCGCTACACGATGCGTGCCGATGACAGAAGACGCAGAATGACTCAGAGTGTCGTTTACTCGATACTTTCTGACGTTGTCAAAGCTCTCGCACCGATCCTCAGCTTCACCTGCGAAGAGGCTTACGGATACTTGAAGGGTGCAAAGAAGGAAAGCGTTTTCCTTGAGCAGTTCCCGGAATCGGATTTCAACGACGATGACGCGAAATTCCTCGAATCATGGCAGACTGTTCTTGACGCTAAAAATGCGATTCAGAAGAAACTCGAAGTTTTGAGAGCTGACAAGACAATCGGTCATTCGCTCGATGCAAGTGTGCAGATCTACTACGAAAACAATCCTGTTCTCGACAGCGAACTCGACAACCTTGAATCGATTTTCATAGTTTCGGAGTTCAAGAAAGCGGCTTCTGCGGAAGGACTTGAAAAAGTCGAAGATATGGATCTCTGGATCGGCGTTAAAACGGCTGAAGGCGAGAAGTGCCCACGCTGCTGGAAGAAGAGAAAACTTCACGACTACACTGAAGAAATCACCGGAATCTGTGAAAGCTGCTACGAAGCGGTTAAGTAGAATTTACAGGAGAAATTCATGACTACTGAAAAAGTTAGAACAAGATTCGCGCCGAGTCCGACAGGATACATGCACGTCGGAAATTTGAGAACGGCTCTTTACGCATGGCTTATCGCTAGAAAAAATCACGGAACTTTCGTTCTCAGGATCGAAGATACCGATCAGGAAAGAAAGATAGAAGGGGCTGTCGACCTGATTTACAGAACTTTGGAGGAAACCGGTCTTGACCACGACGAAGGTCCGGATGTTGGCGGCGATTTCGGCCCTTATGTCCAGAGCGAGAGAATGGCTGCCGGAATATACATGAAATATGCCGAAGAGCTTATCGAAAAAGGGTATGCTTACCGCTGCTTCTGCACGAAAGAGCGTCTTGACGACCTCAGAAAGCATTGCGAAGAAAACCACGAGCAGACTAAATACGACAGGCACTGCCTCACTCTTTCGAAAGAAGAGATCCAGAAGAATCTCGATGCAGGGATCCCTTATGTCATCAGACAGAAAATGCCAGATTCGGGAACCACTTCGTTCCACGACGAAGTTTACGGCGACATCGAAGTCGAAAATTCGACGATGGATGATTTGATCTTAATAAAATCAGACGGTTACCCAACTTACAACTTCGCGAATGTCGTTGATGACCACCTTATGGGAATCACTCACGTCGTCCGCGGAAGCGAATATCTGATTTCGACTCCGAAATACAACCTCCTTTACGACGCTTTCGGCTGGGAGAAACCGCACTACGTCCACGTTTCGCCTGTCATGAGAGACGCGCAGAGAAAGCTTTCGAAGCGTGACGGAGACGCAAGCTACGCCGATTTCATCAACAAAGGCTGTCTCAAGGACGCGCTTCTGAATTATGTCGCGCTTCTCGGCTGGAATCCCGGAAACGACCGCGAAATATTCACTCTTCCCGAACTTATCGAGGCTTTCGACATCAGCGGAATAGGCAAATCTCCCGCGATTTTCGACGAAGTGAAACTTCGCTGGCTCAACAGCGAATACATCCGCGCAATGTCGCAGGACGAGTTTTTGAAACACGCGATGCCTTTCATCAAACAGGCTGTAAAACGCGAAGACGTCAACTTCGACGTTATCGCGGCAGGGCTTCACAAAAGAACGGAATACTTTAGTGATGTTATTCCGCAGCTTGATTTCATTGACGAACTGCCTGAATATTCGGCCGATCTCTACATCAACAAAAAGATGAAGACCGACAAGGAAAATTCGCTTCAGGCGCTGCTTCTCCTCAAGCCGGAACTTGAAAAATTCGAGGACTGGGATCACGAAAAACTTTACTATAAAGTCGTTGATATCGCCGAAAAAGCGGGGATCAACAAAAAAGTTCTGCTGTGGTCGATGCGCGTCGCGCTCAGCGGCAAAGAGCTTACCCCCGGCGGCGGAAGCGACATCGCGGCAATAATCGGCAAAGAGGATTCCCTCAGAAGGATAGAAAAGGGAATCGAACTTCTTCAAAAGTAAAATTTTTCTTGTAATTTCTTAAAATTATTGGAGTTTTAAATATTTTCTGGAAAGATTGGCGAGGAAAACTTATTTGATGTCGCTTTTCGGAACGATGATCGAAACTTCTTTTTTGGAAAGGTATGCGCCTTCGCCAAGAACCATGGCTTCAGCTTTGTAAAGAACCGGAGCGTCTGTCGGATTCGGGCAGAAATCGTTGTGGAACTGAACATCGAAAGTGACGATAGTTCCCGGATTTACTTTAATGAACTTATTCTCGCCTATCTGTGCGCCTTCCGGCGGTTCGGCTTTCAGAGGAATTCCTTCCTTTATGAAATTGGCTGTGCTCATATCGGTTCCGTTGCAGAGATTATTCGAACTTCCTGCAACCCAGACATCCATCTGAACGAAAGAGGTGAGTGATTCTATTGCTTCGCCGATTTTTTCACTCATCGCCTTGCCGTCTGCAGCAACAGCGTCGCTTCCTACGGTGAAATTGAATGATTTGCCGTTCTTATCGAGAGTAGCCGTCGATTGCGAAACTGTCTCGAAGAAGTTCTTGATCTGATTATTTCCGCTTGTGCTGGATGAATCGATTCCGATAAATTTTGCGTTCTGTGCTGCCATCGTCTGAAGTGCCAGAACGGAAGCTTTTTCGTTAGCCGGCGGCATGTAAGTGTCTGTCGGAGCTTCATCCGTGATTATGATGAGAATCGGCATCGCCTTTTCACGGAAGCAGAGTCCTGCGCGGTTGCCGACGCGTCCGGTGCAGTCGGGAAGCGGAATGTTGCAGTTTGCTTTTTCTGCATCAACCGGCATCCATTCCATTGTCGGCGGAGTCGAACACTGACCGATAATGTCTTTACTTACTGTAGCCGCATAAAGGACTAACCAGTCGCATTCAGTACCGCCGTAAGGAGTCGGAGTGTTGTCGATTGCCATTTTGAGTTCGTCAATATCTTTTGTTACAAGTGTATCGACTTTGTAAACTTTGTCCATGTCGTTCCCGAAATCCATGAAATGGACGAAAGCGTAAGCAGCATCAAGCGTTCCTTCGTTTAATGTCGCAATTTTCTCGACGACATCGCTTTTGATTTTGTCCTTGAGGTTTGCCTGTTCATCGTCCATCGAACCAGAAAGGTCAAGCATGAAAGCCACGTCGATTTTTGAAATGTCGGTGTCGAATTCCCAGATCCTGCTTGCCTTCCAGTTTGCCTGATATGGAAGAACTACATAAATTTCTCCGGCAGGAACATGGCTGTTGTCGTCAAGAGGATCTTTGCCGAAAGCAATTTCCGCCATATCGTCATCGCCGTCATTGTCGGTATCTTTGTTGCAAGGATCTGTGCCGTGTTGTTTTTCTTCCTTGTCGACAAGTCCGTCGTTGTCACTGTCTTTGTCTAAATAGTCAGGATTGCCGTCACTGTCTGTGTCTCTGCAAGGCTGGGCAGGACATTCCTGACTGTCCGGATATCCGTCGCCGTCACTGTCGGGATCGAGACAGTTGGGAATGGAATCGTTGTCATAGTCGTCGCAGGTTTCTATGTTGTTCGGAATACCGTCTCCGTCAGAGTCACCGTTGGGATCAAGTTCACAGGCACATGCAGGTTCATCGTGTGAATCTTCCGATGTCTCGGAATCAGTGTCGGTGGCGGAAGAATTACCAGAATCTCCTGAATCTCCCGAATCAGTTGATGAATTATTGTTGTCGTCTTTCGATGATTCTTCCGATTTTTTTTCCTCGGAACTGCTGCCGGTGTTGTCTTCCTCATCGCTTGCACATGATATAAAGCCTGCGATGAATAAAAAACAAAGACTTAAAATCATTAACTTTTTCATTAAGCATCCTCCGCTTGATTCAAAAAACAAACGTAAAATTATAGTGTTGCTGAAATTAAAATCAATAGGGAAGTGTAATTTCAATCGGACAGTATTTTTTTGATTTCTTCAATAATTTTGACGAAACGCGGTCCCGGCAGACTCCAGAAATCGTCGGTTTTTATGAAGACTTTGCCGTTTTTTACCGCGTTTATGTCAAGATCCGACCAGCTTTTCTTAATAAATTCAAGCTTTTCAGGCGTGAGACCGGAAGCGGTAACTATGTCGATCACGATATCAGGATTGAGTGACAAAATTCCTTCGAGCTGGATTTTAGGGTAGGGCAAGTCCCCGGAATATGCATTTTTTGCACCGCTTAATTCTATGATTTCATTAAGGAATTTGTCGTTGCCGACAGCATAGGCGTCTTTTATCGAACTGCTTTCATAGTCGCGTCCGACAAGAATGAGGATTTTCTTTTTATCTCCGTTCGTTTCGGTTTTTTTAAGGTAAGGTGCGAATTTTGCTTTGAAATCTTTTCCTTTTTCCTGAATTTTGCAGGTTTCGGCAACGACATCTATCGAATTGACAAAACCTTCTACGCTTGACTGCTCCAGAACGACTGTTTTCATTCCTGAGGATTTCATTTTTGCCGCAAGTTCGCCGTATGCGCTTAGCACAAAGACCACATCTGGATTCAAGGCGATCACCGCTTCGCTGCTTATCGCGAAAGCCTTGCCGATTTTTTCCTTTTTTGCCACTTCGGCAGGATATCGACAGTTTTCGGTCACGCCGACAACATTTTCACCGAGTCCAAGTCCGAAAAGCGTCTCCGTGATGCTCGGAGCTGTGCTGACGATCCTGCCGCACGGAACGTCTTTTTCCTTCGGTTTTTCGGAAAAACTGCATGAAACAGCCGAAAATAAAACTAAATAAAGGAAGAATTTAACTGCTTTTTTCATTTCAACCCCTCAACTTTTTCTCGCAAAAGCAATACAACCGGCGGAAAGTTTTGTCAAACATTGCAAAAAACTCCGATATTCTTGACTTTCAAGTCGGAAAGAGTATGAATTTCCGGCTTTTGCGGGCGTAACTCAGTTGGTAGAGTGTCGGCTTCCCAAGCCGGATGTCGCGGGTCCGAGTCCCGTCGCCCGCTCCATTTTTTAGATGGTGCCGTGAAGATAATAAATTTGCTCTCATCGCTTTTTCTTTTTCTTATAGGTATTATTTTTATCATAAAATTTGCATTTTATCCCGTTTCATCCGCTTTTTTGGAGAAAGAATACGGAATCGTTTACGATTTTGACTCTCCTCAATTTGCTTTTGACGGAACTTTCACGCTGAAGAACCTGAAGATCCTCTATCAGGATTCTGTATCTGTGGAAATCGAATCGTTCTCGTTCAGACCAGGTCAGAAATTTTCGGGGATCTTCAAGAACCACGTCGTTCTGCACCTTTTTGAAATCGTGAATACAAACATTGTCGTTGATACGAAACTTTTCGCGCAGAACGGCAATGAAGATGCTGAAGTAGCCGAAGATTCTGAAAATACTGCACTTCCTTCAAAGCTTCCGTTTTTTCCTCTGGAGGAAATCAACATCAGAAATCTCAATTTTGTTCTTAAAGACGGGGATAAAACGATTCTGAGTTCAAAAAATCTTTCGCTTTCCGGCAACGGATTCTACCGCCTGTCCATGCCGGACAACTTCGTTGCTTCGAATTCCGTGATGAAAAAAGACATCATTTTCGGTCTCACGTTCGATTTTACCGCGGAAGACAAGAACTATGCCCTGAATTCACTTGAAATAAATTCCGAACTCATCTCGCTCAGCGCTGAGCAGCCTCAGGAAAACAGCGATCTTTTCAGCGGCAATATCTCAGTCAAGCTGAATGAACTCGGAAATCTGTTCGGCATAAGTCTGGCCGGTGACTTCGATCTTGATTTTAATATCGAAAACCTTGCGACATACCTGCCGAAACTTATGAAAAGCAGAACTTATCTCGGTCTGCCGCCTGAGCCGCAGAATGCAGGGAAACTGAATCTCGATGTTCTCGGCGCGCTGCCTGAAATGGATCTCTTCATTTCGATATCTGATCTCAACGCGGAAGGTTTCAGACCGTGGGACATTCACGGAAAAATCAGGATGACTCCGACGAAAACTTTCATAGAAAGGCTTAACTTTTTTCACAAAAACAAGGTGAATATCTCGGTTGAAGGCGAATTCCCGTATGGAAAGAGGAATATTTCCGGTTTTGTCCGGCTTTACGATTTCGATTTCGACGACTGTCTGCGCAGGATGACACAGACAGGACTTGTCAACATGATCGCTTCCGGAGCAGTTTCATACAGGTTCGATATAGACAAAGTGCGTGCCGAAGATATGGAAGCCAATCTTGTCGTCACCGAATTCGACGTTATGAACAAGGAGCTTCTTGACCTGCCGCGAGATGTTTACGTCAATGGCCACTTGGCGATAGGAGCGGACGGAGTCGACCTCAAAGACGCCGTCGCAAGGACGATCGACGAATCGTCGCACGTCATTCTGAAAGGCTCCTACTACGGTTTCGCCGACACGATGAAATTTCACATCCCGATAGTCAAAGGTTCTTACATCGATTTGGGTAAAGACATAAAGAAAATCGCAGGTTTCAATGTCCGCGGCAAAGGGCCTATCGAAGTTCTCGTTACAAGTTTTTACACCAATCCGCTCATCACGAGCAACTTCAAAGGCAAATCCTGCCACCTGGCCGGGTTCAATTCCGATATGTGTGACATCGACATCAACCTGAAAGACTTCGTTTTCGACATTGTGATAAACGAGATCAGGCAGAAAAGTCTCGCTTCGAAAGATTCGATTGTTACTATAGACTTCAACGACGACGATTTTCCGGTCTACTTCAAAATCAACAAGGCGGAAGGCAGACTGGCGGACGCTTCGGCTCTTTTCGGGGTCGACACGAACGATTTTACCGGTAGTGCCATGCTTCAGGCTGAAGGACTTTTCAAGAACGGTCTTGCCAAGCTGAGCGCAGAGGCGAGAGTCAGGGACTTCAGGAAAAAAGGGGAGAACGGCGGCATAAAAATCGCCGATTCAGTCGAAGTAGTCCTTTTTGAAAAAGATGCCGCACACTTAGGAGGAAAAGGGGAGATAACCTACGGCAGAAACTCGATAAAAGTCGATGCAGAGCTTGCAAAAGCCGATCTCGACAGCAATATTTCGGCATATTTCGACTCGTTTTATCCAGAAGATTTTGAATTTCACGAAGATATTACTTTTGAAAAGCCCTCTCTCGATGTGAAACTTACGGGGCTGCTTGCCACACCGCACATTTCAGGTCGTCTGGATATACCGAAACTTGAAGTTTACGGCATTGAAACAGGTGATTTTTTTGCGGAAGCGGTTTTCGACGGCGAAAAAAAGAATGTTTCCTTAAACGGCGGTTTCAGTAAAAACATCAGTTTTTCCGCTGAGATGCCTGAACTTGATCCGGAACAGCTTGAGGCCGGGCTTTCGGTGAAAGGCTTCACTTATCAGAAAGAGGATCTCGGCGTGAAACTCTTTCTTGAAGGGACTCTCCACGGCGACAAAATCAATATCGATATCAGCAGTCTGAAAGTGAATAAAAGCGACATCCTGATCCACAATGTCAAGCCGTTTACGATCGCAGGTGATTCCACGCATCTGAAACTTACCGACAAAACCGATTTCAAAGGGGAAGCGGTGAATTTCTATCTGGAAGGCGGTGTCGACCTTGAAAAATTTGATCCGTATCTTCACGCAAACGGTGCTATCCATTTGAAAACACTAGGTAAAAAAGAGGCTTTCCGCTCGAACAACTTAAACGGAGAACTGACTTTCGATGTCGCCTACAAGAATTCTAACTTTAACGGAAACGTGGATGTCGTAAATTTTGCATACATTCTTCAGGATCCGCGGATCGTTCTCAAGGATTTCAACGGAACTCTTCAGGTCGAAAACAACAAATGGACTCTTGAAGAACTCAGCGGCAACGCGGGTGACGGAAAACTGACGCTGAAAGGGCAGGGGAAAGGGTTTATGCCTATCGAAAACGCGTCGCTGAACCTTTCTGCCGTGAATCTTACCGGAAAATATGCCGCAATAGGTGATTTTGCAGTCTCGGCGAATGTCGATTTCATCGCTTTTTCGGAAGACCAGTTCTCTCTGAGCGGAGATGTCGAACTGAAAAACGTGGTTTACAACCAGCCGCTTTCTCTCGACAGTGATTTCCTGAAAATGATTTCAAAACTCGGAAAAAAGAAGGCGAGCGCGCAGTTTGACAAGAGCAATCCGATCGATCTGAACCTGAAGATCACAGGCAAAAACAACATCAGAATAAGGACGAACCTGATCCAGTCGGATATTTTTATGGATCTTGTGCTCAGCGGAACGAGCCAGAAACCCGATCTTGCCGGCTCGATCGTCCTCAAAAACGGAAAACTTGAATACAAACAGAACGATTTCAGCGTTACGAGAGGAAACATTTCGTTCGAGGGCGACGGTATAAACCCGTTCCTTGATTTCGAGTCGACGCGCAACGTCACGACAAAGATCCATGACACGAACAAGGATTTCAGGATCACGATGTATGCGATAGGTTATCCGTTCGACGGCGAGCTTGATGTTACTTTCGACAGCACGCCGCAGCTTGACCAGGAGCAGCTGCGCTCGCTTCTGCTCTGGGGAAATGTCGGTGATGAGTTCTCGGGAGATCTGGCTATTGCGGCGGCGACGGACATTCTCGGCGTAACGACGGAAGTGCGCAAAAACTTCAGGCTTTCCAAGTTCGAACTTGTCCCGAAATATTCGGAACTTGACGAAAAAACAGTCCTCAAACTGATTGCCGAAAAGGAGATCTACAGAAACATTTTCCTTATGCTCGAATCGAATCCGTCAGACACGACTGACCAGATCGTCGAGCTGAAATACAGAACCAAATGGTTCGAATCGATACTCGGCTGGAAAAACAAGGATATGCTCGAAACAAATTACGGCGGTATCGGTTTTGACCTGAAGCTGGAATACATTTTTGAATAGGTGGATCATGAACTCTCTTTCAATGCTGACTGACGAAGAACTTGACGCTCTGATTGAAAAAGCAGACGATCTGTTTAAAAACGGAAAGTGCTGTCCGATAAAGTGCGGCGGCAGAAATCCCCGTTTCTGCGGAGCGGTCGAAGACGGAATAAAGGTCGCAAGTTTTGCAGTCCACGACGGAGAAGAACCTCCGGTGAGCGGCTGGAACGGTGCCGGAAACGTCTTTTTTTCGGGCTGCAGCGCAAAGTGCGTCTTCTGTCAGAACTGGCCTATCAGCCAGGAAAACAACGGCGGAATTTATTCGATAAATGACTTTGCCTCTCATATAACTAAATTACTGGCCAAAAAAGTGCATAATATCAATCTCGTCACAAGCGACCAGTATCTCGGAAAAGTGCTCCGCGCGTTCAAAAATATCAGGAGCGAAATCAAGGTTCCGATCGTTTACAACTGCAACGGCGCGCAGACCGAAGAGCTTTTCAAGATCATTTTGAAGATAAGCGACATCTTTCTTTTTGACGTGAAATATGTGACAGACGAGCCGCCGAAAGAACTCTGCGCGATAAAAAATTACGCCGATGTTGTCAGGAAATGCCTCGACATGCTTCTTGAAAGGCAGCTGAAGTGGGAGGAAGACGATCTCGGGATCCTGCAGAAAGGGCTTATAATCCGTCACCTCGTACTACCGAATTATATCGATAACTCACTTAAAACACTTGAACTTTTAAATGAATACAAAGAAAGGGGACTCGATTTCAAAATTTCGGTCATGAGCCAGTATTTTCCGGCTTACAAAGCACTCGATAATCCGAAATTAAACAGAAAACTTTTAAAGGAAGAATACGAACAGGTCACCGATCTGGCCGACAAATACGGCTTTGACGGCTGGATCCAGGAGCTTGATGATGAAGAAAACCAATAAAATAGAAGTGTTATGCACTGAAGAGCAGTTCAGGAAAATTGTTGAAAAAGCGGCTGATCTTGGGATGGATCCTGAAGAATTCGCCCTTTTCACGATGCTCAACAGCAGGATAAAAGTCGTAATCGGGCAGGATCCGCTGCTTGCCAAGATCGAGCGGGCGGCAGACCTTTTTGAGAGCGGAAAGATAACGGAAGAAGAATTCAAAACCTTGAAAGAGAGACTTTTTTCAGAAATTGAAGATGAAAAAGAGTAGTTTTTTTGCACTATTAGCCGTAATTTTTCTGTTTTTTGAGGCTTTTGCCTACGAGAAAAACAATTTCTGCGAGCCATCGCTTGTTTTTCCCGAAATTTTTCCGATAGAGGCAGCATCGACTTTTTCATACACCATGGCGGAAAACCTTTACGAAAACAGCGATGCGCTTTTTTTCTATCTGAATTCGGTCGATTTTTCGGAAAACCAGTTTCAGGTCCGCTATCTTTACTATCTGAGGACAAAACAGTTTTTTCCGGCACTTTCGCTGCTGATTACGATGGTGAACCTCAACGCATATCCGGATTCGTTCGTCAGACCTTATGACGAATTTTTCAACCTCCTTCAGATGGCTGCGGCGGCGATAAACGAAAATTCTGACGAAAACGGCTTTTCTCTGGAAAATCCAGAAATTTCGAAGGAGCAGGAAAAGCGGATGCGTTCGATGATTTTCGGCAATAACAACGACAAGCCGTTGGATTCACAGGGACTTTCCGACATGCTGACTGCCGAGATCGTGCTTAATTTCGCCACGATAAATATGCGGAACAAGATGCACGGTAGGGAAACGGTGATTTCACAGAAAATCGTTTTTTTCATTCTTGCCTCATCGTTTAAAATGATATTTTCGGCTCTCGAGCAGGGTGTTGATCTGGACGACGATCCTTTTTTCAAGGAGCTTTTCAACACTTTTGTGGCGATGCAGAAGGACGAAAAGCAGATCTTTTCCTCTTTTTTGTATACTTTTCTTGAAAAAATATACACCGGAGAGACCAGTATCGGCCTTTACCGCTATATTCTTTTGCGTCAGTTCGGAATGATCGAAAATGCAGCAGACGGCTGGCTCAATATAAAAGAAATAAAAACAGCGGTTTCCTGGATCGAAGAGACGGATAATAGGAATGACCTGAAAACCTTTTCTTCTTTTTTTGAAAAAAACGAAAAATCGTGCGGTTATCTTTCGGAAAAACTGAACTGGATCGCCGGAATGCCGAGTTTGCCCGGCGATGCAAAACAAAGAATAGGTCATGGTATAAAAATTGCCGAAATCATTGAACAATGCGACGATCTGGATTACATCGGCCTGGTCAGAAAAGATGCCGGAGAAGCGGATGAACAGGAAAATGAGCCTTATCCGAAGTGGGCATACTATCTTTCCAACGCGCTTCAGACCGTTTCGGAATCGGATTTTGACGATAAGCAGGCTGTTCAGATCCTGAAAAAAGGGCTTCTTGCGGCGATTTTTGAAATTCCGCGCGACGAAAGCAGGGGAAGCGAAGACATTTTTGAACTGATGATGTTTTTATACAGACACAAAAAGCGCGACGAAGTGCTGAAGGCGATGTTCCTCAAGCAGATAATGCACGGCGATTTTGACAAAAACATTGAACTTTACCGGCAATCGATTGAAACTATTGATGAATTTTTATACAATTAGATTCTGAAATGAACAAAAGCGATTCCCGACTTTTAAAGAAATATATGAATTTCATAAAGCTTGAAAAGCGTATGGCTCTGAACAGTGTCGAGGCATACGAGCGCGATCTCACCGATTTTCTTGAATATCTGGATTCGCGCGGGCTTTGTCTCACTCAGGCCGATTCGGTGAATGTCAGCGAATACGTCATCCATCTTTCGCGCGACAAAAATTTCAGCGACAGATCTTTAGCCCGCGCCATTTCGAGCATCCGCGGATTCTTCAAATTTCTTCTTGAAGATGACTACATTATCCCTGAAATGCTTGAGATTCTTGAACCGGTCAAACTCAAAAAAGCGTTGCCGGTCTTTCTCACTTACGAGGAACTACAAAGACTTTTTTCAGTTGTCGATACTTCCACGGCATCGGGTTTCCGCGACAGAACGATACTTGAACTGTTCTATTCCTCCGGACTGCGTGTTTCGGAACTGATCGACCTCAAGCTCGGCAACATTTTCAGAAAAAAACAGCTTCTGCTCGTTTTCGGCAAAGGGAGCAAGGAGCGCGTCGTTCCATACAGCGACGATGCCGCGGTATATCTGCATGAATACATTGACAGAATGCGGCATCAGCTGATGAAAAAAGGGGATTTCAACGAATATGTTTTCCTGAACAACCGCGGCGGAAAGCTGACACGTCAGGGGATATGGAAAAAACTCAAGGAATTTGCGGTATTGGCAGGAATCACCAAAGATATTTCGCCTCACAAACTGCGCCACACGTTCGCGACGCATCTGCTTGAAGGAGGAGCCGATCTCAGAAGTGTCCAGATGCTTCTCGGGCATTCAAGCATCAATACAACCGAAATTTACACCCATGTCGAGCAGGAGGCGATACATAGGGAATTTGATAAAAAACATCCGCGCGAGAACATAGATTTTGAGGAAAAAGACGATGAGTAGAAAAGCTTATGCCGTGATTCTGGCTTCGGGAAAAGGGGAGCGGATGAACTGCGGCTTCCCGAAACAATTTATTGAAATTGCCGGGAAAACCATAGTCGGGCGCAGCATCGAAGCGTTTGAAAAAAACAGCGGGATTGATGAGATAATCGTGGTTTCTGAGCCCTCCTGCATAGAAAAAATCACTGAAATCGTTAAGAACTCAGGCTTCAAGAAAGTGACAAAAATTGTTCCGGGAGGCACGGTCAGAGCTGAAAGTTCATCGATCGGAGTAGGGGAAATCGCTGAAGATGACGCTAAAGTCCTCATTCATGACGCGGCGAGACCTTTCGTAAGCCAGCGAATAATCGATGACTGCATTTCAGCACTTGATTCATCCGATGCCGTCCACACCGCGATCAAAGCGACCGACACCATAATCGAAGCGGAAAACGGCAAAATGGCGGCAACTACTGACCGAAGCCGTATGATGCAGGTCCAGACTCCGCAGGGATTCAGGGTGAGCATCATAAAAAAAGCCCACGCAAATGCCAGAAAAGATGGCTTTGCAGGAGCGACTGACGACTGCGGGATCGTTTTTAAATACGGCCTTGCCGACATCCAAATCGTCGAAGGAGAGCGGACAAACATCAAAATAACTTATCCAGAAGATATCACTCTCGCCGGAATAATCGCGGGGAAGGGGTAACCAAGAGGTCAGATCATGGAATTCGCTAAAATAGGGAGTGAACAGATAATTCTCCTTGCATCGCAAACGGCTCTTATGATACTTTTACCACTTGTGATCGCGATTGCGTGGACAATAAGAAAAAAGGAAAAATTCTCGACAGTTATTATCGGTGCGGCGACTTTTCTTCTGTTCGCGCTTGTTCTGGAAAAACCGATCCAGAATCTGTTGCTCTTTCCCGATGCAATGGGGCTCACGCAGCATGCCGCAAGCCGCTTTATAAACGCGCATCCGGTCCTCATGGCTTTTATGGCAGGACTTTTCCCCGGACTTTTTGAAGAGACCGGACGGCTTATTGCATTCAAGACACTGCTCAAAAACAAAAAGAATAAGGAAACCGCCGTTTCTTACGGAATAGGCCACGGTTGTTTTGAAGTCATGCTTATCGTCGGAGCGACTTCCGTCACATATCTTGTCTATGCCTTTATGATCAATAGCGGAACATTCGGAACAGTGGTAAATCAGGTCGTGTCCAAGGCACCGGAAAAGGTTGATGCGCTCTATAAACTGGCGGATCAGCTTGCGG
>Ga0310690_10001225_pt1 | contig 46858 bp, 41 predicted proteins | sample AusTroGonzalo_MG_2_FD_207661 | JGI IMG/M metagenome (GOLD analysis project Ga0310690, IMG submission 207661) | Bovine rumen microbial communities from tropical cattle in Woodstock, Queensland, Australia - Gonzalo_04 (v2) (version 2) | ecosystem: Host-associated > Mammals > Digestive system >... | reverse complement strand
AAAACACGAAATCCGAAAACAGCTTAAAATGTCTCGGATTTATCTGTCAATTTGCAATATATCATTTCGCTAAGTGGGGTGTTGCTCCTCGCAGCGTTTTGCAAAAATAGTGGTGATCTTTTTTCATTTTGTTTATGGAAGCCAATTTTTTTGCAAAAGCATTTTTCAATTTATTTTAGGAAAGTTATGATTTTTGCATGAGCATTTTTCACTAAAGGAACTGCCAAAAATCAAACAGCTGCTTGGGTAATGAAATAACTGATCAAGAATGGTCAGATATTTTTGCAATTTCATTTTTCATTTTGTTTTTAAATAGAAGGTCTATTTTGCAAAAGCATTTTTCATTTTGACGATTTTTGTCCCCTGTAAGTGAGGACATTTGGAACTTACGACATTGTTCTCTGCCAGATAGACTTAACGGTTAAAAAGTCTGGGAGATGGTTATGCCTGTTGTCAACAGAATAAATCTGATGGAAGATGAGTTGTTGTATTCGTACATCAGCAGAATTGCAGACGAAAATGGCATGAATGTTGATGGATTCTCCTCGTTATACGTTGATAATATGGCTCCCGGAAAGGACCCTGAAGATGGATTTCTACAGCTGCCGATTGGAAGTTCCATCTATATTCCCAAAATAGCAGCTATATGCCATGAGGATCCGCTGGACTTTTTCTTCAAGACAACGATCTATCCTGGAACTGCGCCATTGCTTACCCCGGCAAGGCAGATCGGTATCATTAATACAGCATTCAGAAACGTTTACAGATATCCTCATCTGATCGGATCATATCATTCTGATGTAAGAGATTTGAAATACTGCCCTGTATGCCGTCAAAATGATTTGAATAAATTGGGATATTCCTGGCTGCGGAGACGCCATCATATGCCCGGCGTGTCCGCCTGCTGCGATCATGGTGTGATGCTGGAGAACGTCATCCGGAAGGTTAGAGCCGACGGCACTGAATTGATTTATCCCGTTACAGAAACAAAAATGGCTGATGATATCGAAGTGTGCTATGCCAGATTCGCAAGGGATTTCCTCAATGCAGGATTAGATCTGAACAGTGCAACCTCTATCCTTCATTTTATACGGGCCGATAAACTCAGACAGATCGGTAAAATATCAAATGTACTGGATCAGGTGCAAAAGGAAAAATTCCTGGATGAGAAAAGACGAAAGGATAAGTCCTTTCAGGAAGCAAAGCTGCTGGTCTGGCTGTTTACTGTTTATGAAGAGGTAGAGAATATCTCGTGTGACAGGGATATATATTTCTACAACAGATTTATGTCAGCACTTGACGGGTATGAGCTTCTCTCCGATTACAACAGCACGGGTTTGAGAATGCGGAAAATCGGTGAGGCTGATGCCTTTGTCACGACCGTCCACGGTTTTCTACTCGGTTGGAGATCACCATCGGAAGATATCTGCTGCGAAGAGGAAAAGTTCAGCATTATGGCTCAAAACCTGCAAAAAATGAAACAGAAACAAGACCCGGTTCCGGCTTATAAAGCTGACTCCGATAAACCACGAAGATACATTGAAGCCAACCTGAATAATCTGTGTTATCAGATCGGTAAAGCTCAGCTGCTCCGGGGTAAAACAAAAGAAATCGTCGATAGTGCCAATGATATAAAACAAACCAGTTTTTTTGACTTCCTTAATAGTTTTTCAAAATAATTGTATTTTCTTGAAATTATTACAAATGGCTCAAACATCAAAAAGATATCAGCGGCATTTCCGCCCAGATTTATCGTAGACGCCAGTAAGGAGTAGTTTTGAGATTGTGTACCCTTTATATATAGATAAAAAAGAACTGGTGCTGACTATTATGCAGGTATCTTTTGGATATTACTGAAATTATGAACGACAAACCTGCTCCCGGAAGCCGTAAAATCAGTACTTTTGTTTATTACAAATGTAATGAAAAACATCAAAATTTAAAGTATCATATGGAACATTATGACCACATGGCTGTTATGGGTTACCATAAGAAAAAAGAAAAATTGGTTATATAGAATCAAAAAAATTCTAGTTTGAATTTCGGGGAGGAAAATATTATGCCATTTGATGAAGAATCCTGGAAACGTTGTGCTGAGTTTCACGGGCATGTGTGCGGAGGGCTTGCTATCGGCTATCAGGCAGCCCGTTATGCAAAAGAACTTCTGGAAACTGAATTTTCTAAGGATGAAGAACTTGTCTGTGTTGCAGAAAACGATGCCTGCGGTGTTGACGCAATTCAGGTTCTTTTGGGATGCAGTGTCGGAAAAGGCAATCTCCTTTTTCACATGCGGGGAAAACAGGCTTTTTCTTTTTATGATCGGAACAACGGTAAATCAGTTCGTCTGGTGTTGAATGAATTGCCGGAGGGAATTGAAGATACTATGAAGTATATTCTTTCCAACGAGCCCGGGAATCTGTTTGCGATTAAAGAAGCAAAACCTCTGCCGGAACCGGCGAAAAAATTCTGTTCCTACCGTTGTTCCCGTTGTGGAGAAAAAACCGGGGAGAACTGGGTACGGTTGGTAAACGGAGAGTATCGCTGTCTTGACTGCATAGAAGTGTATGATCGCTTCAATATCTGAATATGCTTTTCTGCTGGTAATGCCGGATTGTCAGCAAACCGCACACATTGAAATGGTTTGTGAGCCGGAGGTTATCAGCAAAATAATGATATAATTTTTCCCGTGACAGAAGTTACATATATTCACTCAGAAGAGTGGATTTTTCCTGAACAATAATCAATAGATCGCATCCATGAAGGAAGCTTTTTTCTCAGAAGAGGAAGGCTTCCTTTTTTAATTCAGAAATGACAGGCAGGACACTTTGACAACTTTAGCGGAAATCCAAGAATCCTGGGAGAAATCCCATCGTTACGGAGACTTGCCTGCTCGGTTGGAACGTGCAAAACGTTGGCTTCCCTATTACGCATTTCTTGCAGATGGTGCAGCTGCTGGTGGGGATTTATCCTATTTGATCCGCAACGAATTTGTCGATCGATTGGCCGCGGAAAAAAAATTGCGGCCTGAGGATCGGGTTCTGGATATCGGGGCCGGTACGGGAAATTATACGATTCCCATCGCAGCAAAGGCTGCTGAAGTCACTGCTTTAGATGTAAGTCCGGAATCATTGCAGGTCTTATCAGCACGCGCCAAAGCATTAGGTTTTTCCAATATCCGGACAGTTCTGAATCCGTGGGAGACATTCCAAACAGATGAACTTTTCGACGTAACATTCTCCTCGATGTGTACAGCCATCTGCAATACTGAAGAACTGATGCGGATGGAAGCAATGACAAAACGCTGCTGTGGGATCGTTACCGTAATGCCGGGATCAAGGGACAGTCATCGGAAAGCGATCCTCAATGGTTTGGATGTTCATCCTGATGGGATGATCGGTGATGCGATAACATTTTATCAGGTATTGTATTATCTCAACCGTTATCCTGAAGTCGCCTGCAGAACCGTCAGTTATAAATCAGAGATTACCAGGGAAAAGTTCTTTGCGCAATACTGCTCATATCTCCCGATTTTCGGTATTCCAGAGGAAACCTATATGCCGTATCTGACTGAATACTGGGCTAATCATGCGGTAAATAAGCTATTGACTGAAACGAGTGAGCTCCATCTCGCGATGATCACCTGGAATGTGCCATGACTGAAATGATACTTTTCTATTCAAGCGGGCAGATCATTGCACAGCGCCGGAAAAGTTCCCGAACGCTCGTAAATGATATTTCCTTTACGTTGAAAAAATGTGAAAGTCTTGCGCTGATCGGTGAAACCGGATCTGGAAAGACCATGATCGCACTTTCTATCATGGGCCTGTTGCCGGAAAATGTCGCACAGCAGAATGGAAATATCATCTTTTGCGGGAGAAAATTTACAAAGTCCAATGAAGCACGTCGAGAATTGGGAGTAAAAATCGTTTATATCCCTCAAAACGGAATGGAATTCCTGAATCCGTCCCGAAAAGTAAAAGATCAGCTTTATGACAATCTTGAAAAGCTTGGAATTTCAGGAAAAGACCGGAAAAAGGCTGCAATCAAAAAATTGCAGGCTGCCGGCCTCAATCCTCCCGAAGATTTTTTGGAGAAATACCCGTTTCAGTTGTCCGGTGGTGAGGCGCAGCGCGTAACGATCGCGATCTCAGCCTGTTCCGATGCGAAGCTTTTGATTGCTGATGAACCGACAAACGGGTTGGATCCGGAAACAAAATCCCGTTTTCTGCATCAGATCCATTCCCTTTTTCCCAATGCTGCCCGGCTGCTCATTACACATGATATTGCCGCTGCGGAATTATGCGATCGTGTACTGGTTCTCTGTGGAGGAAAATTCATTGAAAGCGGAAGTACAGCTTCTGTTCTTCACAGTCCAATGCATCCTTATACCAAGGCACTTCAGGCAACGCTGGTTGAAAACGGAATGCAGGAATCTCCGGGCCTAAGAAAAGGCTTTTCTGATTGCCCGTTTTATAACCGCTGTCAGAATGCTATTCAGGATTGTTGTGCAGAAATACCGGTACAGGCTAACGATTCAGCCCAATGGCGGTGTGTTTTATGATCGAAGTCAGTAAGCTTTCTAAATCCTTTGGGAAACAGATCGTTCTTTCCGATATTTCGTTTCAAATCCCGGATGGACAAATCATAGGATTGAGCGGTAAAAGCGGGATCGGCAAAACAACCCTCTCCCGTATTCTGTGTGGAATTCTTCCTCCTGACAGAGGAAATATTTTCCGAAACGGAATTGCTCTTTGGGAAAAACAATCGTATAAACGTTCGCAAGGTCTGGCGATCCAGATGGTCAACCAGCACCCATTTGCTTCTCTGGATCCAAGACAAAAGATCATTGACGGTTTTACGGAATTGATCCGTTACCATCATTTTGCGGTGTCCGGAGAGGCGGCAGAAGCATTGATCAAAACGCTCATCACCAATGTTGGCCTCCCTATGGATATTCTTCGCCAGCTTCCGCACCAGATTTCCGGAGGGGAAGCACAGCGTGTGGTGATAGCCCGATGTCTGTTGTTTCAGCCGGAACTTCTGATCCTCGACGAAGCTACGTCAATGCTGGATGTATCTACACAGGCCAATATCATCGGGCTGGTGAAACGGATGCAGATCGAACAAGGCCGCTCCGTCCTGCTGATCAGTCATGCCAGAGACCTTGTTGAGGCCATATGCGATCATATATATGTGATCGAAAATACGAAAATCAGGTAAAAACCTCCAATTTCGGAGGAGAAATAGGAGAATCTATGAAAAAAAACCTATATTCAACTTTGTTTTTGATCCTTTGCCTTCTTGCATGCACTGCGATCGTCAACGCTGCGGATATTCCGCAGATCACCATCGGCACCACCGCTACGATTGAACAGGCCGTTATCGGTGAATATAATTACGAGATGCTGGCATCCGGTGCTACGCATATTCCGCTGGTCCGCCAGGATACGAAGGGCGTTTTTTACCCTCAGGTCGCGGAATGGAATACGACGGATGGCATCACCTGGACATATACGATCCTTGATGGAATGAAATGGCAGGACGGCACCGACGTGACCGCGGAAGACATTCTTTTCACGCTGGAATATGAGGATGCCAATGGCAGTGCGAATCTGGTTTCTCAGACTGCTGAAGATGGAAAGGTAACTGCTGCAAAATATGCCGGTTATGAGCTTTCTGAAGATGGCCGCAGCATTTCCCTGACACTGGCTGCTGCGAACGTCCGTGAACTGGGCAACATGAACAGTTTCCGGCTGCTCCCCAAACATCTCTGGGAAGGGAAAGAAACTCTGACCGAAGATGAACTGCGGTTCGGCTATGGCCCTTATGCTTTCGAGGACTTTAATAAGGATGCCGGAACCATCAGCTTTGTTCCCAATGAATACTATCCGGAGCCGGTCCATGCCGACCGCCTTGTCTACCAACTGTTTGACAATCCTGATACAATGTATATGGCATTGGAATCCGGTGATATCGACATGGTCTGGATCTATTCCACCGGCGTCGCTGCGGACTATCAGGATGTCCTTGGAGCTTCCGAAAATGTTCAGCTGATCAGTGTTGATGCCAGCAATGCTCCTGCTGTTCTGGCTTTCAACAATGCTAAAGGACCCTTCAGTGATGAGAATATCCGCCTGGCTGTGACTTACGCGCTGGATTATGAAACCTTCCGGGATTATGTTGGCAGTCAGTTCGCCAATATCCCGAACGGCGGATTTGTGCCGGCGGCTACCATCGGATATAAAGAAACGGAAAAACTCGGGCAGGATACGGAAAAGGCTGAAGCCTATCTTGCGGCAGCAGGCTATACCCGCAATGATGCCGGACAGTTTGTTAACGAAGCCGGCGAAGCTCTTTCCTTCACCCTGACCTATCGTGCCGACCGCGGCAATCAGCTGAGCTGTGCCGAAATCATCAAGACCCAGCTGGACGCATTCGGGATCAGCGTGGAACTTGAAGGACTTGATCCAGACAGCTACAATGCCAAAACCAGCAATAAATTCTCCGAAAACAACATCACCATGGAAGCCGCACTGTACGGATATACTTCTGCCGGTATGGGTATGGGCAACGGTCTTGCCACGATCTATGTGGATGGAAGACATGCTGTTCAGGGCGGCGCTCAGGTCTATGATGAAGACTTTCAGCGTATCCTCGGAGAAATGTCCGCTGCCGCCACTTTGGAAGAATATGTGGCAGCTGCCGGTGAAATGCAGGATTTCTATGCTGCACATCGCACTGTGATCGGTCTTTACTGGGATTGCCTGACTTATGGCGCTGCAGCCCGATTTGAAAACATTGAGATCGACAACGCTTTCGGGTTGAATAATGCCATGAACTGGCTGTCAATTACTGAAAAATAATACTTTTCCAAGGGGTAAATAGCATAAATTGGGGTATCTGTATCCTGCAGATACCCCAACACCGGTTTTTGATTTTATGGAAGCACAAGGTTTATGAAAAAATATTTGAACAATATCATCACTTCACTGATTTGCTTCCTTTTTGTTATTTTATTAAATTTTGCGTTGCCGCGAATGCTGCCCGGCAATCCTATCGCTTACCTGTCCGGCTTCGCTGAAGAAGAGATGACTTCCGTTCAGATCGAATATTACAGAAACGCACTGCATCTTGATGACAGTCTGCCGGAACAGTTTATTCATTATCTGCGGTCTTTGACAGATGGAACGTTAGGATATTCCTTCAAGAAAAAAGCAAATGTATCAGATCTGATCGGAGAAAAGGTCATAGTTACGCTGCAGATCACACTGCCTGCGGTCATTCTTTCAACGTTTCTTGGACTTGTCTGGGGAATGGCCTCGGGATATCGAAAAGACAGCTCTTTTGATAAAACTTCAACCACCGGATTGATCATCCTGAATGCTGCGCCATCCTTTCTGCTGGCATTGGTTTTGGTCATTTTGTTCGGATTTCATTGGAAAATACTCCCTTATAAAGGATTAAGTTCGTCTTCCATGGTTCCGGGGAAACCGGGATTTGTAACAGACCGGATTCTCCATCTGCTTTTGCCTGTGATGACACTTGTCCTCGCGATGCTGCCATCACGTTATCTGCTGATGCGCAGCAGTGTCCGGGCTGCCACGAATGAGCGGTATATTCTTTATGCAAAACAGCGCGGTCTTTCGGACAGAAAAATAAAATATCACTACATTTTGCGAAATATTGCCCAGCCTTTTATCTCCATGGTGGGAATGAGTGTAAGCATGTGCATTGGCGGATCTCTGGTGATTGAAAATATCTTTTCCATCAATGGGATGGGAAAACTGCTTTCGGATGCAGTCTACACATTGGATTATCCTTTGATGCAGGGGATCCTTTTTGTCACAACAGGGATATGTGTTCTGTCTATCATTTTTACCGATATAACCTGTATTCTGGCAGACCCGAGAGTGCGTTATATGGAAAGGGGGCAGGAAGCATGACAAGGGACCGTATCGCACTATTGGTTTTTGGTTGTTTCCCGTTGGCCTTTTTTATGGTAATGGCATTTTTTCCGGGAATCTTTACGTCTTACGGATTGAAAGACATGAATAAGCCATGGCTTACCCCCTCAGCTGACCATATACTTGGGACAAATTCACTGGGATATGATATTTTTACGGAATTGGTCTATGGCGCAAAGGAAACACTTCTGATCGGATTAGCAAGCAGTTTATTCATGTTAGCGCTTGGAGCCATGATCGGCATGCTTTCCACTTTACCCGGTCTGCCCGGAATACTTTTCAACGGGCTGATCAATGTCTTCATGCTGCTCCCGCACCTGATCACATTGATCGTAATCTCAGCCTTTATTGGACATTCCGCCGCCGAGCTGATCATTCTGATCGCTTTATTTGGCTGGGTAGGAACTGCCAGAAATGTCCGTGCACGTGTGATCCATCTCAACAGCCAGCCTTTTATCGAAAGCTGCACGATTCAGGGGTTCAGTCGTATCCACGTCATTTTTCATCATATTCTTCCGAACCTTTATGATCTGCTGCTTTTCCGTTTTTTGCTCGGTGTAAATTCCTGCATTATGATGGAATCCACATTGAGTTTTCTTGGTATCGGCGATGTTTATACACCAACATGGGGAACGATGGTCAATCTGGCATATAAACGCGGAGCTTTTATGCGCCGGGCTTACAATTATCTGCCTCCGCCGGGAGTTTGTATCATGCTTCTGAGCCTTTCCTTTTACTTTATCAGCATGGCTGTTGAAGCCCGTCGGGAACAAATTGATTTATAATGTCATCTGACAGATTTTCCCAATTATGAATGGAGTTGTTTTATGAAAACCGAGGTAAAAACGATTCTTGAATCAGTACAAAACGGAAGCTTGTCCGTTGATGATGCTTTGCTGCGCTTGAAAACCAGCCCGTATGAAGATATCGGATTTGCTAAAGTAGATCTTCACCGCGGCATCCGTCAGGGGATCCCTGAAGTCATTTATGGAGCGGGTAAAACACCGGTTCAGATCATTGGAATCATCGAAACAATGAAAAAAAACGGACAGGATCTTGTTCTCGTTACCCGCATTTCGCAGGAAGCAGCTGATTTGATCTCCCGTTCTGTTTGCCTGCGTTACTATCCGGAAGGAAGGATCGGGATCGTCGGAAATATGCCTGCTCCCAATGGTATCGGCAAAATCGTAGTTGCTACCGGCGGAACAAGCGACATTCCTGTGGCCGAGGAAGCCGCATTACCCGCAGAGTGTTTTGGGAATGAAGTCATCCGGTTATATGATGTAGGCGTGGCAGGTCTGCACCGGCTGCTTTCCCATATGGAAGAGATCATGAGCGCCAGCGTGATCATCGCTATCGCGGGGATGGAAGGCGCATTGGCCAGTGTTATCGGAGGATTGGCTGATTGTCCTGTCATCGCGGTCCCAACCAGTGTGGGTTACGGAGCATCATTCCATGGCCTTTCGGCGCTTCTTTCCATGCTGAATTCTTGTGCGAGCGGTGTTTCAGTTGTAAATATTGATAACGGTTTTTGGGCAGGTTATCTTGCCAATATGATCAATCATATGGAGTCAAAGAAATGAAAACATTATTTATAGACTGCGGAATGGGAGCTGCGGGGGATATGCTCACAGCAGCCTTGCTCGAACTTTTACCGGATCCTGACGAATTCATCAATAGACTGAATTCCATCGGTATCCCCGGAGTTGAATTCAAAAAGGAGCGTGTGGAGAAATGCGGTATCACCGGAACACACATGCATGTAAAAGTTCATGGTGTGGAGGAAGGCGAGGAAGTGCACGAGCATCAATATGAGCATGAACATTTCCATCTGCGTTTTGATCATGCCCATCCCCATGATCACGATCATGAAGATGAGCATGAAGACGAACACCATCATGAGCACGTCCATGTCCATACACATATCCGGGAAGATGAACATCACCACGAGCACGATCATGAACATGACCACGAACATTATCATGGACACACCCACAATGATCTTGCCGGAATTGAACACATAGTGAATGACCATCTGAATATTCCGCAAAACGTAAAGAAGGATGTTCTGGCTGTTTATACACTGATTGCAGAGGCGGAAAGTCATGCCCATGGCGTGCCGGTGACAGAGATCCACTTCCACGAAGTCGGTACCATGGATGCAGCCGCAGATATTACCGCGGTCTGCATGCTGATGAACGAGATCGCTCCCGAAGAAGTTATTGCATCGCCGGTTCATGTCGGCAGCGGTACGGTCAAATGTGCCCATGGGATCCTGCCTGTTCCGGCTCCGGCCACCGCTTACATTCTGCAGGGCATCCCGAGCTATGGCGGTGAGATCAGGGGCGAACTTTGCACACCCACCGGCGCGGCACTGCTGAAGCACTTCGTCACCCGTTTCGGCAATATGCCGGTCATGAAAACCGCTGCCATTGGATACGGTATGGGGAAAAAAGATTTCCCAATCGCCAACTGTATCCGGGTCATGCTGGGCGAGACTGAAGACAAAATGGATAAAACCGTATGTCTGGCATTCAATGTGGATGATATGACCGCGGAAGAAATCGGTTTTGCCATGGATCATTTATTTGAGAGCGGTGCGAAGGAGGTTTTCACCATCCCTGTCGGAATGAAGAAGAACCGTCCCGGGACGCTGATCGAGGTCCTGTGCAAACAGGAAGATGAAGAAAAAATCGTTCGAACGATCTTCAAACATACTTCGACGATCGGTGTTCGCAAAACCCTGACAGATCGTTATGTTCTGGAAAGAAAGATCGAAGAGCGGGAAACTCCGTATGGCATGATCCGCAGAAAGGTTTCATCCGGATACGGGGTACAGCGCGTAAAATATGAATATGACGATCTTGTCCGTATCTCAAATGAACGGGGCATCAGCCTTGAGGACGTTCGGAAGCTTATTGACGGGCTGGATTAAAGATGGATATCCTGCATCAAAAACGCGATGAATTGATCCGTTCACTGCAGCAGCTGGAGAGTGTGGCTGTTGCCTTCTCCGCCGGGGTGGATTCGACTTTTCTGCTTGCCGCTGCCCGTGAGGCATTGGGCGATCACGTGATTGCGGTCACCGGAAAATCAGTCTCCTTCCCGGAAAGGGAGCAGACTGAGGCTGCAGATTTCTGCAAATCACTTGGAATCGAGCAGATAAAGGTATCGGTCGATCAGATGGCCATTCCGGGGTTCAAAAACAATCCCCCGGATCGCTGTTACATCTGCAAAAAGGAACTGTTTTCCGCTTTTATCAGGGCAGCAGCTGAAAAAGGGTATTCGTATGTGGCCGAGGGCTCGAACATGGATGACCTCGGGGATTATCGTCCGGGAATGCGTGCGATCAAAGAGCTTGGCGTGAAAAGTCCGCTGCAGGCAGCGGGACTGACAAAGGCAGAGATTCGCCTGCTCTCACAGGAAATGCATCTCCCGACCTGGAATAAGCCCTCTTTTGCCTGTCTTGCGACCCGGATCCCTTACGGGGATGAGATCACAAAAGAAAAGCTGCGCATGATTGAAAATGGAGAGCAGTTCCTTTTCGACCTTGGCTTCCGGCAGGTTCGGGTTCGGGTCCACGACAGCATCGCCCGCATCGAAATCGAACAAAGCGAGCTCAAAGCGTTTTTAGATATTCATATTTTCGAGAATGTCAATCAGTATTTTCAGGCTCTCGGCTTCCAATATGTTACCCTGGACCTGGGCGGTTATCAAATGGGAAGCATGAATAAATCGCTGTTGTTGAATTCCTGAGATATTTTTTCGGTAGTCATGAATATAAAAAGAATGGACTGATTTTCTGTTCGAAAAAGTTGAAATAACAAAAAGATTGACAAACAAAAACAATCATGGATAATTAAGGCATCAAAGATCCGGAATGAATCCGGTTTTATGCACAGAAGTACTCTTGTAACAAACATATAATGGTGTACTAAGAAAGCACACGGCTTTTCAGAAGAAGAGATGCCGTGTGTTTTTTGTCTTATCAGAAAGGGAAGGACTTTTGATAATGAATAAGCGAATTATTTTTATCGTGTCAATGCTGATTGTGGTGTGCTCGGTGTTCGGGTTTGCATTCGCTCAAAATGAGACGATCGAAGTTACCGACATGAAAGGTCGAACCGTTACGCTGCCTGCCGAGATCAATAAGGTCGTCGTTACTTTCAATATGGAAGAATAATTCGCCGTTGCCGGAGATGAAGGTAATGATAAACTGGTGGGCTGGAGCCATAAATACTGGGTTGGACGCCGTAATGATGCCTATGAAGCATTTACCGCAGTTTATCCGCAGCTTGCCGATGTACCCGATGTCGGATATAACGGCGATATCAGCATTGAAGCCATTATCTCATTGCAGCCGGACGTGGTTTTGGCCTCTTCTACAGGCGCAAACTACAATGCTCTGGAGCCGGCATTCGATAATCTGCGTGCAGCCGGGATCGAATGTGTATTCTTTGATTTCCACGCACAGACCGTTGAAAAGCACACGGCAAGCGTTAAACTTCTCGGAAAGATTCTTGGTCAGGAAGAACGCGCGGATGAGATCGCCGATTTCTACACTGAACAGATGGCTGTCATCTCCGAACGTCTTGCAGATCTTCCGGATGAAGCCCGTCCGCGTGTTTATATGGAATTCAGCATGGGACCCGGGCAGTACGGCAATACCTGGTCGGAACAGATGTGGGGTGCTCTGATCCGTGAATGCGGCGGCACCAATATCGCGGCCGGAATGGAAGGCGCATCCGTGGAAATCGCTCCGGAACAGATCATCTCGGCTGATCCGGAAGTGATCATATTTACCTGCAGCCCCCGGGAAGATGTCAGTGATAACGTTGTTCTTGGTTATGGCGCTGATGAATCTCTGGCCCGTGAACATCTGGAAGCCTATAAGTCCCGAGAAGGCTGGACTGATCTCAGCGCTGTGAAAGATAACAATATGGGTGCTCTCTATCATGATCTGAGCCGGCATATCTTCGACTTTGCCGGTGCACAGTTCCTTGCCAAACAGATCCAGCCGGAGATCTTCGCGGATATGGATCCGGAAGCGAACCTGGCTGAATTCTTTGAACGCTACATGCCCGTTGACCTTGACGGTGTCTGGACACTCAGTCTGAAATAACATGAGTTATAAAGAACAAAATGATTCAAGCCGCGCGGTATACGCGCGGCTGAATCAAAAAAAATACTGGATCATCATCGGGCTGGGGATCGTATGTGTTGTCAGCTGCATTCTGGATATTCTGACGGCTGCAGCTTCTCCCGCATACCGTCTCTCAACTCAGGAAGTATTGCGATGCCTGTTTAACCCCGGTCAGGCATCAGCCGGAACCTATGTGATCGTCATCAAAATGCGTCTGCCGATTTCGATCATGGCGCTGATTGTTGGATTTGCCCTGGGTATGTCCGGCGCTGTGATGCAGACGATCCTTCATAATCCGCTGGCAAGTCCTTATACGCTTGGCGTAGGGACTGCTGCCGGATTTGGTGCTTCGATTGCCATTATTCTCGGGTTGGGATCCATTGCGACCTCTGCTCTGGCATTTGCTTTTGCGATGCTGATCTGCATGATGATCTATATGCTCGGAAGGAATAACATCAACTCCGGTTCGCTGGTGCTTTCCGGTATCGCCTGTCTGTTCCTGTTCCAGGCATTGCAGGCGCTTCTGCAGTATGGAGCATCCGAAGACCAGAACCAGAGCATCGTTTTCTGGTCATTTGGTTCTCTGCAGCGGACGACCTGGATGAAACTGCTGATCACCGCTGTTGTCGTGCTTATCTCCTCACCGCTGATCTTTACGGATTCATGGAAATATACCGCTCTGACGATGGGAGATGAAAAAGCAGCCAGCCTTGGTGTGAATGTCTCCGGATTAAAGATCAAGGCCTTTTTCCTGATTTCACTGATGGCCGCCGTATCGGTATGTTTTACAGGATCGATCGGCTTTGTAGGTCTTGCCGGGCCTCACATATCCAGAATGCTGGTCGGGGAAGATCAGCGATTCTATTTTCCTGTTTCGGCCTTGTGCGGGGCTGCGCTCCTGTCCATGGCATCGATCATCTCCAAGATCATACAGCCGGGTTCTGTTTTCCCTGTCGGGATCGTCACATCCATTATCGGCGTGCCCTTTTTCTTCTCCCTTGTTTTCAGATCGAACAGAAATGGGAGGCGCTGATGAGTCTGCAGGTCAGAAATCTCCGGTACACCTATCCCAAAGCAAAAGAGCCGGTCCTGAAAGATATTTCTTTTGATGTGCCGGATGGCTGCATCACCTCAATCATCGGCGCAAACGGCGTGGGAAAATCCACGCTTCTCAAAAGCATGCTCGGTATTTTCAAAAGTGATGGAGAAGTCCGTGTAAACGATATTCCGCGTGATAAACTGCCGCATGGAGAACTGCATCGCCATGTCGGTTACATGACGCAGGAAAACGCATTGCTGACCAGTCTGTCGGTACTGAATGTTGTGCTTCTCGGGAGGCTCGGTACGCTGAATATCAAAGTACAGGACGAGGATATTGAAAAGGCTTTATCCATGATCGACCTTCTGCATCTGACTCCGTACATTGAAAGACCTTTTTACGCGCTTTCAGGCGGACAGCGGAGAATGGTCGATGTGGCACAGACGTTAGTGAGAGATCCGAAAGTGCTTGTCATGGATGAACCGACGGCAAATCTGGACCTCGTAAATGAACTTCAGGTTCTGGAGCTTGTCAAAGCTTACACAAAGCAGAAAAATACGGCCACGCTACTGACGCTTCATGATCTCAATCTGGCCGCCCGCTATTCCGACCAGCTGGTTCTGCTCAAGGGCGGATATGTTTTCCGGAAAGGCAGTCCGGCTGACGTGATCACGGAGGAAACGATCATGGAGGCTTATGGTGTGCAGGTTCACGTCCACATCAGCAGCCGGACCGGGACACCTATGGTACTGCCTTTAGAAGCTGTTACGAAAACTGAATATAAATTCATGTGAGGTTGTAAATGGAAATGCAGGAACGTATCAACAATTACTGGTCGAAAAGGGCTGACGAATTCGGTGATGCGCGCTATACCGATATGCAGGGGAAAAAGCGTGAAAACTGGACAAAATTGATCTCGGAGCATCTCCCGAAGAAAGAAAAGATCCGGGCATTGGATCTGGGAACCGGAGCCGGATTCTTCTCTTTCATCCTTCATGATCTGGGCTGTGAAGTCACCGGTATCGATTATTCTGAAGATATGCTAGCCAACGCCCATAAGAATTGCGAACGTCTGGGTTATCCGGACATAAAGTTTTTGCAGATGGACGCGCAGGATCTGAAATTTGATGACGGAAGTTTTGATTTTATTTTCACGCGGAATGTCACCTGGACTCTTCCGGATCCGGCCAAAGCCTATCGTGAAATGGTCCGCGTACTGGCTCCCGGCGGAAAATTGATGAACGCGGATGCGAATTATTCGGCAGGTTTCAAAAAAATGGACGAGGCCGGGCTGACTGAAAAGGCTGCGAGTCATCCGAATATGCAATATCAGCATCCTGCGACCAGTCTCGAAATGCTTCGGGAACGAAATGATATCGCGAAATCGCTTTACATCGCTGATGAGAGGCGGCCTGCCTGGGATATCAATGTTCTTTCAGATTGCGGTATGGAACGTTTCTGGATCGATATGGATGTCAACGCCAATATTTTTATGCTTGAAAGAATGAAATTTACATCAATCAGTCCTGAATTTGTTTTGGTGGCAGAAAAAAACATATAGTTCATGTATCTATGGCGCTGCCGCACATGATAGATGCGGCAGCTCCATTTTGACAGTTTAAGTTTCGAATAAGGTTATTTTCCCCAGACTTCCTCTGCAATCTCTTTTACAAGTCTGAGCTTTGCCCACTGTTCATCTTCTGAAAGCTTGTTTCCGATTTCGCACGAGGCGAACCCACACTGAGGACTTAAGCAAAGACGGTCTAACGGAACAAACTGTGCGGCTTCATGAATCCTGGCAATTACCTTTTCCCTATCTTCAAGTACAGGTGATTTAGTTGTAATCAATCCGAGTACAATTTTCTTGTTCCCGGAAACTTGCGAGAGCGGAGAAAATCCGCCTGATCGTTCATCATCATATTCCAGATAAAAAGCGTTCACTTTTTCTTTTGAGAAAAGATAGCCGGAAACACTGTCATATGCACCGGTGTTTGCATAATCCGAATGATAATTTCCACGGCACACATGTGTGTTAACAACCATATCTTCGGGTATTCCCTCAAGTACATGGTTGTTGGCTTTTAGGTACTTTTCCTTGATCTCTTCCGGACCTTCTCCGTCTTCTCCGAAATAGAGCTGGAATTTGGAAGAATCCAGAAGCATCCCCCATGTGCAGTCATCGAATTGTAGATTTCTGCATCCGGCATCATACAACTGCCGAATGACTTCTTTATAAGCTATTACCAGATCGCCGATCAGTTCATCGTCAGTGGAATAATACTTCCGCGTTGTTTCAATCGAAAACGGTGTGATCATTTGCACAAGAAACTGCGCCGGAGCCGGGATTGTCTGTTTTGCAACAGTATTCTCATCTTCAAGCGCTTTTACAAACCGGTAATGAGAGATGAAAGGATGTTCGCCCTTCAAAGAAATCTTACCAGTCAGATAAGTGTCATCGAGCATGGCCTGTTCATGTTGGAATGGGAGACCGAATTCTGTGGGTTTATGCCCGACTCCGTCAAAACCCCACATGAAGTCCAGGTGCCAGGTCGCACGTCTGAATTCTCCATCCGTGATCACATGGTACCCCAGTTCTTTCTGTTTTTTCACAAGTTCACGGATACACTCATCTTCCACGGCAGTAAGTTCTTGTTTGGAAATAGATCCAGCTTCATAGCTTTTTCTTGCCTGTTTCAATTTTTCAGGCCGTAAAAAGCTTCCGACATAATCATAACGAAACGGTGTTTGTAATGTGCTCATATTGTTCTCCTTTGAAATATCATATCTCAAGGGCATGGAACAATTAATTCGCCGAAAAGGAAAACGCCATCATTAAGTAGAATGATAGCGCCTTTTTTAATGCCATGATCCGTCACGTTAACAGTGATACCAGCAGCGGCTGTCATTCTCCCTTGCCCAAGAAATCAAGACCTCTTGCAGAGACGGCAGGTTTCCTGGCTGAGAATGCGGAAGTGACAACTTCCTCTGGCCAACCCTTCTCAAGCATCCTAACTCAATGGTATTGCTGACCATAAACCATTCATCACAGTAATGGCTGTTGCTCCGGTTTTTCACCGAATTCCCTTTTCACGCAAGGTTTTCATCTCTTGCAGTGCACCGTATCTGTGTATTCAATTATGTGTATGATTGTATCATTATTTTCTTAGTCAAAATTATTATAGAAGAAAAAGAAAAGGTTACATCGCTGCCCGGATCATCTTCTCCAGGGCGGCGGCAGCGGCGCTCATGGGCCTGGATCTGTCCCGCAGAAAACAGATGTAACGAACCGGTATTTTTTCGACAAGGGGGATTTCAAATATATTACCCTTTTCAAGATCTTCTTTCGCCATGTCTGCTGGGATAAATCCCAATCCGAGGTCATGTTTTACCATTGGAATGACCTGGTCTGTCGCAGCAGCTTCAATGGACGGATTGAGAATCAAATTATGGTCAGAGAAAAAAGTACTGTAAAATGAAAATGATTTTGTTTCCTGACTTAAACAGATGATGGGGTATTCAGATATTTTTTGCAAACTGTTGGGCTCTTTTGTCAGGAAAAAGAATTGTTTCCCCGCAATCAGAATGTTTTCAAATGGCTTGATCCGTGTTTCGATCAAATTCTTCGGAGCCTCTGTCGGTGTTGTGACGAAAGCGAATTCTACGATACCCCGGTTTACAGCGTCAACCCCTTCCGAAGTCGAGTGGTTGAAGATCCGTATATGGATTCCCGGATATATTTTCCGATACTGCTGAAGGATGTCTAATACAACACCATGGAGGGCTATATCGCTGATAGCCAGTGAAAGATTTCCTCTATGCAATTCTTTTGATTCATTGATGATTGATTCTCCGGCGGCAATTTGTTCGAATGCTGCTTCAATGAACTGAAACAGTTTCTGTCCTTCCGGTGTTAACTGGGCACCCTTTTTTGAACGAAGGAATAACTTACAGCTTAGTTCCTCCTCCAGATTATTGATTATTCTTGTAACATTTGGCTGATTGCTACAGAGCATTTTTGCAGCATGAGTAAAACTCCCGAATTTTCCGACATAAAAAAAGACCCGATAATAATCGTAATTGATTGCCATAGCTGACCTTTAACTAATACAATAATTATATACTCATTATACTATATATACATTATTGATATTTATCGGCAAACTTTTATAATATGTACGAATTACGTTTTGATAAGGTAAGAACGATGAACAAAGATTTAACAGTCGGAAATCCTGAATCTGTTTTATGGCGTTTTTGTCTGCCGCTGTTTGGCAGCATCATTTTTCAGCAGCTCTATAATATCGCGGACAGTCTGGTCGCGGGAAAATTTATCGGGGAAAATGCTCTGGCTGCGGTTGGCAACAGCTACGAGATCACATTGATCTTCATTGCGTTTGCATTCGGCTGCAATATCGGATGTTCGGTCGTTGTCTCCCGTTATTTCGGAGCGAAACAATATAAGGATATGAAGACAGCCGTATCGACCGCAATGATCTCCAGCGGGATCCTCTGCGGAATATTGATGTCGGCAGGGATTTTGGGATGTGCTTTTCTTCTCGAAAAGATCCACACTCCCACGGAAGTATTTCAGGATTCAAAACTCTATCTCGATATCTATATTTGGGGATTGCCGTTCGTCTTTTTCTATAATATTGCAACGGGGATCTTTTCCGCGCTTGGAGATTCAAAAACACCATTCCTGTTTTTAGCGATCTCTTCCTGTGTCAACATTCTCATTGATATTTTATTTGTCGCTGCACTGAAGATGGGTGTTGCCGGTGTTGCATGGGCAACGTTTATCTGTCAGGGCTGCAGCTGTGTTCTTGCGATGGTTATTGTACTCAGGCGGCTTTCCGGTATTCATACAGAGGGTAATTATCCAAAATTTTCCGGAAGTATTTTCAAAGAAATCGCCGTTATCGCTATTCCGAGTATTTTCCAGCAGAGTTTTATTTCTATCGGCAATATCATCATTCAGGGGGTCATCAACAGTTTCGGCGCCAGTGTTATGGCGGGATATTCCGCCGCTGTCAAACTGAATAATCTGGTCATTACATCTTTTACAACTCTGGGAAACGGTATCTCCAATTATACAGCCCAAAATCTTGGCGCGAAAAAACCGGAAAGGATCAAAAGCGGTTTCAAAGCGGGAATCAAAATGGTCTGGATGCTGTCCCTGCCGTTCTTTATACTTTATTTCTTCTTCGGAAATCGTCTGTTGATGCTGTTTCTGGATGATCCGACCGCCGAAACCATGCATTCCGGACAGATGTTTTTGAGGATCGTCTCTCCGTTTTATTTTGTCGTTTCAGCAAAACTGGTAGCTGACGGCATTTTGAGAGGCGCAAGTATGATGACAAAATTCATGATCGCGACTTTTACCGATTTGATTTTGCGTGTTGTTCTTTCGATCGTTTTATCAAAAACACCTTTGCAATCTACCGGTATCTGGTGTGCCTGGCCTGTCGGATGGTCAATTGCAACCTTTATGTCCATCTGTTTCTACTTTTCAGGGCATTGGGGAACAGAATCCACGGATATGCTGAAAGAAAAAGAAACGGGAAAATGAGCTATAAATCTCAGAAAAGGCTGGAAATTATACAAGTGAAAGTGATAAAAAAAAATACAGAAAATTGTAAGATTTGGCTGTAAATTGTTTTTTTCCAGGAAGAAAGAAGTTTTTTTTGAAAGATTTTTTAAAATGAACATACTTCACATGAAATACGCTGTGGAAGTTGCGCGGATCGGTTCTATCAACAAAGCCGCGGAAGAACTATACATTGCCCAATCCAATCTCAGCCGATGCATAAAGGATCTTGAAGCAGATCTCGGAATTGTTATATTTGACCGCAGTTTCAGGGGAATGGTTTTAACACCTGACGGTGAAAAATTTATCCATTACGCGCAGAAAGTATTGAATCAGATCGATGATATCGAAAACATGTATAAAAACCAGTTCACTGAAAAACAGCGGTTTTCTATTTCTGTCCCGCGTGCGAGTTATGTTTCAGATGCATTTGTCCAATTCAGCAGGCACCTTGAGAAGAAGCCTGCTGAATTATATTATATGGAAACGAATCCTTCTACGGCGATAAGCAACATTCTGAATTCTGATTATAGACTCGGCATCATCCGATACGCTTCAAATTATGACCGGTATTTCAAAGATATGCTTGAAGAAAAAGGACTCAGAGGAGAATTGCTGGCTGAATTTAAATATGTTCTTATTATGAGTAAAGACAGTCCGATCGCTGACAAGGAAGAAATCCGTTTCAAAGATCTCAGCGATTTGATCGAGATCGCCCACGGAGATCCGTATGTCCCTTCATTGCCGATCGCTGTCGTGAAAAAAGAAGAACTGCCGGAAAATATCAATCGGCGGATCTTTTTGTTTGAGAGAGGAAGCCAGTTTGATCTTCTTACAGAGAATCCTGAAACTTTTATGTGGGTATCTCCGATCCCTGACAAACTTCTGACCCGTTATGAACTGGTTCAGCGGGAATGTGCGGATAACAACAAGGTATATAAGGATGTTCTGATTTACAGAAAGGACTACACTTTAACAAAACTGGATAAGCAGTTTATTACAGAAGTATGTGATTCCCGCCGTAAATATCTTCCGTAAATTTTTCTGAAACGATTATGAAGCAGAACAGAGTCTCCAAAATGAGGCTCTGTTTTTTGTATGCATAAAAAAAGAATATGACCTTCTCTTTTTGGTTATTCTCTATTCGTAAAGAAATGGGTAGTATATAAAGTGCAAAGGATTGTACAGCACTTTCGCTTATATTTCTGCCATGACTTTGCAGATTGAGATCATAGATCATTCCTGGTGAAAACGATTTATGAATTCTCATAAAACACACAGCGGTCTCTTTGGCCAGGACCGCTGCGGTTTGAAAAAAACACACAGCCCCGATAAATGGCTGCGTGATAAAAATGTCCGGTTTGTGCCGGATAACAAAACAGGAGAAAAATACTATGGCTCGTTTTACTTTACCCCGCGATATCTATCACGGCAAAGGCTCTCTCGAAGCTCTGAAGACATTCAAAGGTACGAAAGCGATGATCTGTGTTGGCGGCGGTTCCATGAAACGCTTCGGTTTTTTGGATCGAGCGGAAGCTTATCTGAAAGAAGCGGGTATGGAAGTAAAGGTTTTTGACGGGATCGAACCGGATCCGTCCGTTGAAACTGTAATGCGCGGCGCGGAAGCAATGCTGGAATTTAAGCCGGATTGGATCGTTGCGATCGGCGGCGGTTCTCCGATTGATGCTGCGAAGGCAATGTGGATCAAATATGAATACCCGGATTGCACTTTTGAAGATATGTGCAAAATCTTCGGTATTCCCGAACTCCGCAAAAAGGCTCATTTCTGTGCAGTTTCCTCTACTTCCGGTACAGCAACAGAAGTGACTGCATTCTCCATCATTACTGATTACTCCAAGGGCATTAAATACCCGATCGCAGATTTCGAGATCACTCCGGATGTTGCCATCGTAGATCCCGAGCTGGCTGAAACCATGCCGAAAAAACTGGTCGCTCATACCGGTATGGATGCTATGACTCACGCTGTTGAAGCCTATGTTTCTACTGCCAACTGTGATTACACCGATCCGCTTGCGATCCATGCAATTGAAATGATCATGAACGACCTGGTCCCGTCCTATAACGGTGATATGGCTTCCCGTGACCGCATGCATAATGCCCAGTGTCTGGCCGGTATGGCTTTTTCCAATGCTCTGCTGGGTATCGTGCATTCCATGGCACACAAAACCGGTGCTGCATTCGCTGATTATGGCGCTCATATTATTCATGGTGCGGCCAACGCCATGTATCTGCCGAAAGTCGTGGCTTTCAACGCCAAGGATGAAACTGCGAAGAAACGCTATGGCGTGATCGTTGACTATATGGGCATTTCAGACGAGAACGCTTCCGATGATGAAAAGGTTGCAGCACTTATCGCTTATCTGCGCAAAATGAACGATGATCTGAATATCCCGCATTGTATCGGTCATTATGGCGCTGATTCCTATCCGGCAGAAAAGGGTTTTGTTCCGGAAAATGTATTCCTCGATAGACTGCACGATATTGCGGTCAATGCGATCGGTGATGCCTGCACAGGCTCCAACCCGCGTCAGCCTTCTGTTGAAGAGATGGAAAAACTGTTGAAGTGCTGCTACTATGATACTGAGGTTAATTTCTAAGTAGTAAAAAACGAAAAGACTGTTTGGAAAAAATGTACAGTCCTTTCGGATATGAATAACAGGGAACACTCATTTTTCTTCTTTCTATTTGTCTGACCCGGCAAATACCAAGACATTTAGGCGACTTTTGATTATTTCTTAAGTCGCCTAAAATGCTGAATAAAACTATGGAACTTCTTGATAAAAAAGGGCTGACAGAGCAGGAATTTCTGGAAGCCTATTCAAAAAAGAATTATCCACGGCCATTTTTGACCGCGGATATTGTTGTTTTGTCCGAGAATCTTGATGCAGTCCTTTTGGTAAAACGGAGTGGTCATCCCTATCTTGGCAGATGGGCACTGCCAGGCGGTTTTGCTGAAGCGAAAGAATCAGTAGAAGAAACTGCTCTGCGTGAATTGAAAGAAGAAACCGGTATTCGCGAACTCACCTATGATGACATGATCGAAATCGGTTTGTTCAGTACACCCGGACGAGATCCCCGGGGCTGGGTGGTTTCTAATGTCTATGCAGCGAAAATAGATCCGAAAAATGTCAGCATAAAAGCCGGTGATGACGCAGCACAAGCGAAATGGTTCGGAATCAAATGGGAAACGGATGGATTCATCCTTACAAACGGAACGATTCATCTGAATGGAAACCGAAACCAATCTGACTTGGCCTTTGACCATGGACTTATGCTGTTGAAAACAAAAGAAAAACTATCCAAATAATGTATTGAAAGGAAGTTGTATGTATAAAATCGTACGCAAAAAATATCTCAATCCAACTGTTACACAGATGGAAATTGAGGCTCCGTTGGTCGCAAAAAAAGCGAAACCCGGACAGTTTATCATTCTTCGTGTCGATGAAGAAGGAGAACGTATTCCTTTGACCGTTGCAGGAACAGATCCGGAAGAAGGAACAGTAAAGATCATATTCCAGATCGTCGGCGCAACTACGGAACTGCTCAACCACAAACAGGAAGGTGAATATCTTCAGGACTTTGCCGGACCGCTGGGTGTTGCCACTCATACCGAAGGCATCAAAAAAGTATGTATCGTCGGCGGTGGTGTAGGCTGCGCGATCGCAATGCCGGTCGCACAGGAATTTCATCGTCTCGGCGCTGAAGTTACCAGTATTATCGGTTTCCGTTCCAAAGATCTGCTGATTCTTGAGGATGAATTCCGTGCCTGTTCTGATAAGCTTGTCGTCATGACCGATGATGGTTCATATGCCCGACATGGGAATGTTACCGTTCCGCTCAAGGAAATGCTGGAAGCCGGTGAAAAATTTGACATGATCATCACCATCGGACCATTGATCATGATGAAATTCGTTGTCGCGACCGCAAAACCTTTTGGTGTTCCGGTGACTGTATCCATGAATCCGATCATGATTGATGGAACAGGCATGTGCGGAGGCTGCCGCCTGACCCTCAACCAGGATGGCAAACGTGTCACGAAGTTTGCCTGTGTTGACGGGCCGGACTTCAACGGTTATGAAGTCGATTTTGATGAAGCAATGTCCCGCGGCCGTATGTATTTTGATTACGAACGGCACGCGTATGAAGAAGTCTGCAATTTGTTCAAGAACGCATAAAGGAGAATAAAAAATGGCTATTGATCCGAAAAAACATGAAATGCCGACCCAGGCTCCTGAGGTGCGTGCGCATAACTTCAGTGAAGTCGCTCTTGGCTATAGTGAAGAAACCGCTCTTGCTGAAGCGGGCCGCTGTCTTAACTGCAAAAACAGGCCCTGTGTTGCCGGCTGCCCTGTGAACATTCAAATTCCGGAATTCATCGCGAAAGTGAAAGAAGGAGACTTTGAAGCCGCATATCAGATCATCAATCAGACATCTTCCCTTCCGGCTGTCTGTGGTCGTGTCTGCCCACAGGAAAGCCAGTGCGAAAAGTACTGTACCCTTGCAAAGAAATTTGAGCCTGTCGGCATTGGACGTTTGGAACGCTTTGTGGCAGACTGGCATAACGCTCACGCCACTGAAAAGGCTCAGGCTCCTGTCTCCAACGGTCATAAAGTCGCGGTTGTCGGATCCGGGCCGTCCGGTCTGACCTGTGCAGGTGATCTTGCCAAGAAGGGGTACAAAGTCAGCGTCTTCGAAGCGCTGCATACTGCCGGTGGTGTGTTGGTCTACGGTATTCCGGAATTCCGTCTGCCAAAGGCCATCGTTGCCAAAGAAGTGGAAACGCTGAAGGATTTGGGCGTGGACATTGAAACAAATGTCATCATCGGCAAGACGCTGACGATCGATGAACTGTTTGATATGGGTTACGAAGCTGTGTTTGTTGGTTCCGGCGCCGGATTGCCGAATTTCATGAACATTCCCGGCGAATCTCTGAAGGGTGTTTATTCTGCGAATGAATTCCTGACCCGCTCCAACCTGATGAAGGCCTACAAGGATGATCCGAAGACCCCGATCATGAAAGGTGGCAAGGTTGCTGTCGTCGGCGGCGGGAACGTTGCTATGGATGCAGCCAGAACCGCGCTGCGTCTGGGAGCGGAACATGTCTATATCGTTTATCGCCGTTCAATGGAAGAACTCCCTGCCAGAAAAGAAGAAGTCGAACATGCTATTGAGGAAGGGATCGACTTCCGCCTGCTGCATAACCCTGTTGAGATCCTTGGATACAATAATCCGGATGATCCGCGTGATCCGAAGAACGGTTTTGTCAGTGGTATCCGCTGTGTAAAGATGGAACTTGGCGAACCGGATGCTTCCGGCCGCCGCCGTCCTGTTGCCATCCCCGGCAGCGAATTTGATCTGGATGTGGATGCAGTCGTAATGTCAATCGGCACCAGTCCGAATCCGCTGATCAAATCGACGACCAAAGGCCTGGAAGTCAACAGTCACGGAGGTATCATCATCAATGAGGATGGTTTGACTACCCGTGAAGGAGTTTACGCCGGTGGTGATGCTGTGACCGGTGCCGCAACTGTGATTTCTGCGATGGGCGCAGGCAAACTTGCCGCAAAGTCCATCGACGAATATCTTATGAATAAATAAGTTAATTTCCGGCGGCGATCGATGAAACTGTTTCTATGTCCTAACGGGTTTACAGATTTGCAGGCTGAACAGGCCAGAGCGTGTATATATGTTCTCAAAAAAAAGGGCATAAATGTTCATTGTTCGCCGCCGATGATTTTCTTCTTTATCAAAAGACACAACATCAGGCTTTTCTGCCGCCTGAAAGCGATATGATCATATCTCTGGGCGGTGACGGTGCTGTCCTGCGTGCAGCCCAAACAGCGATAGCAGCAGACAAACCACTGTTGGGAATCAACAGCGGACGTTTAGGGTATTTGTGTGCCATGAGTTTTTCGGATCTTGAATTATTTGATGAGAAACTAAGCGAATGCTGCTGTACCAAAAGAAATCTGCTTGAAATAACAACAGATGAAAAAACTCATCTTGCTGTGAATGATGTATTGATAGCCAAAAAGTATTATGGCGAAACTGTTGATATAAACATAAACGTTGAAAAATACGGAGAAATAGGTTTCCGTGGTGATGGTGTGGTCATCGCTACACCAACAGGTTCCACGGCATATAATTTGTCTGCCGGAGGGCCTGTGCTTGCTATAGATTCCGGAGTTTTCGCCGTAACACCAATTTGCCCTCATATGTCATCTGCTAAACCGATCGTTATAAGGGATGACAGAGAACTGAGGATCAGCTCAGCAAAAAACAAAGTTGGTGTCTATACTGATGGTTGTTTCTGCGGCAGCATTCCGGAACAGCTTACTATAAAGAAATCAAAGTGTTCTTTACAAATCTATTCGGAAAAAGTGCAGGATGATTGAACAAATCTTATTTGGCCGATCGGGAAAATGTTGGAGATAAAATGCTTTTGGATCGGGTCATAGCTGTTCGAAATACGAAAACTGTATTTCGTGACGGTAACAAATGTATTAAAGTATTTAAAGAAACTCATGCTAAATCTGAAGTTCTGAATGAGGCTCTTAATCTTGCTCATGCTGAAGAATTAGGCCTTCGGGTTCCTCATTTTTATGGAATTGAAGTATATGACGGAAAATGGGCAATTGTTTATGAGTATATCCGGGGACAGTCCCTTTCTCAGCTGATGCATGTTCATCCGGATCAGATGATGACATGGCTTGAATTATTTGTTAATCTTCAACTGGAAATCGTTTCATCCCATTGTCCTGATTTATATCCAATGAAAGAAAAACTGTCTCAATATATCTCTGCTTCGATATTGGAGCCTTCTTTGCGTTATGAAATGATTGAAGAAATGGAGCAGTTACCGTTTGGAGATGAAGTTTGTCATTTGGATTTTAATCCATCCAATATTATTCTCACAGACGATGAGGTTCCTTACATAATTGACTGGGCTCATATGGTAAAAGGAAATGCGTCGGCAGACGCCGCTGTTTCCTGGTTAAATTTCAGCTACCATTCAGACCCGGAGACAGCAAACAGTTATCTTGAATTGTTTAGCCAGAAAAGAAATATTACGAGGGATCTGATTTATAAATGGATCCCCTTTGCCGGTGCAGGAAGATCTGTAAAGCGTAATAATCAGGAACGCGATTTCTTACTTACCAAAGCCAAAGAGTATTGGAAATCACAATGGAGGAGTGAATTATGAAAGTAACGATATGCATTGGTTCAGCATGTCATATTAAAGGTTCCCGGCAGATCGTTGAATGTTTTCAGGACCAGATCGAGAAGAATGATCTGGGAGCGGTCGTTGAACTGAATGGCAGCTTTTGTATGGGAAATTGCAGAAACGGGGTCTGTGTAAAAGTCAATGATAGGATGTTTTCTGTCACTCCGGAAATTGCGGAATCATTTTTTAATGAAGAGGTTAAATCAAAATTGATCTGATTTCTTATCATCATGATTTTCCATACCCTCTTTTCCAAGACAGTTTATCAATCAAAACTCAGGCTAAACCTTTTTATTCGGGAATAACAACAAGATGCAAAATGTTCTGACATTAAAAAAATCCAATTGTAAAAATTGTTATAAATGCATTCGGAACTGTCCGGTGAAATCCATTCGTTTTTCCGGCGGACAAGCGCACATTATTGGTGATGATTGTATCCTCTGCGGACGGTGTTTTGTGGTTTGTCCTCAAAATGCCAAAGAGATCGTAAACGACACTGAAAAAGTTCGGGTGATGCTGATGGATGAGGAGCACCCGGTAATCGTAAGCCTCGCCCCATCATTTATCGCTAATTATGATGGTGTAGGAATCGAATCCATGAAAAAAGCGCTGAAGCAGCTTGGTTTTTCCGACGTTGAAGAAACCGCGATAGGCGCTACAATGGTCAAGCGCGAATATGAGCGAATGCTGAAAGAGGAGGACAGAGATATTATTATTTCTTCCTGCTGTCATTCAGTGAATCTGCTTATCCGTAAATATTTCCCCATGCTGCTGAAATATCTGGCTGATGTCGTAACTCCCATGCAGGCACACTGTATGGATATCAAGAGAAGAAATCCGAATGCCAGAACTGTATTTATTGGACCTTGTGTAGCGAAAAAAGCTGAAGCAGAAGAAAGCAGCGGCGCGGTCGATGCGGTTCTGACTTTTGAAGAGCTGACAGAATGGTTGGCAGCTGAAAAAATTCAGCTCGAAAAAGAAATAATACCCAACGAAGAAAGCAGGGCACGTTTCTTCCCCACCTCCGGCGGGATTCTGAAAACAATGTCATTGGACGCTCCCGGATATACCTATCTGACAATTGACGGTTCAGCAAATTGTATTTCAGCCTTGAAGGATATCAAACATGGAAAAATCTCCCGCTGTTTTATAGAAATGTCACTATGTTCGGGAAGCTGCATATGCGGACCAGTGATGGAAAAATATCATAAAAATCCGGTAAGAGATTATGTGGCTGTCGCCCGATATGCGGGGACAAAAGATTTTTCTGTCGATCAGCCTGATATCATGGAAATGAGGCACGCTTATCTGCCTGTCAAACGGGAAAACATTGCTCCCATGGAATATGAAATCACTGAAATACTTCACGACTTGGGAAAATTCAAACCGGAGGATGAACTGAACTGTGGTTCCTGCGGATATAACTCATGCAGAGAAAAAGCGATCGCGATCTTCCAGGGAAAAGCAGATAAATATATGTGTCTGCCTTTCCTGAAAGAAAAAGCAGAAAATATGTCAGACAGTATCCTGAGGAACAGTCCGAATGCAGTATTTGTTATTAATGATCAGATGGAGGTTCAGCAGATGAACAGTGCTGCAGTTCATCTGGTTAATCTGAGAGGTGAAAAGGATATTCTCGGTGAGAATGTTGTCCGTATCCTGGATCCGCTTCCTTTTTTGAAGGTCCAGCAAACCGGAAAGAGCATTATGAATCAAAGAGAATATCTTGCGGAATATCGAAAGTATGTTGAACAGACAATAGTCCCCATCGAAAACGGAAGAGGACTGCTTTGCCTGATGCGTGATGTGACCGATGCTGAAGAGGAACGCCAGCGCAGGGAGGAAATCAGCAGGGAGACTGTAGAAGTCGCGAACAAGGTTGTCGACAAACAGATGCGGATCGTACAGGAAATAGCGTCCCTGTTAGGAGAAACAGCCGCTGAAACAAAGATTGCGCTTGCCAAACTGAAGGAGTTCATCAGTGAGGAATGAGTTATGTGCCGATATCGGTTATAAAAGTATCAATCATTACGGGGAACAGCTTTGCGGCGATCATGTTGATGTCGTCGAGCAGGAAGATGGATCCGTTGTGATCGTTCTTGCGGATGGTTTGGGAAGCGGAGTAAAAGCCAGCATACTTTCAACACTGACATCCAAGATCATTTCCACGATGATGGCGGAAGGTCTTTCTCTTGAAGAATGCGTCTCTACGATTGCTGATACGCTCCCGGTTTGTTCAGAGCGAGGCGTCGCTTATTCGACTTTTACGATCATTCATTTGATCCGGAATCAAACTGCTGAATTGATTCAATACGATAATCCGCTGATGATCATGATCCGGGACGGCAAAATATTTGATTATCCCAAAACAGAAATATCGGTTAAGGGAAAAATAATATATCGATCATCAATACGGCTTCAGGAACATGATATTTTCATTGCCATGAGTGATGGATGCCCCCACGCAGGAATCGGTCTTTCATATAACTTTGGATGGAAATTGGAAGATATCGCGCATTTCATGGCTGACATGTCGGTAACAGGATATACAGCAAAAGTACTTTGTACGATGCTTGTAGATGAGTGCTATAAACTGTATGGAGAGAAACCCGGGGATGATGCAACTGCCTGTGTAGTAAAGATCCGTGATCGGAAACCGATGAACATCCTTTTCGGTCCGCCATCCAACCGGGATGACAGCAATCGTATGATGGGTTTGTTCTTTTCCAAAGAAGGAAAACATATTATCTGCGGCGGAACCACAGCCACGATCGCTGCCGAATGGCTGCATAAACCATTAATTACAAAAATTAATTATATAAAGGACAGCACTGTTCCTCCGGTTGGTGAGTTGGAAGGGGTGGATCTGGTAACAGAAGGTGTTGTGACAATGAGTAAGGTTCTGAACTACGCTCAGGATTACCTGATGGGTAATGAAAGTTATGAGCAGTGGAACCTTGGTCATGATGGAGCGGCGCGGATATGCCAGCTGCTTTTTGATGAGTCAACTGATATCAATTTTTTTGTCGGCCGTGCTATGAATCCCGCCCATCAAAACCCTGACCTTCCGCTGAATTTCAGTATTAAGATGAACATCGCCGACAACCTTGCGGAATGCCTGAAAAAAATGGGAAAGCGGGTGAAGGTTAATTATTTTTGATAAAGCTATGCTGAGAAGGGACTTTATCAATTTGAGAATAGTATTATGACAAATATGCAAAACATATAACTTTTACAGACAAATTACAATAATATTGATAATTCGTGTCTGTATAAAAGACACTTGGAAAAGGAGATATTGTTCACAATGAAAGGTTTTGGAATGTATTCCATCAACAATGTCGGGTGGATCGAGAAGGATGCACCTAAAGCGGGCCCGCTTGACGCCATTCTTCGTCCCATCGCGGTGGCGCCGTGCAGCTCTGATACACACGTCTCCCATGGGGGCGGCGGCCCGATGGAAAATCGTATTCTCGGTCACGAATCCATTGGTGAAGTCGTTGAGGTTGGAAGCAGCGTTAAATATTTCAAACCCGGCGATCGCGTCGTTGTCAACTGCGTTACACCTGATTGGGAGGCTCCTGCACTGCAGGATCGGTTTGACAACAATGCCCATGACCATGGTCTTACAGCAAGTTTTAAATTCGTAATGCAGAAAGATGGTGTTTTTGCTGAGTATTATCATGTGAATAATGCAGATGCTAACCTGTTCCTGATGCCGGATGACGTCTCCATCGAGGATGCGCTGATGACTACGGATATGATGTCCACCGGTTTCCATGCAGTCGAAAATGCAGAAGTACGCTATGGCGACAACGTCGTTGTGTTTGGTATTGGACCTGTTGGTCTGATGTCTGTCGCGGGAGCTGCTCTGATGGGTGCCGGGAAGATCTATGCCATCGGTACCCGTCCCAACTGTGCTGCCCTTGCCCGTGAGTATGGAGCCACAGATATCATCAGCTACAAAGAAGGCGATGTTGTTGAGCAGATCCTTGAGCTCAACAACGGTCCGGTTGACAAAGTCATCATTGCAGGAGGTAATGGAGAAAGCTTCGTACAGGCACTCAAACTTACCCGTCCCAATGGCATAATCTCCAACGTAAACTTCCTTGATCCTTTCGATTCAATCTCATTCCCGACTATGCTTTGGGGGCTTGGTATGTCCAATGTCTCCATCCGCGGCGGTTTCTGCCCCGGTGGCGCCCGCCGTATCGAACGTCTGATCCGCATGATCCAGGCCGGACGTGTTCACCCGGGCAAGCTGCTGAACTATAAGTATGAAGGCTTTGAAAAGATCGAAGATGCCTTCAAGGTTATGGATTCTAAGCCGCGGGATTTGATCAAACCCTATGTTTTGATTTAAGCTGCTATTTATGCTGAATATTTTCAGATGCTACCGATAAAACCAAATTATGTATTAAATAATTACAAAATAAAATCGAGGAGATCAAATGAATAAAAAAGTTGTTGTTTTAGGCGGAGGTGTTCTTGGAACACAAATCGGATTGATGTGTGCATATTACGGATATGACACTACTTTCTGGCTTCGCTCAGAGAGTTCAATCGGGCGTACCACACCGAAAATCAAACGATACTCGGCACTTATGTTAGATGATCTTGAACAGGCGAAGGCTCTTGTCGGGAATGCGATGGGTGGTTATCTTTATCCTCGCGGAATGATCACAGACTGGTCAAAAGCTACAGTTGAAAGCATTGATGCCCTTCTTTCTGAAGCCAAGAAAAATTTGACAGAAAAAATCCGTATTGAATTGGATCCCAAGAAAGCTGTGGAAGGCGCTTATCTCGTCATCGAGTCTATGGCAGAAGAGCCAAATGCTAAGATCGCAGTTTATGAACAGTTCCGTGATTTGTTGGGTCCGGAAACCATTCTCTGCACCAATTCATCCACTTTGCTGCCCAGTATGTTCGCGGATCATACCGGACGCCCGGAAAAATACTGCTCATTGCATTTCGCAAATACTATCTGGAAAAATAATACCGCCGAAGTTATGGGACATCCGGGGACAAGCAGTGAAACGTATAATGAAGTCGTAAGATTTGCTGCAAGTATCGGGATGGTCCCGCTTCAGCTGCATAAGGAACAACCGGGATATATTCTCAATTCCATGCTGGTTCCTTTCCTGACATCTGCTCAGGCGCTGTGGGCTAATGAAGTTGCTGATCCACAGACCATTGATCTTACATGGAAATTGGCGACCGGTGCTCCGAAAGGCCCATTTGAAATTCTTGACATTGTCGGATTGGAAACTGCTTATAATATCAATCAGATGAAAGCTGCTGCAAAAGAAGAAGGAACTCTTGAATACCGCATGGGTAAAATGCTGAAGGAAAAAATCGATAAAGGCGAGACCGGTATCAACGCAGGCAAGGGTTTCTACGATTATACAAAATAATCATTTTCTGAAAAAATGTATCAAAAAACAACCATGACTTTTTGAGTTCACGGTTGTTTTTTGATATTCATTTTATATCTGATTACTGGAGAACGATAGAATTTAGACAACAGAACATCTCCTTCTTACTCCTTCTAAATCGCTGCAAAGGGAGCATCAAATAAAGAAGACTCAAATCATCACTTTATAATGATCGGCTCCCTGATTTTATATATATCAAATGAGAATATAACTTTCTCATTTTGGTTATTCTCATAAACCCGGAAAATGGGTAATATAAAAAGTAAAAGATTGTAAGAAGGTCCTTTGACAATCAAATATCTGATGTACGGATAAATGTGCGGTCATGGACTACAAAATAAGCATTGAAATACTAATAAGGAGAAAGAATAATGTTCGATTATACTGGAAAAGTAGTGGCAATTACCGGTGCTTCTTCCGGTCTTGGAAAACAGATGGCAGAAGGCTTTGCAAAGCAGCACGCTAATCTGGTTCTGCTGGCCAGAAGAGTTGAAAGACTTGAAGCAAGCGCAAAAGAATGGTCTGAGAAATATGGTGTCGATGTTCTTCCAGTGGCATGTGATGTAACCAATGCGGAATCGATCGCAAATGCTGTTAAGGCAGTAAAAGAACATTTTGGCCATTGCGAAGTCATCATCAATGATGCCGGTGGTGAAAAGGGCACAGGTACACCATTGGTTGATTACAAAAGAGAGGATTGGGATTTCACATTGAATCTCGATTTGACTTCTGTCTTTTCAGTCACTCAGGGCTTCGTCAACTTTATGAAAGAAGCTATGGCAGATGGCAAGCAGACTTATGGACGTGTTATTAATATTGCTTCTATTTATGGTTTGGTCGGAAACACCGCTATTCCTACTATTGCATATCACACAACCAAGGGTGCTGTTGTCAACTTCTCCAGAGGTGCTGCAGCTGAACTCGCTACAAGCAATATTACTGTCAATACGATCTGTCCCGGTTACTTCTATACTGAATTGACTACGGAAACACTCAATACAGAGTACTTCCAGAATTTCGCAAACCAGTCTGTTCCAATGAAGAGATATGGACATGAAGGTGAACTGAACTCTGCAGCTATCTTCTTGGGTGCGGAAGAGTCAAGCTATGTAACAGGACAGGCAATCGCTGTTGACGGTGGTTATACCTGCGTATAATCAGAGATTTTTAATCGTTAAAACAAAAAGAATCCGGAGTAGTCAACTGATACTCCGGATTCTTTTTTTATCTGCTTTCTTCAGTATCTTGATAAATAAACAGCCGGGATGAAACATATACTTCTATCCAGGCTGTTTATAAAATTATGAGAAAACGAGATTTCTCTGATTACTGGAGAACAATACCACCGTTCGGAGAGATGACCTGCCCTGTGACATAGGGGGCGGTCAGAAGAAATTCCATAGCTCCGGCGATATCAGAAACATCACCGATGTATCCTTCCGGGATGGTTGCGGCCAGAGCTTTCAGTTCTTCCTGGTTTACACCGCGCAGCATATCCGTCATGATCATTCCAGGAGCAATCGCATTCACGCGGATTCCGCGGCCAGCAAATTCCAAAGCCAATGCACGGGACAGACCGATGATGCCTGCCTTGGATGCACAGTAGTCAGCCTGATTGATGACACCGGTCAGTCCACCGATGGAAGATGTATTGACGATGCAGCATTGATGATCTTTGTCACTGTGATTGACCATATAAGGAAGCACTAAGTGAGTCATGTGCAGAAAACTCATCAGGTTCGTGTTGATCAGGTTTTCATAAGCATCTTTGGTAATATCGATCCAGTTGCAGTTGTTCGTGATTCCGGCATTGTTGACCAGAACATCGATCTTGTCGCCAAATTTCTCGACTGCTGCTTTGACCAGAGCTTCGCAGTCTTCATATTTGCTGACATCTGCCTTCACGACCAGAGCTTCCACTCCATATTCTTTTTCCAGTTTTTCCGCGATTGCATCAGAAAGTGCTTTGGAAGAAGCGCTGCGATAGTTGATCACCACATTATAGCCCATTTCACCAAGTTTCAAAGAAAGGGCTTCACCGATACCGCGGGAACCGCCGGTAATAATAGCTGTTTTTGCCATTGAAAATACCTCCATTGCAAAATATCAGCCAATATAATAGCATGTGATGTATTAGCAGAGAAGTTATCAATTTCAGAATATGAATATACCAATTTCAGAATAAGTATGTGCTGAAAAGGTTTCTTACGCAGTGATCAAATATGTTCGTGATTTGGGACACAATATAATGGAATAGAATGTAGGATTTTTAAGATATTATTCTTCTTTTACACTATATCTGGTATAATACCTGTAAGTAAATAATAAATAAGAACATCAGGTGGCCGGAATCGAGATTTCGGTTAGAGGAAAGTCAGGTGTGAATCCTGCGCGAACGGGTCACTGTATTCGTTTAGCCGCGTACAAAATGCCATTGCGCGAAGCGTGAGAAGGCGTACAAGGCGATGAGGCGTAAGTCAGAAAGCCTGCCTGGTGTTTGCGAAAAAGCTTCCCAATTAAGCCTCTTTTCCGAACAATGACGACTTTTCGGTTGTTTACTGTTTTTGTGTTTTCAGAAAGAGTGTTACGGGACACTCTTTCTTTTGTTAATACGGGGCATCAATGGATCTTGGCGGATTTCAAAAATTGAGCTTGCTGAATTACCCGGAAAAAACCGCATGTACGGTTTTTACTGCCGGCTGCAATTTTCGCTGCCCCTGGTGCCATAATTCGGGATTGGTACAGGGAATAACAGAGCTGATTTCACAAAGGGAGATCCTCGAATATTTGACAAAGAGGCGAGGTCTTCTGGAGGGCATTTGCATCAGCGGTGGTGAGCCACTGATGCGGGATGATCTTCCGGATTTTATCAGGTCTGTGAATGACCTAGAATATGCGGTTAAACTGGACACAAACGGCAGCTTTCCTGATCAGCTGGAAGCGATGATCGCGGAAGGTCTGATCGATTATGTGGCAATGGATGTGAAGAATGCGCCGGAAAAGTATGCGGAAACAATTGGTCTTTCGGCTGCACCGGTTGATAAGATTCTACGTTCTGCGAAAATCTTGCGGGATAGCGGGATCGCTTATGAATTTCGTACGACGGTGATCAGGGAATTCCATACTGCCGCGGATATAGAAGCGATTGCACAGATGCTGGAGGGAGCATCGGTCTGGTATCTGCAGCCATTCCGGGATGCGCCGGAAGTCGAATGGAAAGGACTTCACGCCCCGTATTCGGAAGAAATGGAAAAATTCGGTTCGATCGGGAACCGGTATTTAAAGACAATGATTAGAAAATAAGAGGAGAGCTTATTATGTGTGATGTGATCAAAAGAGACGGTACCAGAGCGCAGTTTGATATCAAAAAGATCATCCGCGTTATGGAACTGGCCTTCAAAGCGGAGAAAAAGACGGTTTTTCCGGATGTTCTGGAACTGATGGCGCTCAGAGTCACCGGAGACTTTCAGTCAAAGGTCCGGGACAATACAATCCATGTCGAGGACATTCAGGACAGTGTTGAGAAGGTCCTGAGCGATGCCGGCTATGCGGATGTAGCAAAGGAATATATCCTTTACCGGAAGCAGCGGGAAAAGATCCGTAATCTGAACAGCACGTTTCTGGATTATAAGGATCTGGTCAACAGCTACGTCAATATCTCCGACTGGCGGGTCAAAGAAAATTCCACGATCACTTATTCCGTCGGAGGGCTGATCCTTTCCAACAGCGGCGCGATCACGGCGAATTATTGGCTCAGCGAGATTTATGACCAGGAAATTGCGGATGCGCACCGGAATGCCGACATCCATCTGCATGATCTTTCCATGCTGGCTCCCTATTGCGCCGGCTGGTCGCTGAAGCAGCTGATCCAGGAAGGGTTGGGTGGGATCCCCGGCAAGATCACTTCCGCTCCCGCGAAGCACCTTTCCTCCCTCTGCAATCAGATGGTGAACTTCATCGGTATCATGCAGAACGAATGGGCCGGGGCCCAGGCTTTCTCCTCTTTTGATACGTATCTGGCTCCCTTCGTCCGTGTGGACAACATGGACTATGAAGATGTGAAAAACTGTGTTCAGTCCTTCGTGTTCGGTGTGAATACGCCAAGCCGCTGGGGCTCGCAGGCGCCTTTCACAAACATCACGCTGGACTGGACGATCCCGAATGACCTGAAGGATCTGCCCGCGATCGTCGGCGGGGAACCGATGGACTTCACCTACGGGGATTGCCAGAAAGAAGCGGACATGGTTAACAAAGCCTTCATCGAAGTCATGATCGAAGGCGATGCCAACGGCCGCGGATTCCAGTATCCGATCCCGACCTATTCCATCACCCGCGACTTCGACTGGTCCGATACGGAAAACAACCGTCTGCTCTTTGAGATGGCGGCCAAGTACGGCACCCCTTATTTTTCCAATTACATCAACAGCGACATGGAACCATCCGATGTACGGTCCATGTGCTGCAGGCTGCGTCTGGATCTGCGGGAATTACGCAAGAAATCCGGCGGTTTCTTCGGTTCCGGCGAAAGCACCGGGTCTATCGGTGTTGTGACACTGAACCTTCCCCGCATTGCTTTTCTTGCGAAAGACGAAGCGGATTTCTATGAACGCCTGGACCATCTGATGGACGTCGCAGCCCGTTCTCTGGATATCAAGCGGAAGGTGCTGACCAAATTCCTCGAAGCCGGGCTGTATCCCTATGCCAAACGTTACCTTGGAACCTTTAACAATCATTTTTCCACGATCGGTCTTGTCGGCATGAATGAAGCCGGATTGAATGCGAACTGGCTGCGGAGAGATATGCCCCATCCGGAAACACAGGCATTCGCAAAGGATGTGCTGAATCATATGCGGGAACGTCTCTCCGACTATCAGGAAAAATACGGTGATCTCTTCAATCTGGAAGCGACGCCGGCTGAGTCTACTGCATACCGTCTGGCAAAGCATGACAAGGAACGCTGGCCGCAAATTATCACTGCGTCGGACGGAACACCCTATTACACTAACTCCTCCAACCTTCCTGTCGGATTTACCGATGACATTTTTGAAGCCTTGGACATTCAGGATGAACTGCAGACGCTTTATACTTCCGGAACGGTCTTCCATGTATTTCTCGGGGAACGCCTGAGCGGTTGGAAATCCGCCTCGAAGCTGGTACGCACGATTGCGGAAAACTATCATCTGCCTTATTACACGCTTTCTCCGACTTATGCGGTCTGCCCCGATCATGGATATCTTAATGGGGAAACCTCTGTCTGCCCTCACTGCGGAAAAGAAACCGAAGTATACAGCCGGATCACCGGGTATTACCGTCCTCTCCGGAACTGGAATGATGGCAAAGCACAGGAATATCATGAGCGGCTGGAATATTGTGTAGAAACTCCCGCGGAAGTCCGCAAGGAGGAAGAACCGGAAGAGGCCCTGCTGTTTTCAACTGTGACTTGTCCGAATTGTCGTATGGCGGAGGAGCTTCTCCACAGATCCGGCATCGCTTACAGAAAAATCGTTGTAAAGGATGATGAAACAGCAGAACTGGCACAGCGCTACAACGTCCGGTCCGTTCCTGTACTAATCAGCGGGAAGAATCGTTATACCGGAATCAACGAAATAAATGATTTTGTTCGCTGAAAATTACAGATTGTAATTTCTTATGAATTTGAAGGGCTGCTCAAAAATGATATCGACGTTCCTGAAGGGTATAACTGGTCATTCGTCTTCCATAATCCGGATATCAGCCGTTACAGCAATGATAAATTTGCGGCGACATCTGATGAAAAGGACATTCATATGTATGGTGATCAAATCGAAATCGAACTGGCCGGTTTCTCATCTGATGGAGATTTGAATTTCGATATCATCCAGAAAAGCGATTTGCTGAACTTATATGGTCCTCAGAATGCTTTATGGATCAATGATCAGCCACGAGGTGGCGGAGGAAAAAGTGTATCATTCGATGTTGAAGGTAATCCGGAAGTGGATGAAAATACAAAATTTGTTCAGACGGATCATTTCCTTTATCAGAGAGGTGGAGAGTTCGTCAATCTGGACAGTCTTGCTGTCTGGGTTCAGTCCATAGCCTTTGAACTGACTGAGTCCGGAACGCTGTGTACCTGGAGTCCGTCGTTGAGTGAAGATCTCTTCCCGATGTAGCTTGTACAGTTCTATAAGATTGACTGAATTCAAATAATTTATTATTTATAAATCTTATAAGCCTTATACAGCCTTTTTTCGCTGAAAGGTTGTATTTTTTTGTTGTTCACGCCTATACATTTTATATAAGCTTCGGTCAATTCCAAACAGAACTGTTATTCCTGATGAATTCAGCGAACCTTACAGTTCCATGGTTTGGGAATCGTCGGACGATAATCCGTCGGGAACTAAATTTTTCGGGGTCGCAGATGAACCCTTTCCTTTTTTTCCAGAATCGGGTTTTAGTTCATCAATTGCTTTAAATATGGTCGCAACTTGCTCAAGTTTCTTAGTTGTCCCATTTGTCTCAAAATCGCTGTAATCCGGAATAAGAGATACACGGAAAAAACAGGAAGGCGTCTCACCGAAGGTATCGGTAAGTTCTGCGTAATCCCCGTTCCGTTTGATGTTAATATAATCGCGGTTGGTGGCCTTTGCAAGACGAACGATCATGGCATAAATGAAATCCTTGTCTTCTTCGGGGTTCCAGGTGACATTCATTATCTGGCTGAAGTCGACATGGAAGAATTCGCACAGGCGGACAGCGGCATACATGGATATCTGCTCACCCTTTGAGATCGCCGCAACAACATTGGATGTTACACCGGCAAGCGGTATAAGGTCGGATTTCAGCATACCATATTTATCCAGTAATGCTTCTAATCCGTCATAGTTTATTTTCCTTGAAGATGTTTTGTCATTTTTGTCACGAGGTGTTCTTGCCATAAGCCTTTTCCTGTAACCAATATGAATTGATTTTTAATTCTAACCGGGGACGAAAAAAGGTCAAGAGTCTTGTAAATTAAAGTTACATTATATTCAATATATGATTTGTAAATATTCTTAAAGTATTTCATTTTATTAGTAAGAGAATCTTGAAAAATATTGTAATATACAATATTAATAAGGCAACGTTTAAATGCTGTGTATATCTGGAGTAGCATATATTCAACGTCAGTATTTCCGTCTTAGGAATATACTATAACAAGTCTCAGTATCTATACACAATCTCGAAGAGATTAGACTTTTTTAGCTTCGATCTTTTCAAAAGTATCAATAATTGCAAGTATATTATCATGCGGTTGATTTCTATATTACTCTCCTTCAATCACAAAATTTCACAATAATCCTTGCTGAAATATTGTAATTAATATATACTTATCCCAGATAAAAATAAATTATAATTACAATATTGAATGGTATAATGAATGGCAGGACGAAAGAAATGAACTTGGGAAATGAAACGCATTTTATAAGGGGACAAATACTGCGGAAGGGTGATGCTGCATTCCGTGTCATTTATGTGACGCCGGACAATATCGTCCTGATCAGGCTCAATACCGGAAAAATTGATATTCATTTGGAAACCACTGCCGGGATACATGCGGCAATGGTGAACGGGATGGTGATACAGGAGACCCCGAAGAACATAGTACTGAATCTGAATGTTGTTCCGGAAAAATACCTTGAGGCGTTTGATATCAGAAAAGAGATCGTCAGACGTATTTCTGAAAAATATGGGCCAACATTTCTTGAGCTCTCATTCAAATCGCCAAAGCCCTTGCTCAATGAGCTTGCGGAAAGATTCAGCTACAGCCGGAAAACCATTAACAACATCATCAGAGATTATCTTCAGAGTGGGATGACAGAAGCCTCCTTGATGGATGCAAGATGGCTTCAGACAGGAAAAACTAGAACTTCATCATATGAGCTTGCAAAACAAGAAAATGGTCTGGCTAAATTGCCAGGGAAAAAAGGTGAATGGTTTGGATTTTTTGAGGAAGCGCTTTACTATAAAAATGCCGGCGGCAAGGATGTTTCTTATCGTTCAGCCTATGACGGAATGATCGCGACTCATTTTTCCTATTATGAAACTGACGAATCCGGCGAAATACAGGTCTACGAAAAGCCGAAAAACGAGATTCCGTCCTATGATCAGTTTGTCCGTTACTGTCACAAAATGATGCCAAAAGAAGCAGAAGATAAATATTTTCTTGGTGAAATGGAACAGCGGAACAACAACCGCCTGCTGCTGGGAAGTTCCTCGAAAGGCGTTGAAGGTTGTTACGACTGCTGCGAGATGGATGCCTGGGAGTCGGACTTTTCTCTTGTGAGCGAGGATGATCCTGACAAAGTCGTTGGCCGTGCGGTCATATATATGATCAAAGATGTGGCAACGAGGACAATTGTTGCTGCTTCTGTCGGTTTTGACAACAATTCAACCAAGGGATGTCTGAACTGTCTCGCCAATCTGAATGTTCCGAAAAAAGAACTTCTGACAGAATATGGCGTCAGTTTCAAAGACGAGCGTATCTGGCTGACGGGATATCAGCCAAGGTCCATGCGTGTCGATAACGGGTCGGAATTTATCTCGGAAAAGCTTTTCGATATTATGCCCAGACTTGGCATATCACAGGGTATCTGCCCTCCTGGGATGGGATCGATGAAAGCTGTTATCGAAAGATCCTTCGAAGATATCCATCAACAATTAAAGCCTTTTCTCTCAAGATATGGGCATATCACAAAAGATCACAATTCCAAACATCACGAGCAGGCACTTCTGAACATCCGCCAGTTCACCAAACTTATTTATACGTATATTGTGGCTTATAACCAAAAGCTGAATAACGGTATCAGTTACACAAAAGATATGGCTGAAAAACACGTACCGCAGGTCCCATATTTAGCAATGCAGTATTACATGAATTTGAGCCCGGCAAGGCTTCTTCCGCAGGGTGATGAATTTCTGAAGGCATTTCTTTTTGATTCGAAGGCATCTTTATCCAAGGCCGGAATCTGCATGTATAAATATAACCTTTATTACGTCAACAAAAACGATCAGTCACTTCTTTCAAAAGCATATGAGACGGGAAGGAAACGTATCTCATTCCCGATCCTTTACGATCCCAGAAATGTGGATCTTATTTATTACATCTCAAATGGGCATCTTGAACGTGCAGAACTGAACGAAGACATCGGGAAACAAGCTGATTACAAAGGTATGACTTTTGATCAGTATGAAAAATTGATTTCGGCAAAGAAAGAAGCCAATGATGCAGCTTATCCTGAATCCCGTTCTGCACAACTGACTTCTATGGTGGGGTATGCGAAAGTTGTCAATGAGGGCAAAGAGAACAACACGACATATAACGTGCCGAAAGAAATCAGAGAGAACCGTTTTGCCGAACAGCAGAAGGTCTCTCACAAATATAGTCTTGAAAACAGTTTCGGAACAGGCAGCAGACCTGAATTGCCGGTATCTGAGCCGGAATACAGGCCCGATTTTATTACCATATCTTCCCCTGAATCAGCGGATGAAACGATCATTGAAACGGCAGAAGCACAGATCGACAAACTTATGGAGACAATGTTAGATGACGATTATGAATAAAACCTACTCTTACTGTGAAAACGACGCCGACCAGTATGCCGGTATGGATTTCAGTGTATCTCGGCCTACGAGGATCGCTGACGCACAGTATATACACAGGATCGATGGTGCGGGAAATCCGCTTTTGGAAGCGATCCCGCTGAAGAAAGTTTCCAAAACTGAATTGAAGGAAATTTACAACTATGTTCCGAAGAATTTTCCGACAGCGGTTGAACTCAAAAAGCTGGACCCGGCGAGACGGGATGATACATGTTCCATGATCAAAGATTTCCGTATCTACCTTCCTTACACCCGGGATGTGGCGAATGAAGTAAATCGTGCACTGATTGAGGCTTACCGGAACCGTTCGGAAATGAAATGCAGAAATGACCTGATCTTTCAAAATGAGGAAATTGCGGCGGAGAGCATTTTCTGTTCATCACAGCCCGGTGTCCCCATAAACGGTTTTTCGCTCCTTGGTGTCTCGGGCACAGGAAAGACAACCGTGCTTGATAAAGTACTCGGTAATTATCCTCAGGTGATCGTACACCACCTTGGAGGAGAAGATGTAATACAGATTCTCTATCTGAAGGTCACAACAGTGGAAAAATCGAATTTTTCAGCTCTATACAGCAATATCGGAGAAAGTATCGACAAGGCGCTGGGCAACGGAAATCACGCATTTAAAAACATGATCAACCGTAAAAAAACGCTTGGCGAAAAATCCCAGAAAATCTGTGAGTTGATAGAAAAGCTGAATATCGGCATGATCATTCTTGATGAGATCCAGAATATGAACCTGGATTCCATGGCAGAAAACAGTATCCAGTCCTTCCTGCGGATGAGTAATGACACCGGTGTTGCTATCGCTGTCGTTGGAACAGAGGAAGCATATGAAAATATGTTCATGTCCAGTGTAAGAAGCGGAAGACTTGTCAGAAGGATCCTTCCATTGATCAAGTCGGGATTGTACTGCAAGGACGAGGAAATGTTCAGGTCAATCATAACGACGTTATTCTGTTCATTCCCTGTTTTCGAAGGTATTGACCGACCGGGTGATGAGATCATCCAGGCTTTTTGGGACAATACGGAAGGTGTTATGGCGCACATCACCGATCTCTTTTACTATCTTGTCAGGGAATATTTGTCAAGAAAAAAGCGACCGGAACTGACGCCGGAATATATCAACCTGGTCACAGACAAATACCTGTTCTCAATCACCAAGATGATTGAAAAGCAGAATTCATTCGAACCGGCCGCTGTGCATCGCCGCAGGATGCTGAAAGAGATGAATGCCTTTCTGAATCCAGAGAAAATCGGTGAAACAGAAATTTCCGAAAAAGATGTGACCGTTGATGAAATTCCGGATACGGTGAAAAAGATCGCGGAAAATATCATGAAGCTTTATCCGAATTACGTGGAAAAGACAGTTATTGATGCTGTATCCCGTTTTTCAAAAGATGATCCGGATAATGATATTTTTATCACAGCACAAGCGGTTAATTACCTGAATTCCTACAGGAAGTCTGCTCCGAAAAAACCGAAGAACCGTACGGAAATGAAGCAGGGACAGATGCTTGATGCGATCCTTGGACAGGGTGCATAAATGGCAGTTATCAATACGGTACTTCCCCAAGAAGATGAACTCTTGATCTCACTGATCCACAGAACCGCGGAGAAAAACGGAATCGACATAGATTATTTTCTGAAGGAGTATCTCTTTGATGATAAGCATGAATCAATGCCGTCCAATCGTGAACTCGAGTCGTTTACGGCCTCAAACTGCTATGTTGCCAAATTTGCCGATGCTGTAAATAAAGATAAATTAGGGCTGTTCCTGGATACGGGTATTTATCCGGGAATAGCCCCTTTTCTGCCTTCATACGTACAGTCCAGAAGAATAAACGCGGCGTTCATAGGCTTTGACCTGTATCCAAGACTGATCGGCAGGATACATAATGATATTCCGATCCTTAAATACTGTCCGATGTGTGTCAAGGAGGATGGTATTCCTTACCTTCACAGGTCACATCATATGCCGAATGTATCATCATGCCATAAACACGGTGTTGATCTGATCAATGTTGAAAACTTCCTTCAGAACGGAATTCCGGATAATTGTGTACAGACGAAAAAATCGGATGAAACGGCAGTCTGTTATGCACAGTTTGTTGAAAGTCTGCTTAAAACCCCCATTGATGCTAATTGGTGGATGATCAGGGAACCGCTGATATGTCATATTGATGCGGCACTCATTGACAGGTGTACTACACCTGAATATGAGCGGCTTTTCGGGATGGATTCTGCAACATTTTTCTCTGTACTGAAGAAGAAAAACCTGCATATCGGGATCGGGACCATCCTTGCAGGTCTCTTTGCAATATATAAGGACCCGAAAAACATTGAAGCTGCACCAGACGAGGGACTCATGGAAAGATTTCTGGAGGCATCAAAAGCGTATAACATCATTGGTACCTACTCTCACACAGCTGTTGAAATGGTCCCGCGAAAGGGCGGTATTCCGTTCATTACGACTCCGTGGGGATTTCTTGCCGGATGGCGTGAGCATTCCGGCGATGTCCCCGATGAAGACAGAAAGTTCAGGCAGATTGTCAGAAATATCACAGGCGGCGAAATCAGACCGGCTGAACCGTTCAAGGGTTATTTTTATTCAATGGATTTCGTACAAAGGGGTACGGGAAACATCTTCCATCCGAAAGCGGAATCCGTTATCGAAGGAATACAAACATACGAAGGCAAACGCCGCAACAGGATCAGTGAATCGGATGTTCGCCGTATTGTGGAAGCGTCCGGTGAGTACAGGCTCGACGACTTTACAGGAGTAAAGAGGCCTCTGACGATTACCTGCTTGTCATGTGGACATACCTTCACTGTTAGCTACGATGCATGGAAAAAGCACCAGAAGTGCCGCGTATGTCTGGAGAATGACCGGAAGAAGAACCTGGTTTATTATGCTTCCGGGAAAAAGTATGACGGCGACAATTATGATCCGACAGCAGTCTTTATTGAAAAGATGAAAGCAATTGTAGGCACTGAATATTCCCTTGTCGGCGAATATAAGGATATTCATACTCCGACGGCTATCCGTCATGAGAAGTGCGGTCACGTTTTCTCGATGACTCCGAATGTCTTCCTGAACGGCGGACGCTGTCCGAGGTGTCGTCTTCCGCTTGCTGATGATTTCAGAAATTATATCTGTATCCGTTCCAATGGTCAGTATGAGTTTGTGTCGCGTGCGGGCAGTTTTTATACGATCGTCGATACCTATACCGGCAAGGAATACACGCTGAAGAAGCAGATCATTATTCGGGAATTTGAACGACCGGATAATTCAGAAATACTACCTGTTCTTGCCAAGACAGGATTTCGAAGATCAAAGACCAACATCGAGATTTTTACTGACTATCTGGCGTGCCATATGAGGGATCAGGATCTGTTTACGAAACGGGAAATTGCGGTAGAGGGTCTGACATCTGACCAGGTGCATAAATGTATTCAAAAATCACTGAAGAAAAAGCTGATTGAACGTGTCAATAGGGGTACCTACAGATATCTCGGAGGCAGTTATGTCGCATAATGTATCGGAAAAAACAAAACATAAGCAGAAACGGGCATTAGGTGCAGGCCGGGATTACACTTCATATGTCAGATCCAGTGAGCTGCCGGGACATAAAAGCAATACGTATGTCGAAAGAGACTGGAAAACGGGAAGGGCTGTCCATCTCCTTTCAGGCGGAGAGCAAAAGATGTATTATATTCTCCGGTTTCGTGATGATGTCCTTGATGTTCGTGAACAGTTTCCATTGCCGCTTGAGTCAACGCTGGAGATCGTATCAAAGTATAAGGGTTTCCGGCATCCCAGAAACAGATACGGTGAACTGGTTCCATACACGACAGATTTTCTGGTGGACCTGAAAAACGGACAGCAGGAAGCGTATTCCGTGAAGTATTCTCTTGAAGATCTGAAAAAAAAGGAAAATGAAAATCAGGTACGGAACCTGTATGTCCAACAGGAATACTGGACCAGCATCGGGGTTGCATTCCGGCAGGTCTTTACAGTTGATATGAACGATGCTTTATTTCAGAATATATATCGGGTAGTAAGTTTTTATGACCCTGATACGGTCTGCTGCACTGTCGATCTGTTCAAGCATATGGTTGCCCGCAAGCTGATCCGGATTGATATGGAATCGAAGGTTTTTACTCCTAAAGAGTTCTACAGCATGGCACAGAAACATCTCGGCGAGTATGATTATACAGCAGTGATCGAAGAGATTCGCAAAAAGTATCTGGAGGAATGTTCAATATAACAAATATCTTTGCAGTTCTTTATAAGCAAAGACCGTTCCGGATAGGGCGGTTTTTTTATTTCGGGTTATAAGGAAAAATGATTTTGCAAATATCGGGCCTTTTCTGGAAACAAAATGAAAAATGATTTTACAAAAATCAGGTGTAATTTGAAAACAAAATGAAAGATAAAAATGCAAAAAGCCTGAAATATAATGAAAAATGATATTGCAAAAATGCCCGTTTTGCCGAAAACAAAATGAAAAATGCTCTGCAAATCGGAAAAATGCTTTTGCAAAAAATTGATAAGCTGCAGAAAAATAAAAAACCGCTGATTTACTCATAAAATCACGGTTTCTTAAGAAAATTGCATCTTAGGGAAAATCGCTTTTGCAAAATCATCGGAAACATAATGAAAAATGCTCTTGCAAAATGAAATATAAGAGTGCAAATTGACACTCGCGGGGAAAACACCTCCGGACATCATCGAACGGGCCAAATCGGCAAACTTTGATGAAAGACTATCCCTGCTCGGGCTGCTCCTCGACGGGGTAAACGAGGCAATCCACGGGTTCACA
>Ga0310690_10001224_pt1 | contig 46913 bp, 53 predicted proteins | sample AusTroGonzalo_MG_2_FD_207661 | JGI IMG/M metagenome (GOLD analysis project Ga0310690, IMG submission 207661) | Bovine rumen microbial communities from tropical cattle in Woodstock, Queensland, Australia - Gonzalo_04 (v2) (version 2) | ecosystem: Host-associated > Mammals > Digestive system >... | reverse complement strand
GTGGCAAAGTTGCTGGTTTGTGCGGGCTGGATAACATAGACACCATGGGGCAGAAAAACGCAGAGCTGTGGGCATTGACTTTTTCTGGAAATCCTTTCGGTATGGTAGATTCTGCAATCGAATGGGTTGAAAAATACAGCACAAGTATAAAACTGGATTCATTGTATGCGCACGTTCAATTGAATAATGACAAATCGAAAGTGTGCTTACAAAGAAACAATTATGTTGCCCAAGAGGGAACAAAAGAAGTTATGGTATCAAAAATACCTTATAGAACTGCACCAGTGCAGGTGTTTACTAAGATTTTAACAAAAGGTGAATATGATGGCAGATAAAAAATACCCATTAGATATAACTGTTGCATGCAGTATCGGATTAGAGGGCGGTTTGGCACGTTTCAAAGACGATTTGCCTAACTTTTCCAAAGATGATTTTGATTTGGTTCATGAATGGAATCGCAACTTGAAAAAGACAATGAAAGAACCAGAGATCAAAGAATACATGACAACGACATATCGTATCTTATTGCATTTGCCAGCTGTCACATTATCAAAGATTATTGATAAATTGGCAGTACCATATCGCAGTTATTATTATGCAAAAAGATTTTTGGATGCGGCACACTTTGTGTATGAACGTGCGGAACAAAATGCTAACGTGGTGGATTTTGGTCGTGGGCTTTCACCATGGGGTCACGTTGTGAAACAAAACCGTCCAGATGTTCAAATGTATACTTTTGATAAGGATGAAACAAATTCAGTATTCAGCGCAGTATCGAGCAAATTAAATTTGCCAACACCACATTTCAATGAAATGCCTGTGGCACCAGTGTTTGATAAAGACATTTTTGTATCTTTGGGAACATTTGTGTATTTAGATAATGCGGAACAAGCAACTAAATTAAAAGAAACATCTGCACAATTCAAAAGACTGTTTATCGAACTTGATAAACCAAATGCGGTTCAACAAGATAAAGAACTTGTAAATAATTTGGGAACAGAATATAACACTGGATTTTCAAAAGCAGAATTGACCAAATTGTTAGGAACACAAATACCGTTTGAATTGAAAGAAATCGATGGACATGTCAAAGACGCACGTATTGCACAAGCATTAAAATCTGCAACAGAACAATTTTTGGTAAGATAAATAAAAAAGTTCGTAAATGTGTAAAACGGTGGGTGTGTTTGACACCTAACTTTCGAACTCACAGAACTATCAGAAATCCAATCAAAAAACCGCAAAAATGCGGTTTTATCTATTTTGGCAGCCCCACTCGGATTCGAACCGGGATTCTCGCCTTGAAAGGGCGGTGTCCTAACCATTAGACGATGGGGCCAAAACTGTTATTTGCGGACAAATTTTATATGAAAAAATATCACTTGTCAAGTGTTTACTGTCAAAATATGGGGTTATTCCCGCCAAATAACGGACTCAAATTTAGAATTGATTGTGTTGCGCAATTCTGGGTCATTGAAAAATTGTTCGCGTTGTTCGGATGTTGTTGTGTGGGCGGTATCTTCGAAATGTGGTTGATATTTTTGGATTGCGATTTTTTTGACGCCACGCGCCACGCAATCATCCACAATTTCCATCAAATCATCTTTTGTAATAAAGCGCGGATCACACGTAATGCGAACCTCAATATCTTTGCCGGTACCAATCCAGAAATCCAAACTTTTACTCATTTGATCGAATGCGATGTCGTTTCCAACCAACTCTTTATATTTTGCGCGCGTTGCTTTGTAATCCAAACCAATCCAATCTATAACCGGTTCCGCACGTTTTAATAAGTCAGGATAAAAACCATTTGTATGTAATCCAATTGCAAAGCCCAAATCACGAACACGACGCATATAGTCAATTGTTGCGTCGCCCTGCATTAATGCCTCGCCCCCGGAAAAAACGATGGCCTCTAATCGACCCAGGCGCGATTTAATCCAATCGAACGTTTTTGTCGGGTCATACGGGCCATCGCCAACCTCAATTAAATGGGGGTTGGAACAATACGCACACCGTAACGGACAACCAACCAAGAACAGCACACCCGCCAGTTTCCCAGGATAGTCAATTGTGGTGAACGATACCAAACCCCCAATCTGAATTTCTTTCATAGTAATTTTAAGCCGCTTTTTTCATCAATTCGCTGTGTCTTTGGCCGGCGGTCAAACTATTTGCTTCTGTGAAAGTTTTACGTTCACAAAATTCAGAATATTTACCAATATTAAAGTTCGATACAGGTCTGATAAATCCCATTGAACGTGAAAATACTTCGCATGGTGTTCTTTCGCAGTTGCAGTTCGCAATCATTTTTTTCTCCTTCCTTTTTTTGATTGTTGTTATTATCTCTCTGTTATTTGTCGTTTGCGCCCCTTTCGGCATCGCATTTAGGACAAAATTCGTGCTTGCCCGGTAAATACCCGTGCTTTGGGCAAATCGAAAACGTTGGTGTCAATGTCATATATGGCACTTTGTAATTTTCGAATATTGTTCTGACAATCTTTTGTGCCGCTTCCCCAGATGATACAGGTTCGCCCATATACAAATGCAACATTGTGCCACCTGTATATTTACGTTGTAATTCTTCCTGGTGTTCCAACACGACAAAAGGATCGTCAGTATAATTCACCGGCATTTGTGTAGAATTTGTGTAATATGGGGCATCAGGTGTGCCGGCCGTAATGATATCTGGATAGTTCTTTTTATCTGTTTTTGCGAAACGATATGAACATCCCTCTGCCGGGGTTGCCTCTAAATTATACAAATTACCAGTTTCTTCTTGGAAATTCGCCAAGTTTTCACGGATGAAATCCATGACGTCCAAAACTAATTTTTTACCAAACACGGTCGCGATATTTTCCGCGCCATTTGTAAAGTTTGCAACCATTTCGTTCGCACCGTTCACACCGATGGTCGAAAAATGGTGGTTCCAATTGCCCAAATAACGTTTGGTAAATGGATAAAGTCCGCGTTCCATATTCTTGGAAATGATTTTACGTTTGATTTCCAAAGCTTCGCGTCCCATATCCAACAAAGATTTCAATTCTTTGAACAAACCTTCGCGATCGCCTTTGTGTAAATAACCCAAGCGCGACAGGTTGATTGTGACCACACCGATTGAACCGGTTTTTTCCGCAGATCCGAACAGTCCACCACCACGTTTCAACAATTCACGAACGTCCAAACGCAAACGGCAGCACATAGAACGCACATCTGTCGGATTAAGGTCAGAATTCAAGAAATTCTGGAAATTTGGAATACCGTATTTTGCCGCCAAATCAAACAAAGGCTTTACATTTTGATGATCCCATGGGAAATCAGATGTAATATTATATGTTGGAATTGGGAATGTAAATGGACGACCCTGGGCATCACCTTCGGTCATAACCTCCAAGAAAGCCTTGTTAATCATATCCATTTCGGCCTGTAAATCGCCATACGTGAAATCAACCTGTTTTCCACCGACAAATGGGCGTTGCGCGCGCAAATCCGTAGGGCATGTCCAGTCGAATGTAAAGTTAATAAACGGTGTTTGTGTCCCCCAACGGCATGGTACGGCACAATTAAAGATAAGTGTTTGCATAGAATTTTTGACATCTTCATATGACAATTTATCAATGCGAACATATGGTGCCAAATATGTATCAACCGATGAAAACGCTTGGGCACCGGCAAATTCGTTTTGTAATGTCCCCAAGAAATTCACCATGTGTGAAATCGCGGTTGCCATATGTTTTGCCGGGCCACACTGTAAATAACCGGGAACACCATTGAATCCTTCGTATAATAATTCACGCAAAGACCAACCGGCACAATAACCACTTAACCACCCCAGGTCATGAATGTGAATAGCCGCGCGTTTGTGGGCATCTGCAATTTCCTGTGGGTACAGGTGCAACCAATATTCCGCAGTCACGCGTTCGGATGTGCGCAAAATAAGTCCACCAATAGAATAGCCGATGTTCGCGTTTTCTTTAACACGCCAATCGGCTTCTGTCACATAACTTTCAATTACTTGAACGGCATCAACGTTTGCATCACGGATTTCGGAACGTCTTTGACGATATATAATATATGCCTCTGCTGTTTTATATGCACGTGAATCCATCAAAGTCTGAATAACTGTATCCTGGATTTGTTCAACGGTTGGTGTTATATCGGCAAAAGCAATATCTAACTTATTCAATACGAATTGTGTAATTGTAAAAACCTGGGAATCGTTTAATTCGTGTGTGACGGCCACGGCCTTTGCGATGGCGTTATAAATCTTAGCGGCGTCAAAATCCACCGTTTCCCCAGAACGTTTAACTATTTTTGTTTGTTTAGTAATAAAAGTAAGTTCACCCATAATTTCCTGTCCTTAAATCTATATGTAGTAATTTTTAGTTTTGTTGATATCAATATATAGTATTCAGAAAATAATCTCAACGCATAAAAATAAATTTTTTTTATTTTTTTACTTGCATTGCGCAACCTATATGAAATCTGGCATTTTTTAGGTGACGAATCGTTATAAAATTGACACAAAACATCAATTTGTATGGCGAAAAAGCATTTTTTTAGGAAAAATACGATTCGGAAAATAACAAAAAACACAAAATATAGTGATAAAAACAAAAAACAACCACTATATCTTGACAAAATAATAAAGTTTTTTATATACTATTGACAAAAGATAAAAATGTGCTATATATTAAGTATAACAAAACCAAAGGGGAGTGTTATGTCAGGACAATTAAATATATTTGATGGAATGGTTAATAATTTACAGGCCCAGATAGAGCAACTGGAACAAGATAACCGCAGATTGGCAGGCCAAAATGCTGTACTGTCCAATGATGTTGAACACAACAGAAAATACTTAAACGAATTGGCAAATTCAGATTGGCAAGACAGAAAAGAAACCGAAAACGATATACGTGATGCCGAACGTGAAATCAGCGGCAATAATGAAATTATCAAAAAGAACAATGCCAAGATCCAGGAATTACGTGCGCAATTACAAACACAACGCGATTTGTCGATGGCCTTGAATGACCAAATAAAATCAAAACGCAGATAAAAAAACCGCCAAAACGGCGGTTTTTTCAATTACAAATCGTAATATATGGTGGAAACGAAAGTTCCGTATTAACCCCACGTTCGCCACAATCCATGCAATTAAATTTTCTGTTTTGTGAATGTTGTGCATCTAATATAACAGTATGTCCGGCAATATCCGTCACATTATAAATATATTTAGCATCAGGAAACCCAAAATATAATCCCTTGTCATCCCCAGAACAATCCAAAGCATCACCATTATAACATTCGGTGGATGTTGTTTTATTTGTATCAGGCACGCATTTAGCCATACACGTATCGGTATCGACAACCATCTTTTCGCATGCCGTACATGTTAATTGACCGATGGTCACACTGGATTTTCCACGACCCGGCATAACAGGCATTTTAATATGAGAACATTTAGTGTTTGTTGCGGTTTTATTCGGGTCAACAACACATTCCCAAGTCATGGTTGTATAATTTAATTTTGCGGTTGTGTTTCCGTCACATTTTCTATCTGGAAAAGGATCCACACATTCCCAAATACCATCAACCATAATTGCTGTCTGAACAGAATTGCACAAAGGTTTCAACGAATCATCAGGCACACAACTGTTTGTTGCATAATCCCAAATGGTGTCCCCGGCGCAACTGGTTTTTGTATTATATCCAACACATTGCCACCGCCCAAAACGTAAAATTTTTGATGTTCCCACAGGACACACAACGTCGTCCACGCCCGGCGCCGTAAATTCAGCTGCCGGATCTGTTTTTGCAAATTGTGTTAAATAAACCAATTGACCGTCAGTCATATGCATTTGTGATACCAACGATTTTGGAACGGCGCGCTTTGTAACCGTTGACCCAGAAATAATAAATCCACCTTGAAAAACACCGAAACTTCCCGCATCCGCAAAGTTTTTTTCCAATATAGTCATGGTATTATTAAACTGAGTCTCTGGCACAGTTCCCGATGTTGTTATGACATAGTTATATGCGCTGGTGCCGCCACATCCAATCAAATTCATACGTTTGTCCAAACATACAACATCAGATTGAATACCATTTTGTGTCACACAATCATCAACAAATTTTGTTCCGTTCAAATTCGCATTATGTACCGCGGCGGTACATTCTATAATCGCACGTAAATCAGCATATTTGACCGCATATTCGGTTTCTTGCGCGGGGGTACGCACAGATGGTGCAGAAAATATATAATATGCACCCAAAAACAATACTACCAAAACGGTAAGAAAAATATTCATCATTCCCCCTTGCGATTTATTAAAAGTGTAGGTAATATAAATACAAAAAGCAACAGTTAAAAACCAAAAATGGCATAATTATGAAAAAATTACTTGTTTTATTGTTATTATGTGGATGTGGGTTTCGTCCGATGTTTTCTGGAAATGATAACGATATCTATGTCGACAAAATTGCCGGCATCAGTGGTATTGAACTGCGCAATGCATTAAACGCTAAATTTGGTGGGGCACGTGATACTAATGCCACATATAAATTGGTTGTGCAATTAGAAGAACCATCAAAAACATATAAAGGTTTGGATACAACCGGTACCGCCACGTGGCAGGCAATAAAACTTAATGCGCATTATAATTTGTATGCGGGTGATAAATTGATTGCATCCGGTAATGAAAGTGCATCTGAATCATATACATTTGTAAATTATTTGGTCGCGGCTAATGCTGCATATAATAACGCCGTGCAAAATGCTGTGTCTGTATTGGCCAATAAAATAAGTGCACGTGCAATCGCAGAAACGCAAAGTTATAACACTTCGGATAAATAATGAAATGGAAACAAGGCGATTTTAAGAACGGTATTAAAACCATTAAATCTGTTTTGATTTATGGACCGGACCTGGGCCAGGTTGATGAATTTTGTGATAAAGCAATCGAAATTTTACAAATCGATAAAGATAATTTGTTTTCCATTGATGCTGATGAATTTCGTGATAAACAAGATTACATTTTTGCCGAAGGATGCAGTCCGTCCATGTTCGGCGGTCAAAAAATGATTATAATTTCGAATGCCGGTGATGCAATGGCAAAACAAATTGCCGAATTGGTTTTTCATCCCGGTTTATGCGCGACCGTAATTGTGTGCGCTGGGGAATTGCGTGCGGGTGGTGGTTTGCGTGCGATGTACGAAAACGATGAAAAAATTGCGACATTGGCATGTTATACCGATGATGCGCGAACATTGGAAAATCTTATTCGTGAAACATTGTCCGCCGCGGCCGGAATCGATCAAATTACTCCAGATGCCATGGATTACATGACGTCGCACCTTGGGGGGGATCGTGGCATTACACGCGGATTCTTGTCTAAAATTGCGTTGTATGTTGGTGATAAAAAGGTTGTAGAACTGGATGATGTGGAAAAATGTTTGCCGGATACATCGGCATCTGATATTGATGATTATTTGTATTCTTTGACGGCGGGATATGTTCCGCAAACTATGACCGCATTGGACAGGTTGATGTACGACAATGTTGAACCAAACATGTTAATTCGTATGTTGGATGCACATTTCAAGAAACTTTTAACGGCGGTTGTTGACGGTCAATTACCACGTTTGTTTTGGAAGGTATCTGATAAATTTAATCGTGCAATTAAAATATGGACAGAACCTGAAATTGATGCGGTGTTAACCCGGTTAAACGAATTGGAACGTCAATTCCGTATAACAGGTATGGTCCCAGAAATTTTATTACGTGACTTTTCATTAAAATTAGCATTAAAAACAACAAAAATGGCGGCAAGGAGGCGGAAATAATGCTTTCATCTGTATATGCACCAAAAGATTTTAAACGTTTGCGTGCGGCGGGCGATTTAGTGGCGCGGTGCTTTGATTATATTACGCCGTATATACGTGCGGGAATTTCAACCGGTGAAATCGACAGGTTGGTTGCTGAATTTCTAAAGGCAAATGGTGCACGTTCTTCGGATTTAGGATACATGGGTTATCCGAAACATATTTGTACATCGGTTAATGATGTAATCGTGCACGGCATACCAAACGATAATGAAATATTAAAAGATGGCGATATTGTTAACGTTGATTTAACCGCTGAATATAAAGGTTTTCACGGTGATGCGTCACGTATGTTTATGATTGGTAATGTGTCAAACAAGGCACGCGAATTGGTCCAAACATGCCAAGATGCATTAAATGCGGCAATATCAATTTGTGCGCCGGGTGTGCCATTGTCTGAAATTGGTAAAACCATAGAGTCGGTTGTAAAACCACATGGCTTTTCCATATCGCGTGATTTTGTTGGCCATGGTATAGGCAAGGTTATGCATGATGATCCACAAATTTATCATTTTTACGATAAAGTGTGGGACAAGGTGAAAATGGTTCCGGGACTGGTATTCACGATTGAACCAATGATAAATACAGGATCGCCAAATTGTAAAATTGATGCGGACGGTTGGACGGCGCGCACGGTTGATGGGGGATTATCTGCCCAATGGGAACACACGCTTGGCATTACCGAAGATGGTGTAATTATATTCACAGAAAAAATGGTATAAAAAATTGGCTGATTCAGATTCCAAATTTCATAAAGGTCATCGTGAAAGATTACGGCAAAAGTTTCTTGATGAAAAACTTGCTGAATATGAAAAATTGGAATTAATGTTGGGTTATGTTGTACCGCGCCGTGATATGCGGCCATTGGCGCATGCGTTATTGAAAAAGTTTGGATCACTCAGTGCGATTTTAACCGCCGATATGGACGAATTGACCGCTTTTCCTGGTGTTGGTCGTAATATTGCAATATTTCTGAAATTAATTTACCAAATGTTATTGGATGGTTATCGCAGCACAATGGGATCCAGTCCCATTTTCCACGATGAAAATGTATTGAAAAATTATTGCAAATGGATTTTGGGAAATAAAAGCGTAGAAGAATTTCACGTGTTATACTTGGATTCTCAATATCGTTTATTACAGGATGAAACACACAGTGTCGGAACAATTGATGACACCGGTGTGTATACTCGTGAAATTGTAAAACGTGCATTACAATTAAACTCTACGGCAATTGTTTTAATTCATAATCATCCAACTTCGGATAATACTTTTTCTAAACAAGATGTGGAAACCACAGAAAGATTACAAGAATTGTGTAAAGAATTAGGTATTAAATTATACAATCACTTTTTGGTATCAAAATATTCAATTTATGCCGCCACAGATTATGGATTTGTGCACGATTAAAAATTAAATTCCGGCTCGTCTGGCTCGTTCGATATATTTTGCACGCTTACCTGTTGTTGCATGGGGGGCGCGAACGTCACATCCCGCAAATTTAATAATTCTTGAACTTGGGCCTGTGAAATTCTGATAACTTTACATTGTGATACAACATACTTGTCGGCGCCCAATACATTAACAATCGGTATAGCCGCAGATAAAGTTCCAAAAATCAAAAGCAAATTACGTAAATTTTTGGCAACATCACTGGCGCTGTACATTGCACCACGTACCATTGCAATACCCCATCCGGCCAACAAAAATGCGGTTATTACTGTCAAAACAATCCATGCAGTGTTTATAAATTCTAACAATGGTGGCCAAATACATGTTGGGTCGGTCAAACACAAATCCATCTGGCAACGATGTGCATAATACCCGGCATTACGCAGTAATTGTTCTATATCAGCCACAGCGCCCGGATTCATATTTTATACACCTTTATTTTTTTACCGCAGTTGGGAAAAATTCAGGAATTGCAAATTCTTCATCATTTGCGGCAACGCCCGCCCAACCAAACAAATCACCCATTAAACTGGATTCGTTTCTTTTTGCTTTCTTGAAAGGTAATATGTTTTTCAATTTTCCAATTCTGCCACCGCGAGCAGAACTTTTTGTTGTGTTTTCAATTTTATCTTGGTTTTCTGCAAATTCATTGGCCAATTTTTCTAACGTTGCGTCTGTTTCATCTATGGTATTATCAATCACTTGTAATTCTGGTGCGGTTTCATCTTTGTCTTCATGCAACGATTGCACAGATTGCAATAATTTTTCTAATTGATTATCTTCATCATCGTTTTCTTCAATCGTAGTGGCTTCGGGTTCTATGGTTGGAATATCATCATCTATATCTGTGCCATCAAAATCATCCTGGATATGCGGTGCCAACTTTGGTTCATCATCCAAAATATCAATAGACTCGTCAATCATAGGTTTTGCATCATCTACAATCGATACCAAATCAGCATCATCGTCCTTGATTGTATCGCCACCCAATACAGATAAAATAGGAATTACTTCTTTTTCTGGTTCGTTTTCAATAACTGGTTCGGATTGTATTTCTTCAATAATAGGTTTAACATCATCAACAACAGGGGTTTCTGGCACTTTATCCGCAACATTTTTCTTGCGTGTGCGTTTTTGTTTTTCAATAGCCACAACCGGTTCGCTAATCACTGTTGTTTCAACGACGGCCTCTATGATTGGTTCGGCTTTTGGTTCTTCATCCAATACAATGGGGTTTTCATCCACAACCGCGGGCTGTGCAGATTCGAATTGGCCGCCCAATGCGTCTTGGGCATCAACAGGCACGCCAAACAATACGGTATCCATACTTAAAGCCAATTCACGACGCACGGTTTCAAACGCATCATGCACATCATTCATATTAAAGATTTCACCGCCGGAAATATAGATAATCTTTGTCTTCATAACTGAACAATCCCCCATACAAACGTTATTACTGTCCTATATTATATCACATTTTATGGTTGAACGCATATAAAAAATGTCGTAAAATACAAATATCATGACAGAAATAAAACAACAAATATTTCAAGAGTTAAATTCATTGGAAAACGCGGTGTTGGGATTGCGTTCGGATGTTTCTGCCGCCGGCCGCCAAACAGATTTAGAGGTTGCCATTTTAACCCAACAGGTTAAAAATCTGCGGGCTAAAAACGCACGTGCTGTTGAAATGATTGATAAATCCGTGTCAATTTTGGAAAAATTAAAGAGAAAATAAAAATATGAGTGTCGTCACAATATCGATTGTTAATAAAAATTACCAAATGGGCTGCGAAGATGGCCAAGAAGAACGCCTTGTTGAACTGGGACGTTTGGTTGATGCGCGTGCCCGGGAAATTTTGGATAAAATAGGGCCATTACCCGAAAATTCATTGTTGGCGACATTGTGTATTGTTTTGGCCGACGGGGTGCGTAATCGCCCGGAACCCGCCGCAACCGCAGATGATTTGAAAGAAATCCTGGCACGAATACGCGAAATAAAACATAAAATAGGGGCTTAATTTCATAAGCCCCTTTTTTTTATCTTGTTAATTTCAATTTCTTGGATAATAAATTTTGTGTCGGCAATAATGGAAACGATGCCATATTCATTGGTGGATACGACGGTTGAAAATGTTCTTTGTCAAAATATTTTTCTTGGGCCATTTTTTCAAGAATTTTACGGCTTGGGCCCATTGCATATAAATCGTTCGGCATATCATACACAAAACGATACAATTCGTTATTATCCAAATTTTGTATTTTTTGTAATTCTTTGTCGTATTCTATGACCGCGATATCGTAAATGTCGGCCGCAAATATACGATTTGTGTTATACGTTTTGAATACATCACCCAAAGATTCATTGTTATACCCCGCGTATATAGCTTTGCCGGTACTGTCCGGTACAAATTTGCCGTTTTCGACACGACCGCGACCAACATACATAATCGCATGAGTATTATTTGGATTTGCAGATTTTTGTATAATTAAAATTGTTCCCGGATGTAAATCGTCGACGCAAAAATTATTTTTTTGGAAACGTGCAATAACCTTGTTTTTTTCATCCGCTGGCGTATCGTCTGTCACGCGATTATGTTTCAGGTAAGCGTCCAAAGCACGATTATATTCATCCCAAGATTTGAACATTTTTCCATTATGTAACGCGCCTGCATATTCATCGCCACTGTATTTTTTACGCATTATATCACGAAAAGCCGGACAAGAATTACGTGCGCCATACGGAACCAACGTCAACGTATCATTCAATGAATCCAAAGCGCGATTTAATTGTGTATATTGCCCATAAATGCAATACAAACTTTTTGGATATACCGGTGCGCCCGGCAATTCTTTTAATACAGATTTTTTGTGTCCATGTTTATTGTTTGTTTTAATATTTTCCTGGCCTTGTAACACGAATTCAATATATAAATCACACAGTTCTTTGGCTTTGTTTTCGATTTGTTCTTGTTTTGTGGGGGATTGTGGTGTCATGGGCTTTTGGAAATTTGATATATTATATTCAGCGCAAAAATCACCCGTGGCATTCGGCATACCAATCATAGAACCAACCAATAAATAAGGTAAAATTGCTCTGAATTTCATACTGTCCCCCTTTATGTCTTTATGGCGCAAAAACCCACCCGGGTAATTACACCGTTGGCTCGTTATCTTTTCATAACGTACATTCAAACATGCTGATTCCAGCATATTCCGACTTGTCACCTCGACAGCCCGCCCAACATATCAGGGAACCAAAGATATTACTCTTTATACTTCTTATATATCACAAAAATGGTTTTGTGTCAAGTCTAAATATGTCTTTTGCGAAAAAGTTCTTAAAAATCCCTAAAAAATACTTGAAAACCGCCGAATTTCTTTTACAGTAATTCGCATAAAAAGGTTTTATAAAAAGGAGTCCCACACATGTCACAAGTAAAAGTCACAAAAATCGCGGAAACAAACGTTTCGCCAACGATATTGGCATCACACGCGGCAACGATGTGCTATAATGCCGAAACGCCGGAACTTGGTCGTACAATTGATGTTGAAAAACGTTTGTTTAATACCGGTCATCATTCAACATTGGAACATAATTATTGGACATTTATGATTGAAAATATCCCGGTTTCCAGCGTTATTTTTGGGTTGCATTTAACGGCGCCATTTTATGATACCGACCAACGTTCCGGTCGTTTTTCCAAAATGTATGATAACCCAGATATGAAGGACATTAAAAATACTTTGGCAACATATTACCCAGAACATTCTGGTGAAACTATAACCCAAGCATGTCAATTTATAGAAAATGGATTAAATATTTATGCGGATAATAAAGAACGTGTAACCCAAATGGCGCGTGATGCTATAAAACGCGAACGTCCAAACGCAAATGACAAATACGTTGAATCCAACGCACCAAAGTTTGCCCAGGAACAATTGCGTATGTTTGTATCGATGATTGCACCAACGGCATTGGATTGGACGGTTGATTTGGCAACGATTTGTGCATTTTATCGCACCGCTTGGACTCCATTTATGCGTGATACAATGGATAAAATCGCAGAACAAATTAAAACAGAACATCCTGATATTGCATATATGTTTGACCCATCTGTTCGTAATACACAATGGAAGAATCCTGTGTTCAAAAATCACAAAACAAATACTGGTGCCGAAGCAATGGGATTGGTTCCAGAATATTCACCAAAATATAGGGGAACAAAAACACGTCCAGAATTTGAATTGTTGGATTACAATTATAATGATAATTTATTCTGGCCAAGTAATGCACCAGATATGGTTGATGTGTCACAATTCGATCCAGATTATATGGATAATTCATTAATGTATGTGCGCAGTCGTATTCATATTGATACAGGTGCAACAATGGGCCAGGATCAACGTCACCGCAGTATCAGACGTTCAAAACCTGTGTTTACCGGATATTTCTATTTGCCACCATTGTTGGCCAAGGCTGGTTTGAAAAACGATGCTAATAAATGGATGCGTGATTATTATACAATGGTTAACACCCAAAAGTATGCAGGCAGCATTATGGCATCAATTGCACCATATGGCATGATGGTTCAATACGATAAACATGCTGAAATGAATGCATTGATGCACGAACAGGCAAAACGTACATGTTTTTGTGCCCAAGAAGCCGTATATAATCTGGCATATGATTTAAGATTTGCACTGGAAAAAGAAATTGGCAGTAATGCAAAAATTATGCATTATTTAACACCACCGTGCATTTCTATGGGTAAATGTCCCGAAGGCGTGCGTTGCTGTGGTCGTAATCGCGAAATTATGGGTAAAGCTTTGGGTGGTTATCATAAACAAAGGGAAGTTTAATAAAATGCCCAGATCCGAAACTAAATTTCATGAATCCCGTCGTGCATTTATCATAATGCGTGATGCAGGTTTGTTGGTTGCCCCGACAAACACTGATATATCTCATACCCAGATGTTGAAAAATATGGATTTATATGGACGCGATTTGCGATATGTATTGATGGAAATGCCTCGTGGATATTGTATGAATGCCGAGTTGTGCCTGTACCAGGGTTTTTCTGGTGATACGTGGAAACTGGCTGATGCCAATTATTCATTGGTGCAACAATATATACCTGACTTGCGTGCATTGTTTAATTTGAACGATGATTCCAATATGTACCTGGGCGTGCGTGTTGGATGTGTGGGTGAAGTATGGGAAAAGATAAATAAAACAACCATTGCTGAATTTATGAAACTGCGATAACAGAATATGACTTGCGAAAATTTTTCAAATGTTATAACTTTACAAAAGTGAATAAAGATGAAAAACATGAAAGATACTGCAACTATAATTGAAAAAATAGATTCTCAACAACTGGGCGATGCATTGTCCGAACGTTATTTGTCATACGCGGTATCGACGATTGTATCGCGTGCATTACCGGACGTTCGTGACGGGTTGAAACCTGTGCATCGTCGTATTTTGTATTCTATGTTGCGGCAAAAATTATCACCAAATGCGGCTTTTCGTAAATGTGCAACGGTTGTTGGTGACGTGTTGGGTCATTACCATCCACACGGGGATTCTTCTGTGTATGATGCAATGGTGCGATTGGCCCAAGATTTTTCGGTTCGTTATCCATTGATTGATGGCCAGGGAAACTTTGGTAATATCGACGGCGACCCCCAGGCCGCATACCGTTATACTGAATCAAAAATGACCCAGGCCGCCATGATGATTATGGAAGGCATCGACGAAGACAGTGTCGATATGATGCCAAACTTTGACGGTACGACGGTTGAACCAACGGTCATGCCGGGTGCATTTCCAAATTTATTGGCAAATGGTGGTATGGGAATTGCGGTGGGTATGGCAACAAATATTCCAACACATAACGTGGCCGAGGTTTGTGATGCATTATGCTTGGTCGTGGATAAACCGGAATCCACCACGGCGCAAATTATGAAGAAATTGGTTGGGCCTGACTTTCCAACCGGCGGTATCTTAATCGATGATTTCAATACAATTGTAAAAAATTATGATACTGGCCGTGGTGCATTTCGCATCCGTGCAAAATGGACGGTCGAAGAACTTGAACGCGGTGCGTCCCAGGTTGTAATTACTGAAATTCCATACGGCATTGTAAAATCTAAATTGGTTGAACAAATTGGCGAAATGGTTGATGCCAAAAAATTACCACTGGTCGAAGATATCGTTGATGAATCCACAACCGATGTCCGCATTGTTATCACGCCGAAAAACAGAAATGTTCCAATTGATAAAATGATGGCGCATTTGTTTGCGATGACGGATTTGGAATCTAAATTCAATATGAATTTCAATGTTATCGACACAAATGGTGCGCCACGTGTGATGCCGATTGGCGATGTGTTGCGTGCATTTATTGCGCATCAAAAAAATGTTTTAATTCGTCGGACAAATTGGCGTTTGAAAAATATTGCGCATCGTTTGGAAATATTGGGCGGATTATTGGTCGTGTACCTGAATTTGGATCGTGTTATTGAAATTATCAGAACCGAAGACGAACCGAAGCCTGTATTGATGGCGGAATTCAGTTTAAGTGAAATCCAGGTTGAATCAATTCTGAATACTCGTTTGCGTTCTTTGCGCAAATTAGAAGAAATGGAAATCAAACGCGAAGATGCCGAATTGCGCGCGGAACAAAAACAATTACAAACATTATTGGCGGACGAAGAATTACAGCGCGAACAGTTAAAGGCGTGGTTTGCTGACATTAAAAAAGCATACGACAAAAAATCTGCGCTGGGGCGTCGTCGCACCACGTGGGCAACCGCAACCGATGATATAGAGGTCAATCCAGATGATTGGGTCGAAAAAGAACCAATGACGGTCATTTTGTCTGAAATGGGCTGGATACGCGCGGCCAAAGGACACCTGGATTTGAACAATTTGGATATGAAGTTCAAGGATGGTGATGCATTGTTGACGGCTTTCCATGTAATGAGTACGGACAAGGTTAATATTTTCGGTGCATCGGGCAAAATGTTCACAATTCCGGTGTCTGAATTACCGTCCGCACGTGGATTTGGCGAATCTGTGCGTATGATGGTGGATTTGGGTGCGGACGAAGATATTGTGCGTGCGTTTGTATTGGATACATCGGCGAAATATTTATTGGGGTCGCGTCATGGTGCGGGATTTATTGTAAATGGCGAAAATTGTATGGCCCAGACCAAAAACGGTAAACAGGTTATGAATACGGACGACAAAAATCCTGCGATTTTGTGCGTGCCTGTCACTGGCGATACGGTTGCAATTTCTGGGTCAAACGACAAATTGTTGATATTCAGTACAAATCAAATCCCTGAAATGTCACGGGGCAAGGGCGTGATTTTACAAAAATATAATGCCGAACGGACGTATGTTTTGGACGTTATGTTCTTTAATATGGCGGACGGCTTTGGATGGACAACGGGGCGGGGCACAACAAAATTGGACGATATAACCCCATGGGTTGCTCGCCGTGCATCCCAGGGCCGCACAATCCCGGTCGGTTTCCCGCGCAGTGGAAAGTTTTCTAAATAATCTTAATTTTCCAAAAAAAATATTTGACAACCGGATAATATGATAATATTATACCGGTTGTATTTTTATAAAATTAAAAGTATGGGGGCGCAAATGGTCAAAAAAGCAAATACTTCTCAGACAATAAAGGCAATAATTGCTAAAGAATGTGGTATGCCAATTAAACAGGTCACAAACAGTACATTATTTATGGCAAACAAAGATTTACCTTATTTTGTATGTGTTGATGCATTATACACGTTGGAACATCGTTGCAATATAAAATTACCAGAATCAGATTATGAACAATATAATACTGTTGGTGATTTGGCTCATTACATAGTAAAACATCAAAAATCTCAATCTAAATAAAATTTTCCGCCTGAATTTTGGGCGGTTTTTTAATTGCGTTTTGTGCCTATAATATGGTATTTTTTTATTAAAGAGGCATCAAAAATGATAAAACAATATGTTCCAAAAGATATAGCACGCAAAATTGAATCCGTATCCGGTCCTGATATTGATATCGGTAACGTGAAATATGTTGAAAATGGGACAATTTGTGTTGATGTCGCGGATTACAGTGGTGTTGTATACGATAAAAATGGCAATCTGTGTGATGCTTCTGTCACATATCGTTTTGGCAATCATACTAAAATTCCTAAATTTGCACCCGCATGCAGTTGCATAGATGAAAATGTTGTGTTTTTAGGTGGTGGTTATATTTTTTCTCATTTTGGACATTTTTTATGCGAAGGATTATCACGTGCATATCCTGCATTATACAAATCATTCCAAAATAAAAAATTTGTTGTGGTGGTTAATCGCAAAACAAAAAAATTACCATCATATGCAATCATATTACTTGGCGGACTGGGAATAAAACCAGAAAACATAATTTTGATAAATCGTACAACACGTTTTACAGGTGTTTATGTTCCATCTCAAGCGGCCGAGATTACAAAATTTATGTCTCCAATAATACCACGTATTTTTGATAAAATATCGAAAAATCTGGGTAATGCAAAAATCCATACATACGACAAAATCTATTTATCGCGTTCCAAAATGAACGACGGTCGTACATTTGGCGAATGTCGCATAGAACGCATATTCGCGAAAAACGGTTATAAAATCGTATGGCCTGAAACATTAGCTTTGGCCGAACAAATAACTTTGGCGCGAAATTGTCGTGTTATGGCGGGTACCGCCGGCACAGCATTACATTTGGCATTGTTTATGAAGCCCGGTGGCACGGTTATCCAAATCAAAAGAAATAAATTGCCCGGCGACAGTGCCGAAATCCAAAACGATATTTGTACGGCTAAAAAATTGAATTTTACCTATATCGCGGGCAGTGTCGAAGATACGCCAACAGTACACTTTACAAACACGCCACAAATTGTTGGTGTCACAGAATACCTGAAACAATTTTTTGATGATAATAATTTCAGATATACAAAAAATGATATCGCATTTGATAAAGTTGCGCACGAAGAATATACAGCGGCATTGCATAAATATCATCGCAAACAAAAGCGTACAAAAATCATCAATTTCATTGCACGCATTATATCTGTATTCGGTATTACCAAATACAATCGGCAATGTATTCGCGAAGGTATTATAAATCTGTTTCGCCAATGATAATATAAATTGAAATAAAAATTCCTGCCAATCGGCAGGAAAAAAATTTTTTTTAGTGAGGCATTTTTGCTTCTGTAAATTCTACATGCTTACGAAGTTTTGGATCGTATTTACGGAATTTCATTTTGCCCTTTGTATTTTCAGACTTGGTATTTTTAGTAGTTGTGTAAAAGAAACCAGTTTCTTTATTTTCCAACTTTATAACTTCAACTGCGCCTTTTTTAGATGCCATTTTTATAACCTTTTTTTTATTGCGTATCCTATTTTAGTGTTTTTTTTCGACAAATCAAGTATTTTTTATCGGCCAAAAATTGTGGTCTGTCACCCAAAGTCTTGGCGAAGGATGGTGCGGGTAAAGAGACTTGAACTCTTATGGGTCGCCCCACTGGAACCTAAATCCAGCGCGTCTACCAATTTCGCCATACCCGCATATGACTCATTTCATTTGTGTATGGCGGCACTGTCGTAGTCGCCATACCCGCTTCTAACCCATTTTAATACACTGGATAATTACGCGGATAGCCCTCTGTTGGATGCTGTAAGTCAGATTTAACCCCACAGCCCCCCAACAATACCAATGATATTAATAAAAAACAAAGCATAACTTTTTTCATACCATTTATTATACTGTATCATAAATCTTTGTCAATCTGATAAAAACACCGCCCATTTGGGCGGTTAAATAACTGGCGGGATGTAAGGGGCTCGAACCCTCGACCTTCTGCGTGACAGGCAGACGCTCTAAACCAGCTGAGCTAACACCCCAAAGCGTTATGTATATTATACTGTTATTTACAGGTTTGCAAGTGTTTTTTTAATTTTTTTATATCAGCCTGCCCATCGCCACGGCTGTATCACACATACGATTAGAAAAACCCCATTCGTTATCATACCATGCGGTCACGTGAACCAAATTCCCATCAATAACATGTGTTTGCGTTGCGTCCAAAACAGAACTGTGCGCGTCATGCGTAAAATCGACAGAAACCAATGGTTTGTCGCAATACCCAAATATATTTGATTCTGCTTTTTTCATGGCGGCGTTCACCTTGTCTGCGGTGGCGGCTTTTTCTGTATTAACAATCAATTCTATGACTGAAACATCCGGGGTTGGTACGCGAATTGCGATTCCATCCAATTTCCCGGCCAATTTTGGTAAAACCAAACCAATAGCGCGTGCCGCACCGGTTGTTGTTGGAATCATGGACAATCCCGCCGCACGTGCACGTCGTAAATCTTTGTGGTTTTTATCCAACAGCTGTTGATCGCCCGTATATGCATGTACGGTTGTCATCCAGCCGTTTTTTATGCCGAATTTTTCGCTTAAAATCTTTGCCACCGGAGCCAGGCAATTTGTCGTGCATGATGCGTTCGATACAATTAAATCTTTTTTAGTCAACGTGTTTTCATTTACGCCAAACACAATCGTTTTATCGGCCCCCACAGACGGCGCTGAAACCAAAACGCGTTTTGCGCCCGCATCCAAATGAACCCGGGCCTTGTCTGCGGCGGTAAATAATCCGGTACATTCCATAACAACATCAATTTTCATTTTGCCCCATGGCAATCTGGATGGATCGCGTTCAGAAATACATTTAATTTTTTGTTTGCCCGCAATTATATAATCACCGTCCAATTGCACATCAACCGGTAATTTACCATGCACAGAATCATGTTCCAACAAATATGCATTTTGTTCGGCCGGTGCCAAATCATTTATCGCAACAAATTCTATATCGCGACGACCAGATTCCAAAGCGGCGCGCAAAACCAAACGGCCAATACGACCAAACCCATTGATGGCAACTCTTACTTTTTTCATGAACAATCCTTTCCTTGTTATTTATACAGTAATGATACCATTTTTAACAACTTTCAACAATCAGATTTTTTACGTGCCGTGCTTGAAAACGCGTTTTTTGCCAATTATAATGTGCGTGATATGAAAACACGCGATTACATCATTGTTGGACCGACGGCATCTGGCAAATCTGGATTTGCCGATGAATTGGCGCGCAAAATAAATGGCGTAATTATAAATTGTGACAGTGTCCAAATTTATCGCGGAATTGAAAATATTTCGGCCAGTCCGTTTGCTGGAAAAACAGAACAAATATCCGATGAATCTTTGGATGGCGTACCGTATAAACTGTTTTCTGTATTGGATTTATCTGTCCAACAAAGTGTTTCTGATTATTTAGAATTGGCCCGTGTGGCATACAACGATGCACATGCACGTGGTCTTTCTGTGATTTTTGTTGGTGGCACGGGGTATTATGCGAACGCGCTGTTAAATGGTATTTCATCAATGCCCGATATCAGTGATGAATCACGTACGCATGCTCGTGAAATGGTGGCGCGTGATATAAATGCGGCGCGCAAAATGTTGCCGGCAGAATTTACTGCAACCGATCCGCAACGCGTTGCTCGTGCATTAGAGGTGTTTTTGGAAACCGGGCACCATATCACAGAATTTCAAGTCCAAGAACGCACAGGTGCCGTGTTACCTGCGGATACAATCAAAATTTTAATAAATCCAGATGCCGATATTTTGCGTAATCGTATCGCGGCCAGAATCCCAGAAATGTTAAACGGTGGCGCAATGGATGAAGCCCGCGCGATAATTGACAATAAATGGAACCCTATGCGTGCAATTGGTGCGGTGCAATTGGTTGATTTTTTAAATGGAAAAATTTCACGCAACGACGCAATCCAAAATTGGATTACAAAAACAAATCAATACGCAAAAAGACAACGTACGTGGTTTCGTGGCCAATTTAATGCAGATATAGAAATCAATCATGTGCCAACAGATGCCGATATAGAATCAGTTATTCATAATATTTAGCCAAAGTTTTTGCTGTAATTTCTGTTTTGCGCATTTTGCGACGACGACTGTACAAACTTGTAAAATCCAATGATGGATCCGACCACACACACCATTCCCAATCGATTACACCGGTTATAACAAACGTTTTAGGATTAATCAAAACATTGCTGCATAAATCAGAATGAACCCAACATTTACCTTTTTTATCATCTTGTAAATCAGCAATCGATTTTGGATTTGCAGAATGTAATTTTTTCAGAAACTTTGCCAATTGCGCCGATATTTCATCACTGTGCGCATTCAATGCTGTCAAAGGCAGATTAGCCAAAATGACCCCAGGAATAAAAGTGGTTTTATAAAAAATAAATTTTTGACCCTTGATAATTTTTATGTCTGGAATTTGGACCGTACAATAACGACGTAATGCGTTTGTAATACGCATTTCACGTTCCAAACGCGGAAAAACGGTTGTTGCCTCGCTCAATCTTTTGCGAACTTTGTAAACATCTTTTTCGTCAAAAATAAAGGCCAAACATCCGCCACCTTTGGCCATACGCATTTTTCTGTTACGCAATTCCGGACAAGTTGCCAATAAATCATCCAATTTTTCGCGATATCCAAACAAAGTCCATTCGCGAAAATGCCGACGTGCACGTGGGAAAATAATCAAAAAACTGAACGCATACGCGACATTGAAAAATAATTTCCACATAAATTATCCTTGGGGTTATGTTTTTATAAATGGTATTGAATTTTAGAAAAAAAACAAGTATTTTATTGGTATGTTCACCAGTGGCACCATTGTAAAAGTTTTAATTCCAAATATAGTCAATACCGGGTATGACTATCGTTTGCCTGCGGATGCGGACTTGGGACAATTTGTTCGGGTGTCTGTGATGAACAGACCATACATTGGTGTTATATTTGGATATGGTGACAGTAATTTGCCAACTGAAAAAATCAAAAATGTCTCTGAAATATATCCATCAAAATTGTCGGCGGACGATTTGTCTTGGATTAAAAAGATGTCAAATTGGACATTGATGACACCGGGTGCTGTATTGCGTTTAATTATAAATGTACCGGATGCATTTTTGCCCCCAAAAACGGAACCATTGTACAATTTCAATTTTGATGCTTGCGGTAAAATGACAGACGCACGCCAAATGGTGATGGATGCATATTCTTCAAATGATAATACCGCCATGACATTGGGTGATTTGCGTAATATTGCCCGCGTCAGTCCCGCTGTTATAAACACAATGATAAAAAAAGGATTGTTGACATTATGTAATACACGGGTCGTTGAATCAAATGAATTTAACTATACATATCATGATACGGGTAATGTTGTATTAAATGCTGAACAATCTGCGGCCGCAAACGCAATTGCACACAGTATAGAGCAGGGCGGTTTTTCCGTTCATTTGTTGGATGGAATCACGGGCAGCGGTAAAACTCAGGTATATTTTGATTCTGTATTGCGTGCATATAATGCGGGAAAATCTGTATTGTTGATGATGCCTGAAATTGCATTGACCGCGCAATTTATGACGCGTTTCACGCAAAGGTTTGGTGCACCGCCCGTCGTATGGCACAGCAATTTGACCGCAGCACGTCGTCGCGAAATATGGCGCGGTGTATTAAACAAAAAAATTCGCGTGATTGTCGGTACGCGCAGTGCACTATTTTTACCATGGCAAGATTTGGGTTTAATTGTTGTCGATGAAGAACACGATGGTTCATATAAACAGGAAGATATGGGAAATTATCATGCGCGCGATATGGCGGTTTTGCGTGCAAAAATTGCTGGGTTTCCGGTGGTGTTGGCGTCCGCGACACCGTCGGCTGAAACATTACATAATGTGGAATTAGGTAAATATAAAATCTTGAAATTAACATCACGTTTTGGTGGCGCGGAACTGCCCAAAATATCAACCATAGATTTGCGTGAAAATCGCCCCGTCGATTATATGTTGCCGGGTGACGATACACCGCAACGTGGCAATTTATCCCCGTTATTATGCGACGCAATTTCAGAAACATTAAACGCGCATCAACAGGTTATGTTGTTTATAAATCGTCGCGGTTTTGCCCCGATTACTCAATGTAAAAAATGTGGTTGGGTGGCAATGTGTCCTGAATGTTCTGTTGGAATGACATATCACAAAAGGTTGGGAAAATTATTGTGCCACATGTGTGGGCGCACAATGGAATTACCAAAAAAATGCCCAGAATGTGGAAATGAAACATCGATGTACGGTGTGGGATTGGAACGTATAGAGCAAGAAGTGAACGCCCGTTTTCCAAATGCCAAAACTGCGCTGGTTTCCAGTGATACAATCATGACCCGTCAAACATTGGAACGATTGGTTGCAAAGATGGAAAATGGTGAAATAGATATAGTAATCGGGACACAAATTTTGGCAAAGGGTCATCACTTTCCAAACCTGACATTGGTTGGTGTTGTTGATGCTGATATGGGGTTGTTTGGTACGGATTTTCGTGCGTCCGAACACACGTTTCAACAATTATTCCAAGTCGCCGGTCGTGCCGGTCGTGGTGAATACCCCGGTCGTGTATTATTACAAACATATCAACCTGAAAATCCTGTGTTGACTGCAATTTGTGCATGTGATCGTGATGCGTTTATGGAAACAGATATGGCTGCACGTCGTTCCGCAAAAATGCCACCATTTGGTCAACTTATTGCATTGATTGTCGAAGGTGAAAAAGAACAAACATTGAAATCTTTTTGTGAAATGTTATCAAATACCGCACCAACATTGCATGGTGGAAAAATCATGGGCCCAATTGCCGCCCAAATATATCAGATACGTAATTGGTACCGTATGCGGTTTTTGATTGCGGGTGACGCAAACGCGAATTTGCAACCGGTGGTCACCCATTGGCTGTCGCACGTCCGCCCGCCCGCGAACATTCGTATTAAAATAGATGTAAATCCCCAGAATTTTATGTGAACAAAAAATGCCCATTTGGGCATTTTTTAATGTTGTAGCCAACTGGTAATTTTATCTTTGATTATAATACCGGCAATAGCTAACCCAGGAAACAAAACTTTTTTCGGTTTTTTTGGCAAATCTTCACGTGATTCAATCGGAGTTTCAATTAATGGATCAATATTTTTTGTATGCTTTGCCAAAGATTCTAAATATTCCAAATCACCAATCAAACAAGATTGCAACATTTGATCTTTCACAACACAGTTTTCTGTTTCGTTTTCAGCCATTTCTTTTTGGCATTTTCTGATTTCATCATTGACAATATTATGAAAACGTTCCAAATCAATAATTGTGCCATTCGCATCAATAGCATTACACAATAATAATTGATTACGCATACACTGTTTGATCGCAGATTGTTTGTCTGTAATTACAGTTTTGTTTTTCTTAACCATAAATAAACTCCTTTACTAGATATTACCTATGTTAAGATACCGCAAAATATGTGATAGTCAAGGTTTTATACAACTTCGGTCACGGCGCGCAAACCACCATCGCGCGATAATTGTACAACACGGATTTTCTTTTTCATTTCCGCGATTAAATCCGCACGATTATATGCGGGTTGGGTATGTAAAATTCTGTCTGCGAATGCGGCATATGCGGCCTCGGCTGATTCTGCATGGATTGTGGTATAAAAATGGTCGTGTCCCGTGCCCAACATTTCCCACAATACCGATGCATTACTGGTTGAAATTTCACCACCGATAATCACATCAGGTGTCATGCGAACAACCAAATCCAAAAGACGTGCGTAATCAAAATCATTGTTTTGTTCGGTTCGCGACAATATAAAGTGCACACGATTAGCCTGATTAACCTTAATTTCACGGGCATCTTCGACGGTAATCACACGGGCATTTTGATCGATTAATGTCAACATATGATTCAGAAAAGTGGTTTTACCGGTTGCCGTTGCACCACTAATCAATATAGGACTTGCGTCATTAATTGCATGCATTAAACGGTCGTATGGATCGTCCGGACGTACATTTTCACGCGGCTTGATTTTAAGCAATTGCTTGCCATGTTCCAAATGATAGTTCTTGAAACTTACATCCGTTGCACCGCCGCCACGAATACTCATTGCGACACCACCAGTTAAATCATTATCATCATATTGTACATTTGGACCGGCAATTGCCGAAAAACGATGATTGCCGGGCAATGTTGCATAAACAACCGGTACACCATGATACGGATCAAATGGCTGTTCATATATATTTGCAACAGTATGAATCAAATCCACCAAATATTGCTTGGTCAATTGCGGGGCAGAATATGCAACCCATGGCACACGCGCACCATGCAACCGCATCCACACCTGGCCCGCGTGGTTTATTGCAATTTCCTCTACAAATGACGGAGTATAAAATTCCGCCAAAGGTTTTAACAAAGAATCTAAAACTATATTCGTCATTTTATTTTTATTTTATCATAAATCGACCCTTGAATCAAAAAACTTTATTTGCTAAAATGAAAAAAGAGAAAGAGAAAAAGAAATGAAAAAATCCATTATATTTGCATTACTTTTGGCGCCGTTATTTGCGGGCTGTGCGGGTGATAAACCTTATTATTCCGATGATTATGCCGACGGTGGTTCGGATGCGCCATATTATAATGAACGTACATCTGAATTCATGAATGCCGACAACGAATATGCCGAAATCGATTCGGCTCGTCCACGTACGGATGCGGAAAAGGATGCATCACATAAACTGTGGAATTCATCACGTATGGAAACCCGGTGGCAAGAATATCGTGGTGCAATGGTTCGGATTCAGATTTTATTAGGAAACAGCGAATTGCGTCGTATGCGCCTGCGCATGATACAAAGTGCCGATGGCATGGATATCGATGGTGATGCGCGTTCTGTGTTGGCACATGTTGCTGATTACGAAATGAAACGTGTTTGCGGCCGTAATGTTGAAAACATCGTCATTGTGTATGACGAACCTTCGTTCGAGGTTATGCGTCCAACACCATTTTTTGATTATCGTATAGAGGCCGAAGGTCCAACAATGCGTGAATACGGTTTCCGTTGCGTATATGACAAAACAAAAAAATAACCACATAAACAAAAAGGATAGAAAATGAAAAAATTAGCATCTTTATTGGGTGTATTTGGCGTGTTGACTTTGGTTGCATATGATGCAAGTGCGGCCGCAAAAAATGGTGACACGGTAATAATTGATTTTGCGGGCTTTGATAATGGCGTCCAATTCGATGGTGGTACCGCACAAAATTATCCATTAACATTGGGCAGTGGCCAATTTGTTCCTGGATTCGAAGATCAATTGATTGGTGCAAATGTCGGCGAAACGCGTGATGTAAATATTCGTTTCCCAGATGATTATGTTCCATCTTTGGCCGGTCACCAAGTAGTGTTCAAGGTCACCGTCAAAGAAATCAGATAAACATATTTGATATAAAGTAAATCCCACCAAACGGTGGGATTTTTTCATTTTATTACTGCGGACTTAATTAATGTCACATCTTCTTTGATGCCATCGATTTTCAATTGCAATTGCCCAATACCAGATTCCAAAATCGTTGTGCGGTTTTCCAATGCGGTAATGCGGGCATCGGCACGTTCTAGGTCATTTAACGATGAATCTTGTCGTGCAACCCAATATACAACCCCGGCTGCAAATGCTAACAAAAACCAACTGTTCCGCAATATATCTAATGCATTCATAACGCTTTGTTTTTGTGGCATAATGTTATCCTTTGGTTGTGCGCGCAATCATCGATTCAATTTGTCGCACGAATGCACGGTTGGCTTCCATCCATCGCAATTCATCATCTGTGGCATTTGGACCCAATATTCGTTCAATTGTGATTTTGCGCATATGTTGTAAAACCGCGCGACCAGACGGTGTGTTAAATGTGCGTGCGTATTGTTTTTCTAAATCTTGCATCGCATCCTCCTTTTTTTATAACACAACATCATTTGTCGCAATTGCGATTGGTGCCAAATATTTTAATTCTGCATCACTGTGCAGTGATATTGGTTCAATTGTACCGCGCCGTGACAAAATTTGTAATCCACGTTCACACAGTGGTCGTATAAATTCATGTAATAACCGTCCATATGTTGCGCCCAATACTCGCATCATATCAGCATTACGTGCCAATACTTCGGTTGCGGTCATATCGCGGTCTGATAATAATCCCAATCTGTCTGCTAATAAAGTATGGCGAATTCTGTCGCGCAAATCAGATAATATCAATTGTGAAATATCAAAATTTGCACCACTGGATAATGGGGTTAACCCCGAACTGCCTACGGCTTTTGGAATTATTGCACCTGGTGTTAAATTGATGTTTTGCAAATTAATAACACCGTCGTCGTCGGCTTGCCAAATACCACTGACAGCGATAGTCGCATTTTTTAGAACCAATTCGACAACTTTGTTTGCTGTTTTAATATCTGGCAATGCACGCAAAACAGGACTGCGACCATATAATTCACCACTGCATACAGACCAACGGAAAATTAAATAAGGATTTGTGTCAAAAGTGCCCGTTGCAACAATATTGTTTTCAATATTACCACCGACATCTAACCACGCAACGAAATCCAATCCGATTAAAGATTGAACCAAACGTAACGGCGTTTCCGGATTTGATTCTATTTTTTTACGTATATCTTCGGTTGGTACCCATGTTGGATATTTTGCCGCAACATCTATGCCTGACATTGTTGTTGTATGAAAAATAGCATTTGGCAAAATTGCGATATCTGTAATTGGAATTGCGGTAAATGAAAAAGCACTATCTGCACCAATTGGGTTTTCTGCCATAAACATACATGCCGTGCCATAGATACATAAATCCATATAACACTGGTGTACGGTTGTGTAAAAATTAGAATCGTTCAGATTTGCACGTAACGCAATTGTTGCAATTTCTGGATTTGGAGAATCATCACTTTCGCGCATTAAATTTATCCACAACGATTCCGGCGGTGTTAATAATGTGTAAATAGATGCAGCCAAATTATCAACCGCATCAGCGGCCGTTCCATCAAACAAAGTTGCAACTTCGGTATTTGTGGTTGGTACTGTATAACGGCGTGCATCATCCCAACGTTGCAACCAAGGTTCACGTAAAGCCAATGCTTTTGCGTACATTTTTTGTAAATTTTTTATGTTCATATTTTCTCCTTTTTTATATTCTGAAATTTGTATTTGCAGTGTAAAATCGCGCAGTACTTCCATGTGGCCGAATAGGTATCGGTAATACATTGATTGCGCCTGCCACTGCATCTAAACCATCGTCATGCCCGATGCCACCAATGGGCGACCACCCAAGCATTTCAGACATAAATGGTGTTTTTTGGATGCGGTTATGTGCAAACATACGACCCGCACCCAACAATGGTTCCAATGTGTTTAGAATTCTGGATTCTTTTTTTGTATGGTTTGTGATTTTTTGGACGGTAATCCCACCACCACGGGCGGCAATTTTATCGTTTAGAATTTCAGGCAAAGCATTGCCTAAACCATTTGTTTCAACGGCTAACCTGTGCAAATCGTATTTATCCAGAAAAGCCAAAACCAAATCACATTGATATGTTAATGGTTGAGGGCATTCGTTCGGCACAACCATATATGAAATGTCATGTATAAATACATTGTGCGATTTATCATCACGAAATATTATGGCACATACACTGGCATCGGTGTTTTTATGCCCCAAAGACGGATCCCAATACGCGGTTGCACCGGTCACCGGCCAATCCCCAATTTTTGCAGTTATTGGATTGAATTCACATTCATACAGTTGTATTTTGCCTGGATCTAAACGGACCTTTTCCAAAGGCGTAAATTGTAGCATCATTTGGGACATAAAGTGATGTTCGCCAACTGTTTTTCGCAAATCTTCGATTTTGTTCGTCGGAAACATCTCGGGCCAAGCCGCCGTTCCGTCGGGTTTTAATATAGGCAGCAAAAATTTTTGATAGCCCATTAAAAAAGGCGTTGAAAAATGAAAATTTTTATTTACTATAATTGACATGGACTTTACTCCAAAAACTTTACCTACGAATTTAGAAGCTGAACAGGCCGTGTTGGCCGCGGTGCTGATGAATAATCGTGCTTTGGAAAAGGTTTCTGATTTTCTGAAACCTGAACATTTTGCGCACCCCAGCCACCAAGAAATCTATAAATTGGCAATGCATAAATTCGCGGCCGGTGTTCCGTTTGATATCATCACGGCCAAGGATTATTTACAACAACAGGGAACGTTGGAAACTGTCGGTGGTGTTGATTATTTGACCCAATTATCTTCGGCTGGTGCGACGGTTGTTAATGTCGAACAATACGGCCGTATCGTTTATGAAAACGCAATGCGTCGCCAGTTGATTGCACTGGGGCAATCCATTATGGATGATGCGTACATCGAAAATTTGGATAACCCCGTATCTCATCAGCTGGAAATTGCCGAACAAAAATTATTTGATATGGCATCCACGGGCGCATCCGAACATGAACCAACCACAATCGGGACCGCATTACAAAGTGCATTGGAAGAAGCGCAAATCGCGTACCAGGCCGACGGAAAATTATCGGGTTTAACCACTGGGCTAACCAATTTGGATAAATCAATCAGCGGATTGCATCATTCTGATTTGATTATTATCGCCGGGCGTCCTGCGATGGGAAAAACCACATTGGCAATGAATATTGCATTTAATGCGGCAAACGCTATTTTGTCTGGTCGTGCAAACAATCAATACAAAGGTGTGGTTGCATTTTTCTCGCTTGAAATGTCTGCGCCACAACTTGCGGCACGTGTTTTGTCATCGCAAACAAAAATCCCGGCAACATCCATGCGTGAAGGTTCGTTGACCGATGAAGAATTCTTGAAAATGTCCCAATATTCCAAGGCAATTGCACAAACGCCATTGGTTATTGATGATACGGCGGGGATGTCTGTGCCGATGATTCGCACTCGGGCACGTCGTTTGTCTCGTAAATATGGCGGTATTGCATTGATTGTTATTGATTATCTTCAGTTGATGATGTCGCCTGGGGGCAAACGTAGTGAAAACCGTGTCCAAGAATTATCTGAAATCACCCGTGGATTAAAAATGTTGGCCAAGGAATTAGATGTTCCGGTTATCGCATTGTCCCAATTGTCACGCAGTGTCGAAATGCGTGATGATAAACGTCCACAATTGGCGGATTTGCGTGAATCCGGATCTATTGAGCAAGACGCCGATATTGTTATGTTCACGTATCGTGAAGAATATTATTTAGACAACCGTGACCCATCCCAACGCATTTCCAATACCACATCTCAAAACAGTGTCGAAACATGGCAAAAACGCCTTGAACGCGCACGTGGCAAGGCGGACGTGATTATTGGTAAAAACCGTCATGGACGCCCGGAAACTGTTCGGTTGGCGTTCTTGGGCGATTATTGCTTGTTTGATAATTTGGATGAAATGGCGGCGCGTAATGCTGCACCGTTACCGGGCGATTTTGCAGACACCGGGGCAGGAACGTCGCCGCAAATGGCGCCAATGCCAAATAATGGCGATACCGGTATTGATGTGTCTGCAATCCCTGATGATATGCCATTATAGTTTTTAGTGTAAATTTTACTTGCCAAGTATTGAAAAATTGACTAGACTTTTGTCAAGTATTCCAAGGAGTCAACAATATGGCACAAGAAGAAATCATTTTTCCAAATAATATACGAACAATCCGATTAAACAACGGTATGAAGATGACTGAATTGGCTCGTAAAACGGGTTTAAGTCTGTCTGCGGTATCCAAAATTGAAAAGGGCGTCCGTCGTTTGAACCAAAAACAGTTGCTGAATATTTGCAACATTTTGGGATGCAAATTGTCCGATATCTTTATCAAAGAATCTGATGCGGTTGCTGATAAATGGCAAACCGAAATCAAACGTCGTTTAAAAGATAACGAACATGGTGGATTGAAAATTTTTGGCTCTGGATTACGTAAAATTCGCCAATTACAGGGAAAAACCATTGCCCAGGCGGCCCGGGACGCCGGTATGACTTTGTCTGTGTATCATAAAATTGAAATTGGTCAACGCGAAATTTATAAAAACGAAGTTGAACCTTTGGCAAAATCTTTTGCATTATCCGCCGAAGGTATGTTCGATAAAATTGCAAATCTTTACAAATCGGGCGAATTGACCAAACAAATAAACAAGGTCAAAGAACGTGTAAAATCTGTTTTGATTCCTGATAATCCTGTATCTGGTATTGATATGCATGACGGTTTATACGGTGCAAAATTATACGACAGTGCGCGCAGGAAATTAGTTCCTGTATTTGGAACACCGTCCGGTCGTGCAATTTCTTTCAAAAGAAATGACCAAGTTATGATTGTTGCACCGGCATCACTTGAAGGACGCAAATCAATATATGCTGTGATTCCAAATTCTAAACGTTCTGGCGGATTTATTCCTGAAAAATCTTATGTGTTTGTTGATGCTTTACAACAGGCCAAGGTTGGGGATTTAGCGTTGTGTATGGATGCTGATTTTGCAACATTAGATCCCGAAGATGTTATTGATGCACAAATCGCAACAATACACGCTGATGCCAAGGGTAAATTGTATGGTAGTGTTGTTGACCCCCAAGAAAAAATTTATGCCAAAACCATGCATCGCGTTGTTTTGATTTTGACTGAATAATTATTTAATGGAGAGAGAAACATGAAACCAAAAGCAAATCTTGTTGCACAAAGATTGGTGAACCTGTACCGCCAAGAACACGTGATTCTGGGCGGGTGGGTCGCATTGAACCCTATCTTTGTAAATGAAGCCACGGACGATGTTTTGACCGAAATGGCGGATTTGCCAACTGGTAAAATGTTGGTCCAACACATAAAAAATTTGCGCAGTGGAAAAACCCCAATGGATTCTATTGATCGAAACCTTTTACCATACGGTGGTTTGATGTCTGAATCCGCGGTGACCACCCCATTGGACGAAAAACAATGGAATGAATTGGAAAATGCGATTAACAATTTTGCCCCAACTCAACAAGGTTTAATCGATTTGCAAAAACTGGACATTATAAAAAGATTCGGCGATGAATGGTTGAATGATATAAAAACAATTTTATCAGATCGTCCAGAAATGGCCGAAAAGTGGAAGGTTGTCATGCAAACATGGCGTGCATACCATTTGTGGGATATGGCAACGCAAATTGTTAATCAACCACTTACCGAGCGTGCACGTGCCCAAATCCAGGCCGATATGCCTGAATATGAAACTTTCTTGCCTATGTTCGCTGACGAAGGTAAAAAGTTATTAGACCGTCTGCGCACTTTTATGAAGGAAACGAAACATCCCGAATCAACCGAAGATTAATCATCGTTTTCACTTGTTCTATAAATAGTGTCCATTGTATGCGGCGTTCCAATATATATCATCGTACCATTGGGTGATAATATAAAATCCAGTTCCCGCAATCTTTCTCTTAATGCCTCGCGTTTTTGTGGTGTATTAGAAGTGTTTGGTACCTCTACGTCATCGCATATTATTAAATCTGCGCGCATACCTGTTATATTGCCGTGGATTCCTTGGCATATAACCGATGGTTCGCGAATTCCAATAGGGCGGTTTATGGTTAATTTATCTGTTGCCCATTCCTTTTTAGAATTTGGAATCATATCAACACATAACGGATGATTTTCCAATATATTTTTAATATGTGAAACCATACGTGCTGCCAACATTGTATGCGCAGATAAAACTAATATACGTGTTTCTGGGCGCAAATATAAAACACATGCTGCAAAAATTCCAACCACAGTTGATTTTCCAGAATGCCGAAACGCCATCAACAGGCCTTTGTGATTCGGCGTTTGCCACACATCATACAAAAATTTCAGCATATCTTTATGGTGTGTTGGTGTTGTGTACCCCAAAATTTTATTCCAAGAATCAGCAAATTGATACACTTGCGTAATCATATTTATCCAACTATATCACCAGACCGTGCCAATAATTTTTTCAACAAATTAGGTTTGTTGGTTTTTATATTTTTCAATTTTGCTAAATTATCTGCTTTTTTATCGTTATACGATTTTTCGGTTTCATCACGCATACGTTGTAATACAGCGCCTGCGGTAGTACTTGTCGCGTTAACGCCATTTGCACCATATTTAGCGCGTTGACTGGCTAATGCTTTTTTTACCAGGTTGGTTTTAGTTTGTTCATCTTTTGCAATTTGTTGTAAAATTGTCTGACGTTGATTTTCAGCAGATTTTTTTGATTTTTTGTAATTCAGAACTTCATTAACATCTGATACTAATTGTCCCATTTTGTCTCCTTTTGATTATATTTCGTATTGTCCGTATACCGTCACAGATAAAACAGTAATCGGCATAGGTTCCGAACCGTGTAATGTCCATGCGGGTGTTGATTCGTCTATTTGTGATCCCAACATGTTCATTGATATGTCCCCAGAAAATCCAGGGTTTAACGGTGAATACACTTCATTTGGTAATTCAACGCGCATATTGTTTATAAACGCGCTTTTGGTGTTCATTAATCGTAAATTTATCTTGCGCAGACGCAGATGCACTGGGCGATGTCCCGAAAAATTCATCGGTATCGCAGACGCTCTGAATTCAATAGCATACGTTGTTGAATCTTGCAAAGCGGTATCAGAAAATTTAGCCAATTTATATGTGCTGTTTTTTTCTAATACAACAAAAGTATTTCCACCACTTACTGCAACAGATACGAATTTCCCGTATGATGTATATTTTGCCCATGCAGAAATGCCCAATGTGGCATTTTGATTTAATACCGCCATAGAACCATCATTATTCACGATATACAATTGTTTTAAATCCTTGTTATACGCGATGTCCACAGGTTCGGTAATCAAATGTTTTGCAAAAGCGCATAAATCATCGGCATTATATTTTTCGCCTAATGTATCCAAAGATAACTTACGAATATCTTTCATGGTGTTAGATATAAATACAGTTTCACCTTCGATTTTTTGCGGCGCCAAAGAACGCGTCGAAACACTCCCCACAGAAGTATGTTGTTTCAGATTGATGCTGGCCGGTGTCACGGGTTGATTTGAAATAGCCCATTCGCCACATGATGTCAAAATCTGTAATTTGTCGCTGCTGATTAAACTACAAATTTGTTGCCGTTCTTTTGATAACAATGTTGTTGTGATTGCTTCGTCATCTAATCCTGTGCCGGCATTAAAATTGTGGTGATCACCAACATGCGACATCCAAATTCCGCCGGGAATATAGCGTGTGCCACCGAATACCAACCTGTCTTGGTGAAAACATACGGAATACGGCCAACCGTGACGCGCATCAAACGCACTTTCATACCAATCTGTTATTGACGTTCCTGGCAAAGTGTATTCGGACACACTGGTTGCATAAACAACAGTTGCGCTAACATATGTGCTGATTGTCCATATTTGATTGTTGAAATAAACGATTGTGCCAACGTTCGCAGATGTCCAATAATCCCCAGATGCGGTAAATGTTGCAGATGTTGGACCATTTAATCCGGCGGTTACAGAAATTGAAATTCCGCGCATATCATCATATTTCATTAATGGAAATTGTGGAATTTGACCGGTCGTATCATAAAAACTAAATGGCTGTAAAGAAAAAGAATTGCCTGTTTTGGTTAAAATATACGGCCTGATATCAGGATGCACGAAAACAACAGAATCACCACGACCTGCAAATTGTATTTTTGATAAATTAGCAGATGACCAAGGCGAAATTAATGTGGTTACCAACGTGCCATTTGAATAAATTGCCACAGCCAAACTGGTAAACACCAAAATATAATTTTCTTGTTCTGAAATATCAAACGAAAAAATACGTGCAGTACCAGATAATGTTGCAATATCAACCAACCCTGGGCGTCGTGTTAATCCACCACCAGCCAACACGTCCATATTTTCTAAACATGCCAATCCAGATACGTTTTTAGCTAAATAAAATTCAGGGGCAATTTCGCCATGCGAAAAAGAATTTTGTGTATGTATAAATTCCGTCATAACAAATCCCTCCTAAAATCTGGCATCAATCAAAGCAAATTGTGCTATTCCGGGATTCACATCTGTGGTGGAATCTATGAATTTTGCATTTTGGAATTCAGATTCATATAAACTGATCAACGTCCTTAAATTTTGTTGATTGCCAGTTAACGGTATGCAAAATTCCATTGCTAATTTAGTTGCAGCCAACGATACAAAATAACTTGGGAAATTTTCTGCGTCGATGCGTACGACGGCCAGCATTTTTACGCTATCCGCATTTGAAAAAATCTGATTTCCCAAAAGTTGCTCAGAACAACGCAATACACGTAATACATTTTCAGGAACAATAAATTCATTGTCTTGATTTTTTTCGATGGATAAAGCCTGGGTTGCAAAACGCCATGGATGCCCAGATAACAAAGCTTCAATCGTTATGTCATACAAAGTTCTGGCCAATTGCGCAGAAGCACTGTCTGCATTTAATGACGTTAACGGTTTTTCTCCTAACTTTAATAACGCCATAGAACATAAATCTAATTTTGTAAGCATATCAATACCTTTTTGTAAAAAAAGATAGCGGAGCAAAATGCCCCGCTACCACATTTGGTTAAAGATTATTAAGATAATGCAGCAACCGTCACAACACCGGACGAAACTGTGATTGCCTTTATGGATGTGCCATCTGATGCATTGATGATAATAATATCTCCTGTATTCATCAATGTCGCAACATTGTTGAAATACCCACTAGTAGAAATTGCGGTCAATGTTTCAGTGGCAACATAATGCCACAAAGTAAAACCATTTGCATACGCAATTACAGATAATTTTTTATTTTGAAACGCCATCTGTTTTCCTTTTGGTTATTTGTTTTGATTTAGAGTATTGTTATGCATTATCTTTGCATTTTAGGCGGACAATACCATCTTGATCAATCAAGACAGCACCTTGTGACATGCTGTTGCTGATAAAGTGCGCCGCGCGTTCACCATGCCAAGTAATATCTGTTTTGACTTCTTGACCACATGCATGACCGACGGATGACGCATGATAAATAAAGCAACTGCGTTCTGTGGTATTGCTCAATGGCAAATCATTATGCAAAACCCAAGTAATGCCCAACCATTTTCTGGCTTCGTATCCGTTTACGATTGGATTGTCACCAACGTATTCAGAAGAAACGAATTCTGTGATACCCAACAATTCGTTCCATTGATGTACGCCAACCACAGCGAATCTGCGGCCGTCATCTGGAACATCTTTTTCATTTAATTTTTCAATTGCGCTTAAAACCAATGTTTTTGTTAAGCCAGTTGAAAAGTTTCCAACATAATTTGTTGCTCCGTTCATAGCGCCGATAATCAATTCATCTGTTTTGCGGCCCAACGCATATGCACCGGCCGACGCTACAACGCGACGTTCATCAACGTTGATTTTCAATTCATCCAAAGCGTCAACCCAATCACCCGCATAGTAATCTTGCAAAGTACATTCAACAGGTTGATGATTCAGATTCATAACCGGCACAATACCATGACGTGATTTTGTGCTGGCTGTACCACGTCCAATTGTTTGGAAAGTTGTAGATTGCCCCACAACCCCAGATTTACTGCGAACTGTGGAACGTAATTTTGTGCCCATTTGCTGATAAGCCAAATGAACATCTGCTTCAAATTGTTTCACGAAAACTTGATCGATAGAAACAGACATATTTATTCCTTTTGTTAAAATTAAAAAAACAAGTGCAACGAATTGCACCGACCATAAATTGATTTTTGTTTTTTTGATTATGCAAACGAATATTTGCGTCATATAACAAAATACAGGGTCCAAACGGATTATCCCGTAACAGTTTTAGTTAGACTGAAAAATTCATCTAACTAAAATTGTTATAAAAAAACCCGCAATTACTTGCGGGTTAAATTCACTTAAAAGAAATCATTATTTCTTTTTTGCTTTTTTGCATGCGCATTTTTTTGCAGGTGCTTTTTTAGCAACAGCTTTTTTTGCGACAGGCTTTTTAGCAGCAACTTTTTTAACCGCTACTTTTTTAGCAGCTGGTTTCTTAGCAACTACTTTCTTTGCAACTGGTTTTTTAGCAGCAACTTTTTTTGCAGGTGCTTTCTTTGCAACTGGTTTTTTAACTGCTACTTTTTTAGCAGCTGGTTTCTTTGCTGCTGGTTTTTTCACAGCTGGTTTTTTCGCTGCAGGTTTTTTAGCAGCAGGTTTAGCAGCTTTTTTTGCTGAAAATAAGAATGCCATTCTTCTCTCCTTTTTATGTTTTGGATAGAACAAATTTTTTTGTTCTTACTAACATTTTATATGAAAAGAAAAAAATAGTAAAGAAAAAATTATTTTTTTATTTAATTTTTTTCATCTGAATATAATTTTCTGAAACCATTTTCAATTTTACGAACGTATTCAGGATCAGCATCGCGCCAATATTTTGGATCACGCATCATGCGTCGTAAATCATCGTCAGTTAAATTTTCATGTTCGCCAACATTTGTTTCAATGCGCGGTTCCATTGATTGCATCATATGATACACGCCTTGTATTCCGCTGGCTGTAGAACATAATGATTCAAATGCATCACGTGGTAAAAATTTTTCTCCAAAAGTATTTATTGCGTTTAATGCATCATTCATTTTATCGCGACCACCGAAAAATTTTTCCAACTTTAACATTTCACTTGTTTCATTTTTTGCAGAAAATAATTCAGCGATGACCGGTGATAAAAATTCTTCTGCTACAGAATAAATTTGTTCAACTTGTGATGATGTTAATCCTATGTCATGAAATTTTTGTTTAATCGATTCGTCATCGAACATCGCATTTGATGGATAATCATTTGCATTTTCTGGAACACCAATCGCGCGATTAAATTTTTCGCGTGTTGCTGTATCGGTATTATCATTCGGTACAGATACCATTCCACCAATTTTCTTTTCCAATTCAGAATAAGATTTCATTAACGCTTCAACATTAGTTGTTCCGTCTGGATTCTGAAATTTTTCTGGTATTTTTGTTGTCATGATTTTTCCTTTTGGTTTCTTTTGATTTGCGCAAGAAATAAATTCCACCCAACGTGAATACGGATTGCAACATCATAAATAAATCCGAATCACCTACTAAATAAGATGCAATGGCGGATAAAATTCCAACACCGGATAAAATATAAGTTCTGTGTCCAGCCAAACACCCACCATGAATAATTTTTTTGATTTTCATTTTTCAATTTCCAGTCACAGGTAAAATAACAATCCATCTAACTCTAAAATATAGCCGCGACCATACGCCCAAGACGGATTCATTTCCACACGATGAAATTTTGTCGCACCGAAACAACAATCTTCTAAATTATTTTTTAACATTTTGTCGGTCACGCGCAGACACATTTGAAACGTACGTGCATTTGGATTAACGCGCAACAAGTCGTGATGCAAAGAATGTTTGTCCAAACATTCGAATAATCCAGATGTCATCACAAAATCTAATTCAGATTGTTTCGCACAACGTGCACCATTTGCAATCATTGTGGCCAATGCTTCGACTACACGTAAAGATTGCGCACATGTTTCTGCATAAATCACGCGGGCAATTTTATAAACATCACGCGCAAAATCATTTTCGTGTTTTATCAACGTTAATTGCATTGCTATCCCCCCCCATATACCAAAGTCAGATGAATAAAAAAAAGCGCACATAAAAATGTGCGCAAATATAAAAAGCAAAAAAAATCACGTCCTACGACGTGCAGAATCCTTGCTCTTGATAACACCATTATATCACAAATCGATGCCAAAGTCAAGACATTTATATCATAATCTCGTCCCCGTATGCCAAAACATAGCGCGTGCCACAACGTAATACCAATGCGCCGTTTTCGTTTATTCCCATCAATTGCGCCGTTGCACCACGGTATTTAACAGTTGTGTTTAAACCTGTTGCCATTGACATCCAACGTTCACGCACAATTGCAAAGTCGGCCTTTATCCATTTGTCCAAATATTTCATCAGCCGAGCCAACACATCACGTTCGTTTGCCATAACAAAATCATTTATCTTGGTTGTTTGATATTCTTCAACCGTCGGATTTGTTGCGATATTGATTCCAATTCCAACAATCACAAATCGACCAAAGTATTCTATTAAAATACCAGAAATTTTTTTACCATCAGCCAAAATATCATTTGGCCATTTTATTGTTGGCACAATACCGAATGAAAATAATGTATCCGCAACAGCAATTGCCACAGCATAAGATAAACGCGCATCGCGCTCTTCGCATCCATAAATAAATGATGCGTATAAATTTCCATGATGCGATACCCATTTGCGACGAAAACGCCCGCGTCCAGCACTCTGTGCCGCCGCAACAACCGCCGTATGATCGCCCGCCCGTTTTTCAGAAATCAAATCTTGGGCCATTGTTTGCGTACTTGGGATTTTATCAAAAGAAATCACTTTATACAGTGCCAATTTTATATACTCCATTTTCCAGCAATATAAAATCACGACCATATAATTTGCGTAATTCGTAAATTGCGTTATCAATAGTATGTGTTGCAACAGGCATATGCGCCAATGTCGATTTTAATTCTGTTCCCGTCATGCCGTGACCACGAACCAGTGCCACAATCACGCATTGTTGCATGTCTGACAATTGTGGAATGTTTTTACCAAATACAGATTTCAGGATTTTTGTATTGTCGGCATGTTTTACAATAATAGATTTTAATTCATCCGGGGTAATTGGGCCATCCAAAATGATTTTATCCAAATTCACATCCAACACATTTGGTGCGTCTGTGAGTGTTGCGCCCAGTTCTGATAAAATATGGCGCCACACAGGATTCCCAGAAAAAACCCGAATACCGTTTAACATAATTTAACAATAGCAAAAAAATGCCCCAAGTCCATAAAAAACGCATGATATCAATATTGATTTTTTATTTTACGGGTGCTAAACTTTGCGCGTACAAATAAAGAGAAAAAAGGATAACACATGTATATACTTGCTTTGAACTGCGGTTCTTCTTCATTAAAATATCAAGTTTTTGATGCTGACACAAAACAACCAATGGTCAGTGGTAATGTTGAAAAAATCGGATTGCCGGATTCTTTTGTGACGCAAAAATACCCGGACGGTGAAAAGGTGCGCAAAGATGTGGCTATGGCTGATCATAACCAGGCGTTAAATGTTGTTATTGGTTTGTTGCGCGAAGCTTCCATCGATATCAGCAAAATCAGCGGCGTTGGTCACCGTGTTGTGTTGGGTGGTGAAAAATTTGCAAATTCTGTGGAAATCACAGACGAAGTGATTAAAAAAATCGACGAATTATCTATGATTGCACCGCTGCATAATCCTGCGGCTTTGGTTGGTATTATGGCGGCGAAACAATTATTACCAAATGCGACCCAGGTTGCCGTGTTTGATACTGCTTTTTACAACACTTTGCCGGATTATGCTTATCGTTATGCTGTGCCGGCCGCGTGGTATAAAGAATTAGGTGTGCGCAGATACGGTTTTCACGGAACATCGCATTTGTATGTTTCTAAACGTGCGGCGGCAATATTAGGAAAACCTGCAAGCGAATGCAATTTAATCACGTTGCATATTGGTTCGGGGGCATCGGCGGCTGCAATTCGTGGTGGTGTCGCGGTTGACACATCATTGGGTATGACACCGGTTGCAGGATTGGTTATGGGAACGCGCCCGGGCGATTTGGATGCAGGTGTTGTTTTGTATGTAATGCAACGTTTGGGGCTGACCCCTGAACAAATGCAAAAACATTTGAACAAAGATTCAGGGCTTTTAGGTATCACAGAATGTTTTGCCGATCGTCGTGATGTAGAGGCTAATCGTGAAACAAAACCAGAATGTCAATTGGCTATTGAAATGGAGGCGCACGCTGTTCGTAAATATATTGGCGCGTTCTTGGCGGAACTCGGTCACGTGGATGCAATCGTGTTCACGGCCGGCGTTGGTGAAAATGACGATTATCTGCGCGCACAATTCTGCAAAGGATTGGAATCATTGGGAATCAAATTGGACCCAGAAAAAAATGCTGCGGCATTGGCTCGCAAAGGTGTTGATAGTGCGATTATCAGCACAGATGACAGCCCAATTAAAATCTTGATGATTGCAACCAACGAAGAATTGGTTATCGTCGAAGATACAATTGCAATTATGAATGGTACATATAATCCAGATCATCTGAAAATGGATTATTCATTTGCAAAATAATTGAATAATAAAACTTTTATACCGCCTGCATTGGGCGGTATTTTTTATTTTTTCATCTTACGTAAAAACTCTTTCTGTGTGGGTGTGATACGATACGATTCAATAGATTTTTGGATTGTTTTGTTGTGTGTCCATATATCTAATTTATTTTGTTTTATATAACCAATCACAGAATCCCAATTTTTTGCCAACGCTGTTGCAAAATACCATGCACGCATCATGTTGATATAATATTCGTCGCTGTGCACGTTTGCCACCATATCTGCATATTTTGGGTGGAATTTATCATCTAAATAAAACCGCATTAATAATCCAATTGCAAACCGTACAGTATAAGTATGCCTTGATTTTATCCATTTGCGTATATATGGCATTAATTGGTTGGTGTGTTTAGCAAACACGTGTGGAATCAATTGGTCACAAGTTGCCCAATTATCTATATATGGCAAAAATTTATCAACCATGTTCACACAGGTTTCGAAATCGCGTACCCCCGACAGCAAAAAAGCATGAATCTGATTTTCTTCGAAATACATGTGGGGCAGGGCGCGCAAGAATTCATCCGCATTTGGCATTGTTTTGGCATATTTGCGTAAATGTGGTGTCCGCACACCAATAACCCGATTTTTCGTAAGGTCTGGCAACAAACTTGCATTAAATTTAGCAAATTTTTCGTCCTGCATTTTCAATAAATCAGTATATATTTTATTCTGCATATCAAAAGTATTCCAAAACCAACACAAATTGCCAACAAAATAAAAAAATTGACATTTTGTATTTTTAGTGTAATTTATAACTTATGAAAATAGATGAATACGCATATTCTTTACAAAAACAACGCGAGGGCAAAAGTTATTCTTTTTTGGCCGAACGTGTCCCGACGTCTGCTGATGCGCCATACAGAATCGCCCCGATTAGTACGCCAATTAAACCCGAAGATACTGTCGTTGTGGCGTTTGGTGGTTACGGCGGTGGCGCGAATATAGAAGGGCATAATTGGTTTATAAAATACATAACCAATTTTATTCGTACGCAACCACAATTAAGTGAAGCACGTGTTTGTGTGGCCGTATGTGATTGGGGTGAAAATCATCCGGATTCGATTGCCAGATTTGCGTATAATACAAAAAAATCTCATCCGCATGCATGGGATATAATGGAAAAAGCAAAATGTCCAATTACTCAAATGGACCAAGAGATTTATGCGCCTGCTGCTGCGGCTGATATATTCAATGATATAATTTTACCGAAAATCAAAGATTCAAATGGTAACAAATTCCAATCACACCAAATGCTAAAAAATATGCGCGGTATAACGGTCGTTGCATATTGCGCCGGCGGTCATACCGCTATGTATTTGGAAGATTACTCAATCAAAGAAATGACCCGTATGGGATATAAACCCAATGAAATTCACATGGCATTGAATCAGATTGTTGTAATTGGTTCTGCAATGAGTTGTCCGTATCATAAATCTAATATGCGTTTTATCAATTTTGGTTCTGTTGCCGACAGTGATATGCGCACTAATGCATTTGCGGCACATCTGTTTTTAATGGGTGGTGATTTCGGTTTAATGCATGTTGAAAACAAAAATAGTGACACTTTTTTATGTACACAAATCAGTAATATCGGCGTCGAAGGTAATCCAAATGTGTGTACGGCGATTCCTATCGAAGAATACATGGCCCGGGTCGAAAAAGAAAACGCCGAAGACCACGAAGAAAGCGCATCCGACATGTTTACTGAACATGATTTTATCGGCTTTGTTGCAAAAAATGGTTTCAGCAACGCCGCCAAAAATATGCAAACTTTATTTAAAACAATCATTGTGAACACTGTTGATAATTCAATTAAAAATTCAGAACGTCCAATATTTACACCATTGCCCAGTATGGTGGATTTGGTTGGTGATAATATTGATGTTTATGGTCGTGCTGATTTGACATACGTGCAAAAACGCACATTTTATGATTTTGCGGTTGATGTGCGAGTGCTGCACAAATGCAAACAAATGCTCAAATTATATTCTATGAATAAATGGTTGAAAGCCAATCAAAAATAAGTGATATGCAACAACATGTCATTTTTCATCTAAATATTTAGCAAATTCGGTAAAACTGGTGTTTGTTGTTTTCAGAACTTTTGCCAAAGTTTCAAACGATAACCATCGTGGTTGACCATACTTGGATTTGCGTTTCGATGGGTTAAATGTGGTTGGATCCAATCCGGCCAATCGTGCCATACCACTGCAACTAAGATGATTAGCGTGTGCCAATTTATCAATGGCATGCCATACATTCGCATTTGTTATCATTTTAACTCCCTTTTTGTTTTATGACAGTTTTCTTAATATATACTATCATCACAAAAACACAAAAGCAATTGATTCAACTATTGCTATAATTGTGTATGGTGTTTCTGGGGAAAAATACATATTTTATCTGGGGCAAAAAATCGTTTTATTATACGTCGGGTAAAGTTTTCGCTGTTTCCACCCACGTCGGTTTATCTGTGTTTTTCAATTTTGTACCCCAGATATACGTTGCACATAACTCAGCATAACCAGGTCTCTCTAAGCCATATAACCTTTATTTGTGTACTTTTTTTGTCGCACCACAGATCATAACCCAGCGACATACGGATTAACAGCCATAACTCCACGACATAAAAAATGGCTGATTCCTGCGGGGTTGCAAAGGTTTTTGTTCGTGTGTCAGAACTTTCGTATGTCAAATATATGTTATCGAAATGCAGTTTTTGTGCATGAGAACGAACTTTCATACACCTGTTTTGCGCAAATTTTTAAGAATTTAAATAAATAATTAAACGAGAGTTTATTTGAATTTTGATTTCTATTGCAAAAAAGCTAATTTTTGGCTATTCTTGTTCACAATAATGAATATAAAATGAAGCGAGAATATTATGGCAGAAACTCGGATAATAGACACATTTTTTGAACACATCTCAAAACTTCCAAATTGGCAACAAGATATCCTTGTAAGAATAATAAAATCAGGGAAGCAAACTGTTATCGAAAAACAGTTGGATGAAATTGTTTTAGTAATAAAAAAAGAATATAATATACCATTGCCAGAAAACTCACCGGAAATTGTCCTGCAAACGTTGACAAGGGACATGTTGCCGGAAGATTTAGATTCATCGGATGACGTTACAATATATGGTATATCCAATATAAAAAATGTGAATGCGTTATCTGAAGCGGGGATTGTCTTTAGAAAAGACGGTGTTCCTGGTGCTGGATTAACAATTGTTTATGGTCGCAATGGGTCTGGAAAAACAGGAATAATTCGTATATTAAAAGCAATCTCAGCAGCAAGGCAAAAGGAAAAAGAAACGATTTATACAAATTGTCTGACTAATGATCAAACTATGCCCACTGCGACAGTTCATATTGGTGATAATGAATATATTTGGAGACAAGATATTTCAAGTAACAATTATGCGAGAAAAATACGTGTATTTGATAACAAAAACGCAAATATTTACTTGTTGGGAGAAACAGATGGAAAGACAGAAATTTTATATACGCCAGATATTTTTATGTTGCTTGACGATTTAGCACAGATCATTCGCTTGATACAAGATAAATTACAAACAGAAAAAATTGATCTTGTAAATAAAAAACAAGCGATTGATCAAAAATTTTTAGATCAGGGTGTAAAAAATCTTCGGATAAGTAAGGAAACGCAGGACAACGAAATTGCCGATTTAATTGCGTGGGATGAAGATAAGAATAATAGATGGGATAAAATCAAGAAAGTAATAAATCAAAGAGCTACTTTTGTAAACGAAAAAAGAGCTGTAAAGCTTCTAATTGAAAGAAAAGCAAAAGATTTTCAAAGTTTAGAAAGTTTATTGAGTGTTGAGAATATTCAGGAATTGTTTAAAAAAATAAACGAACAGGATGCTTATAAAGCATCTCTTGAAAAATTACAACATTCGACAAAAAATAATAATCCTTTACCCAATGTGTGTTCGGATGCTTGGGAAGTTTTATGGAAAGCCGCAGAAAGTTTTCTCGGACAATCACTTGATGAACATAGTACGATATGCCCTTTATGTATGCAAGACATAACAGGTGAAACTAGTGTCCGTATTGCAAAATTCCATGCATGGGTTAGTGATGATACAAAACAAAAACTAAATAAAATCAATGTATTTTTGGCTGATAAGAGAAATATTTTTATAAAAGCGGAAGATTTGTGTTTGTTGTCCCAAGATGAAATTAAAGTATTACAGACGGAGCCAGCAATTTATACAAAAATCAGTACATTTTTAAATAACGCTAAAAGTAATTTATTTAAATTGCGACAAAAAATAAAAGATAAAGTGTTCGTGATATCTGATTACTTAAATATAAATATAAGCAATACAGTTCCAGATGTTATCACAAAATTAGATGGTGAAATTAGACAATTAGAACAGCCGGTATCATTTACAGAACAAGCTGAATACGATACATTAAAATCGAATTTTGTTTGTCATTCAAATCCAGAATCTGTTCAAAACTTAAGGAGGTATGATATAATTTCGAACAGTCTTGGAAACGCACTGGATGATTGCAATACAACGGAAATATCTTTGCTGAAAACAAGTTTGAATAAACTGTTCTTGGTAGATAAATTTAATGAATTTGTAAAATCTGAAGAAAGTCTGTTTGGTCTTCCATATGACATATCTTTTAATATATCTAGTTCTCTAGGAAAATCCATGCAGAAATTGGCATGTGATAGCGCAAATATTCCTCCATCCAAATTTATGAGCGAAGGGGAAGCTAAGATTGCAGCACTTTCGTGTTTTATTGCAGAATATAAAATGTCAGGGGCCAGAATACCACTTGTGTTTGATGATCCGATAACATCGTTAGATCATGAATATCAAGGACAGGTTGTGGGTAGGATAGTTGATTTAGCAAAGGAAACCCAAGTTATTGTATTTACGCATCATATTTTGTTTGCAAAAGAGTTGCGTGTGGCAAAGCCAGATTGCGAGTTTATACGATTAAAAGCTAAGAATCGAATTTCTGGGATAGTAAACGATGGTTGTTGGGATGATAAAAATATAACGGAAAAAATTGCGTATGTAGAGAACAAATTAAAAACGGTTAATAATAATGATGATCTTGATATTCGTAATTTAGGTGGGTTAATCAGAGAAATTTGGGAACAATCTATAGAAGATATTTTATTTAATAAAACAATCACAAGATTTGAAAAACAGGT
>Ga0310690_10001223_pt1 | contig 46947 bp, 35 predicted proteins | sample AusTroGonzalo_MG_2_FD_207661 | JGI IMG/M metagenome (GOLD analysis project Ga0310690, IMG submission 207661) | Bovine rumen microbial communities from tropical cattle in Woodstock, Queensland, Australia - Gonzalo_04 (v2) (version 2) | ecosystem: Host-associated > Mammals > Digestive system >... | reverse complement strand
AATCTATCGAATAATATTATTGTTGACAATGATCTTAATCCAGGTTATGTGAGATTATGTATTCCTCAGCAAAACTCATTTGAACTAGTAAAAAGGGTCATTTCACCAACTTTAATGGTTCCATTGTCATCTAAAGATATAGCTGTGCTCAAAGATATCAATTCATTATATAATAAAGACAAAAACCTTATTCAAAAATCAAAGCAAATATTTTCTGAAAAATGGAATGATAGGAAATCACTTAAATTATTGAAGGAATGGTGGGAAAGAATTCCGTATTCAATAACAATAACAGAGGTAGGAAAAGTTTTGGCGCATGCAAATGCACAAAGATGTGACAATTCATTACCTCCTTTGAATTAAGATTATATGCAATAAAACGATCATAATTATGTCCGAATACACCAACGTTGAGCATCCCTTTCTCGAAAAGCTTCGGGAAATCGGCTGGCAAGTGATTGACAAGGGTGACGGCGGCATTCCGCAGGATCCTGCCGAGACTATGCGCGACTCGTTTGACGAAATTGTCCTGAAAAGGGAGTTCTTGCGCGTGTTGGGCGAGCTCAACAAATGGATGACCGACGAGCAGAAAGACTATTGCTACCACAAGGTCTCAGACATCGACAAGCCGCTGATTGATGCCAACCGCGAGGTTCACCAGTTCCTGCTGAAGGGCATCCCGCTGCTCACCAAAAACGAGGTGACGGGCGAGGACAACCCCACGGCCAAAATCATCAACTTCGACAACTACAAGAAGAATTCCTTCATCGCCATCAACCAATTCCGTGTGGATACCCACAACACCAAACCCTTCATCATTCCCGACATCGTCTGCTTTGTGAACGGTTTGCCGCTGGTGGTGGTGGAATGCAAGGACGAGGATGTATCCGAACCGATGAGCGAGGCCTACGACCAGATCAAACGCTACGCCAACCAGCGCGTAATCGACGACCCCTTTGCCGCCGGCATAGAAGAAGGCTGCCAACGGCTGTTCCATACCAACCTGTTCAGCGTCATCACCCGTGGCGTGGAGGCGCGTTGCGGCACCATCTCCGCCGATTTCGATTTCTACCTCAATTGGAAGGACATCTTTCCCGAAGAATACGCCGATGGCATCAACATCGACCCCGCCGAGCGGCAGGAAATCCTCATCAAGGGCATGTTCAACCACGAGATTCTGATTGACATCTTCCGCAACTTCACGCTGTTCACGCACAAGAATGACACTACCACTAAGATCATCTGCCGCTATCAGCAGTACCGTGCCGTGGGCAAGATGCTGCGCAAACTGCAAAGCGGCACCGACTGGAAGAGCCGCAGCGGTGTGATTTGGCACACACAGGGCAGCGGCAAATCTCTGACGATGGTGTTCTTGGTCCGCAAGATGCGCCATATCCCCGAGTTGCACGACTACCGCATCCTGATGGTTGTTGATCGTCACGACTTGGAAGGCCAGCTGGCTGAAACCGCCGAATATACGGGCGAATTGCGCCACGACCCACGCACCAAAAAGATTCAGAACATCGTGGAAAACCGCCAGCAGTTGGTGAAACTCGAAGGCGACACCGCCGACCTCAACCTGGTGATGATCCACAAGTTCGGCGAAAACAAGGAGTATTCGCTCGAATCGCTGATCAAGGCGGGCATTGTGCCGCAATACGAGACTTTCCCCGTCATCAACGACAGTTCCAAGATACTGGTGCTTATCGACGAGGCGCACCGCTCGCAGGGCGGCGAGATGGGCGACAACCTCTTCCAGGCTTTCCCCAATGCGGCGCGTATCGGATTCACCGGCACACCGCTCATCACGCCTCGCCGCAAAGCCACCACGTGCGAACGCTTCGGTCAGCAAGCTGGCGACTTCATCGACACTTACAAGATGAACAATGCCGTGAAAGACCATGCCACCGTGGACATCAAGTACATCGGGCGCAAAAGTGATGACAACATTCCCCATAAGGAAGAATTCGACTACGCTTTCGAGGAGACTTTCAAAAATCGCACCCAAGAGGAGCGCATTGAGATTCAGAAGCGTTACGGCACCATGATCGCCTATTTGGAAAGCCAAGACCGTGTGATGAAAAACGCCCGTGACATTCTGGAGCATTATGTTTCAGAGATTCTTCCAAACGGTTTCAAGGCGCAAGTGGTGGGGGCTTCCATTATCGCGGCAGTCCGCTACAAAAGAGCCCTTGAAATGCTCCTTCCTGAGTTCATCCAAAGAGAAGAGCAGAAGCCGGACGAGGAACGCGACGATGTCATGCTGCAACGTCTGAAAATGCTGAAGGTGCGGGCTGTGGTGTCCAGCAGCGGCAACAATGAGGCAGCCATCATCAGAACCGCCAGAATCGAAGCCGACAATGATGATGCCGTCACCAATTTCAAGAAAGAATTCGATGTCGAGAATCCGCTATCAGGCATCGGCATCCTTTGTGTGTGCGACCGTCTGCTGACCGGCTTCGACGCGCCCATAGAGCAGGTGATGTATCTCGATAAAAACCTGTCGGATCACAATTTGATGCAGGCCATCGCCCGCGTGAACCGCACCAAGAAAGGCAAGACGCACGGCTTGGTGGTCGATTATTTCGGTGTCACCAAGAATCTGCACAAGGCGTTGGGTATCTACACTGCCGAAGAGGAACGCGCCGCATCGGAGGATTTAAAAGACTTCGAGACCTATTTCTCTGCCATCGAAAAAGAGATTCCGGAGTTGGAAATGCGTTACAACAAAATCGTTCAACGTTTTGAGGATGAAGGTGTTTCCAATATCAAGGATTTCCTTGAACAACGTACCAGCAGAGAACAGGAAAAAGCGATTTGCGAAAAGATTGTCGCCGTGGCCGAAAGCATCAAGTTCCGCTCAGAGTTGGATGCCTTGTTCCGCCTCTTCTTCGACATCTTCGACCTGCTCTTCAACGAGCCGGACACACGCAGCAACTATTACGTCCCTGCCAAGCGCATGGCGTACATTGTCGCCCTCATCCGCTGGCATTACAAAGACAACACGTTTGACCTCAAATGGGCGAGCGAGAAAGTGCGCCGCCTGCTCGACAAGTACCTGAAATCGGATGGGGTGCGTGAAACCGTGCCGGAAGTGGACATTCTGTCGGATGATTTCCCGAAGATTGTCAACGACATGTACAATGTGCCGCAGACCAAGGCTTCCGCGATGGAGCACCAGATCCGCGAGCGCATCATCATCAAGTTAGGCGAAGGCAAGAACACCGCCCTGTACCAGAAGTTCAAGGACCGAATGGACAATATCCTCACCATCTATGCCGGCAACTGGGCGGAGATGATCAGCGAATTGGAACGTCTCCGTCAGGAAATGGCGCACCCGCGTCCGGCTGTCGTTTCGGAGGAAAAAGAACCGTTCTACGACAAACTCTGCCAGTGCGTTGGATTGGATTTTGAAGAAAAACACGACAACATCGTTGCCCTCACCGACAATGTTATGGATTTGATTTTCGAAGCCATGTCAATCCCCAACATCTGGACCAAACCGACCAATGTGAAAGACCTGCGCGGCAAGATCGGAACAGTGCTCCGTTTCTCGGGAATACCAGAACTAAAGCAAAACAGCGAATCAATTGTCACGGAGCTGATTAAGCTGGCGAAAAGCAACGAAAGCGTGTTAAGAAAAAATATGTAGTTGGTATTCAATTTTTATGTATTTTTGCCATCCGATTCCGAAATTACATAAAAATGAAAGTGGATTATATCAACAGGAAAATAGAGCAGGTGGTTAAGGAAGCATCCAACTACTATTCTGTTATATCGGTCACGGGGCCGAGGCAATCGGGAAAAAGCACGCTGTTGAAGCATCTTTTCCCTGATTATAAGGAATTCAGCATGAAGGATGTGCATATCCGTGATTATGCCATGAACGATCCGGTGGCTTTTCTCCAGAAAACCACAGACGGCATGTTTATTGACGAAGTGCAAAAGGCCCCTGTTCTGATGGAGTATATACAAGGCATCGTGGATCATCATCCAGAGAGGCGCTTTCTGTTGACAGGCAGTTCCAACTTTGAGATGATGCGTGACCTTTCGGAGTCGTTGGCCGGTAGGGCGGGGGTGTTCGAACTTATGCCGATGTCGCTGTCGGAGACAGTGGCCCAACGAACCGAGCGAGACCTCTCCCAGCAAATCTTTGAAGGGCTTTACCCTGCGGTGATTGCCGGCAAGAATACGGCAAAATTTTTCTATCCATCATACGTCAAAACCTATCTGGAAAAGGATGTCAGGGATTTGCTGAATGTCCAAAACCAGATGCAATTTTTACGTTTCATAAAGTTGTGTGCCGCCCGCATCGGCTCTTTGTTCAATGCTTCGGAATTGGCTGCGGAGGTTGGAGTGGATTCCAAAACCATCAGCCGCTGGCTTTCGGTATTGCAGGCGTCTTATCTGGTCACGTTGCTGCCGCCTTATTACGAAAACATCTCCAAAAGGTTGGTCAAAAGTCCGAAACTTTACTTCAACGACACGGGATTGGCATGTTATCTGTTGGATATTGAGTCGCCCAAACAGCTTGAAAGGGACAAGATGCGAGGACCTCTGTTTGAAAATATGGTGGTGATGGAAATGATGAAACATCGCTACAATCAGGGAAAAGACGGCGGTGTGTTCTTTTATCGCGACTCCAATCAGAACGAGGTGGATGTTTTGCTGAAGCAGGAGGGGGAAATCACGGCCGTAGAAATAAAGTCGTCGATGACGTATCATCCATCCTTTGAGAAATCCTTACGGCAATTGCAAGACTGGATTAAAACACCGGTAATGAAAAGGGCGGTTGTTTACGCTGGAGAATTTGAAAACAATAGTTTAGATGTTAAACTGCTGAATTATAATAGTTTGAAAGAATTATTCTAAAACGATTCTTCATTTTTCAATGATGAAAATAGGGGATATAGATATTGAGATTAAACGCTCGAAGCGGAGCAAAACCATCACGGTGAACATCGAACGTGACGGCAGTGTGAATGCTGTCGCGCCCTTTGATTGTCCGGATGAGACCATCTACAAAGAGCTGCTGGCTCGAGAGTATTTGATCTGCAAGCGGATAGCGAACCGCAAGGCCGTGACCAAGGCTCACATCAATCGTGAGTTCGTCAACGGACAGTCGTTTTTGTTCATGGGGCAATCGTACAATCTGCAGATTACTCAAACGGCGAAAAAAGCGTTGGAAATTGTTGATGACAAGTTTGTACTGAGTGAGAAATATCTGCCGAAGGCCAGAGAAACCTTCATCAAATTCTACAAAAAGCAGGGTTTGTCCTATATCAAAGAACGAGTTGCCTATTTCTCGGAAATGGTTGGACGGGAACCTGCATCGGTGAAAATCATGGAATTGGGAGCGCATTGGGCTTCGTGCACGCCGAGTCACAACGTCAACTTCCATTGGAAGTGCATCATGGCCAAACCGATGATCATTGACTATCTGATTGTTCATGAGTTAACCCATTTGAAATATCCGCAGCACACCCGCCAGTTTTGGGATGCGGTTTTCTCCGTGATGCCCAACTACAAGGAGTGCGAGGAATGGTTGCACGATTTCGGGGTGACGTTGAGTTTGGAGTAGTTTTCTTTACTCTATCGGGTCTGGGCAGACATTGCGCCGTTGGCATTGCGCGCATTCGCTGCCGCGCCACACCTTATAGAACTCCTCGATGGCAGCCTTTACGATGGCGGGTTCATCGGTGAGGATTCCCGCCTCGAAGTTGCGGCGGCGGGGCGACTTCATGCCCATGCCCGCGCCTGTGAGGTTCGCGCTGCCCACATAGCAGATTTTTTGGTCGATGACAATGATCTTGAAATGGACGCGCGGGCACATAACGCGTTCCAGCAGTCTGGAGAGCCGCGGGTAGCGGTCGAAATCGGCACGGAAGTTCGGCCCGGGCTCCTTGGCGTGGATAAGCCGCACCTCCACGCCCTTTCCGAGCATCTCGGCCAGCACCCCAAGGAATGGTTTCTCGGTTTTCCCTTGCAGCACGTACAGGTCTTTGATGTCGGCGGTGCCGATCCACAGACTACGCTTGGCCTTCATCGCGAGGTCAAGCACGGTGGAGTAGTGGGCGGTGTCGGTAATGAGGGTGGTGGGCATGGAGACTAAGTTTTATATGCGGCAAAAATAGTACATTTCCCGTTTGTTTTACCAAAATCCGAGAGAATATATTTTGGTAACGATATAGAAGTTGACCCATTGTTTGCACTACTGTGCGAACACCCTATAATTCCCCTTCTATTTTAGAAGGGATAGCCGCAGGCTGGGGTAGTAATATAAAGAATCTGAATACCTTAGAAAAACAGGGAATAAAAAACATATTAACTACCCCGCCCTTCGGGCACCCCTTCTGGATTCAGAAGGGGAGTTAGATCTTCGCGACACTGCTGTGCCGCAATCATTATTTGCAAAGGAAAATAAGTTTCAAGGTTTCAATATGTCAACAACTATATCATTGTCTTCAATAATAGATTTATTTTGTAAAATATTTCGAAAATAAGAATTAAATTTTAACAATTTAATTCTTTAATTGTTAAAGGATTGGCGATAAGTATTTGATTGTCAATATTTAATAAAAATATGCAAAGGCCTTGACAAAATCGGCCAGTTGAAGTATGTTTGGAACAATTATGAATTACATAACTTTTACCACTATGACAAACATTTTAGAAGTTGAGAACAAGATTATCACCCTGCGGGATCAACAAGTGATTCTGGATTCCGATGTTGCAGAATTGTATGGGGTCCAGACAAAAGAGATTAATCAGGCGGTCAAAAACAACCCTCGCAAATTTCCGAAAGGGTATATTTTTCAGCTTGATAATCAAGAATTCTCAATCTTGCGGTCAAAATTTTTGACCACAAAATTAAGGTTTGACTTGGTAGAGTTGAATTACTGAACTGGTCAAAAATTTTGACCAGTTTGAGAAACACAAGTATCGACAGCAAGAGTGAAATCAAAGCAGCCTTAACGCAATCCGTGCGCAGGCCTCGGCATCCGCGAGGGCGTGGTGATGGTTCTCCATCGGGCAACCGCACGCCGCGGCCACCGTGTGCAACTGGTGATTGGGCAACCGCCGCCCGAAATACCGCCGCACCACCACCACACCCACGCTGCAGACACTGCTGCGCTGCCCGTTGGCGGTTTCAAAGTCGATGGCGGCGAAGTCGGTCATATAGGTGATTTCAATGCTTTTTGCGTTTTCCTTTCCTCTTTTCCCACTTTTTCACAGCCTCTTTGTAACGCTTGTGGCAACCTTTGATATACTCGTCGGTGAATTGCGGGTTGCCGTACTTGGCCATGCGGCCCTGGATCACACCGGCCTGGCGGTTCAGATAGCCGGAGGGACGTGCCGGATTCCGGTGGAGCGGGGCAGGGTAGCAGGCGGTGATGAGGGCGGCCTGCCGCGCACTCAAATGTTTGGCACTGCAATGGAAATAGTGCTGCGCGGCAGCCTCGGCACCGTAAATGCCAGGCCCCATCTCTATGACGTTCAGATAGACTTCCATGATGCGCTTCTTCGACCAGAAAGTCTCGATCAGGAACGTGTAGTAAGTCTCAAATCCCTTCCGGATCCATGAACTTCTGGGCCAGCAGAATACGTTCTTGGCCGTCTGTTGCGAGATGGTGCTGCCACCGCGCTTCCGTGTGCCGTTCTTGCGTTCCTGTAGGGCCATGTCCAACGCGATGACATCAAACCCGTTGTGCCCGAGGAAGTAGTTGTCCTCCGAAGCGATGGCCGCCTTGTACATGTTCGGCGAAATCTCCTCGATGGGTTTCCACTTCTTCTCAATCGGATAACCGTACTGTACCTTGCGGATGACCATCAACGGGGTAACAGGCGGGTTTATCCATCTGAAAATGATGGTGAAGAAAAGACTTAACAGAAAGAATAACAGGATGATAAGTCCTAATATCTTCCAGAATCCCCTTTTGCTCTTGCCTTTTGCCATAGTGATATTAGAATGTGTATCTAACCCCCAGATTTACTAATCCCCACTCGAACATGTGGTTGCCGATGAACTCATGGTTGAATTGGAAGAAATAGCCAGGACGGAAGTCCACCTGCAGGGTGAGGGGAATGTCGAATTTGTATTCCAGTCCGATGATGCCGTGTGCACCACCTTTGCCCATGATGTCGTGGATCTGCATTGCTGGTGAATAGCTAGTGTAGTATGACACCATCGGCCACCAAGTGAACCCGAGACTGAAACCTCCACCCACTAAACCGTACAAGCCTTTCACAAAGTGTCCCTCATACATGAAGCTCGGGGCCACTTCCATCGACCAATGTGTAGAACCGAAGCCGGCGATAATGCTGTAGTTGTATTTGGTGCCTAAATCCACTTGGATGGCGAAATGATTTGTGGGAAAGGTCTTGTAGGAGACGGCTTGCATGGAACCGACGGTTGCACCGATGCTGTGCTTGTAAGGCGCTTGGGCTTGAACAGAAAATACCATGCCGACAAGCAGGGTCAGAATCAGGGTTGATTTCAGCTTTTTCATAGTACTATTTTTTAGTTGTTATTATTTGCGTATGTTTTTGTAAACTGCCTCTTGGATGACTTCCGGCAGCGTGATGTCTTTTTCTTCCAAAATGGCGGGTTCGTAGCCCATTTCCAAGGCTTTTTCAGCGGGGAAAAGAAAATAGGTGCAGGTGCATTCGGCGCAGAGCACTCCGTCAGGACTCCAGATCTCGCCGTTGACAATGGCCAATGTGCGTTTCTGTTTGTCCAGTCGTGCGCGGAGCAGGATGTACGGCCATTTGGTGCTGACAGGCTTGCGGTAGCGCATCTCCATCTTGGCCGTCACGCCGGAGGTCTGCAGTTGGAAGAAGACCACCCACCCGCAAATCTCGTCCAACAAGGTGGCTTGCAAACCGCCGTGCAAGGTGTCGATCCAGCTCACATGGTTGGCTCCGGAGCGCCATACGGACACGACGTCCTGCCCATCCCAATAGAATTCCATGTGCATGCCGATGGGGTTGTTGGGATCGCAGCCGAAACAATTGTATCCGTTTGTGTTGCCGATCCAGGGGTTGATGATTTTTTTCATAGGCAGCGGTTTTTCTCGCTCGAATTTCGGGCCGCAAAAATAGAAAAAATCCAAACGGAATACTCTGTTTTGTTGTCGTTTTTAGAGAGGATAATATTTTCTTGCGACTGAATGGAAAATAGTGTATCTTTGTGCCATCAATAATATTATAGTAACACTTAAAAGATTTGAAACATGAAAAAGTACAAATGTAAAGTATGTAAAGCCGAGTTTGAATTGGCCGATGGTGAAGAATTGGTATGTCCGGTATGCGGAATGGGAGCGGAGGATTTGGAATTGATTTCTGATGATGCTCCGAAAGCCAATCCATACGCAGGCACGCAGACGGAGAAGAACCTTGAGGCTGCCTTTGCCGGCGAGTCGCAGGCCCGCAACAAATACACCTATTTTGCTTCCAAAGCGAAGAAGGAAGGCTACGAGCAGATTGCTGCCCTGTTCTTGAAGACCGCCGACAACGAGAAAGAACATGCCAAACTCTGGTTCAAGGAATTGAACGGCATCGGCAACACGGCCGAGAACCTGGCTGCCGCAGCTGCTGGCGAGAACTTCGAGTGGACCGACATGTACGAAGGTTTTGCCCAGACGGCAGAGAAAGAGGGCTTCAAGGAGCTTGCCGAAAAATTCCGCATGGTGGCCGCTATCGAGAAACACCATGAGGAGCGTTACCGCGCCTTGTTGAAGAACGTGGAGACAGCCCAGGTGTTCGAGAAGAGCGAGGTCAAGATTTGGGAGTGCCGCAACTGCGGTCACATCGTAGTGGGCACAAAAGCTCCGGATATCTGCCCGACCTGCGCACACCCGCAGTCGTTCTTCGAGGTGAACGCCGAGAATTACTAGGAGTCTGTTCCAAAACTGAAAAATCCCCCATCGAGGGGATTTTTTTATGGAATTAACTTTGATTATGGCCGTTAAGTCTCTGCAACATCTAAAAAAAATGTATCTTTGCACCGATTTTTTATCAAACCATAATGACCTTATTACTAGTTTTTTTATTGAGTGCAATGGCGATTTCATTCCTGTGCTCCACGCTGGAATCAAGTCTGCTTTCAACACCCATTTCTTACATTCTGATGCGTGAAGAGGAGGGATACAAACCTGCCATCTTGTTCAAGCAGTACAAGACTGATACGGAGCGTCCGTTGGCAGCTATTCTCTCTCTCAATACTATTGCCAACACTATCGGTGCAGCCGGCGTGGGCCAACAAGCCACTTTGATTTTCGGCAGCCGCTGGTTCGGCTTGGTGTCAGCTATCATGACCATTCTCATCCTGATCTTTGCGGAAATTATTCCCAAGACCATAGGCACTACCCGCTGGAGAAGCTTGATGGGATTTACTGCCAATACGATTCGCGTACTGATTGTGTTGATGTTTCCTTTCGTGAAACTCGTTGAGTTGATTAGCCGTATGTTCACCAAAAAGGAACCCGATGCGGTCGTAAGCCGTGAAGAGGTGCTGGCTATCGCCAATGTGGGTGAGGAAGAGGGTGTGATTGAAAAAGACGAGAACAAGATCATCCAGAATATCATCAAGTTGGACAATGTGAAGGCCGAGGAGGTGATGACGCCCCGTGTGGTGGCTTCAGTCGCCCCCGAGAGCATGACCCTTCGCGAGTATTACGACGATGATCAGTATGATCATTTTTCCCGCATTCCCGTCTATGCTGAATCCCCGGAATACATCACAGGCTATGTGCTTCGTGATGATGCATTGGAGGATCTGGCAGAGGATAAATTCAATGTTACGTTGGGAGAGATCAAGCGTGAGATGCCCTATTTCAATGAGGATACCTCTGTGAGCGACATCTGGGACTCCATGCTGAAGCAGAAATCGCAAATCGCTTTGATTATCGATGAATATGGCTGTTTCCAAGGCATTCTGACTATGGAGGATATTATCGAGACCGTTTTCGGCCTTGAGATTATCGATGAAAGCGACGAGGTGTCCGATATGCAACAATACGCCCGTGAGCGTTGGCAGCAGCGACAGAAGAGATTCAAAACGCTCCAACGTCCCGACACACCGCCTTTGTCCTGTGAATAGTTTCATAGGTCGCTTTTTTCTAATCTGGCATAGGAATTCATTTTAATTTATTGATATTGAAGATGAAACGTTTTTTTATTGTTACGTTTTTGTGTCTTTCGTTTATCGGATTGGCAAACGCTCAAGTTGACAAGCGTCCGGTCAAACAAGTGCAGCTTGTGGCTGATGGAGGCTATTGGAAATCTTCTAGCACAACGTCGGGTAGCAAGGATGCGCTGGCCGCCGCCGCTAAGTTCGGATGCTATGCCTCTTTGTGCAAGGTGGAATTGAGCAAGGATAATGTATGGGTGATGTCTTCGGGTGTCCCCAAACAGAATGTGGATGAGTTTTTGTTGATGTACAGGCGACAGGTTTTTCCAGATAAGAAATCCTCAAAAAATCAATTTGAATTGGAAGAGAATAGGGGTAAGTCCAAGAAAAATTTGACCAAACTGATATTGGACTTCAATCCGGGTGGAACGAAAGATTCTGAGAAGTCGCTGTTCCCTTTGCTGAAGAAGTTAATGAAAGAGGAATCCATTCGTAGCCTTGTGGAGTTTGGATCGTCCGATATTGCTTTATGCAAGGCTTTGGTTCGTGAGTTCCCAGACATTCCGGTGTCCTATACGAAAGGGGACATCTCTCCCCGCGAGCTCAAGAAGAAAGGTTTCGCTGGATATGCGGTGTTCGATTATCGCATTCTTAAAGATCATCCGCAATGGTTGCGTGAGGCCCGTGAATCCGAAATAACACTATGTGTCTCGGGCGTGCAGAGCGCAGAAGCGGTGCGAGAGTTGCTGAGCGTGGGTGTTGGTCGCTTGTTGACCGATCAGGTTGCCATGATGAAAGTCTGGGCGAATAATGAGGTGCCGGTCAAGTTGATGTCATTCAATATCAGGATGAGTGGCATGCCTGATGTGGATGGTGACAATGCGTGGCCGAATAGGAAGGAGGCTGTGGCAGAGATGGTTAATGGCGAGAACCCGGATGTGATTGGTGTGCAGGAGATGCTCCCGGACCAGCAAGAGTACTTGCGCAAGGCTTTGTTGGCATATGATATGGTGGGGGTGGGTCGTGAAGATGGTGCCAATGAAGGGGAGTGCATGGGCATATTCTTCAAAAAGAGCATGTTTACGCTGATGAAGAGCGGCACTTTCTGGTTGAGTCAGACGCCGGATGAGCCATCATTGGGTTGGGATGCCGCCTGCAGGCGCACCGTGACCTATGTGCAACTGAAGCACAAGGCGAGTGGAAAGACATTCTTCTATTTCAACACGCATCTGGACCATGTGGGCCTTATCGCGCGTCAGGAATCGGTGAAACTTATTTGTGAGAAAATTCGGGAGCTGGTGCCCGACACCAACGGGGTCTTTATTCTGGGTGGTGATATGAACAGTCCGTTAAGTCAAAGCATTTTCAATCCATTGATTGGTGAGAGATTAAAGAACTCTTCAGAGGTGACGTCCGATGCTTTTCTGAATCTGAAGTCCAGCAGGGAAATGATGCCCATGGAGGTAAAAGGACAGCGCACGCCATCTTTGATGAAATCCGCGCGTAACACGGCGTGGGAGCGTGACAATATGCCCACCTATAATGGTTTTGGCAAGGATAAAGCATCGCAGATAGACCATATTTTCACTTCGCAACGTGTAGAGAATCTGATCTTCAAGACGGTCGTGAACCGTTACGGTGTGCCGTACCTCTCCGACCATTATCCAATCACGCTGGTGTTTGTTTTGAAATAAAAAAAAGAGACGCAATCGCGTCTCTTTTTTGTTTGGTCGGGGTGAGAAGACTCGAACTTCCGACCCCTTGCACCCCATGCAAGTGCGCTAGCCAACTGCGCCACACCCCGATCCTTTTTGAGGCTGCAAAAGTACACTTTTTTTGATATGATTCGCCAAAATGGTATTTTTTTTTAATTCTGCAGATTATTCTTTATCTTTGCAAACTATTTTTTGAAATCATTATAGGATGATAAAACGATATTATTTGCTGATTATTACGGTGTTAGGATTTATTGGCGCGGCGGCGCAACCAGTCACCATGCCCGAAGCCCATAACGCGGCCACCCGATTTTTCCAGTCGCACCAGAAAAACATGCAACGCTGCGCGGCGGTCATAGTCGATGGCTATGACACGTTGCTCTACATTTTCAATGCCGAAAATGCCTGCGTGGTGATCAGCGGCGACAAGCGCGTGCCACCCGTGCTGGCCTTTTCCGATCATCAATTGTACAATGCCGAGGATGTGATACCGCCTGTGAAAATGTGGCTGGACAACTACCAACAACAACTTCGCCAGCTCAAATCACAACCTGTTGCTCAGGATTTGCACGCTGGATGGCGTCATTTGTCAGAGGGCAGGTCGGTCTTCAAAGGCACCTCGGAGGTGCTTCCCTTGATGAAGTCGCACTGGGGACAGGGCACTTTCTACAGCTACTATTGCCCGCGCGACTTCCAAGGTGAAAACAACCACGTGGTGACTGGCTGTGTAGCCACCGCCATGGCTCAGCTTATCTATTACTACCGTTTCCCAGAAACGGGCATTGGCTCCTATTCTTACCTGGATTCTACCTACGGCGTGCAGTCGGCCGACTATGGCAACACCCATTACGATTACAGTGCTATGTGCGATGATCCGACTTCCGTCAATCTGGCCATTTCCACTCTGATGTATCATTGCGGCGTGGGGGTGGATATGGTCTATGGCCCCGATGGCTCAGGTATGTACAACCATAGCGCGGCCAGAGTGCTCCGAACATTCTTCAAATACTCTCCGGAAACCGAGTACGTGTTTCGCGATTCCACGGATTTGGACTGGGATAGCCTGATTGTCAGTCATCTGCACCGCAACATGCCGCTCTATTATGCCGGATGGAGCAATCCCAATATCAACGGACACGGCTTCATCTGCGACGGCTACAAGATGGTTGGCAACAACTATTATTACCACTTCAACTTCGGCTGGGATGGCTCGGCCGATGGCTATTTCTATACCAACGCGCTGAATTTGAGTGGCACGAACTTCAATCTTGCCCAGGAGCTCATCATTAACGCATATCCAGATACTACCCTCTATGAATATCCAGTGGTGCAACCGCTGACCGGAACCAAGGTCCTGACCTCCGTAGCCGGGTCTTTCACTGACGGCACGCAGGCATTTGAGCTCTATCGCCCCAATATGGACTATGCCTGGATTATCCGCCCGCAGGAGGATGACTTCTCTTCCATCAGTTTGAAAATTGAATATGATATCGCTGCCGGCGATTCTCTGTTCGTGTCGTTCAACAACCCTGCATTGGCGGCCATGACATTTACCGATAGCATCGGAACGCTTACCAATACTTGGGATTGCACCGAAATCACCGTGAGGCTGGTGACAGATGATTCGCTGGCAGCGTCTGGCATTAGGGCAAGCTACAATGCCGTAGTGGATCCATTCTGCAATGGCCAGGTGGTCAAAACCTCCGCCACGGGCACGATTGAAGATGGCAGTGGCAACAACAATTACCGCCCGTTCAGCACCTGCAAGTATAGAATCATTGTCCCTGCATACAATCTCATCCAACTGCATTTCGATTATCTGGATTTGGAGGAAGGACACGACTTTCTCCGTGTCTATGACAACAATTTTTCCGATGATGCGTTGCTTGCCTCTTTGACAGGCTCCATGTCGGATACCACACTTACATTTTATGTGCCTCGTCTGGCTATGCTGTTTGAAACGGACGAACAGAACAACGCCAACGGTTTCAAGCTCACGTATCGGGCAGGTCATGTAGGCGTGGAAGATCAAGAGATTCCAGAGATTGCAGTCTTTCCCAATCCTGTTTCAGACAAGCTGTTCATTCGCGGCGACGGAGAGATTAACTCCGTAATGGTGCGCGATAGGCTCGGCAGAGTGGTACGTCTGTCCGCGGAACAGAACGGCAACGGATGCTCCTTGTCGGTGGCCGATCTGCCAGATGGCATGTATCTGCTGCAATTTAACTACAACAATCAAACCATTACTAGAAAATTCATCAAACAATGAAAGTGACACTTTTAGGAACCGGTACGTCGCAAGGCATTCCCGTAGTGGGATGCCAGTGTGAGGTATGCCAGTCGTCAGACCCGCGTAATATGCGTCTGCGAACCGCTGCGTTTGTGGAGGTGAACGGCACGCGCATTCTGATTGATACAGGTCCTGATCTTCGCCAACAGTTGTTACGGAATCAAATCACTATGGTGGATGCCATTCTGCTTACTCATGAGCATAAAGATCACCTTGCCGGTCTTGATGATATCCGCCCGATCTATTTCAGAAAGAAAGCTCCGATTGAGATTTACGGCCTTCAGCGCGTGCTCAATGTGATACGCAAGGATTTTGATTATGCCTTCAAGCCACATCCATATCCCGGGGCTCCGTCATTCCATCTGAATATCGTGAAAGATGATCCTTTTGAGGTGAACGGGATAGAGATTCAACCTATCCATGTACGCCATCTCACACTCCCCATTTTGGGATACCGGATCGGAAAATTCGCTTATGTTACCGACGCAAGTTTTATCTCCGAGACGGAAATGAAAAAATTGCAAGGTCTTGATTTGCTGGTATTGAATGCATTACGCATAAAAGAGCACTATTCTCATTTCAATTTGGAGCAGGCTTTGAATATCATTCGGCAGCTGAATCCGGCTAAGTCGTTGCTTACGCATGTGTCGCACGAGATGGGCCTGTACGAGAATGTTGAAAAAATGTTGCCTGAAAACGTTTTTTTAGGAATGGATGGCCTCTCTATAGAGCTTTAATTGAAAAGTATTTTATACATTTGCGCCCCTGAATCAAAATAGGAGGATTCCCTATGTAATGATTTGTGGGATAGTAATTTAATGTTCTAAAATTATGGGAAGAAAGATAAAATTTTGTCTGGTCTATCGTGACATGTGGCAGTCTTCAGGAAAATACCAGCCGCGTGTGGATCAGTTGAAGGAGATTGCCCCTGTGATTGTGAAGATGGGGTGTTTTGACAGAGTGGAAACTAATGGCGGCGCTTTTGAGCAGGTGAACCTGTTGTATGGCGAGAACCCGAACCGTGCCGTGCGAGAGTGGACCAAGCCTTTGCGCGAGGCTGGCATCCAGACCCAGATGCTGGAGCGTGGCTTGAACGGCCTTCGCATGTTCCCGGTGCCCGCCGATGTTCGTCGCCTGATGTTCAAGGTGAAGAAAGCCCAAGGCGTGGATGTGGTTCGTTCGTTCTGCGGCCTCAACGATTACCGTAACTTGGAACTGTCCATCAAATACGCCAACGAGTTTGGCTTGATTTCACAAGCTGCTTTGAGTATCACGTATTCTCCTGTCCATACTATTGAGCATTATATGGAGATTGTCGATAAATATGTGGAGTATGGCGCCAAGGAAATTGGTTTGAAGGATATGGCAGGTATCGGCCGTCCGGCTATGCTTGGCAAACTGGTGACTTGCATCAAGGAAAAGTATCCGCAAATTGTGATCCAATATCACGGCCATACAGGTCCTGGCCTCTCCATGGCCTCTGTGCTGGAAGTGTGCAGGGCTGGTGCCGACATCATTGACGTGGCTATGGAGCCGCTTTCCTGGGGCATGGTGCATCCTGACGTGATAGCTGTGCAGGCTATGTTGAAAGATGCTGGCTTCGAGGTAAAAGATATCGACATGAACGCCTATATGGAGGCCCGTGCGCTGACACAAAAATTCATGGATGACTTCTTGGGCTATTTCATTGAGCCTAAAAACAAAATCTGCACCTCCTTGTTGCTCGGTTGCGGTCTCCCTGGCGGCATGATGGGCTCCATGATGGCCGACCTCAAAGGTTTGAAAGATGCCATCAATATGGCTCTGCGCAAACAGGGCAGGGCAGAGTTGTCGGAGGACGAGCTGCTGGTGAAACTCTTTGATGAAGTGCAGTATGTGTGGCCGCGCGTGGGTACGCCAGGTTTGGTGACTCCGTTCAGCCAATACGTCAAGAACATTGCCTTGATGAATATTCTGGCCGATGCTCAGGGCAAACCGCGTTATTCGAACATGGACCAGAATATGTGGGATATGATACTAGGCAAATGCGGTCGCCTGCCTGGTCCGCTGGCTCCGGAAATCCTGGAGCTGGCCAAGGAGAAAGGCTACGAATTCTTCGATGGCGTGCCACAAGACAACTATCCCGATGAGTTACCCAAGTACCGTGCCATGATGGAAGAGAAAGGTTGGGATGTAGGAGAAGACGAGGAAGAACTCTTTGAATTGGCTATGCACGAACGTCAATACATCGACTATAAAGAGGGTAGGGCAAAGGCTAATTTTGAGAAAGCACTTGCTGATGCCAAGAAGAAAGCACAACAGAAGCAGCAGGTTTTGGCCCCTGAGCAGTTCAAGCAAGCCATGATAGAGGCTGCTATGAAGCGCGAGCCCAATGCGGTGCGTGTGGAAGCTCCGGTTTCAGGCCAAGTGATTTGGGAACTTGCTGTGAATGAAAATTCCATGGCAAAACCATTAGGAACCGAGTTCGCTGAAAATGGCATTCTTTGCTTTATCCAGACCTACTACGGTCAGGAGGAAGTTCGCGTGCCAGTGGCTGGGAAACTCGTGGAGGTTATTGCCCGCCAAGGTGACAAAGTACAGAAAGGAGATCTCATAGCGTTCATCAAGTAATATGGATTTCATCAGGCCCTTTTTTGAAGGTAAAAACCGACTGGTACAAATATTGTTCCTGCTGCTCTTCGTGGTAGCAGGAACAATCGTTTTCAGCGGTCTGGGGATGCTGATCGCGTATGCGGTCTATCATACGAACAATATGTATGAGGCTTCGGCCCCTGCCGGCTACATCCGGCTTGTGCAGGCGTTCAACTCCTTGGGCACGTTCCTTGTGCCCGCGCTGATGTTCGCGTACGCGCACGACCGGAAGTGGCTGCACTATAACCGGGCAGATCGCCAGCCGCATTATTTGCTGGTGAATGTCACATTGCTGCTTTCTATTGTAATCCTGCCCTTGGTGGCCATCGTGTCGCAATGGAATGAGGCCATTGAGTTGCCAAAAAGTTTAGAACCTCTCCAGCAATGGATGGCCGATTTGGATGCCAGAGCGGAGGAGATAACCACTTTGCTGACATTCAAACACGCGTACGGAACCTTGCTGGTTAATATCTTTGTTTTAGCACTAATTCCAGCGCTGTGTGAGGAATTCATGTTCCAAGGTACTGTGCAGGCGTTCCTGCACAAATGGACTCAAAAGCCTCACTTGGCGGTATGGATTACGGCTGTGATATTCAGTGCCATACACTTCCAGTTCAGCGGTTTTATCCCGCGTTTGTTACTGGGCGCATACTTAGGCTATCTCTTTTATTGGAGCCGTTCGCTCTGGCTGCCCGTACTGGCACACTTCCTGCACAACGCGCTCTCTTTATTGGTGGATTTCTCTTTCCAAGGACGTGGCATTTCATTGGATGAAATGAAGTTCACTGAGATTCACGGAGCGATTCCGTTGGTCATTTCCTGCGCCGTCGTAACGTTCGTCAGTTTGATTTTCATGTGGCGCACGCAGAAGGAACTGCATCACAACGAAGAGAGTCTTTAGAAGAACTTCACGATATTCTTCATCTCTTCCATTTCTTCCAAGTTGATAAGCACGTTTTCTTTGAGAAAATCGTTGAATGGTTTCATGCAATGGAAAATGTCGGCTATACGTTCCACGGCATGGGGCTTAAGCAATTCTGTTGGCTTGAGATAGCAGGCACATGTGAAATCCTTGCATAACAGAAGGTCCGGACGGCGGAAATCTTTCGGAAATCCATTTGGGATTCGCTTGTAGCGTTCCGTACCAAAGCCGATGACGGGACAGTGTTTTTTGAATTTGGGTTCCTCCAAAATCTGCTCGAAAACATCGATCTGATCCACGATGGCGTGGCGCAGGGCACGCATCTCTTTCGGCGGCAGCCACCACACTCCGCTGGCTAATACCACCTGATGTGGCTCGATTTGCAGATAGTAGCCGCCATAGAAGGATTTCTTTCCGGCAGCGTTGATGTAGGCACCGAAATGGCCCTTGTATGGTGTTTTGTCTTGGGAGAAACGTATGTCTCTGTATATGCGATAGATGCAGTCTTTCGGCGTGAGGAAGGCCACGCTCTCGTCAAACTGGCCGACTTGCATGATAAGGTCGCCTACCAGTTGGTGAAACCGCTCCCATGCGGCATCATAGCGTGCCCGGTTGGCCTTGAACCACTCGCGGTTGTTATTGGCTACCAAGTCGCTTAAAAATTCGAAAAGTATCCGGTTTTCTTTCATGTTGTCCACCATTCTGTTATTTTTTCAATTCCTTTTTTATCATCTTCACCTCATCGCAAATTTTGTTTAAATCCAGTCTATAGCAGTTGTCTTGTCGACTGAACAGGGCAAGAAACTCGACATTCTTATGCGTTTCGAACAAGGTGGAGATACTTAGGTTGTTAAGATGAAAGTGTTGGTTGAGAGCTTCTCCCACCACTTTCTGAATCGCCACTTTGTGACCCTTTTCATCGGTGACAATGCCGCTGCGGCCCAAAAACGAGGGCCCCGCCTCAAACTGCGGCTTGATGAGGAGCATCATCTGTCCGTCAGGTTTTAGAAATTGGCTGCAGTAGGGGAGAATATAGGTTAGAGATATGAAGGAAACGTCAGAAACGATGAAATCATATTGCCGGTTCTGTACCTCTTCTGGTGTTAACTCGCGAAAATCCTTGTTTTCAATAGTTTGTACTCTTTTGTCGGTCTTGAGAGACTCCACCAGTTGGTTGCTGCCCACATCCACGGCGGTGACAAGCTTGGCTCCGTGTTGCAGGGCGCAGTCGGTGAACCCGCCGGTGGAAGAGCCGATGTCGAGCACCTCTTTGCCGCTGAAATCCAGCTCGAAGTCTTCGATGGCTTTCTCTAACTTCAGCCCGCCCATGCTCACGTATTTGTTGAAAAGGTCAATGACCTCCACCTGCATATTGTCCGTAATCTCCATCGATGCTTTGGTGACGATGTTATCGTTCACCTTCACCGTATTGTGTTTGATGGCGGTCTGTGCTTTTTCTCGGGATGGGAAGTATCCGTTTTCTATCAGATATTTGTCTAATCTCATGAGAGTATGGTTTTCGTTGCAAATGTCAGATTATCGGACTATCACTTTTTTTACACTGTTTCGGCCAATCCTGACCAAATACATGCCAGCAGGCAATGAAATGACGTGCCGCTCGGAAGCGCCTTCTTGAGCAATGGTACGTCCCAAAACGTCGTATAAGACAATGCTTTGTGGTGTGGAACATTGAATGTGCAGAGTGTTGGGGGAGGAATATATCGTGAAGGGTTCTTCCTGCGTATGCGAAGCAACAGCGGTTGAATCTTCCCGACAGCTGGCAAAAAGTGCAAAATCCTTGATTTCCCAGGCTGGAATGTCATTTTCATCCACGGTGTATTTGAAAGCAATGGTTACTTGGTTCTGGAGCTGGTACGGTTCCGGAACCTCCAGAATATTCTCCTCAAAACCCCATGCGTATGATGGAATGTTGGGAATAGGCAGTTCCTCCCAGGTTGCGGTTCGCACATCGCCGGCGTAGTTGTTGGAAATCATGAGATGGCAATGCTGGGCGTAGGTTATGGGCGAGCCGTACCCCAAGGTGTGTCGGAAAGATAGTTGGATGTTGTCTTTGTTCGAGAAATCGAAAGTGGGGGAAACAAGCCAGTCCTCATTCGCGCCCGAGTAGTAGCCATTAGCACACGCGCACTCGTAATTGTCGTAGGTGTACCAGTAGCTGTCGCCGATGGTGCTTTGCGCCGTGAAGCAGCCCAACGAATAGGCGAACGACTCGTTGAAATGGTAGTCTTGGCACTCGGTAACGGGCGTGGAATGGAGGTTCAGACCGATAATCAGGGGGTCGTGGTCGGAGTAGCGGTACATGGAGGTGTCACCGTAGGGATAATAGTGATAGTATGACTCGTCGGCGTTGATATGGTAGGGTTGGGCGCCGGTAACTTGATTAACCAAAGAAGATGATGCTAGCGCGTGGTCCAGGTACTCCACGCCGTTGTGGTAAGTGTAGCTGTATTGGTCAGGGGCATAGAGGTGCATAAGGTTCGTGTAGCCGGAGGATTCCAGAAAACGGATGGGCTCCTCCATGGTGCCGCAGTTCAAGTCGCCGAGAATCAAGATGTCCGGGTCTTGATAGTAGTTGTTGTCCTGTTCGGCTTCCAGAAAATAGGTGAGATGCTCGGCATTCTCCATGCGGTTGGCATTGTAGAAGTTGTTGGTGCTGTCGCCGCCCGATTTGGATTTGAAATGGTTCATGGAGACGATGAAACGTTCGGCGGTGGATAATTCCTCGAATGCCTGCACGTATTCGCGGCGGTGGTAGCCTGAACGCATCCCGTATGTGTTGGAGGCGGGTCCGTAGGGGTGGCCCAACGACAGGATGGGCACTACTTTGTCGCTGCGGTACACGAAACCCACTTTGGTGTAGGAGTTTATAATAGTGTCGCCATCGGTCACGAAGGAGTATCGGCTTGGTGCGGTGGCGGAGTTCAGTCCCCGGACGATAGAATCCAGGGCGATGCTTCCTTGTTGGATTTCGGCAAAGGCGTAGAGGTCGGCGTCGATGTTGAGGAGTGCCTTCATCAGCTTGGTGTGCTGCACCGCGAATTCTTCATCGCTTTCTGCGCCGTAGGTGCCTTGCCAGTCGGGACAGTAGTACTCCAGATTTGCGGCGCACACGACAAGGCGGGCGTTGCCCACATCGGGTCGGTGGGGGGGACGTTGGTTGTTAGTGAAAACCACGGGCGATGATATTTGGAGATTCCGTTCGCCGGTCACGGTTGCCGACAGTTGTAAAATGGTTGCTCCGGAGCGAATGGTGTCAGTGGAGATGTTTGGGCAGTAGGCGGTTAAGAATCCTTGGCTGAAAGCGGTTTGTGCGCTGTCGTAAGCTGGAGTGCCGAAAATGGTCACCTCCTCGGGCAGCCGCATCCGTTCGTAGGAGAGGTAGAGGTTGTGCCCGTACCGTCCGCACACGTGCAGGGTCTGGTCAAAGGTGACGGTTTGTCCGATGTACGGGGTAAGCGGGCTTCCGTCGAACACCACCTGTGCATCCAGAGTGGAGCGTAGGAACAGCAGGATTGTAACAAATAATAAATGTGGTTTCATAGTTGAATCAGTTGTTTATTTTTGTTTTGCAAAGATACAATAAAAAAAGACATGGTTGATTTGGGGATTCCGGTGAAATGCTCCGAATTTGCGTAGAGACACTGATCTACACCGTTTCGCCGCCATCGGCTGCGGAACCTCCAACGGTAGCCGGGTAGTTTTGTTGCTGGCGTAACCCCAAAAAATTCTTCCAAATCCCGCTTCACCATTTAACAACTAATACTTAAAATAACACTATGTAATTTTCTAACATACTGATTATTACGTTAAAAAAATTTTTTCACAAAACACTTGACAAAAGCGTTTTGTGCAGTATCTTTGTGGCATGGAAACAAACAATGTCATATTATGTTAGTAAGAACCTATTCGTGCGCCCTGATGGGCGTGGCGGCGATTCATATCGCCGTGGAAGTGAGCGTGGATGTCGGTATCGGATTCCATCTGGTTGGGCTTCCCGACAGCGCTATCAAGGAGAGTCAGCAGCGGATTGAGACTGCGCTGAAGAATTATAATTTCCGCATTCCCGGACGGAAAGTGGTCATCAACATGGCTCCGGCGGACATCCGCAAGGAGGGCTCGGCGTTTGACTTGACGCTGGCCATTGCCATACTGGCTGCCTCTGAGCAGATTCGGGGCGGTGGGCGGTTGCAAGACTATTACATCATGGGCGAATTGTCGCTGGATGGCTCATTGCAGCCCATCCGTGGAGCCTTGCCCATCGCGTTGGAGGCGCGCAGGCGTGGCAAGAAGGCCATCATTCTGCCTGCACAGAATGCACGCGAGGCGGCTATCGTGCAGGGTGTGGAAGTGTTGGGCGTGGAGAATATCAAGCAGGTTATCGATTACTTTGACAAGGATGTGCCTATTGAACCGACCATGGTGGACATAGAAGCGGAGTTTCAGCGCAATCTCAATAACTACGAGTACGATTTTTCTGATGTGAAGGGTCAGGAGAACATCAAGCGTGCTTTGGAGATTGCGGCGGCAGGCGGGCATAATGTGATCCTCATCGGCCCGCCGGGCTCGGGCAAAACCATGCTGGCCAAGCGGCTACCATCCATCCTGCCGCCGCTGACGTTGGAGGAGGCGCTGGAGACCACCAAAATTCATTCCGTGGCGGGCAAGATGAGCCGCTATGCCTCGCTGATTGCAGTTAGGCCGTTCCGTTCCCCGCACCACACAATTTCAGATGTTGCCTTGGTTGGCGGAGGGACTCATCCGCAGCCTGGGGAGATCAGTCTCGCCCACAATGGTGTGCTCTTTCTTGATGAGCTTCCGGAATTCAAGCGCCAGGTGCTGGAGGTGATGCGCCAGCCACTGGAGGATCGTTGCGTCACCATCTCGCGCTCGCAGTATTCGGTGGAGTTTCCGGCGTCTTTCATGTTCGTGGCGGCCATGAATCCCTGTCCGTGCGGCAACTACAACCATCCCACCATTGTCTGCACGTGCAAGCCTGGCGAGGTGCAACACTACTTAAGCAAAGTGTCCGGCCCGCTGATGGACCGCATCGACCTGCATGTGGAAGTGGTACCTGTGAGTCACGAGGAACTAGCTGCCAACAAGCCCACAGAGCGGAGTGCAGATGTTCGCAGAAGGGTAGTGGCAGCGCGCGAACTTCAGAAAGCACGTTTTATGAAGCATGCCAACATCTTTTGCAACGCCCAGATGCCCAGCCGTATGGTGCGAGAATATTGTCAGATTGACGAGGCGGGGCAACTCATCCTGAAGCAGGCGATGGACCGTCTCGGCCTCTCCGCCCGTGCCTACGACCGCATCCTGAAGGTGGCCCGCACCATCGCCGACCTTGACAGCAGTCCGAACATCGAAATCGGGCATTTGTCCGAGGCCATCAATTTTCGGAGTCTGGACAGAGACAATTGGGGTAAAAGATGACGTAATAATCATCTGGTTTGTTGATTTTATATTCACATTTTTGTATTTTTGCAACTATAATTCATTGACGAAATAAGTGAATATGAAGAAACTCTATTTTGTGGCTTTGCTCATGGCCATTTCTTTTACCAATCTCTTTGCTGCCCCCGTTGATACCGCAATCACCGGTCGCGTGGCAGTGAACTTTTACGCAGGCAGAACCCGGATGACGTCAGACCCGTCGCAGGTTCCTCAGCAGCTGGTTTACACAGGAAAAATGATGCTGTCCGGCCAAACGGATCCAATGGATGGTTTTCGCATCTATAATGTCGGCAACGGGTATGTCATCGTGAGTGCGGATGACCGTTTTGTACCCGTGCTGGCATATTCTCTGGAAAACAACTTCCGTATGGCGGATGTGCCTGAATCCATGATAAGTCTTTTGAATGACTATCTGGATGAAATGCGGAGTGCGCTGGCGGATAATGTGTCGGCCTCAGAGTCCATCCAATCAAAATGGCAGGAGTTGTCGTCCGAAACTGTACATTTTACCCGTTTCGGTACCCCGGTTATTGGGCCACTGTTGACCACCACATGGAACCAGAGTTCCTATTACAACAATCTCTGTCCGGTCGATCCTGAAGGCCCTAACGGGCATACTTACGCAGGTTGTGTGGCTACGGCTATGGCCCAGATTATCCGTTATTGGCAATATCCCGAACATGGCATTGGCAGTCATACATACGTGGCAAATTTCGAATCCGATGGGTTTGGAAACTATGGAACCCAGACGGCTAATTTTGCTGCTGCCACATACAATTATGCCAATATGCCGAATAGTATCAATTCTTCTACACCGCTTGCCCAACAGAATGAAGTTGCCCAACTGATCTACCATTGTGCAGTGAGCGTGGACATGATGTTTGGTCATTCAGGAAGCGGCGCCTACTCGGAAGATGTGCCTTCAGCGTTGATGAACTATTTTGGATATGTGGGCAGTCACCATGAGTACCGTGGCGATTACACAGATGTGACATGGATGAATATGCTGAAATCTTCATTGAATGACTTGCAACCGATTTATTACCATGGCTCAGGCTCTGGAGGTCATGCCTTTGTTTTTGACGGATACGACAGCGAGGATTATTTCCATGTTAACTGGGGATGGGGTGGATACCTGAATGATTATTTCCAAATATCGGCGTTGACCCCTGGCTCGCATGATTACAATTCAGGCCAAGGTGCTGTGTTAGGAATCACAGCGCTTACGCCTATTATCCAACCCGACAAGCATAGCCTGTCCTTTTTGGTGGAGCAGGGGACGGTTAGCGAAGGCGCTCCTGTGAATATTTTCACGAATGCCCTTGCCGAACCGCTGACTGCCACGGTTGCCGGCCGTTTCCAGATTAGCTTGGATTCTGTGAACTATGCGAACACCCAAATCTTCAGCGCAAACGGTGGAACGCTGTATGTTCGCTATGCCTCTTCTTTCGATGCGATTACGGATCATGGATACCTTTGTCTCTCTTCTGGCAATCAAAATGACACCATTGCTTTGACTGGAATCGGATATACGATTCGTTGCGGGGCGCCCGAAAACCTGACCGTGACAACGCAGGATATGCAAAATGTCAACATACAGTGGAATCCCGCAAACATGGGGCTGACTCAACAAGAGTTGTCATGGGATGTAGAGGATCCGAGTTACGGCACTGGATACGGTTCAGACTATAGGGTCACTTACTTGCATCGTTTTTGTGATACGGACTTGGTGGCATTTCATGGTCTGAGCCTGGTGTCCATAGATTTCTATGCCTATCCAGGCGTCACCACGTACAAGGCGGTGGTGTACAAAGGCGGCTATTACGACGGGATTTCATTCAATCCGGGGACGCAAGTGTATGCACAGAATATCCCGCTCAACACTTTGACGGTGAATAGCTGGAATACGGTCACCCTGAACACGCCGGTGGAGATAGATGCCAGCCAGGAACTTTGGTTCGGTATCTGTCTGGAAGCGCCAGGCGGTACGTACGCTATGCCAGTCTGCCAGGTATCAGCGCCGGATAAAAGCAATATCTACGGTTATCACGACAACAATTCAGTGTTTTGGGATAGATATGGTAATGGAGTCTATTCTTTCTGCCTGAGTGGAAAAGTGGAAGACCGGCATCAGCTTGACCATTATGAGGTTTTCCGTGATCAGGTATCGATTGGCGCTACGAGCTCACTGTCTATGCAGGACCATCTGAATGGAACTGGCACTCATTTGTACACGGTGGTGGCAACCTGGTCGCACGGATGCACGGCATTGGCACAATGTTATTTCACCAATACTCCGCATATTACGGCTGTCCCTGGAGCTTTGGATTTCTATACGAGTGATGGCTTTGACAATCGTGTGCAGCAAGTGACTTTGATAGGCAATGGCCTTTCCGCAAATATCCAGGCTACCGTCAATAGCAACTTCCTGATTAGTTCGGATTCTGTACAATTCGGCACTAATGCCACCTTCCCTCAAATGGGTGGCGCCCTGTATGTAAAATATGTGCCCGGTACCGATCCCAGTCAATTTGAGTCAGGAACGGTGACGCTGCAATCCGGGTCTGTCACCGCTACTGTCCCACTCACCGGGCAATCGTGTGAGCCTTGTAGTCCGCCCAGAGATCTGGTGCTCTCTCAAACCGACAGCCGGATGGATGCTACCTGGCTTGCTCCGGAGGTCAATGTTACCAACCAATACCCATTGACTTGGTGCACCTCATACGATATGAATTATGGCTCTTTCACGGATATGAAGACCTATCTCATGCATCGTTTCGAGCCCTCGGATCTGACCCCATATCATCATAAATTGCTGAAATCCATCTCCTTTATTCCTCATTCATCAGTTACAGTTTATAAACTGGTGGTGTTCCAGGGTGGTAGCTATGACGGAACAAATTACGATCCTGGCACGTTGGTGATGGAGCAGACGGTGGATATCTCCACGTTGACCAACAACCAATGGAATACCGTAGCCTTGTCCACTCCTGTCGTGATCAATGCACGCGAGGAGCTTTGGTACGGCATCTATTTGGAAGCGCCTGTCGGCAATTATCCTTACCGAGTAGGTTTGCCATACGTGGCTCACAAAGGCAGCATTACGAAATCGCTCACTTCTTACCCCTACAATTGGTCTGAATATTCCTCAACTTATAGCTTTTCGTTAAATGCGACGGTGGAAGATGCCACGAGATCGTGCGTGCTGTACCAAATTGACAGAAATGAAGAGTTTGTTTCCAATACCCATGCTACTCATTATTCTGATTATCTGACGCAAGACAACCTGTATCATTATACAGTTTGGTCGGTGTGGAATGATGGTTGCCGGGCTGCGGTCAGGGAATCCATTCTGATGACGGGACTCTGTTCTCATGACGGCGAGTCCACCACGCTTGAGGTGTGTGACAGCTGTATTTGGAATGGCACCCGCTACACGACTACTGGCACCTATTATCATGCTTGGCTTAACGGAGGATGTACACAGGTGGACACCCTGTATCTGACGGTGCATTATTCAAAGCCTCATGAGGAATACCTTCCTATTTGTGTAAATGATTTACCGTTCTATTATGGGGATACGCTTTTTGATGATGGCACACCGGCATATTCGGTACACCAATTCCATTATACTACGAGCTATGGTTGCGACAGCACGGTTACGCTACACCTCGTTATCAGCGAACCGCAGCACCAGAGCACTAGCGCCGAGGCTAATCATTCCTACACATGGTATGATAGCACCTATACGGAATCCGGTACTTATACGCATTCACACTTGGGAACGAACGGCTGTGTGCAGGTGGACACGCTCTATCTGACCATCCATCCCGTCTCATCGACGGATGTCTATGCCACGGTTTGTGGGGAATATACGTGGAATGAAAACACCTACACGGTTTCGGGCGATTATGTGCAGACATTTTCGGATGTTCATGGCGCTGACAGCACGGTTACCTTGCACCTTATCGTCCACCAGCCAGATAATCAGAGTACGACAGTGGTGGCCCAAAATCCATATTTGTGGCACGATAGCCTTTATTCTGCTTCCGGATACTACACGTATGGTCACGAGGATGTCAACGGTTGCGAGCAAGTAGATACATTGCACCTGATTATCTGCACGCCCAATTCGGGCGATACTGCCGCTTTCGCCTGCGACAGTTTCGATTGGTATGAATATACCGGCCTTACCCAAAGCGGCGATTATGAACGGGTCTTTACCAATGTGGGAGGCTGTGACTCTGTAGTTACGCTGCATCTGACGGTGGCCCATACAACGTATGGAAGTGAGACGATATTGGCTTGTGATATATATGTTTGGAACGGCGAAACCTTTTATGTCAGTGGCGATTATGTGCGCACATTGATGAATGCGATGGGCTGTGACTCAATAGTGACCTTGCATCTGATGATTAAACCCAAAACGTATGGACCGAATTTGGTGGAGACAGTGTGTGAAAACTATATGTGGAATGGAGTAATCTATACCGAAAGTGGTGATTATGAACAAGTTTTTACCAATTCGGTGGGTTGCGACTCCATCGTGACATTGCATCTGACGGTGGTGACACCACCGGAAATGTCTTACATTCTCGGTGAAGCATCCATTTGCCGATATCAAGAAACTGCGTATGAGTATAACACGTCCAACCCCAACTATCAGTATAAGTGGTTTAAAAACAATGAATTATGGCAGGAAAATGTCTCATTAGTGCATTTGAATGAATCTATGTCGGGTAACGTGCTGCTGGCAATGCATGTGTCTGATTTTGCAGATGCTTGTGAGGCGAGCACTTCGCTGCTGGTATCAGTTCAACAGGGAGTGGCGCCTGCTCGTGCGGAGATTCGCCGGAAGCCGAATTCGAACATCCTGATTTGCCAGCCTGTTACGTCGGAGTACGGCCAAGTGCACTATCGATGGGGATATACCCATCGCGGCTCCTCATACGAGCATGTGCTGTCGGGCGACCGTACCTATTGCCAGTTCGATCTCGGCATTGACACGGTGAACTATCTGTATTGGGTGGAGACATTCATTCGCTCTGGTGGAGACGAGTGCGTCACACGAAGCTACTACGGCGAGGATATCAACACAATTGTGCCAGATCTTGAACGTGCAAAGGTGAATGCCTATATGACGGACGGACAAATCGTGTTAAGTGTCTCGGCACTATCACAGGAAAATGTCAGTGCGGAGCTATACAGTACCGCCGGCAGCAAGTTATTGCACAGAAACTATGGCCGTACCGATACTGTGTCGGATCTCATTCCGGTAAACGTGTCACAAGGTGTATATGTGCTGAAGGTGATGGTGGGACAGGAAGTTTATCTCTTTAAGTTATTGAAAATATGAAGATTATGAATATTAAAAACCTAGTTATTGCCATTCTGATACTCCTGCTCGGCGGGTCTGCAAAAGGACAGGGCTCCATGCCGAATCCACCTGCCAGTAATGAGATTTCCGTTAGGTTTGTTCCTCTTGCCGGCGGCGGCCCGAAACGATTGAGGGCAAAGACGGTGGACGGGAATGTTGTGAAAATAGGCGATCAGAAAGAACGAGTGGATCAAATCCTTTTGACAAAGCTGAACAAAAGAAGGAGTGTCAACTATTGGTACAGTATCAGACAGGAAGGTCCGGATTCGAGCCATGTGGTGACCGCTATGACGAAAAAGAATGCCATCGGCTTGTCGGGATCACATCTGTTTCCCCGCGATATTGTCCATTGGGACCAATGGCTGCCCGAGGACCTGCAGTTCGATTTTAAGTCTTCATCCTATCGGGTGTACGATTTCAGCTTTGGCTTGAACATCAATCGCCAGCTGTGGGCTAAGAACCGCCATAGCATCAGTTTGGAGATCAATCCTCTCTATCGCCAGATGTATCACGAATTTGCTGTGCCCAGCTATGCCGTCTCGTTTCCTTCGATTGATCCTGACGGATCTGATTATGAACGTCTTGTGACGGTGACAAATTACCGTCAAACCTATCTGACTCATGCGGCGGCAGCAGCTCTTTCGCTAAGATACGATTTCTATTTTCTGAAATATGTTTCCCTGTTCCTGTCTGCGGGAGTGGAGAATGTGTTCACGTTGTTCGGTCGTTCCGAAACGAACTATGATGCACGCTATGCAGGTCAATACGGGCCGGAGCTGTTCAATGTCCTGATTGATGAAGATGGTATCTATGATTTTGGCACATATAACGATAATCACTTTAAGAATGTTGACAAGAGAGAGTTCCGCTACTCCTTGTATGGTGTAGCGAACGTCGGTTTGCAATTTTATCTCGGCCGTACGGTTTCCCTGGAGGTCGCGGGCGTTTACCAAAGGTTGTGTTATGACCACCCAATGGTGAAAACGGTTGAGAAATTTCATTTGTCCGAAGCCCCTGGAGATCATCAAAACATGATGTCGGTGCTGGTGCCTTCTGCCAAAAACCGCTTGGGTATGAATGTGAAATTCAAGATCAACTTCTAATTCTAGGCAATCCGCAACAAGAATGTTTAAAAAACAAAAGCGAGTGACCTGCCATGGCAAATCACTCGCTTTTGTTTATTCCGCGATGGAATAAGCTTACTTCTTGATAAACTTATGTGTTGCGGTTCCGTTTTCGGTGTAGATCTTCACGAGGTAGAGACCATTGTTCAAATCGCTGACACCGATGTTGTTGACGTTGCCGGAGAAGGATTTGACCAATTGACCTTCAATATTGTAAATCTCGATATTCTGAATCTCTTTCTCAGAGATAATGTTCAGCAGTTCGGTTGCAGGGTTCGGATAGATGGCCGTGCGGGTTTTGTTGTTGTCGCTGATGCCAGTACCGATTTTGAGCAACTTTCTTGAATTGGCGTTCAGGATGGCGCGGTTGTTAATGTCGTTGGCGTCATGATTGTTGATGAAGGCAACCACGGTGAGGTTTTCATCAACCCAGCTGCTGTTTACCGTATAGGTGTAGGTTTTGGAATAGGTGGAGCCCACGGTGGTGCTGACCACATTGGCATCACCCCAAGCACCGCCGCCGCTGATGGCGTCGCGCATCACGCAATCGTGCGTGTAGCTGCCGGATGCTCCGGATTGGGTGCCCACAAGGCCGTCTTCCATAATATAGACAGAAAGTCTGGGGTTGGTCTCTATGATTTCGCCCACCAATTCGCCGGATACCGTAAGGTTAAGCACACGGGTGCTGGGATCGTAGGAACCGTCCAAGTTTACGGTGATGAAGGCAGGTGTATTGCGTTCTTGGTCTAAAAGACTCGTTGTGAAACCGCCTGTGGATGTCGGGAAGAAGATAGGACCAGGATCATCGGTAATGTGACGACGGTCAAGCATAACGGCCGGAGCGTAGGTGGAGCCTCCGTCATTGTAGAACACCATCAGATCTTTGCTTTCTGGAACAGTGTAGATGTCTTCGTAGTAACCACAGTGATGGATCAAATGGATGATTTCCGGACGTGTACTAAGCCAGTTCTCGATGTTGGTGTGTGCAGGAGGACAGTTCGGACATTTTGTGGTAGAGAAATGTTCCAGCAAAGGTTTTCTGGGCACAGAGTTCTCGTTAATGATGATTTCAATAGAGGATGTGTTGTCGCTCACTTGGTCAGTGCTTCCGTTGGGGTTGAATACTTCCACGGTAAGCGTGTGGTGGCCCGTTGTGCTAATAGTGGCGGGCACATTGTGCGTGAATGAGTGGGCGCCGGTTGCGGCCATGTTGCATGAAACGTTATAATCGGCAGACCAATTACCATCGTCCAGCTTGTATTTCACTTTATAGGAGGTGATGGCATTGACACCGTTGTTGATTACAGTACCCTTGATTTGGAATGCTTGGTTCAAAACCTGATATCCATTGACATCAATAGAAGAGAGGGTGATTTCGTCATTTGGACATGAGGAGGAGGTGGCGTTGAGGAAGTGGGTGCTCTCGGCGAAGTTGGCACCGCCGCTTCCCATAACGGTACCGTCGTATGAAACGGAATAGGAACCGCTACCATAGCTGCAGCAAATGCCGTCACCGTAAGAATCGTAAATGGTGAAACGGTAGCATCCGGTTCCATCCACATTAATGTCAGGGATGTTTTGCTGTGTGGTGCCGCTTGCACTCAAGTTGCTGTATGGACCACCAGAGGCGAGGGTGGTGTTGGTTGACATGTCAACCACTTCCCAGGTGGTCTCACTGGCGTATCTGTCGGTGACCAAATTAATGGAAATGGTGTGTTGCGCGAACAGACCGCACCATGCGACTAAAAGCATGGTAAATAGTAAAGTTTTCTTCATAAAGGTGATTTTTAAATGTTTGAAAATTATTGAATTATGTTATATGCAATGTTGTCCCTTATCAGATTCAAAGGTGCAAAAATATAAAAAAAACGGAATTGTCATCTTTGGTTTTTCAACATCTTCTCAGTGGGAAGAGTCAAAATGTATGGTTTTTAGTAAAAAAAAAGAAGACGGAGCGATATTTTTCGCTCCGTCTTCCAGTGTCCCCTCAGGGACTCGAACCCTGGACCCATTGATTAAGAGTCAATTGCTCTACCAACTGAGCTAAGGAGACATTAGCTTTGTTTGCGGTTGCAAAAATACACTTTTTTTGTACTTTTGCAAAAAAAAATTTCAAAATGAAAATTTATACAAAAACAGGTGACAAAGGTACTACTTCCCTGGTTGACGGAACCCGTGTTAGTAAAACAGACCAGCTGCTAAAATGCTATGGCACAGTGGATGAGCTCAATTCCTACATCGGTCTGCTGATTGCTATGGAGGCAGATGACTTCCTCACGGAAATCCAGCGTCAGCTGTTTGTCCTGGGTGGAATGTTGGCCACACCGACGGAAAAATGGGAGAAATTTTGGAAAGATTCGGACATCCAAGCTTTCATCTCAAAGATGGAAAGTAAGATTGATGAGATGACGCTGGAGCTTCCGCCTTTCCGTGGCTTCATTTTGCCGCAAGGCAACGAGGCCATTGCACGGGCGCACGTGTGCCGCACCGTATGCCGCCGTGCCGAGCGCGAAGTGGTGGCCTTGTATGAGGAAAATCCTGCCTACGAAATGCCGATGAAAATGCTGAATCGGCTGTCCGATTTCTTCTTTACTTTGGCCCGTTTCTACCACAAAAAAATGAACGTTGACGAAACTTGCTGGTAATCAATGGTATAAAATCAGTATTAAAATTGTTTTTTTCCGATTTTTATTATACTTTTGCCGCCCATTAAATTAAGATAATCAAGATATGTATTGGACATTAGAATTAGCGACAAAATTGGAGGATGCACCTTGGCCGGCAACTAAAGAAGAACTCTTGGATTATGCAGTCCGCTCGGGTGCCCCCATGGAGGTGATTGAGAATCTCCAGGAGATTGATGACGAGGGAGAATCCTATGATTCCATAGAAGATTTATGGCCGGACTACCCGTCCAAAGAAGACTTTTTCTTCCACGAGGACGAGTATTAATGGAAATTGCGTCCTGAGATGACGCTTTTGGGAATTTGATTAACAAAAAAAAACGCGCTTACAAGGCGCGTTTTTTTTATTGCAGGGATAAGATTGTTACGTCAGTATTTGTTATATCAGCGAAAACAACACGAACAGCCAGTGTGCGGCGATGCCCGCGCACAAGCCCCCGATAGTGTGTGCTCCGATGGCCTTGCTGATGAGCTTGCGGTAACCCATGGAGTCCAACATAGCGGTGTGCGTGCTCAGATAGCCGCTCCAGCACATGCCCATGGCGGTGAACACGGCGATGGCGTTGCTGTCGATGATACCCTGGGCTACGAAGCGCGGAACCAGACCCAACGCGGCGCCCACCGCACCCAAAGCGGTGATGGGGAAGGAGATGAGCTCCGGACTGGTAAACCCGAACAACCATTTGAAGATAAAGTCAATCTTGGCGGCACACCATGTGATGATCGGCACACCTTCGTAGGCATTGCCCAAATAGGTTCCGCTCTCAGGGTCGGGGCCGAAGGTCATCATCATGACCAGGGTGGAGATGACCAGCACGCCGGGGATGATGGCCAAGCCGATGCCCACGCCGTCTTTGCCGCCGTCCAAAATGGAGTTCAGGAAACGCATAAAGACAGAACCTTCGCTCTTGAACGAAATCTGCTGCTCGTCACCTTCCTCTTCGGAAACCGGAGCATCGAGCTCCGGATATGCCTTCAAGGTGAAACGCTGCATCAGTCGGGTGGAGATGATACTGCCGATGATGGCACCCACAATGCCCACCAATGCGCCTTTGCCGTAACCCAATCCCGTCATGAAGGCCAATACCACCAAACCCATACCGAAGGCGGTACCGAAGTTGGTGAGGGAAATGAGTTGGTATTTCTTGAAGTATCGGCTGAAATTCTTGTCTTTCGATAACGTGATGATGGCCGGATTGTCACTCAAAAAGGTCATGATGGCACCCAAGGCGGCCACGCCCGGAAGATTGTACAACGGCTTCATGAAGGGCTTCAGGAGGTTCTCCAACAGACGCACCACACCGAATTCAGCCATCAACTTGCTGATGGCTCCCATCAATACACAGATGGCCATGATATAGAACACGGTCTCCAGCAAAAGATGATAAGCCGTCTGCATGAATGTGTTGAGCATCATGGGCAGGGTCATCTTGTATGCCAGGAAACCGAAAAAGCCCAAGAAAAGGATGAGGAAGACAATGGCCTCAATGGAACGTTTACTCGTGAATTTCAAAGGGTTCTTGAGTTTGAACTTCTGCTCAAACTTCTCATAAATACGTTCTATGCTTTTGGCGTATTGGAATGTGTTTTTGCGTCGAATTATTCTCATTTCACCTTCTTGTTAATGTATCTCAAAATATCAATGTTCCAGGTAATGCCTACATTGGCCGTGATATTGTGGTCAGCGTGATATGCTTTGCCCCAAATGGGATGTTCGGGTTCATTTTTCATGTTCCGGGTGATGAATTCGGCCACAAAACCATGGATACGAATGTCGGGGCATCGTTTCGGGCGGTATTCAAGTCCAAGTCCTCCGTAGGTATAGATTTGTCCGGGAAGGGCCAGACAGTCCCAAATTTCCTCCGTTTGCAAGTAGTTGTTGTATTCATCCCGATCAAGGTTCTGCTCATAAGCACCCTTGACGAACAGGTTCAGAGTAGGGGTGACATGATAGTTGAGTTTGGCTATGATGCCGAAGTCTTTCATCAGCTGTTTGGTGGAGGTGGCGCGATGGATGAAATCCACATAGAAATCCCAGGTCTTGAACGTGAACTGGTTGCCCAAAGCGAGGTAGCTCATGAAGTGCCCTTTCTTGTCGCGTTGGAACATATTGAAAGAGTAAAGGGTATGGAAGCATCCGAAGTTGCCGCTCCAGAAGAGGTTGTAACTGAGCAAGGAGTTTTTGAAGGGGGAGCCATAATGGAGGTAAGGTGAGTTGCCCACTTGCGCTATGATAGCATTCTTGCCGTCCAGTGTTTGGTACTTAACTCCGGCAGCCAGCTGGAAACAGTAGAAGTTGTCCCAGTAGTACGACCAGAAGAGCACGTCGATGGGCGGGGCGTCATACTCGAAGCCGCCCACGGCGAGGGCCTCTTTGCCGACCCGCACGCTCCAGCGCGGTGTGATCTGGTAGTTGAGATAGAGAAAGTCCGTGTTATCGAAGAAATTGGTGCTGCCGGGATTGGCTACGATACGCTGGCGGAAGTAGTAGGAGAGGTCTTTGGTGAAGTTGCCACCCACGTGGATGTTGAAATAACGACCCACAAAGCCGTAGGTGTTGTCGTTGTGCGTGACGGGCATGTACGACGAGCTGGTCATGAGGTGATGGTACTCGAAATCCGCACGGACTTCCATACGGAGCGTGCTGAAGAGCGGTACGGAGTCGTTGATGGCAAGTGCGCGGCTCCCTGTTAGGCTAAAGATGGTCAGGACAACCACCAGGAGTGTTTTTTTCATAACGGTGTCAAAAATCATTAATCCAGATGGAGTGTGTGTCCCATCTTATCCTGTTTGGTCTTGAGATAACGCTTGTTGAACTCATTGGGCTCGATGATGATAGGCACGGTTTCCTGTATCTGGATGCCGTGTGCCGACAGTCCGACTCTCTTGGCGGGGTTATTGGTGATGAGGCGGATGTTGGTAGCGCCCAGATCGCGCAAGATTTGTGCGCCGATACCGTAGTCGCGCTCATCGGCTTTGAAGCCAAGCTCAAGGTTGGCCTCCACAGTGTCGCGGCCCAGTTCCTGCAGGTGGTAGGCACGGAGCTTGTTGACAAGTCCGATGCCACGGCCTTCCTGACTCATGTACAGGATTACGCCCTTGCCTGCTTGGTCCACCATCTGCATGGAACGGTGCAGTTGGTCGCCGCAGTCGCATTTGGACGAGCCGAAGATGTCGCCCGTGGCGCACGAGGAGTGCACGCGCACCATGATGGGATCGCCTTCCTTCCAGTCGCCTTTCTTCAGGGCCAGGTGTGTGGCGCCGTTGTTGAGCTGGGTGTAAGCTATCAGTTTGAATGTGCCCCATTGGGTGGGCAGGGTGACCTCCTGCTCTTTGCGGATGAGCTTCTCGTTTTGAAGTCGGTAAGCGATCAGCTTCTCTATGCTGGTGATCTTGATGTCGAATTTTTCAGCAACTTCCAGCAATTGTGGCATACGAGCCATGGTTCCGTCGGGGTTGATAATCTCGATGAGCGCGCCTACGGGCTTGAGACCGGCCAAGCGGCACATGTCCACGGAAGCTTCCGTATGTCCGGCACGCACGAGCACGCCGCCGTCGCGTGCGCGCAAGGGGTTCACGTGCCCCGGACGGCCGAAGTTGTGCGGCTTCATCGTCGGATCCGCCAACGCCTTGATAGTGGCTGCACGGTCGTGCATGGAGACACCAGTAGTACAGCCGTGCTCCAACAGATCCACGGAAACCGTGAAGGGAGTGCCCAACAGCGAGGTGTTGTTGGAAACCTGCATCTCCAGATTCAGCTCCTCACAGCGCTGGCCCGTCAGAGGTGTGCACAGCACGCCACGGCCATATTGCAGCATGAAGTTGACTTTTTCTGGTGTGATATGTTCGGCGGCGATGATGAAATCCCCTTCGTTCTCGCGGTCCTCGTCATCGACCATGATGATGAACTTGCCTGCTTTTAAATCTTCTAATGCCTCCTCAATAGAGCATAGTTTAGTCATATCAGTTTAAAGTTTAAAGTTTAGAGTTTAGAGTTTAGAGTTGTTGGTCTTAAGTCTATAGTCTTTGATCTATTAACTCTCAACCCTCAACTCTCAACTATTATCTCGCTTTCTGAAAAATTTTCGCTCCCTTGATGAACCATCTTGTGCCGTCGGCGGTGCCGTTCTTGTGGTAACGGAATGCGATGCGGAACTTGTTGCTGTTCATCACAGAAAGATCCAGCTCGTTGCTCAATTCAAAGTTGCTGGGATAGCTGTTCAAGTTGGGGTTGAATGCGGTCCAGTCGGCTTCGTTGAAGGCACCGCCATTGTAAGTGGTGGAGTAATAGACCTGATAGTAGGTGGCAGGACTGCCTTCCACATTGTTTCTGTGGTCCACTCTCAGCACCATGTTGTTCAGACTGGACAAGGTGATTTCCGGTGAAATAAGCCAGTCGTCGCAATTGCTAGTGGCGCTGTTATGGTAGATGAAATCGTCACCTTGGAAGCTCATGAATGCCCAGGCGTCATTGTTCGGAGAAGTGCTCCAACCGCCCGTTGTCAATGAGTTGTTGTTGAATGTCAAAGATTGTACCAGAACATCCTGCGTGTTGATAGCATCCTGGATGTCTTCTTTGGTTCTCAACGTAAGCTGATATTCCGAATTATAAACGGAGAGGATGCCATAGAGGCAATACTCTTTGTTTTCGATGATGGTGGAACGGAAATTGGCATAGTTGGACGTGCGCACGATGACGGTGGCGCCGTTGATATAGACCTCGCGATCCATGGTCTGGTCATTGGTGGCCAGCGGCTGGCCAACGTATTTGCTGTCGAACTTGCAGCCGTTGATGCGGACCAAGCAGTTGGTGTTTTCAGCGGTAAGTTGGTTGGTTCCAGTAATTTCGATGGGATGCGCAATCAGCGGATGATTCGGGTCAGGAAGGCCGTCTTTGTGCAGGTACTGGCCGAGCGCTTCCTGATTGATACGTTGGATAGAGGTTCTGTTTCCCCAGCCAATCTGGTATTTGTTGTGATAGTCTCCCACGATGAGCCCGCGGCAGTCCAAATAGACGGTCTGCCCCACAGGATATTCATTGTAGAGGCCAGTGCGGTCGATGGAAATCTCGATGCCGCCGGTCTCATCTTGAATGGTCATATACTTGTAGCAGTTGCCACCTTGGTCGGAGCTCACTACTACGGCTTTCACGATGAAGGGCTCATCCCAGCTGCAGATGGAGTCTTGTGCTCCGGTGCCCAATGAGGTGTGCATGTTCTTGATGTCCTGGATGGTGTGGTTGGCCGCAGGACCGGTGTAAACAGGCACTTGGAATTCGGGATCTTCCCAGCGGTTGCAGGATGCCAGCAGCACGATACCGGCGATGATGCTTAATATATATAATGTATGCTTTTTCATAATGGCAATTGTCTTATCGTTGTTGATGATGGTTATTTCGAAATGGTAAACGATTCTGTTCCAGTTATTTTGATGTTGTTCACAACCCAGGTGGAACCGTTACCACTGTAGCGGAAAGCAATTCTGAATTGGTTGCTAAACGCGGTCTCGGGGATATTGAAGTTGACATCCAAAAAGTCTCCGGAGAAGTTGCTGATAGGCACTTCAACCCAATTGGTGGTAGTTACATCACCAGTATAGTTAGTGGTGTAATAGCATTTCATCGTGTTGCTGCCGGCGTTGATAGCGCGGTGACTGAATGAAAGCAGGTTGTCAGAGGTTGTGCTAAGATCGATTTTCGGGGAGATGATCCAACTGTCGGTTTGGAGGTTGGCGCTCATCATGAAACCGGAAAAGTTGGTGTTGGCAATAGCTGTCCATTCACTGCCGTTGGTTACCTTGAGCCATCCTTGGTTGAATGCATTGGCGTAATCGACGGTGAATACATCCACGCTTTGTGCGGGGTTTACAAACCCTTGCACGTCGTCCAAGTCACGGATGACAATCTGTACATAATTGTTGTAACGGGTGAGAATGCCATAAATAGTGCCAGTTCCGGTGGGCAGTTTCTCGTTGTAGAAATCGGCATAGTTGCTCGTTCTCATCGTGATGGTGGTGCCGTCGGCCATCTTGATGTCATGGCTGGTGGCAGTGTACGGGTCGCAATAGGTGGCAATGCCGCCCTCCACAAAAGTGGCGCCCTCCAGTTTGACCAACCGGTTGTAATTGGTGAACGGGATTGCATCCGCATTCGGAATCGAGGTCATGGTAACGGAGGGGATGACAGGTTGGGTGGGACCATCGCAGAAGATGTAAAGATAGGCTTTTCCGGAAGGGATGGGCTCAATCTTGTCATTGGCCCACATGCCGAGTTGCGGCAGTTTGCGGTAGTCGCCAAGGTCAAGGCCGTTGCATTTAACAAACACGCGCTGTCCGAGACGGTATTTGTTGTAGAGGGTTGAGCTGTTGATCTTGATTTGGATGGCACCGGTTTCATCCTCGATGTTGATGTATTTGTAGCAGTTGCCGTGTTTGTCGGAGGTGGTGACTATACCGGATATGATGATATCGTCAGCGTCCTCAGGGATGTGTATGTAGGAGTCGGAAGCTCCTATCTCGTGCATGGCCAGCAATTCAGCGATGGTCGTGTTGGCCTCGCCGTCGTAGGTGGGAACGGGAGCCACATCCGGATCCAGGTTGCAACCGGCAAACAGCACGGTTGCGATTATTACGGTGAAAATGGAATATATACGTTTCATATTTGTGATTTTTTACATTGAGAAATTGATACCCAGATAGAACGTGGTACCGAAAGCGTAATAATATTTGTTGCCGAATTTATTCACGTTATAATTGGAATAATCGAAACGATACTGTTCCCAAGCGGTGGTCACCAGGTTCTTGTTGTTCAGCAGGTTGGTGACGCTGGCGTTGAAGCCGATGTTGTATTTGTGCTTGATGCGCCATGATTTGCTGACGGAAACGTCCATGGTGAACTGACCTTTCATGCGGGTCTGGTCAACCACCTGGTGATAAAGCTCCGAATTTTCATCCAGTGCGCCGCGGGCGGTGCTGGTTCTTCTCTCGGGGTTCAGGTCACAATAGATTTTGTCGAAATAGTTGGCGTTGATGTTCACCCACCAGTAGTTGTAGTTGAACTTGAGGCCAGCGGTGGCGGCCACTTGCGGCGTGCCGGCCACGTGGAAGTTCTTCCAATAGACGGTCCGTTGCACTTCGCCGTCGAAGTCGGTGCCGTTCTCGGCGTTCATGGTCACCGTGGCGCGGTCGGAGTAGCGGTAGTCGCCGTAGTTGCCGGCCAGGATGAGGGAGAACATGCTACCCAGCTTGATCTCCGTGCCCAACTCGATGCCGATGTGGCGTTGGGAGATGTTGGAGATGGAGTAGTTGACCATGCTGGCGTAGTCGTCATGATAGAAGCTGATAAGGCGTGTGGCGTCGTGGATTTGTGTGAAGTAGGCCGTGGCGCGCAACTTGATGACAGGGTAGGAGAGGATGTAGGAGAGGTCGGTGGAATAGACCTTCTCGCATTTCAGGTTGTCAACAAGTTTGTTGCGGATACGGGGTGCCAGGAAGGCGTTGAGCACGCTGGGTGCCGTGGATTGCACCTGACCGTTCAGCACGAGGTAGTTGCGGCCGTTGATCTTGTATGTGATGCCGGCCTTCGCGCCGCCTTCAAGGAATTCTTTGGTTTCTGACTTGCCCAATGACTCATCTTGGAAGCGACCGTTCTGCATGTTGCCCACACGCCAGAACTCGGTGCCGCCAATCTCGCCGCCGATGTGGAAATCAAGATGCGGGTAAGTGAACACGGCGGTGGCCCAAGCACGCTCTGTGTAGATGTGGTAATCGTAACTGTAGCCAAACACGTCGCCTTCATACAGGGTGTCGTCTTTGTGCAGCAGGTCGTTGTATTGCACGTTGTAGTCATCCGGGAATTCGCCTTCGGAGAATTTATCGACATCCAGCCAATAGGCTCCGCCCAGCAGGTCGTTGATGGTTTTGTAGTTCTTCTGCTTCATGCCACGGATATCCAGACCGGCGTGCAGTTTGATGTGGTCGTTGAAAGAGTAGGTGAGGTTGGTGCTTCCGCCCAGCTGGAAGTGGTCGAAGATGCGGTTCTCGATCATGTACTGGGCGCGTTTGCCTTGTGCGGCGGCCAATTGGTTCACTTCATACATCTTGTCCCAGTTGATTTGGGTGTATGACTCGTCGTTGGTGGACCAGTAGTTGAAGATGTTTTGATAGTATTGGTTGGTGTCGCCGTTGTTGATTTGGTAAGAAGGCAGATAACGGTAGTAGTCGGGGCGCGGGTCAGCCACATCGTACCAGTTGAGGGAGGTCGTGTTGCTGCGACCGAAAGTGGTTCCTAACGTGGTGTTGATTTGCAGTTTGTTGTCAGCGGACAAGTAGGTGTGTGTGAGCAGGATCACGGGCTCACACACGGTGCGTATGCGGGCGTTGCGCTGTTTGCCCTGATACCAGCCCCAGTTGGCGTTGTAGTAGTTGTCGCCCAACAGGTCGTACACCTCTTGCACGGAGTTGGATTGCATACCGCGTGAGGTGTAGGAGGTGAAGGCGGCCAAGTTGATCCAGTTTTCGGAATTGATTTTCTTCTCTGCCGCAATGAAACCGGCGAAACTGTTGTAAGAGGTTCCCTCCACGTAGGACATGGCGTTGCCGAAGCGGGCGCTGAGCGAGCCGGCCACAGACCATCCGTTCTTCATGACGCCCGTACCACCGGATACGATGAAGCGGTTGTTGTAGGTGCGGTTGGAGAGAGAATAGGTAGCACGGAGCTGGCGACGGAAATTGCTGGCGCGCAGGTTGTAGTTGGACGCGCCGCCCACGTTACCGAAGGTGAAGCTTGCCGGATTGATGTTGGTGATGTTCTCCGGATAGCGGAAAATGTGGTTCAAACCTCCCCATTGCGAGTAGGAGGCGCGTTGCGTGACGCGGCTGTTCATGTTGAAGCCGTTCATGCACACATCCTGGTACTTGTTGTCGTAACCGCGGGAGCGGAAGTAGGCGATGCTGAACGTGTAGGAGGTGTTGTTGACATAAACGTCTTGCGAGGAGTGGAGCAAACTGGGCACATAGTTGCCGCTGCCGGTCTCACTCTCGTCGTCCTGTCCCTCGCTGATGTTTGCGGAGGTGTTGTCATCGCTTTGGCTATCGCTTTTGACCACCGCCGTGGTGTCGCTGACGGAGGCTTTCTGCTTCTTGTTCTTGCCTTTGCCGGAACCGGACTCCTGGGCGAATCCAACGCCGTAGGCCAGCAGAACAACTAAAATCAATAGTAGAGGTTTCTTCATATTTAGGGTATTTTAATATTAAAATGAAAAAGTGCGCAAAGATACATTTTTTTGTACTTTTGCCGCCCTAGAAATTCACGAATATGGAAAATAGACAATGCAAAGTTTTCAACGCCTCTAATAATGCCCTTCCCGCGTATGCGTCAGAGTGTGCTGCAGGCATGGATCTCCGCGCCAACCTGGAGGAAAGTGTGGTGCTGCAACCTGGCCAACGGATGCTCGTCCCCACGGGCCTCTACATAGAACTTCCCACCGACTGCGAGGCACAGATCCGCCCGCGCAGCGGACTGGCCATGAAGCACGGCATCACTGTCCTCAACAGTCCTGGTACCATCGACGCCGACTACCGCGGCGAGGTCAAAGTGCTGCTCATCAACCTCTCACAAGAGCCTTTTGAAATCCAGCATGGCGAACGCATCGCCCAGATGGTGGTGTCCCGATTCCAGCAGATTCAATGGGAGGAAGTGCCCACCCTGGAGGCTCTGTCTGAAACCGAGCGCGGCGCTGGCGGCTTCGGCCACAGCGGAACGAAATAGTTGAGAGTTGATAGTTGAGAGATTAGAGAATTTTCATATTCTTTAATCTCTAATCTCTAATCTTTAATCTTTAATCTCTAATCATTTATGAAAAGAATCACCCCTTTGATCATATTCCTTGCCGTTGCCGCAATAGCATTCGCCCAGGCTCCGCAAAAGACCCGAAACGTGGCCAAGACCGATGCGACGGCTGTCAGCGCGCGCAAGGTGTCCGTGGATTTCACCAATGGCCTAAAAGCCTTCTATTCAGGACATACCAGCGAGGCACTCAAAATTTTCAATGGCATCATTCTCGATAACCCCAAGCACGATCCGTCCTATTTCATGCTGGCGAAGATCTATGTCAGCCAGAAAAACTATGCCGATGCGCAGAATGCTTTGCAGCAGGCTATGAAAATCGACAAGAAAAATGTCTGGTACAAGGTGGACATGGCCAAGCTGTATTCGCTCATGGGTAACGATGCCGCCGCTGCCAAAATGTGGGAACAGGTGTGCAAGGAGATTGACAACAACGAGTATTATCTATACTCTCTGGCGGAATGCTATCTGAACATGGATAATCCCAAAAAGGTGATTGAGACCTATAGCCGGATGGAAAAAATAATGGGCACAAACGATGAGATTACGCGGGTGAAGGCATCTCTTTGGCTCTATTTGAACGATGTGAAATCCGCTGTGGGCGAGTATGATGCGCTCATTGCACAGTATCCCCACAATGCCGATTATTACATTCAGGCAGGGGTAATCTACCAGAGCAACAACATGCCTGACAAGGCGTTTGAATACTACAGCAAGGCCCAGACCATCAATCCCGACGATCCGCAGCTGAACCTCGCGCTGGCTTCCTATTGGGAGAGCAAAAAGCGCCCTGACAAGGTGTCAGAGTGTGTGACGAAGGTGTTCCGTAACCCTGATGTGCCGATCAATGAAAAACAGCCCTACATGCGCAGCTTTATGGCCACGGCGGTACGCTCCAAGAGCCAAGCAGATTTGGCTCGGGCCAATGAGATGGCCGAGGCGCTCATCCAAGGCAACCCCACCGAGGCGGAAGGCTATGTGTGCAAGGCACGCCTGTGCGTCATCACCCAGCAATATGAGCAGGCTTTGCCCTATTACGACCAGGCCTTGAGTTATGACAACACCTCGTTTTCCCTGTGGGAGGATTACTGCTACGTGCTCGGCAAACTCAACCGCCACAAGGATTTTCTGAAATATGAAAAAGATGTGCTGGATCTCTTCCCGCAGAATGCCGCCATTCTCTATGAGCTGGGCTTGGCCTGCATTCAGGACGGACAGGCCGACAAGGCCATCCAGTACCTCAAGGAATCGTTGGCAATGACCTTCGAATCCGACAAAAAAGCGATAGTTAACAAGGCGTTGGGCGATGCGTATCATCTGAAAGGAGACGAGACTTCTGCCGAAGCGTATTGGAAAAAAGGGAAACAACGATAATAGCGTTTTTCATTTTTTTGTATTTTTGCAGCCAATTTAAAAATCAAAGATGGATAAGAATACGGTAATTGGATTGCTTTTGATTTTTGGACTGTTTATGGGTTTCAGTTTTTACCAGAGTAACAGGAACAAGAAAATTAGAGAAGAGCAAGAGGAGTTGATGGCGCAAGAAGCCGCCAAACAAAAACAGGAACAGGAAACCGGAACCCTTTCGCTGGCGGAAGACACCCTCGCCGCGGAACCCGTGACAACGGAAAAGGATCTTGTGAAGTCGTTTTCCAACCCGCAGGTCGCCAATGACAACGACTATGTGGTGGAAACGAGCAAGGCCATCTACAAATTCAGCAAGAAAGGCGGTTATCTGAAAAGTGCCATCCTCAAGGATGTGTATCGCTATACCCCCAAGGATTCAGCCAAGAAACAGCTGGAACTCTTTGAAGGAGGCACCAATGAGATGGGCATCAATCTGATGCTCCGTGACCAGACCGAAATCTCCACAAAGGATTGCTATTTTGTGGCAGACAAGGAGGATACACTGGTGGTGGACGACAAGAATACCTCTCTCATCCTTCGTCTTTATCCCAATCAAAAAGGCGAAGATGTCCAATGCGACATGCTGGACAACACCTCCTATATTGAGTACGTCTATACGTTCAGCAATGACGATTACAAGTTCGGCTTCAAGGTGCGTTTCGTGAATATGGAGCAGTACCTGTACGCCAACAAACATGACTATACGCTGACGTGGGCCGCCCAGCCGAAGAGCGTGGAAAAGAATTATGACTACGAAAAGAACATTACCTCCATCTACTACATGGATAATGTGAACGACGTAGATCATTTGGATGAACGCAAGAGCGATAAGAAGGACTTCACCTCTCCGCTGAAATGGGTCTCTTTCAAACAGCAATTCTTCACCACCTGCCTCATTGTGGACGATGAGCCGTTCCAGTCGGGATCGCTGGCCGTGACAGCAAAAGACAAAGGTGAGAATGTGGTGTTAAAAGATTGTGAGGCGGATCTGGACTTTGAAGTTGCCGACCTCAACAAAGGTGACTTCGGCATGTCAATGTATGTCGGTCCTAACCAATATAAGCTGTTGAAGACCTACGGACTGAAGCTGGAACGTCAGGTTCCGCTGGGTTGGGGATTCTTCCTGCTGCATTGGATCAACCGTTTCATCATCATCCCGATATTCAACTGGCTGGAGGCATACGGCATGAGTTATGGCCTGATCATTCTGATTCTGACCATCTTCATCAAGATTGTGGTGCTGCCCGTGAGCTATAAAACGTATATGTCATCGGCCAAGATGCGTGCGTTGAAGCCGGAGATTGAAGCTATCAATGCCCGCTATCCCAAGGATGAAGATATGATGAAGAAGCAGCAAGCCACGATGAACCTGTACCGTAGTGCAGGCGTGAGTCCTGCCGGCGGATGCGTGCCCATGTTGCTACAGATGCCTATCCTCATTGCCATGTACCGTTTCTTCCCGGCCGCATATGAGTTGCGTCAGCAATCATTCCTGTGGGCGGAAGACCTTTCCACGTATGATTCCATCTGGGATTTCGGACACACTATCCCGTTGTACGGCGACCACATGAGTTTGTTCACCATTTTGATGACCATAGCTACTATCGTCTATACGTGGTTGAACAACAAGTTGATGAGCCCGACGCAAGGCAACAAGGACCAACAGCGCATGATGAACATCATGATGTATATGATGCCGATCATGTTCCTGTTCATGTTCAACAATTTCGCCTCTGCTTTGACATATTACTACTTGCTCTTTAACTTGGCTACCTTCTTGCAGATGTTCATCTTCCGTATGGCAGTGAACGAAGACAAGCTTCGTGCTAAACTGCAGGAAAACATGAAGAAACCGGTCAAGAAGTCCAAATGGCAGCTGAAGATGGAAGAAATGCAGAAGCAGCAGGCCCAGATGATGAAGCAACAGAATCGCAAATAATCCGTAAAGGCGCACGGCCGTGCGCCTCAATAGCAAATAATGTAAAGACGTGCAATCGTACGTCTCAACCCAAAAAATAAAAGAATATGGAAAATCAAGACAAGAACGAAGTTTTATCGAGAGCTGTGAAAGCCGGTAAAAGAACTTACTTTTTCGATGTGAAAAGTACGAAGACGGAAGAGTTGTATCTGACCATTACGGAAAGCAAGCGCAAGTTTGATGCCGAGACCGGAAACTTCTTTTATGAGAAGCATAAAATATTCCTGTACAAAGAGGATTTTGACAAATTCCAGAACGCGCTCAGTGGCGTGATCGACTTTATCAAAACAGGCAAGGTTCCTGAGGAAACCATGTTTGAGCAGGAGTCCGGCTTCGGTGGAGAAGGCAAGATTGATGTCAGTTTCGAGG
>Ga0310690_10001222_pt1 | contig 46953 bp, 38 predicted proteins | sample AusTroGonzalo_MG_2_FD_207661 | JGI IMG/M metagenome (GOLD analysis project Ga0310690, IMG submission 207661) | Bovine rumen microbial communities from tropical cattle in Woodstock, Queensland, Australia - Gonzalo_04 (v2) (version 2) | ecosystem: Host-associated > Mammals > Digestive system >... | reverse complement strand
TATTGTTGTATTTTGAATTTGAATTTCATCTTGTTACTGATTAAAAAGCATTTGATTGAAAACGGTATTATTAAGATCTCTTGTTATAGTTTTGGTTTTTTCTATAACCTTAATATCACTCCACTCCACTATTGCTTTTCGTTCAGGAGCATTATCTGCTAATACAGAATACCAAATGGGTGGTATTGTGGTGGCTTCATCCACATCATTGAAATTCAATTCAAAACTCTCCCAACAGCCAGTTATCCCTGGCAAAATTGGGTCATATCTAGCTTGGCCATATTCTTTGCTAAGACCATTAATTGCTGTAATGTCCCTAATTGTATTATCACCTGAAATAACAAGACATTTCTTTATTCTATCAACATTTTCGGGTTCTTTTTCTTTATTGGGATTTAAGATTAATGGAACATGAATAAAGAAATTAATATACTTTGCATACACCCTTCCTTTATTTACCAATCGATATTTAAGTACATATTTTGTTTCCGTAGAGTATTTGTCTTCTCGATGGTCATACATTACAGCAATTTTCAATGGCTTTTCGATTGTAGTTGTAACGGTTTTATGCAACTCAAATTCTAGCTCAATAATTGGATGTTTGCTCCTGTTCATCACATCACGAATTTCATAGTCCTCCATCTCTTCGACAACAGCATTTCTGCGTTTATAATACAAGTGGTTTAACCTATTCTGATGTGCAGTATTACTTTGGGGAATCTGTACTACAAAAAAGCCGCTATTTTCATCCTTTGAAATTACAGTTATTTCAACATTATCAATGACCGGTTGAATATTGGAGGATAATAATTGTGACAGCCTATCTTTTGACATCTCCGTGTATGGAATTGGCAATAATTCACTGGCAATAGAGTGACCTTTACTAACCTCTTTTTCTCTAATCCCATATATTACAGTTCCACCATTAGCATTAGCCATTGCACTAACATCCTTTGCTAATTCTTCTTTCCATTTCTTGTTTTCAATAGCAAAAGAACTTTTATACTCCAAATTGGTGGATTCCTCCACTTCGTTGTCAATCAACGATTGCAAATCTTCTATAGTATTGATTTTCATATTATCCTCCTAATCGTCTCTTTACTATACTCCTCCCAAATCTGCTCAAAATTATCCGCTACGTTGTCCGTGGCGAGGCTGCTGTCGCGGAGGACGAAGTAGTAGGGATGCTGGCGGGCGATTTCGGTGATGGCGGTCTCGTTCACGTCCTTGTCGAAGCAGGCCATGAGGTAGTTGTCGGCGACGCTCCAGACGGTCTTGCCCGCGATTTCGCGTTGCTCTATCTTGGCCGAAAGCTCGATGCCCAGCTCTATCATGGCTTGGAAGAGCAGGTCCTCGTCGGTGCGGTCGTGCTTGATGTTGTCCTCGAAGAGCAGGTTCTCGTTGAACTGCTCGGGGGAGTAATAGACATCCTGCATGTTGGAGCTGTCGAGCTTCAGCACGCGGAAACCAAAATCTAAAGATTCAAGCCTCTGTTTTAGGGTTTCTAATTTCTTTTGGCTTGGATCTTCCTGTGGGATTTCTGATTGTTGGTCCATTATAGACAGTTGCTTGGGTTTTTTCATATCTTCTTTTATTGCCTGATCGATTGAAGCCTGCCAACCTTGTATATAGCTCTGCATTTGAAGGATAATATCTTCACCCGCACGTTTTATTCGCGTTTTTGCTATTTCGCATATATTATTGAAACCATGTTTCCGTGCTTCGCTCTTTTCATTTGTTTGTTCGGGTAGCTGAACCATAATGAACTTGCGACAACCCCCATCTTCCGCATTTAGTTTCATTACAGCATGGGCTGTAGTAGCCGAACCAGAAAAGAAATCAAGAACTATTGAATCTTTATTACTTGCGAAATCAACAATTCTTTGAATCAAATACAGTGACTTGGGATTATCAAAGATTTTTTTAATTCCAAACAATTCTTCCAACAAAATAGTTGAAGCACGACCATCTTCATAAACAACTGTTTTTAATTGTTCTTTTGCCGTCTCTATTCTCTTTTTAATATGTGGCTGAGTAGTTTCATCAACACCCCATTCCACTTCACCATCATTCGCATAATTCCAAAAAGTTTCCTCAGTCCATCGCCATCCATAAGCGGGTTTGGGACAAGGTTTTTGGGTAACAGGATGCAAAATATCATACATGTACCCTCCTGGTTTTGTGTTCGATGAATTTGTATTAGCCGTATAAACGCCTTTTTCATCAACACAGTTATAGTGATCTACTTGTTTTAGATTTGATTTATTAATCTTAATCCAATCTCTTAATTCTCTTTGAATCTCTTCAACTGACAGCTTTTTTCTCTTCAACTTTCGATAATATGCTATAATTTTATCAGCATTATCACTTTTTCTATACCAGTATGGAAGCACACTAGCTTTTTTGGCATAACAAAGCATATATTCATGTTCGGTGTTGATTTGGGTTGGGTTATTATCTGTAGCAGTTTGGATTATCAACTCTCCAACAAAATTAACTCCGCCAAATACTTCATCACAAACCTTTTTCAAGTTCTCTTGTTCATTATCATCAATCGAAATAAAAATCACCCCATCCTCGCTCAGCAAATCCTTGGCCACTTTCAGGCGCGGATAAATCATGTTGAGCCAATCGGTGTGGAAGCGGCCGTTGCTTTCGGTGTTGGCCACGAGGCGGTTGCCCTCCTCGTCCTCCTGCCCGCTGTTGTGGACATAGTCGCCGGCGGTCTGGGCGAAGTCGTCGTTATACACAAAGTCGTTGCCCGTGTTATAAGGCGGGTCAATATAGATCATCTTCACCTTGCCCAAGTAGTTCTCGCGCAGCAGCTTCAGCACTTCGAGGTTGTCGCCCTCGATATAGAGGTTCTGCGTGTTGTCAAAGTCCACGCTCTCCTCGCGGCAGGGGCGCAGCGTGTCGGTGGTCGGCGCATTGGCGAGGCGGATGGCGTTGCGCTTGTCGGGCCAGGTGAACTGGTAGCGTTCCTCGGGGCCTTCCACGATGTCCTTCGAGAGTTCCTGCCGGAGCTGGTCGAAGTCAATCGCCGCTTCAGGTTTTCCGTTCTCGTCGAGCCGCTCGGTGAGGCAGTTGGGGAAGAGTTCAGCTATGCGCTTTATGTTTTCGTCCACGATGTTGTGGGTTTGCAGGCTGAGGTGTTGCATTGTATTTATCTCCATTCTTTGCTACTCGTTTATGCACTCATTTATGTGCTCACTTATATACTCATTTATGTGCTCACTTATGTGCTCACTTATATACTCGTTTATATGCTCATTTAAGTGCTCGTTTATGTGTTCATGTATATCTTAGCAATATCTATTTTGAAACAATTTGCCAATTTCCTGTTTTCCGAGCTCCTACAAATTGCACCAAGCCAGCCGTTTTTAAAATATCAAGGTATCGACGAATTGTTGCGTTGCTCTTGCCTATTAATTCTTGCAAATCGCTAGTCTTAGTGTTTTGATGATTCCTGATGTATTTTACAATTCTCATCAAATCATCTTTAACCTCCGAAGAAGAATCTATTTGCTCCAAAGCCAACTCAAAGAAATCACCTGTTCCTTTTTTGTTATGGTACACATTGGGGAAAGTCAGAGTGACGGTCGAATCGTCAGAAGTCCATATTGGAGTTGCGCTTCCATTTTTACGGCAACTTTCTATTATTCTGGGGATTCCACTGCCTGCCATCTCAATATACCTAGCTTGTTGGCATGCATTGGCTATGTCGGGATTTCTGATGATAGAGACATGGCTATTAATTAGTTCCTGAATAGACAATCCCTTGGGCAACCTCCCACTGTTTATTATTTCCAATCTATTAGCATAAATGTTGATTCTAACAAATGATTCAATTGAATCATAATCCCTATGAACACAGGCATTGAAAAGTCCTTCGCGCAAAGCAACTATTGGAATGATTTCGTGTTCTTCGCGTTCAAGGCCATTTATGGAAACGTTATTGCCATAAATAAGAGGAACATGATTAATAATGTTCTCAACATTGGAGACGATATCTCCATTAAACAGTCGAACTTCAATTAAAGAACCATTATCGTCAAACATGGATAATCTGATTCTTGATTGAGGAATAAACAATGGTGGGTTGGAACAAAACATTAACACGCCAGCATTCGTAATATGGCCATCCACCTTCATCCCCAATTTATAGATTAATTCATCAAAGGATACGTCAGGATCAATGTGCTGCGATTTGACCATATTATTGTATATTCTTTTATAAGCTACCTCTGAAATGTCTCCTTCCTCAACTTCTGGTACCGGCGTGCGTTCCCAACTTGTATCTTGCTTCTCTCGTTCCATTAATAATGCTGCGATTTCCTCGTTGGAGGCTTTGCAAACGATGCCACCTCGAAATACGTAAAATGTTCCTTCGGTTAAATACGGTTTTTTTCCCCCTTCTAATATTGAAATGACAAGTAGATCTCGCCCATCTAATTGTTGTTTGAAAATAGAATATGGAAGTATCGGAGATGCTTTTTGAAGCATGCAATTTGTTTCATGCATAGCTTGTTCTATATTGTTAATTCCGATGATTTCCTTCGTGTCAGAAACGCCGATAACAATATAACCGCCATTCTCATTGGCCATAGCCACAGCAGTACGAACAACATTTGAAGAAATGCTAGTAAAAAATGACGGAGAAGGCACCTCGTCTTGCAATAATAGTTGTATTAAAGTTGAATAATCCATATCAATATTCATTTAAAACATCCAATACTTTTTGTTGATTTCCCAACTGTTTTCTTATATAATCAGTGATATCTGTTAGTTTATGATATTCTTGACGCCAATGATTTGTTCTTGACCAGTAATCTTTAATGTCTTTTTTGTCCACAAAATCCAGCATATCTAAACATAATGGATCAAACTCTTTAAGATTCTTTGATTCGAATAGGTCTAACACCTTTGTGTCATGCTTATTACTGGAATGAGTGATGAGACTACACAATTTGGCATAAAGTTTACCTTTGCCTTCATTTGGATTCTTGTATTTAAGAATACGGAATAATTCTTTTGCATATAATACTCTATAATCGACCACAAACCAAGATGGCTTGTTTAGCTCTCTGGCTTTTTTGAATTCTTCAAATGTGACACAATAGTCTCCAACTTGTCCAGAGCCGCAATTGGGGCGGACTATTCCAAAGAAGATATCACATTCAACAACAGCATGCAGACAGTCGGTGAAATTACCATATCTCGGATCTGCAAACACGGAGCCATTCTTTGATACAATTGTTTCATATTCCAAAGATTGGAAAAAGGTATCAATCTGGTCTATTTGATCCTCGAAGTTATACACGGTAGAACTAATCATTACTTTTATTGCCATAATGCTCTCCTATATGCTCTTTTGCTTTTTATTGATATCCGTCATATTTTATTACGTTTATTCTCTATTTTAGGCCAAAAATACAAGTTTTTTACCAATAAATGTAAAAACCATATACGTTTATGTATAAAAAGCCCAAAAACACTGCCGTCATTATTCCAATAATTCCTTCAATTCACATAATTGCTGATACAACTCATACTTCTTCTTCGGTTGCTTCTCCACCTTCAACTTTTTCTCAAGGATTTCGATGGCCTTAATTTTCTTCAACTTCTCGCCGTCAATGGCAATCTGCTCTTCCATAGTCACGCCTTCCATCACCTCGAAACTGCCAATGGTCGTTACCAGATTCTCCCACACCTTGTCCAAGTCAAGCCCCATTAAGGGCAATGCGGCATCTTCCAATAGTTCCCAATCCATGGCAAAGAGCTTTTCGTGGACAACAGCGAAACGCACCATGTCGTTATAAACCAAAGCGAAAATCATGTTCTGTTTGATCAACTTGGTCAAAAGCAGGATGTTTTTCTCGTCACAGTGTTGGCGTTTCAAGGTGACGAGCAAAACATAGAATTCCTTCACGCGTTCCCCTTCCTTCAAGCCAGGCACAGTGGATGGCGAAACCACATTCACGATGTCGATGCGACTGATGTCGACATCAAAGGCATCGCGCTGAGCCGATTTCAAGCCAAACTTCTCATAGATGGCCTTTTTCGGCAGCGACTTCTTGATTTCCGTTGTGGCAGGCAGGGCAAACATTATCTCACAATTAAAAAGTCAATCAGTTCAAAGTCATCCAAACCTTTGATTTCCTTGGTGAAGAGTTCCGTTTGAACCCCTTCGAGGAAGCAATCCAAATCGCTCTTCTCCTTCACGTTGATGATGGACTGGATGGCCTTGCCCAGCAATTCAGAATAATGCTTCATATTCTTGCCGTCCTTGGTCTCCTTGTTGAAAGCGGCACAAAGTGATTTGTCGGGTTTTGACTTGCCTTTGCATAGCAACCTGAAATCGTCAAGCAATGTCTTGGGTGAAAGATGGTTCACCACTACACCCCCATCATCGTCCACATACACCAAATAGAAGGGATGCAACTGGTTCTTATGGTCAATATTAACACCCTGCGAGCGGTTCCTCAGCACAAATATCACTCCAGATGGCATACCTTCGCCACCTTTCACCACAGCGTGCATCCCGTATGGCGTGTGCTCAATGTCGTGGCCTTCGTGCATGTAATCCAACAAGTCGAGGCGGAACTCATTCAGTCCCAAGTCCATGATGCTGATACCCGTGTTCATGTCCTCAAGGTCAACGACTTCCTCCTGCAAGCGTTTAAGCTGTTGGCGACGGTATTCCAAATCGCCTTTTTCTTCCACCGACAAAGGATTGTCGTCGCCCGTGCTGGTCAGCACCGAAATCTTCATCCTCGACTCCACGCGGCCTTTCAGGTCGATGTAATCGTCAAGCTCCATGTCTGGCCAATAGTTCACCAGCTGAATCACCTTGTTTTTGCTACCAATACGGTCGATACGACCAAACCGCTGAATGATGCGAACAGGATTCCAATGGATGTCGTAATTGATCAGGTAGTCACAGTCTTGCAGGTTTTGGCCTTCCGAAATACAGTCCGTTGCAATCAGCACATCCACTTCTTCCTTCACATTGGGGAACAGCACCTCCTTCTCTTTGGAAATCGGCGAAAACAAAGTCAAAACCGTGTTGAAGTCTGTTTTCTGTTTCAGTTTGACCGTACATTTCGCCTCGATAGTGCCAGATACCATTGCTGTATGCAATCCTGTCTTTTCCCGAATCAACGGGGAAAGGTTCTTGTAAAGGTAGTCTGCAGTGTCGGCAAAAGCCGTGAAGATAATCACCTTTTTGTTGTTTCCATTGATGGGGTGAGAAAACTTCTCCCTCAAATCACAGACAAGTTGCTGCAACTTGCTGTCGTGTTCAGGGTTGATGTCTTTCAGCATCAGGAGCAACAAATCGAAACGTTCTTTGTCCGCAACCAGGTATCTCCTCCACGAAATGGTGTCAATATCCCGCAGGTCGATCTTGTTTTTCTTATTACCGATAATGGTGTCACCTTCATCTTCAATGTCAAGGTCGTCAAAATCAAACTCCTCAACATACTCATCCTCCGTCCGCGAGTCAATCTTTTCAATCATATTGGCAATGAGCTGCTGGATTCGGCTAATGGTCAAGCGGAATGAGTTCACCGAGCTCTCAAGACGTTTCAGCATGTTGATGCCCATCAGGCGACGGATACCCAACTCACGGTCTTCGATGGAAAGGCGGTGTGACCCTGTTTCGACATCCAACTCGTCCTCGGTGTCAATGCCGTACTTGTCTTTCTTGCTTGGCAGGATGAACGCCGAAGGAGTATAAATGGAAAGATTGAGCTGTTGGACAATTTCGATGATGTCCCTAAACGTAATAGCCTTGTCTATATCCGTTAAAGGCGGCGTTTTGGAGATGGGTTTCAACCGTGTAGGAAACTTACCGATATCAGCCGTATCGTAAAACTGTTCAATATGCTTACGGCTTCGGGCAATGGTCACTGAATCGAGTACCTCGAAGAAATCAAAGCTCAACGACTTTAACAATCTTTCGGTCGTTCGGGCATCAAGTGGCAACTCTACCCATTCATTATAAGCCCGCTGCGCTTGACGGAAAATTTCATCTATGGGTTTCTCGGTTTTCAGCAGACCGTTGATTTTCGAAGCATCGCCTTCATAAGCCAACTGCAACTGGTTCTTCAAGTCGTTGAAACGGTTGTTGACAGGCGTAGCCGAAAGCATGAGCACCTTAGTTTTAACGCCCGCTTTAATCACCTTGTTCATCAAACGCAGGTAGCGGTTTTCCTTGGGGTCTTCATCGTCCTCAGAAGCAGTCACCTTGCCACCATTCCTGAAATTGTGACTTTCGTCAATGACCACGAGGTCGTAGTTGCCCCAGTTGATATGGTTCAACTCCATCCCGTTCGACACACCTGAAGCCCGTGACAAATCCGTGTGATAAAGTACATCATAACGCAACCTGTCACCTGCAATGGGGTTGTTCACATAATTGCTTCTGTAGGTCATCCAGTTGTCGCTCAGTTTCTTGGGACAAAGCACCAGCACCGTCTTGTTACGGTTCTCGTAATACTTGATGACCGCCAACGCCGAAAACGTTTTACCCAAACCTACACTATCCGCCAAAATGCAACCATTGTATTTTTCAAGTTTGTTGATGATAGCCAAAGCCGCATCCTTCTGGAAGTTATACAATTTGTTCCAAATAAGGCTGTTCTTAAACCCTGTGGCTTCGTTAGGCAAATCATCCTCCGACAGGTCATCCAAAAACTCGTGGAATATATTGTAAAGCGTGACAAAGTACAGAAACTCAGGTGCATTCTCCTTATATGCGTTTGAAATGTTGTCTATTACATCCTCCGTCACTACTTGTAACTTTGAGCTATCGTTCCAGATTTGGTCAAACAAAGACAAAAACTCTTTCGAGGAAGGATAATCGTTTTTTACAATCATCGTATAAGCGCTATCGCCTTTCTCACAGCCTAAATCCACGGTAGTAAAACCATTCAACGGCATGTAATTGGTCTGGTCAACATTGGCAAAACCCGTCATGCTCTCGTTGGTCTTGTTCGACTTGAAGCAAGCCTTTTGTCTAATCCATTCCGCGCACTCCTTAGCAATAGCCTTCTGTGTCAGTTCATTCCTTAACTTGATCTCAAACTCGGATCCATACAGACTTCTCTCACGATACAACCGAGGGATATAGAACTCTCGCTGTTGCTTACTCACTTTGTCCGTGGTAAAAGTTGGCGACGTGAAGATGAAGCGAAGTTCTTTGATGTCCCTGAGCTGCTCTTTCAGCTCCTGAAAAGCATAAATCGAAAAACATGAAGCTGCAATGGAAATCTTGCTTTCGGGCTTGATTTCCACCATCAAGTCATCTTTGAGGGTTTTGGATATGTTGTTGATGATTTCCATTTGACAAAAAATAGGCTTCAAAGATACACTTTTTCACCTGTTATTCTATCATTTTTGACAAAAATTGAGACAGTACTTTAAAACCATCTCTACGTAAAAAAAGCCCCAAAACAGGGATTACTTCCCTATTTTTGTATTTTTGCAGAAACATTATGATTTCCATTTTCGACGATATGACCCAAGTCACTGAAGCTGAAGTGCAGCACATGTTGCCTTTGGTGGACGAACAACGTCGCAATGAAGCCTTGCGCTACAAACACCTGTTCGGGCAGTTTGCCTGTCTCAAATCGTGGCTCATGCTGAAAGAGTTGTTAGCCCCTTTAGACATCAACGACATGGAAATGGATTTCAACGAACACGGCAAGCCTTTCTTAGCTCAACATCCCGAGGTACATTTCAATCTCAGCCATTGTAAAAACGGCATCGCCGTGGTGGTCGACTCCTCCCCTGTCGGCATCGACATCGAGAGTTTCCGCCGCAGCAATTTGTCCTTAATCGAAAAAACGATGAGCCCTGCCGAGTCGGAACAAATTTTCACTTCAAGCGACCCCGTCGAGGCCTTCACGCAGTATTGGACCATGAAAGAGGCCGTGTTGAAATTACGCGGCACAGGCATCGTCAACGACCTGCATCACGTGCTTGACGGGAAGGGCTACCTATTGGAAACCCATGTCAATCGCGAGAAGCGCTACGCATATAGCATAGCGTACCATACCATCAAATAGAACAATTATAAATAATTATGAGGAAAAGAGGCGGCGCCTTAGGGCGCCGCCTCGGATACATTCAAGGAAGCGAAGTATTACTTCTCAATTTCCTTTTTCAAGCGTTCCGTCAACATCGGGACAATCTTGTGCAAGTCACCAACGATGCCGAGGTCGGCTACGCTGAAGATGGGAGCGAATTTGTCCTTGTTGATGGCGATGATGAAGTCGGACTCTTCCATACCTGCGAGGTGCTGGATGGCACCGCTGATACCGCAAGCCATGTAGAGGTTCGGGCGGACGGTCTTACCGGTCTGACCCACCTGACGATCGTGAGGCATCACGCCGTTATCGACCATGGCACGGCTCGATGAGACCACGCCACCGATGACGTCGGCCAGAGCCTGGAGTTTGTCGAATCCTTCCTTATTCTGGACGCCACGGCCACCAGACACCAAGATCTTGGCATCCGCGATATCGACCACGGTCTTGTCCTCCTTGATGGTCTGCACCAGCTTCACTTTGAACTTCGAGGTGTCGAACTTGGGAGTGAAATCGGTGACGATGCCTTGACGGCCCACTTCACGTTGACGCTTCTGCATCACGCCAGGACGCACTGTCGACATCTGGGGACGGGTGTTGGGGCAGATGATGGTAGCCATCAAGTTACCGCCGAAAGCGGGACGGGTCATACGGAACTGCAGCTCGTTGTTGCTCTTTTCATCGGCAACCACCTCGAGTTTGGTGCAGTCGGCCGTCAGACCGGTCTTCAGACGTGCGGCGATACGGGGAGCCATGTCACGGCCGATGGTGGTGGCACCATACAGCACGATGTTAGGCTTGCGTTCCTTGATGATCTGGCCAACCACTTGTGAGTACTGCTCGCTCAGATAGTCTTTCAGCTCGGGGACGTCGGCCACGATGACCTCGTCGGCACCGAATTCGATGAGTTTCTGAGCTTGGTCTTTCACATTGTAGCCAAGCAACATGGCCACGACCTTTTCACCGAGGGCGTCAGCCAGGTCGCGAGCCTTACCTAAAAGTTCGAAAGCAACGGATTGGATGTTACCTTCACGCTGTTCAGCGAAAACGAATACGTTCTTATAATCTTTCAATTCCATAGCTGTAACTTTTAGATGATGTGTTTTTCTTTCAGTTTGTTGACGATCAGCTCAACGGCCTCTTCTTCGCTCACCTCGTGGACCTCGCCTGGGGCCTTCATGGCCTTCGGGAAGCTCTGGAACACCTTGGTGGGAGAACCGGAGAGACCGAGCTTGGTCTCATCGTAGTCGATCTTGTCGGCACCCCAGACCTCAACTTCCTTGTTGTAGGCCTCGACGATGCCGCTGACGGTCATATAACGTGGCTCAAAAGCGGAGGCCAGCACGGTCAGCAGGCACTTGCCTTCCACCTCGAGAACCTGGACGCTGTCCTCGTTCTCTTTGTGGACTTGCAGGTTGCCGTTGGGCAACAGCTTGGCGTCGCAGACGTAGGTGATCTGAGGCAGACCGAGGTGTTCGGCCATCTCGGGACCCACCTGGGCGGTGTCACCATCGATAGCTTGACGGCCGGCGATGATGAGGTCATAGTCCAAAGTGCGGCAGAGACCGGCGATGGCGTAGGAAGTGGCCAGGGTGTCAGAGCCTGCGAACTTACGGTCAGAGAGAAGGATGGCACGGTCGGCGCCCATGGCGAAAGCTTCGCGCATGATGACGTCGGCTTGCGGGGGGCCCATGGAGACCACGGTGACGGTGGCGCCAAACTGGTCCTTCAGACGGAGAGCCAGCTCGAGACCGCCCTTGTCGTCAGGGTTCATGATGCTCGGAACACCGTCGCGGATCAAGGTGCCCTTTACCGGATCGATCTTGATTTCAGTGGTATCCGGAACTTGTTTGATACAAACGATAATATTCATACTGCTTCCCTCCTATTATTTCTTGAACAATTGACCGGCGATGACCATGCGCTGGACCTCTGAGGTACCTTCGTAGATCTCAGTGATCTTGGCGTCACGCATCATGCGTTCCACAGGATACTCACGAGTATAGCCATAACCACCATGGAACTGAACAGCTTTAGTCGTCACTTCCATTGCGGTTTCTGCTGCAAACAACTTAGCCATGGCGGCGTCGGGTGAATACGGCAGGCCCATGTCTTTCTTCCAGGCGGCGCTGCGCACCAACAGACGGGCAGCTTCGACCTTAGTCTTAAGGTCGGCCATCTGGAACTGGGTGTTCTGGAACTGGGCGATCGACTTGCCGAACTGTTTGCGTTCCTTGGTGTATTTCACGGTCTCATCCATAGCACCTTGAGCGATGCCGAGAGCCTGGGAGGCGATGCCGATACGGCCGCCGTCCAAGGTCTTCATAGCGATGGTGAAGCCCTTGCCAAGAGGTCCGAGGAGGTTTTCCTTCGGCACTTCGCAGTTTTCGAATATAAGCTCGCAAGTAGCGCTGCCGCGGATACCCATCTTGAGTTCCTTCTTGCCGATGCTGAAGCCCTTCATGCCCTTCTCCACGATGAAGGCGGAGATGCCTTTGGTGCCTTTCGACTTGTCGGTCATGGCCATGACGATGAACACATTGGCGTAGGAGGCGTTGGTGATGAAGATCTTGGTTCCGTTGAGAATCCATTTGTCGCCAGCATCGACCGCTGTGGTCTGCTGCATGGCGGCGTCGGTGCCGGCATTGGGCTCGGTCAGACCGAAAGCGCCAATCCATTCACCTGAAGCCAGCTTGGGCAGGTATTTCATTTTTTGTTCCTCGGTGCCGTTCTCCAAGATGGGAGCCATGCACAATGAGGTGTGAGCCGAGACGATGACGCCGGTGGTGGCGCAGACTCTCGAGAGCTCTTCGACCGCCATGATATACATCTGGACGGTACCGCCCTGTCCACCGTACTGCTTCGGAATCGGGATGCCCATGATGCCGAGTTTGCCCATCTTTTGGACAGTCTCCATCGGGAAGCGCTCCTGTTCATCGACTTCGGCGGCCAAAGGCTTTACTTCGTTCTCCGCAAACGATCTGATCATCTGCAGGAAGAGTTGTTCTGTCTTTGAATAACTAAAGTCCATATTTTTTGAATTATGAATGCGGAATGCGGAATGCGGAATTATGTTCTTTGACAAGCCAATTCCGCATTCCGAATTCCGAATTCCGCATTAATACTTATAGAATCCTTCTCCAGTTTTACGACCGAGCAAGCCGGCTCTCACCATCTTGCGGAGCAAGGGATGAGGACGATACTTCGGGTCGCCGAACTCTTTGTACAACACTTCCATGATGGCGAGGTTGACGTCGTTACCGATAAGGTCGGCCAAAGCCAGAGGACCCATCGGGTGGTTGGCGCCCAGCATCATGCACTTGTCGATGTCCTCAGCGCTGGCGATGCCGTCGGCGAGAATGCCGACAGCCTCGTTGATCATCGGGATGAGGATGCGGTTGACCACGAAGCCGGGGGCTTCTTTCACCTCGACGGGCTGTTTGCCGATGGAGGTGGCGAGGTCAACGATGCACTTGGTCACTTCGTCGCTGGTCAGCTGACCTTTGATGACTTCAACGAGGGCCATACGGTCGGCGGGGTTGAAGAAGTGCATGCCGATGAATTGGGCAGGACGGCTGGTGCAGGCAGCGATCTCGGTGATCGACAGCGAGGACGAGTTAGTGGCGAAGACGGTCTCGGGCTTGCAAATCTTGTCAAGCTCCATGAAGACGTCTTTCTTCAGTTGCATCTCCTCGACGGCGGCCTCAATGACGAGGTCGGCATCGGCGAAGGTGGCGTAGTCGGTGGTAGTGGTGATGTTGGCGAGCAGGGCATCAACAGCCTCTTGGGTCATCTTGCCCTTTTCAACCAGCTTACCGTAACCTTTTGCGATGGAAGCCATAGCCTTATCAAGGCTGGCTTGGGTGCGGCTCTTCATGACGACGGGCATCTTGGCAGCGAATGCCTTCACGATACCTTTAGCCATGGTGCCGGTTCCGATAACACAGATTTTCATTTTGTTTTGATTTTAAAAATTATTATAAGATTCAATTATTGTTGAATAGCAGTTTCAATGAGTTCGACACAATCATAATGAAGTATGAACTTGATCCATCCGAGGCGTTCTCTCTCCCCTTCGATAATTTTGAAGCCGATATACTTCTCTTCATCCATAGGGAAATAGTCACAATCATTTTGGTAATAGTACTGATAATGGATTAACATGTGATCTCCATTAGCGGTTCCTCCAGGATAGTGGTACGAACGATTTTTAAGAGTGATGTCTGTACTTTTAAAACTATCGTCAAAACCAAAGGTATCACCAGCGTCATTGGCATAAAGTGAAAGTCTCTCCGAAGTATTGACAATGGAGTCCATTTCATCCATTTGCTCACATGTGTAAATGTATGAAACTCCTACCACCCACCAAATGCTGTCCTCAGAATGGAACGTTGAATCAATGTGGAGATATTGCTCCTGTTGAATGATATCACCTAACAAGAGAACTTTCTCATGTTTACACTTGAGTGTTGTAACAATATCGTGACCTAAACCAGCAGAACCGACAACCTCCGAAATAAATTCCAAGTCAGTCCATCCATTCTCATTAAGATCGAGAGAAAGATTCATGGAGGAATGGTTTTCATACGTCTTGATTATCATTCCATCTGTCTGACCAAATACAATCGTGTTGCTAACAATGGGGATAGTATCATTGGTCTGCGGGATGGTATCATTGGTTTGAACATTGTCATTTCCGTTTGGTACGGGATCTTTCGTACAAAACGGCAAAACACCTAATGTTGCCAGTGCCAATGCGAATAAAAGCGTCTTTTTCATTGTGGTTGAGTTTTTGTTACTTATCTGCAAAATTGGGTTTACGTTTTTCGAGGAACGCGGCCATGCCCTCTTTCTGATCCTCTGTGAGGAAGCAGCGACCAAAGATGATGCTCTCGTTTTGGATGGCTTCGTCAACGTGCATATCCCACTCGGCATTGATGCAGAGTTTGGCGGCTTTCACAGCCAAGGGAGCGTTGGCAGCAATCTGGTTGGCCAACTCGAAGGCACGATTCATCAGCTCGGCTTGAGGCACCACCTCGTTGACGAGACCGATACGCAAGGCTTCGTCAGCCTTGATGACCTTGCCCGTATAGATGAGTTGCTTGGCCATTCCCTGCCCCACAAGACGCGCCAGACGCACGGTGCCGCTGAAACCCGGGATGATGCCCAGACCCACTTCGGGCTGACCGAACTTGGCGTTGTCGGAGCAGATGCGGATGTCGCAAGCCATGGCCAGTTCACAGCCACCACCAAGGGCGAAGCCGTTCACAGCGGCGATGACGGGCACGTAAAGCTGTTCCAACTTACGGAACACAGCAGCGCCACGAGCGCCGAAGGTCTGAGCTTGAAGCATGCCCAAATTAGCCATCTCGCTGATGTCGGCACCTGCCACAAAAGCCTTGTCGCCGTCGCCGGTGACGATGAGGACACGGAACTTGTTGCAGTCGAAATGGTTCAGGTAGTCGTCCATATCCTTGAAGACATCCGTGCAAAGGGCATTCAAGGTCTTTGGAGCTGACACCTTCATGACGGCAATCTGATCGTGTTCTTCTATCTTAAGATAGGTGTATTCCATCTCTGTAGGGATTAGATGTCCATGGGTTTCAGGTCGGGGCTGATGATCAGCTTGGCCTCTGTGGCAGCTTGCACATCTTCAACCGTGAACTCGGGGTGGATCTCCTTCAGCACGATGCCTTCGGGGGTGATGTCCATGACACCCATCTCGGTGATGATCATGTTCACCTGTCCGGCAGCGGTCAAGGGCAGCGTGCACTCCTTCAGGATCTTGGGAGCACCCTTCTGGGTGTGTTCCATGGTGAGGATCACGCGCTTGGCACCCACGACGAGGTCCATGGCGCCACCCATACCGGGAGCCATCTTGCCAGGGATGATCCAGTTGGCGAGGTTGCCCTTCTCATCCACTTGCAGGGCGCCGAGGAATGACACGTTCACATGGCCGCCACGGATGATCGCGAACGATGTGGCCGAGTCGAAGGTGCAGGCACCAGGCAGCAGGGTGATAGCGCCACCGCCAGCGTTGATGAGGTTCTTGTCTTCCTTGCCTTCTTCAGGGGTCGGGCCCATGCCCATGGCACCGTTCTCAGTTTGGAGGGTCACGGTCACACCTTCAGGAAGGTAGTTGGGAATCAAAGTCGGAATGCCAATACCAAGATTGACAACATCGCCGTCGTGCAGTTCTTTCGCAGCACGCTTGGCGATTACTTCTCTCATTTCATTTTTTTCCATAGTGATTAGTATTTAGTTGTTGAGTTGTTGTTTCTGTCTCCCACACTGCTGTGGGCGGAGCTCTTTCTCTGCTACCCCACACTTCCGTGTGGGGTTAAGGAGGGACACCTCTTCGAGGTGCTTCTTACTTCTGTCTTCTGTCTTCTGTCTTCCTTCTTCTTACTTCATTCCTCTCTTAACCATTTCTTGAACCACAAACGAAGCCACATCGTCGGCGTAGGTGTTCATTCCGAAGCCGGCGTCGAAGCCGAGTTCCTTGGCCAGTTCGTGCGTGATACGGGCACCGCCACAGCAGCAGATCATCTTGTCGCGCAGGCCCTCGGCCTCCATCAGCTCGATGAAGTTGGTCATGTTGTGGATGTGGACATCTTTTTGGGTGACGGTCTGCGAGACGAGCAGCGCATCAGCATGGAGTTCGATGCCCTTGGCAATGAACTCCTCGTTGGGCACCTGCGAGCCAAGGTTGTAGGCCTCGATCATCTCGTAGCGCTCCAATCCGTAGTGGCCGGCATAGCCCTTCATGTTCATGATGGCGTCGATACCCACGGTGTGGGCGTCAGTACCCGTCGAGGCGCCGACGATGACAATCTTGCGGCCGATGTTCTCCTTGATGTACTTGTCGGTCTCGTACATGTCCATCGTCGTGGATTCCACCTTTGGCACATAGATGGTCGAATAGTCGACGGTGTGCGTGCAACTACCGTAGCAGTTGACGAAGGTGAAACCAGGCGTCAGTTCCCTGTAATACACCACGCTGGGGTTTTCCAATCCCATCTTCTTCAGCAGCATTTTGGCCGCTTCGATGGCTTCTGCGCCGCAAGGCACGGGCAAGGTGAAGCTCAACTGCATCTTGCCGTCGTTCATGGTGTCGCCGTAGGGCTTTATCTTGGTGAGGTCTAGGGTTTTGTCGTAATCCTTGGCCTCCATTGAATACAAACCTTCACTCATTATTTCTTCCCTTTCATTAGTTCAACAAACGGATTCAGATAATTCTCGCTCTTCAGCGTCACGCCGGCCAAGCCCTTGCCGCCGTTCTTCGGGCGTTTCACATCGCCGAAGATACCTTTCTCCAAGGCGGTGAACAGGCCTTCCTTGACGAGTTCTTCAAGCAGCTTGATGGTGTTGTCGAGCACCAGGTGGGCGCGTTGACGGCAGATGCCACCCTCCTTGAACTCCATCTCCTCGCCGATGTCCTTCATGTTGTTGAAGATGTAGCGGGCGTTCTCAATGGAGAGGTAACGGTCGCTCATGAACGGCGTGTGGATGGCCTCGGTGGGCATACCCAACAGTTGCAGGCCTTGGTGTGTCCAGATGCCGATGATGTTGAACAGCGCGTCTTGGATGTGGCCACGGAAGATGTTGCCCGTCATGAACTTGGTGGGCGGCATGTATTTCAGCGGCGCGTTGGGGAAGATCTCGCGGGTCATCTGTGCCTGCGCGAGTTCCATGAGGAAGCCGTTCTCGAGCATCGGGTCCATCTCGAAGGCGTGACCCAAGCCCATCTGCTCTTCGGGCAGACCGGCGATCTTGGCCAACTGCTCGTTGATGAGGTCGGAGGCCAACACGGTATGTGCGGCTTCCACGGCGTCGGCTGTGGTCAGGTAGTTGTCCTCACCCGTGTTGATGATGACGCCCGCGAAGCCGTTGATGATACGGCTCATGTATTGGTCGATGAGGGTGCGCTGCATGTTGATGTCGCGGAACAGGATGCCGTAGAGGGCGTCGTTCAGCATGACATCGAGGCCTTCGAAAGCGCCCATGATGGCGATTTCAGGCATGCAGAGACCCGAGCAGTAGTTGCAGAGGCGGATGTAGCGGCCTACCTCCTCGCCCACTTCGTCCAAGGCCTTACGCATGATGCGGAAGTTCTCCTGCGTGGCGAAGGTGCCGCCGAATCCCTCGGTAGTCGCGCCGTAAGGCACATAGTCCAAGAGGCTCTGACCCGTGGTGCGGATCACGGCGATGATGTCGGCTCCTTGACGGGCACCGGCCTGGGCCTGCACCACATCCTCGTAGATGTTACCCGTGGCCACAATAATATAAAGGTATGGCTTGGGGCCTTCGCCGATGGTTTCGAGGTAATGCTCGCGGCGGGCGCGGCGGGTGCGGATGCGTGTCAGGCTCTCGTCGATGACGGGTTGCAGCGTGGCGGCAATCTGTTTCTGGTCGCGCGTCACCACCTTGGTGATGTCGAGTTCGCCTTTGGCCACCTTCTCGGCGATTTGTTGCGGGTTGAGGCCCGTCTGGATCATGGCGTTGGCGATGAAGAACAGGATGCCCTCGCCGAGCACGCCCTTGTCCTTGATGGCGTCCACCACCACATTGGGCAGCGGCACATCGCTTTCGTCCACCCCGTCGATGCCCATCAGTCGGGTGAGGGTGCGCTCCACGGCCACCGTGGTGTATTGCTCGCAGAAGGCCTGCACATCGTCAGCGATGTTCTTCGCCAGCCCTCTGGCATACTCCACTTTCTTAAAATCAAGTCCTAATTTACTTTCCATATTTTCAGTTATGTTGTTTAAATAATTGATATTTATTTTTTTATTCTTAATTGTAATTGGTTCTTATAGTTGATACCATTTTTTTCTTTCAAGAAATTTATTTGGATCTTCTCCAGCAAGTAAGATAATTTGTTCGCACAGATTTAAAAATTGTCTATTATGAAAATCGTCTTGAGACAATGGCAGGAACAACGAGTATGTAACAGATTGTCCATTAATATCCAATTCTAATTCTATTACAATTGGATCATACACTATCTGTAACTCACTTGGATCTATAGCACCAAGCAGGGTAACAGATGACAGGCCTAATGCCATCTCAGAAATACGATTAAAATCCTCTTTTGATATTTCTTTTATAGTATCAAAATCCCAAAAACTCTGTGGACTATCATATTTAGGATTCGCTTTATTACCGATATAATAATGGGAACCATAATTCTCATCAAAAGAGAAATATACTTTAATTCTTTGATTCTTGGCAATAATAAAACTCTTTTTCATAAGAGTTATTCCCAAACCATCGAATTGAGCAAACACATTAGTACTCAGCAACAACATTAAGAATAACAATGTTTTGCTAACAATACAGCTTTTTATTCCATTTGTGTTTCTCATTTCAGCATTCTCCTATCCTCAACGCCCTCCAGCACCTTCATCTGCTGAATGGCAATCTTATTCAGTTCAATCAGTCTTTCGCGTTGCGGCATACCGACGGCCTGAAAGGCCAACAGCCTCCAGTCCAGGGCAACGCCCTGGGCAAACGACGACGCGTATTTGTTTCGCCCTGAAAGGGCAAAAGCATTAATAGATGGTGTTAATTGCTTTTGCCCCTTCGGGGCGCTATTTCCCGGATTATCCCAGGTCCCAGGGCGTTGCCCTGAGTTAGTTGCTTGTTGGCCTTTCAGGCCGCCAATTGACACCAACATCATCTTCATCTGCTCCCTCCTTTCTCTTTTTCGGAGGGGGTCGAATTCGACCCCCTTGGGTCTAAACCTATCGAATTCGATAGGTTTGGTTTTAAACCCCTCGAATTCGAGGGGTTTAAATATACCGAATTCGGTATATTTAGAATCTCCCTCGCTGTCTCAATCCACTCCTTGTCAATCCCCAGACTCTCGGCGATATTCAGTGCCTCGTGCGGCACTTCGCCGTCTTGCACCTCGACGAGTTCGTAGTTCATCGTGCCATTCTCGAAGCCCTTCACGCGGAGGCAACGGGCATCGGTCGGCTCTATATCGTAATGCGTGGTCATGACGAGGCTCACATTGTCGCCCCTCAACACCTTCACCAAGGCCGACACCAAGGCTGTTCCCTCGGTGGGATTGGTGGTGCGGGCAGGCTCGTCAATCAACGCCACTATCTTTCTGTTTTCACGCGATGCCTTGATGACGGCATCGATGTTCTTCATCTCTGCGGCAAACGACGACAGCCCCTTCTCGATGGACTGCTCGTCGCCGATACAGAAGAAAACCTCGTCCTTGACAGCGATGTCGGCCGATTGGGCCGGAATGCCGAACCCGTATTGGAACAGGTACTGGCACAGCGTCAAGGTCTTCAAGACCACGGTCTTGCCACCCATGTTGGCACCCGTGATTAAGGTGGGCTTCTGCCCAAAGGTGAGCGTCACCGGCTGGAAGGCGCGTTTGCGCTGCGCCAAAGCGTCCTTCACCTGCGGATGGAACATCGCCTCGTAACGGCTGATGTCATCCTTCGAAATCGTCGGGAAGCAAAGTCCCAACTGCTTTATCTGCAAGGCTTTGGCGAGGTTCATGTCAATCTTCGCCATCGCGATTTGGGCTTCCTCCAAAGCCTTCGCGAAAGGAACCAACTGCTTGCTCAAATTCCTCCGCACACCTTCTTCGATCTCGGCGCACTCGGCCAAGAGTTCCTCTTGCCGGCTGGGATTCTGTCGCATCTGCGCGCGCAGGTCACGCAGCTCCTGGCAATAGGAGTCATAGACATAGAAGGTCGCCATCTTCAGCCCGTCGGGGTCGAGAATGGTGATGACCTCGTTCAGGTCGGGCACGGCAATGGCCTTATCCAAGCCGTGTGCCTTCATCCGCTCCGCCACATCGACGGCCAAGATGGCCAGATGCTTCACCTCAAAGAGTTCGATGTCGTCCAAGACGGCTTGCTGCCCGAGGTTCTTGATGGTCGTGCGGATGTCCTTCAGTCCCTGCAGGCGGAACTGGAGCGTATTAATATAAGGTGTATCGACCTCTTCAACGAAACGCACGAACTGCCGCAGCACCTCATACGATTGGGCAATCTCCTCCCCTGTCCGCATCATCGGCATGTCGAGCATCCAACGACGCGTATAGCCCGCTTGCAGTTCGAGTTGCTCGAACACATAACGCAGGCCGCAGGGCGATTCTATGTGGTCTCTCAATTGCATTCCAGTTTCATTAAGTCATACACCGGAAGTTGTATCGTTTCCGAAAGTCTGTTACACAGCGTGTCGGAGTCTAAGGTCACGCCCAAGGGCGAGGTCGGGTTCACCGTCACGGCGATGAGTTTGCTCTTTTGCAACACGCGGATCATGCCGCCTGCCTTCAAGAACAGCCGGTACTGCTGCGGACTGACGAAGATTTTGGTGAAGTCGCGCACCACCAGTTCACAGGTCTTCAGTTTCGGGTTTTTCCTCACCTTCTCGAGGAAACCGTCCACCAAGGCACCCGCCACATAGAGGGTCTTGCAGCGGTCCTTGCCCTCGAAGCGGAAGTCTTGCGACAGTGAGGAGATGTGGCTTAACTCGTGCAACGCGCCTTCGTCGTCAATATACCACACACCTTTCTCGATGGGCATCAGCAGGTTCAGGTTGGCCTCCTCCGTCAGCGGGATCTTGATCAGGTCCACAACGAAAGTGGTCTGTTGCACCAGCGTGTTCATGTTGGTTGAATACGCGGCGCCGGTGGCTAATATCATGCTCTGGCTCACGGCGGGCGAAGCGAGACTCATGCGCGACAAGGCTCCGTCGATGATGACGAGTTCGATGCCCACGCGGTGCATGTCCTTCATCCAACGCTTCAGTCCGCTCGACGACGAAGGCCCCGACAGGAGGATTTTGCCCCCTGTCAAGGCTTTGGCCGTCACCACACGACCCAATGAGGTGTTTTCGTCGCTCACATCGATGAGTTCGGAGACGATGCGTTTCTGGCGGTAGTGCATCTCGGAGGTGCCGAAATACATGCCTTGGCGCAAATAAATCTCCGGCTTCTGGGTGCGCGTCACCTGGTCGGTGGTCTCTCCATCAATGCCTATTGAAGTCACGGCAATGCGCTTCCTCTCGACGGGCAGGCGGTCGAGCACATAGTTCAGACTGACGGTCTTACCAGTGTTCTTCTGCAGCCCGACGATGGACAAGCTGTCGTAGTTCAATATGTCATCAATGAAGGTCATGTTCTTTTAATGATGAATTCTGAATGCGGAATGCGGAATTTCGCGATGCGATGCTGGGCTTCGCCCAATTCCGCATTCCACATTCATCATTCCGCATTTTTATCTGTTCTCGTTACGCTCGTGTCTCTTCAACGCCTTCGGCTCGATGTTCATGCGCTCGCCTTCAAGCAAGGAGATGACACCGTCAACGGCCTTGTCGGCAGCCACTTGTTCCTTGGCGCGTGCAGCCTGGCACTCAGGGCAGTTGCACTCGCTGTGGTACTCGGTCGGCTCGGTGTAGGTCGTGATGACGCCTTCGAAGTTACGCAGCACCACCTTGCCAGGGGCTTGCGAGATGACGTATTGGGGCATGACCGGGGTCTTGCCACCGCCACCGGGAGCGTCGACGACGAAGGTCGGGATGCAGAAGCCAGAGGTGTGGCCGCGGAGGCCTTCGATAATCTCAATACCTTTCGAGACGGGCGTGCGGAAATGCTCCAGACCCATCGAGAGGTCGCACTGGTAGATGTAGTACGGACGCACGCGCATCTTGACGAGTTCATGGACGAGGTTCTTCATCACATGGACGCAGTCGTTGACGCCACGAAGCAGCACGCTCTGGTTGCCCAACGGGATACCGGCGTTGGCCAGCATCTCGCAAGCGCGACGCGACTCGGCGGTCACCTCGTTCGGGTGGTTGAAGTGCGTGTTGATCCACACGGGGTGGTACTTCTTCAGCATGTCGCACAGTTCAGGCGTGATACGCTGCGGGCAGACCACGGGGGTGCGGGTGCCCAAGCGCACGATCTCCACATGCGGGATCTGGCGCAGGCGAGAGATGATGTATTCCAGTTTCTTGTCGCTCACCATGAGGGCATCGCCGCCAGAGAGCAACACGTCGCGCACGCTTTCGGTCTTCTCGATATATTCGAGGGCTTTCTCGATACGGTCGGGACCACATTCGTTGTCGGTTTGGCCGGCGAAACGACGGCGTGTGCAGTGACGGCAGTACATGGAGCACATGTCGGTGATGAGGAACAGCACGCGATCCGGATAACGGTGTGTCAAACCGGGGGTCGGCGAGTCTTCATCCTCGTGCAGCGGGTCGAGCAAGTCGGCGGCTGCCTGATGGGTCTCCAAAGCGGTAGGGATGCACTGACGACGGACGGGGTCATGCGGGTCGTTCGGGTCAATGAGGCTCAAATAATAAGGAGTGATGGCCATGCGGAGGGTCGAGAGGGTCTTTCTTACGCCTTCTTCCTCTTCGGCGGTCAGCTTCACATATTTCTTAAGGTCCTCAAGGGTCTCGATGCGGTTCTTCACCTGCCATTTCCAGTCGTTCCACTGCTCGTCGGTGACTTCCGGGAACAATTGTTTTCTTCTTGATTCTGCCATAACTAATTACGCATAAAGTTCTTCAAAGATCTTGCGGAGCTCGGGGCTTTCGCGGAGTTCCTGCAGGGTGAATTCGGCGTGGCCTTTGGTGTAGCCGTTACCCATGATCATGTTCACGTCGGCACCAATGCCTTCAGCACCGAGAGAAGCCTTGGTGAAGCTGGTGGCCATGCTGAAGAAATAGACGATACCGTCGTCCTTCGTGCAGAGCACAGCGGTCATTTCCTGATCCGGAACGTTGACGCAGTTGATGGTCACATCGGCCATCTTGCCGTTGGTCAGACGCTCGACGAGTTCGTAAACCTGCACAGGAGTCATGCCGGCAGCGCTTTCCACGATGTCGCAGAAGCCGAGGTCCTTGATACGCTGGGTTGATTTCTGGCTGTTGGCGATGCCGATGACCTTACCGGTGACGCCGACGCGCTTCTTGGCTTCGTAGGCACAGAGCATGCCGCTCTTACCACCGGCGCCGAGGATGACGACGGTCTGGCCGTATTGGCACAACTTGGCGGTCTGGGCGGGAGCACCAGCCACGTCGAGAGCGCTCAGGGCGAGTTTCTCAGGCATGTCATCCGGAATCTTGGCATAGATGCCGCTTTCGAACAGGATGGCCTTACCCTTGATGTCCACTTGGTCGACATCGGGACGGATCTCGAGGATCTCGTCGATGCGGAGCGGGGTCAGTGACAGGGAGACGAGTGTGGCGATGCGGTCGCCTTCCTTCAGGTCGATCTTGCCTTTCAGGGCGTCGCCGATCTTCTCGACCTTGCCGAGGAGCATACCGCCAGAGCCGGTACGACGGTTGCGGTGCTTGCCTTGCAGTTCCACATTGAGCAGCATCTCTTTCTTCACTTCTTCCATCACTTCAGCCACGTTGCTCGGGTCTTTGGCCTGGCTCTTGGCGTAGTTGTGGATGTCGGTGAACGAAGCGGAGTCGATATTCAGGGTCTGCACGTCGATGAGGATCTCGTTGTCCCAGATCTCGTCCATGTTGTTATCCAGTTTGTTAGCGGGTTGCGGCAGCACGCCTTTGGGTTCGATTACACGGTGGGTACCGTATTTGTTACCATGTTTTTGCATTGATTTGTTGATTTAATGATTTAATGATTATTCGATTGATTTGTTATTACTTCAATTTTTCGTTGATGAAGGACAATTTAGTTCATCAAGTAGGGATAGATGCTTCCATAAGTCCTATTCAATTCCTCGTCAGTGTTCCAATTCAGAATTTCTGTATTTCGGTTGCAAACCACACCTACTGGAACATAATTTACTCGTTTATAGTTAAATAACAGCTTCTTACACTCTTTATTGATAAACATTTTATCGAAGAGCGCAATACGCGAAGGGGTAAAACGAACAAGCAGATTCTTATCATTATTTTCCATAATGTTTAGGACTTGCTCAACCTCTCCGACACAAACCACAACAATCGCTTTAGTGTCAGAGGCTTTGCCAATATTAGGTTTCACATTGCTTTCAAAACTACTTTGACTCGCTTGACACCAAGAAGTCATGAAATATAGTACAGTTGTGTCATGGCTGGCAATCATGTCCGCAACCTCCTGACGGTCATAGTTCCAACAGCCATCAACAGCAGTGCAAGACGACATCAGTATTAACAGCGCAAGCAGTATATAAATTCTCCTTGTTGTTTTCACCGCATTGAAGATATAAAAAAAAGGTTTTCTCTATCCTTAATTAATTACGAGGTTTCAAACCAAGAATTTCGCGAGCCTCATCCGAAGAAGCAATCGGGCGCCCCAATTCGTTGGCAATGCGGACGACCTTGGCGACCAATTCACCATTCGATTGAGCCAGCACGCCCTTCGAGAGGTAGAGGTTGTCCTCGAAGCCCACGCGGACGTTACCGCCCATGGCGATGGCAGCGGCGGCCATCGGGAAGGCATGACGACCTACGCCAGTGACGGTCCAAGTGGAGCCAGCGGGGATGCCGTTCACGAGCCAGCAGAGGTTGGCGACGGTGGCGGGAGTGCAGCCTGGCACGCCCAGCACGAAGTTGAACTGCATGGGAGCGCCAGGGGCCTGACCCTTCTTGGCCATGTTGAGGATGGTGTCGAGGTGACCCATCTCGAAGCATTCGTATTCGGGCTTAATGCCACGTTCCATCATGCGTTTGCCGAAGGCGCGCATGGTCGGCATGGTGTTGTCGAAGATCTCGTCGCCGAAGTTGCAGGTACCGCAGTCGAGGGTAGCCATCTCGGGCAACGGGTTGGTGTCAGTCGATTGAAGTCTTTCGTCAGGGGTCATACCTACAGCACCTCCCGTTGACGGGATAAGGATGACATTGGGGCACACCTTTAAAATAGCCTCTTCGCACTCTTGGAAACGGCCACGGTCTTGGGTGGGCGTGCCGTCGTCCCAGCGGACGTGCAGGTGCACGATGGCGGCACCAGCGTCGACGGCCGACTTGGCCTCACGCACGATTTCCTCAACGGTATAAGGCACGTTGGGATTCTGTTCCTTGGTGACTTCTGCGCCGCAAATAGCAGCAGTAATAATCAGTTTATCCATGAACTTCTAATTCTTAATTCTTAATTCTTAATTCCTAATTCTAAATTACTTCCTCTGGCAGTCTTTAGGCGTCACGCAGGTACCCGAAGCACGGCAAACGAGGATGGGCTCATCCAGTTCGTCGGCGGCAGAGGGAGAAATGTCGGGGCGGGCCACGGCCACCTTGCGGGCCTCAAACATCATGTGACGTGAGGTGTTGCCTTCGCGGTCGATCCAGCCTTCGGCTTCGATGAAGTCGCCTGCATAGACAGGGGCCTTGAATTCAATCATGTCGTATGCGCAGAAGAGGCCTTCGTCGCCGTCACGCATAATCAAAAGTTCGGTAGCCACGTCACCGAAGAGGTGAACCATGTGGGCGCCGTCAACCAAATTGCCACCATAGTGGGCATCCTTTGCGCTCATGCGCAGTCTGATCTTTGTTCTGTATTCCATATCTTATTTCTTTTGTCACGAATTAGAGAATTTGAGATTTTTATTTCTCAACGTAGATTCCGTCAACGTAAATGCCGGAGGCATGCACACACTCGGGTTTGATTTCACCAACGGGAACCAGCTTTTCGGCCTCAACGACGACATAGTCGGCGGCGGTGGCCATCAGCGGGTTGAAGTTGTTGGTCGTGCCCAGGAACACCATGTTGCCGAACTCGTCGACGATGTTGGCGCGCAGGAATGCGATGTCGGCCTTCAGGGGCTTCTCGAGGAGGTAGTCCTTGCCATCGACGTTCACCACTTGTTTGCCGTCGGCCATGATGGTGCCCATGCCGGTGGGAGTCAACACGCCACCCAGACCTGCACCGTAGGCGCGGATGCGCTCTGCGAGGGTGCCTTGCGGGACGTATTCAACGATCAAAGTGCCTTCGTTCTTCTGGAGGGCGGTCTGCTTGTTGGTGCCAGTGTGCGACACGATGGCTTTCTTCACTTGGTGGTTGGTCACCAGCTTGCCGTGGGCCACTTCGTCGTAAGCAGTGTCGTTAGCGATGATGGTGAGGTCCTTCACGCCTTTGGCGACGAGGGCGTCGATAATTTGAACTGGGCTTCCCACTCCGAGGAAACCGCCAATCATGATGGTCATGCCGTCGTGAACTCTTTCAACGGCTTGTTCCAATGTAATTTGCTTGTTCATAATTTGTTATGTTTGAAATTTGTTGTAATTACTGAGAATTAGGACTGCAAAGGTAGTGTATTTTGCCCGTGAAAACAAGCAAAACCTATTTTATTTTATTTTTAGAAGAAAGAGATGTCCGCCCAGTTATCTTTGTTCGGCAAGAGCTTCCTTGGCGTGTGCCAGTGCGGCGTCGAAGTTGTCGTGGATGTTGCCCTTTCCGATGAGTGAGGAGATGCGGCACTTGTCAAGCGTCTTACGCACATTGGGTTGTACACCGGAGAGGATGATCTTCTTGTTGTCGGTCTTGAGCGACTTGATGGCTTCGAGGAAGTTACGCTCGCCAGTCTCGTCCATAAAAGGCACATGTCGCATACGGATGATCAGTATCTTGGTGGAATCGGGGCGACCTTTCAGCACCTCGCTGAAGTGTTTGGCGGCGCCGAAGAAGAAAGGACCGCTGATCTCGTAGATCTCGATGCCCGATGGGATGTCGTCGTAATTCTCCATTGTGTTCGTGTCCAGGTCGTTCTTCAAGATGGCTTCACCGTTGTCGGCCATCCGTTTCATGAACATCAGCGAAGCCAGCACGATACCCACCTCGATGGCCACGGTAAGGTCCACAAGCACGGTGAGGAAGAAGGTGACGAGCAGGATGATGATATCGTAGGGAGAACCACGGAGGATCGACCTGAAGCTACGCCATTCGCTCATGTTGTAAGCCACCACGATGAGGATGCCGGCAAGGCACGACATGGGTATCAGTTTGGCGTAATTGCCCAGGCACAGCATAATGAGGAGCAGGGTGACGGCATGCACGATGCCTGCTATCGGGGTACGACCACCGTTCTTGATGTTGGTGGCGGTACGTGCGATGGCACCGGTGGCGGGGATGCCGCCGAACAAAGGTGTGATGACGTTGGCAATGCCCTGCCCTATCAACTCGGTATTGCTTCGATGGTGGCTGCCTATCATACCGTCGGCAACGACCGCCGACAGAAGCGATTCGATGGAACCCAGCAAGGCGATGGTGATGGCTGGCTGGACATAATGGCTGAAGTTTTCCCAATGGACCTCAGGGATGTTGAGGGCGAAACTGCCTTTGATCTCGCCGAAAAGGGTCTCGATGGTGGTGACAGGGATGTCGAAAATGGCTACTATGGCGGTGACAAGGATGATGGCCACGAAAGAGCCAGGAATCTTGTTGGTCACCCTGTTGATGCCGATGCTGATGAGGATGGTGCCCACCGTGATGCCCAACGCCCAGAAATTCACGGTTCCGAGGCTTTGGTAATACACCGTCCACTTGTCGATGAACTCGGCAGGCACCTCTGCGATCTCGAGGCCGAGAGCATCCTTGATCTGGGTGGAGAAGATGGTGAGTGCTATGCCGCTGGTGAATCCGACGATGAGCGGATGTGGTATGAAACGCAGCAGGGAGCCCAGCTTCAGCAATCCGAACATGATCATGAAGACTCCTGCCAAAATGGTGGAGATCATCAGTCCGTCAAGGCCATACTGCGCAACGATGCCCGAGATGATGATCACAAAAGCGCCTGTGGGTCCTCCAATCTGCACCCGGCTGCCACCCAACAACGAGATCAGGAATCCGGCGATGATGGCGGTGACGATGCCTTTGTCGGGCGACACTCCCGAGGCCACGGCGAAGGCGATGGCCAAAGGCAGGGCCACGATGCCCACGATGATGCCCGAAAACAAATCCTTGGTAAACTGTTTCTTGGTGTATCCTTTTTTCAGAACGCTGAAAAACTTGGGATAAAACACATCCTTGATATCAAACTTTGCCATAAGGTCGAATTATGCGGCAAAGTTAGGAAAAGAAATAAAAAAAGCGCCCTTCAGAGCGCTTTTTGATTAATTTTTCATGAATTCCACTCGGCCAATCATGTCGTTTCCGACTGTTTCGTAAGCTGCAGCGTAGCTGAAAATGAAGTCCAGCACTTTCTGGCTTGGCTTTAACATGGCTTCCTTGTAATTGAGAGTAGCATTTTCCGTCATAGGCATTGGTTTGATTAAACTTTCAACCTAAAAACGGACCACAGGGCCTATTATTGTGCCACCCCAAAAACTTTTTTTTCAAGAAATCAATAACTGAGGCTGACGTGGTTGGTCTCAGCCATCTTACGCAGATTAATGAGGGCGTACCTCATGCGTCCCAAAGCGGTATTAATACTCACGTTGGTGATATCAGCGATTTCCTTGAAACTCAAGTCATCGTAGATGCGCATACGGAGCACTTCACGCTGCTCAGCGGGAAGCATTTCGATCATCTTACGCAGGTCGCTGTGGATCTGGTCAACGATCATCCCCTGCTCAACCGATGGGTCGGTAATCGGAGCGTTATCTACATAATTATAGTCTTCGCTTGACGATTCCACCACAGGAATACGGTTCTCTTTCCGGAAATGGTCGATCACCAGGTTATGGGCGATACGCATGGCAAACTGGATGAACTTGCCTTCGTCCTTATACACCCCCGCCTTGATCACCCGGATGATTTTCACAAATGTATCCTGGAATATATCATCGCATAGCTGACGATCTCTCACCAGCGAATAGACATAGTTATAAATTTGATCTTGGTAACGACCAACCAACAATTCAAAATCCGAAAGACAGCCATTCCTATAGCCGTCAATCAATTCTCTATCAGTTCTATTTCTTTCGGACATAAGGCCCTGTATTTTAGCGGCTTAACGCCTGTTAATCAGGGTAAATATCGTTCGATAGACTGTCCTCCTACGGGTTGGTTAAACAATAATTTTGATGCAAAGATAGTGCAAAATATCATAAAGTCAAGAAAAAAGTTGCATTTTTTTTCTGTATCTTTGCCGCTTCCAATTTCGAAGCGTCTTGAAAGAAAAAGAAATATCACATATCAGCATCCGTCATGCGAATGTCAACAACCTGAAGGACTTAAGCCTTGACATTCCCAAGAACCAGCTCGTGGTCATCACGGGATTGTCAGGCTCGGGCAAGTCGTCGCTGGCCTTTGACACCCTTTATGCCGAAGGACAACGGCGTTATGTGGAGAGTTTGAGTTCGTATGCCAGGCAGTTTATGGGCCGACTGAACAAGCCCGATGTGGAAAGCATCAAGGGACTGTCGCCGGCCATTGCCATCGAGCAGAAGGTCAACACGCATAACCCAAGGTCCACCGTAGGCACCAGCACCGAGATCTACGAATATCTCAAGCTGCTCTTCGCCCGTGTGGGCAAGACCATCTCTCCCATCTCAGGATGTGTCGTCAAGAAACATCAGGTGAGCGACGTGGTGGAACACATCTTCGGATTGCCTGTTGGCACGACAGCCTACATCCTCGCTCCCATCAACCTCCCTGAGGGCCGCACGATGGAAGAGCACCTCTCCGTGCTGATGCAACAAGGCTTTTATCGGGTGATGGTCAATGGCGAGATTGTCCGCATCGAGGATTACCTCCAGGCCAAGAAACGCGCCAAAGACCCGGTGACTTTGATGATTGACCGTATTAAAGTCAACGATGAGATCCGTAATGAAGTCAGCCGGCTCTCCGACTCGGTACAGACCGCCTTTTACGAAGGCAAGGAAAGCTGCCTGATTCTTGCCGAGACCAACGGGAAACGTAGCACTGCCGAATTCTCGTCGCGTTTTGAGGCCGACGGGATGGTCTTCGAGACGCCAAGCGTGAATCTGTTCGCATTCAACAACCCATACGGCGCCTGCCCTACCTGTCAGGGATTCGGCAGCGTCATCGGCATCGACCCCGACTTGGTGTTTCCCAACAAAAGCCTATCGGTGTACGACAACGCCGTGGCCTGCTGGCGAGGTGACAAGATGAGCGAATGGAAAGACGCATTAATAAGGTCCGCCCATTACTTCAACTTCCCCGTCCACAAGCCTTATTACGAACTAACCGAAGAACAGAAGCAACTCCTGTGGACAGGCAACGAATACTTTGAAGGCATTAATGCATTCTTCCAGATGGTGGAAAGCAACTCCTATAAGATACAGTACCGCGTGATGCTTTCACGTTACCGTGGAAAGACCGTGTGCCCCGAGTGTCACGGATCAAGGCTTAAGAAAGAAGCCCAATACGTGAAGGTAGGCGGCAAGAGCATCACCGACCTGGTATTAATGCCATTGGAGGAATTAAAGCGGTTTTTTGATGGATTAATTCTTGATGAGACCGACCAAAAGATTGCCTCTCGACTGCTGATTGAGATTAATAACCGGTTGGAGTTCCTTTTGGATGTCGGGCTGGGATACCTCACCCTGAACCGTCTCTCGAACACCCTTTCCGGAGGCGAATCGCAGCGAATTAATCTTGCCACCTCCTTGGGCAGCAGCCTTGTAGGCTCCACTTATATCTTGGACGAGCCCAGCATCGGGCTGCATCCACGCGACACCGATCGATTAATCAAGGTACTGAGACGTCTCCGCGACATCGGCAATACCGTTATCGTGGTGGAACACGACGAGAAGATCATCCGCAGCGCCGACCATATCATCGACATTGGTCCCATGGCAGGGGAATTTGGTGGCAAGTTGGTATGCCAAGGAAGCTATGAGGACATAGCAAAATGCCCAGAGAGTCTCACCGGACAATACCTGACGGGCAAGAAGTGCATCGCCGAGCCCACCCGTCGTCGCAGTTGGCACAACTACATCAAAGTGACCGGTGCCAGCCAACATAACCTGAAGAACATCGACGTGACGTTTCCGCTCAACGTGCTGACCGTGGTCACCGGCGTGAGCGGCTCGGGCAAATCCACCTTGGTGAAAGACATCCTCTTCCCTGCCCTGCGACGCCATCTCGGCGAAAACGCCGAGAAATGTGGAAGTTACAACGCTTTGGAAGGCAGTCTGTCACAAATACAAGCCGTCGAGTTCATCGACCAGAATCCCATCGGCAAGTCGTCGAGATCCAATCCTGTCACCTACCTGAAAGCCTACGACGAGATCCGCAACCTCTTTGCCGACCAGAAGTTGGCCAAGCTACGCGGCATCAAGCCCGCCTTCTTCTCGTTCAACATGCCAGGAGGTCGGTGCGACAACTGCGAGGGCGAAGGGGTGACCAGGATCGAGATGCAGTTCATGGCCGACATCATCCTTCCCTGTGAGGTCTGCCACGGCACCCGCTTCAAAGAAGAAGTGCTTGAGATCAAGTACGACGGAAAGGACATCTCCGACATCCTCAACATGTCGGTCAATCAAGCCATTGAGTTCTTCAACACCTCCTCCGACCGCAACAATCCCACCGTGGGACGTATCATTAATAGATTAAAGCCATTGCAGGACGTGGGACTGGGCTATCTGAAACTAGGTCAGCCCTCCAGCACCCTTTCAGGGGGTGAGGCACAACGTGTCAAACTCGCCTATTTCCTTGTGAAAGGCAGCATTGAGAAACCCACCTTGTTTATCTTCGACGAGCCTACCACTGGACTGCATTTCCACGACGTGAGCAATCTGCTGAACTCGTTCCAAGCATTAATAAACAATGGCCATACATTAATTGTCATCGAGCACAACCTCGACGTGATCAAGGCGGCCGATTGGATCATCGACCTCGGTCCCGAAGGCGGCAATGAAGGCGGCAAGGTCGTCTTTGAGGGCACCCCTGAAGATTTGTCAAAATGTAGTAAATCATATACCGCACATGCACTCAAGTAATATTGATCACGAAATGAGCGAGCGTCAGCAGAAAGTCGTTGACACTCTGAAATCCCTTGGCATCGAATTCGACATCCATTTCCATCCGCCGATTCCGACTATTGAAGAGGCTATTAATTATTGGAAAGAGTTCGACTCCACCCATTGCAAGAACCTGTTTTTCCGTAACCACAAAGGCAACAAGCATTATCTCGTGCTGTTTGAATGCATGCACCAGATGGACATCCACGACCTGGAGCACAGGCTACACCAAGGCAAGTTGAGCTTCGCCTCCGAGGCACGAATGGACAAGTATCTGGGACTGAAACCCGGCAGCGTCTCCCCCTTTGGATTAATAAACGACACCGAGCACCACGTCCATGTGTTTATCGACGAAAACCTGAGGAAAGCCGAGCGTCTGAGTTTCCATCCCAACGACAACACCGCCACCATCGTCATCAAGAACGAGGACTTCATCAAATTCCTAGACGCGATGGGCAACACGTACGAATTTCTAGAATTGTATTGACCCAATCCAAAACTTTTCGTACCTTTGCAGCCAAATTTCTAAAACTTTTTATATGGATTCAGACCGAGTAACCGTATGTGTCAACTCCGAAATCGGCAAGTTGGAACACGTATTGGTACACACCCCGGGCCCCGAGCTGGAGAATATGACTCCTGAGACGGCTCACGATTATCTATACAGCGACATCCTCAACCTGCAAGTCGCACAAAAAGAACACAAATACTTCAAGGGAGTACTTCAAAAAGTGGCCAAGGTCCACGAGATCGGCGACCTTTTGACCGACATCCTTCACAACGATGGTGTCAAGAACAACCTTGTCGACCGCATCTGCAAGGCCGAAAACGTTGCCTACCTCTCTGATTACCTGAAAGGAATGGAGGCCGAGGCCCTTTCAAAAGCCCTCATCGAAGGCGTACACCTGACCGACATCAAATCGGTCGACGGCAACTACTTCTCACTGTTGCCCCTGCCCAACCTCTTCTTCATGAGAGATGCCTCCTTCACCATGTACAACAACTTGATGATCAGCAACATGGCTACCAAGGTACGCTCCCGTGAGACCTTAATTCTGGAGACCATCTACAGATGCCATCCGATGTTCGACGGTGAAGTCATCAACCCCGCCATGAAATACAGCGCCACCGAGCCTGGCATCATGGAAGGCGGCGACATCCACATTGTCCGCGACGACATCGTGCTGAGCGGCATGAGCGCACGCACCAATATGCACGGCATCAACGCCCTCGTTGAGCACCTGAAGACCCGTCCAGGCGTAAAACACTTGATTTTCCAAGAGTTACCGCTCACCCCCGAGTCATTCATCCACCTCGACATGGTGTTCACCATGCTCAACGTGGATCGCTGCATGGCCTACGAGCCCGTCATCATGGGAAGCCAATACAAGACCTTCCACATCACCATCGACGGTCAGAAAGCCGTGGGCCAGGAAGAACCCAACCTGGTGGCAGCCCTCAACAAGCTGGGTGTCCCCGTAGAACCCATCTTCTGCGGCGGTGGAGGCGACAGTTTCTTCCCTGCTCGCGAGCAGTGGCATAGCGGCACAAACTTCTTCTGCTTCGCCCCTGGCAAGTTCCTTGGCTACGCGCGTAACACCCACACCATCCAAGCCATTAATGACGCTGGATTCGACGTGGTGACGGCCGCCGATGTCTGCAACGGCAAAGTAAACCTCAACAGCTACAAGAAGTGCGTGGTCACCTTCGAGGGCAACGAGCTCTCACGCGGTGGCGGTGGCGCACGATGCATGACGATGCCAGTTCAAAGACAGGCAGTCGAGTGGTAAGTTTCAGTTTTCAGTTACAATTTCGTCCACCATGATCCACGCTTTCTCCCCGGCATTCGGGTGCCATTTCGGGAGAACGCCTTGGTTTTCCACCTTGACTTTCAAGAACTTGACATTCTTTTCGTTGACATAGGCACGAGCCTCGATCCGGCCTAGCGAAGTCATCGGATCAGGAAGGTTGAACATCGGAAATTCGGCCATCTGCCAATCCGTAAAGGTCTTGCCGTCCTTCGAGAAAGCCACCCAAGCCCCTTTGGGCCATACCACCCAGCTCTCGGGCTTATGGGCCACGCCAATCCTTACCTTTTTAATGTCAATAGGCTCGGTGAGTTCAATGGTGGCTTCCATGTCCACGCCATTGAACCCCAACCAGTTATCCCAGTAATAACCGCCTACGACTCCTTTCTTGCCGTCCATCAGGGCGGTTTCCTTGTTCTGCGAATAATTCGGAGCAGGTTCATTCACAAAGGTAGTGTTCTTAGGTCGTTTGGGTTCATGTTTAGGATATTCGTAGGGCGTGGATGCAAATAAGGTATCGAAAGTTGGTAGCGCATAACGATACAATTCTTCAGGATCCTGTTTTCCAACATAAAATGGACGCAGGCACACCACATATTCGTAATATTTGTCATTCAGAAGATACTTCTCATCCGTGTCGGGTCCACAAGTGGCGGTACCCAGACCCGTCTGACGGGCATCCAAATTCAAGGTCATATAATCGGCCTCTTCAAGTTGATTAATTCGACGGGCATTGGTCAGCATCTCATCCGAATAGGGATACATGCTGAAGTTGAAAGGCTCCGATGAGGTAATCATTAATCCAACCGGATTTGACTCGCTTCCAACGGTCATCCAACGCACATCACTATGATTGCTATTATCTTGTGGCACAACATGTTGTTCAAACAGTTCTAAAGCATTACTTGAATATACTCCAAAGGTACCGGCAGCGTTCCTATCTGGGTAGTTTTCGGCGTCTTTTCCGAACCAAGTGACGTTTTCGAAGTTCTTCGGAAGATGCATTTGCAAACCCACCTTGGGCAGATAACTGACATCGCCCACCATCTCGGCACGAGTGGCAATGGCCATTTCGCCGTCACCTGAAATGATATAGAACTGATGCACAAAGACTTGATGGTTTCCTGCAGCATCGTTCAGATAGATGACTTGGTGGATTAACAGCCGACCATCATCGAGCGTTTCGACTTCCGTCGCCAATTTATCCGCCACCAATACGTCCAAACCGGCCTGTCTCCACACTGATTTTCCATGACGATCCACCTCGTCATTCAAGGTGGGAGCACGCCAAAAGTTAGGCTTTAAGTAATCGGTTATAATTTTTTGTTTTCCAACAATATATGATGATAATAATCCCGTTTTTTCATCCAGTTTGAGGAGGTAATCATCCCCCGTAATGGTCAGGTATCCGTCGTCGGTATAATGGACTTTCGCCTTGCCCTCGTTCGGTTTGACTTCTTTGGGAGCCGAGGGCCAATCGAGTCTAAAGCAATCATAAGCCACCTCAGTTCCAGCGGGACGGAATGGCTCGTCGTGCTTCAGTCGCACCGAAAAACGAACAAAAAACTCCTCGCCCGGATGGCCATATATCCTCAATCGATCAATGTTGATACGCTTGCTGGCAAAAGGTTTCAACTCGATATCCAGCGTGCTGTCGATGAGTGTTTTCTCATTGGAATAGATTTGATAATTTACTTCAAATGATGATAGATTAGTAAATGATAACCAATTCTTTATTTCAAATTCACCTGTGGTTAGGTTGATGGGTTTGAACTTGATTGGCTGATATACCTTTTTGACTTCTGCGGCATGATGGTGAGGAGTTCGATCCGACGAGACAACCCCGTTGGCGCAGAAGGCATCATCGTCACCCACCCCGTAGGCGTGACCAAAGTCACCACCCACGGCCAACCAATCCACGTCTTTGACCGAGTCGTGGACGATAAAACTTTGGTCCACCCAATCCCAGATGCAGCCGCCTTGGAGTTGTTCGTTGGCTTCGATCACCTCCCAGTAGTCTTGCAGGCCACCCATACTGTTGCCCATGGCGTGACAGTATTCCACCATGACGAAGGGTCTGCCGAGTGAGTCAAGTCCTTCATCCACAAAACGTTGCAGATAGTTTGGACTGGCATACATCAAACCGATGACATCGGTATTACGGTCGTAAATGGCCCGTTCGTAAGTCACAGGGCGGGATTGATCGCGGTTTTTCAACCAGTCGTAAGTGTATTCAAAGTTAACCCCATTCCCACATTCGTTGCCCATGGACCACATGATCACCGACGGATGGTTTTTGTCGCGTTCCAACATGTTGCGGCTGCGTGACCATACCATGTCGCGGTATTGCGGGTCCTTGGCCAAACTCTTCTCCCCGTAGCCTTGAGCATGCGACTCGCAATTGGCCTCATCCCAGACATAGAGACCATATTTGTCGCAGAGTTCATACCAATAAGGGTCATCGGGATAGTGGCAGGTACGTACTGTGTTGATATTCAGTTGTTTCATCAATGCAATATCCTTCTCCATCGATTCACGGCTGACGACGTGACCGGTGTAAGGATCGTGCTCATGGCGGTTAACACCTTTGATTAATACATACTGACCATTAATTAATAATTTGCCGTCTTTGATTTCCGAAGTGCGGAAGCCTATGCGGTTTTCTACACGTTCCAACACCTTCCCTTTCTTATCCAAAATACTGATTTCCAAGCGATAAAGATTAGGATGTTCAGCCGACCAAGGCTGTATGTTATACAAAGGTCGGTCAGCCTGAAGGTGGTTCTTCCCCACTGCCTCACCTAGATCCTTTTCCAGTTTTAGGATTTCTTTATAGCCTTTATAGAGGGCGACGACCAGTTTGCCATATTTAACGATCTTTCCCGAGGGATTGTCGATGGTAACGTCTATAGCGAAAGTGCCGTTCCGATAGCTCTCATCCAAACCTGCATGTACCTCATAGTCAGCGATATTCACCGGTGCCTTCGCATAGAGCACCACATCGCGTTCGATACCACTCAGGCGCCAAAAGTCCTGGCACTCGAAGTAAGAGCCATTGGAAAAGCGGTAGACCTTCATCGCCAGTTTATTCACGCCCTGGTGAACATACGGGGTGATATCGAATTCCGCATTGGTCTTGGCATCCTCGGTATAGCCCACGAATTGTCCATTAATCCAGAGATAGTAGGCCGATTTCACTGCGCCGAAATTAATATAAACCTGCCGGTTGCGCCATGATTTGGGGATGTTGAATGCTGTCACATAGCAACCCACGGGATTGTCCACGGTCGGGGCAAGTGGCGGATTGTTTGGACGGAACTCGTTATCCACATTCACATAAATCGGTGTGCCATAGCCATTTAGCTCCCAGTTGGCAGGTACCTTGATGGTATTCCAGCTGCTGACATCATAGTCGGTTTGATAAAAGTCTTGAGGTGCCTGATCAGGATGTTCCACCCATTGGAACTTCCAGTCGCCGTTGAGACATTGCGACCACTCCTCGCCTACCGGAATCACGTTGGTTCGAGGGTATACACGGTTGATTTCAAAGACGTTGACGTCGTTCCATGCGTTGAGTTCGGCGTCGGTTTGGGCTCTCAGGCCGAGGAAGGCCAAGGTAAGAGCAACGAGGATGATTGTTTTTTTCATTTTTTACCGATGTGGCACCCCGATGGGGTGCGGAGGGTTTTTGGGGTTGATGTTTTGTTTTACCGATGTGGCACCCCGATGGGGTGCTGTTTTTATTATTAACCTTTTTCCTACCGATGTGGCACCCCGATGGGGTGCGGAGGGTTTTGGGGGTTGATGTTTTGTTTTACCGATGTGACACCCCGATGGGGTGCGGAGGGTCTTAGGTTATGTTTTGTTTTACCGATGTGGCACCCCGATGGGGTGCGGAGAGTCTTGGGGGATTGTTTTGTTTTAACGATGTGGCACCCCGATGGGGTGCGGAGGGTTTGGAGGGTTGATGTTTTGTTTTACCGATATGGCACCCCGATGGGGTGCGATTCTAAATATTAATAATTAGTTTTCCGTTCTCCGTTTTCCGTTCTCCGTTTTCCACTTTCCACTTTCCACTTTCCACTTTCCACTCCCCCAACAACTCCCTATCCTCGTCTGGGATCCGCTCCGACTTGTTCGTTTCCCTATCGAAATAGACCACCGCACAATGACATAACGTCTTGACGAGGCATGTCTTCTGATCCACCAGGCGTTGGACCATCTTGAAGCTGGCGTTGCCCACGTCGGTGACCTCCGACTCGCAAACGATGTCATCATGGAAACGAATGGGATTCTGGAAGTCGAGTTCGACGTGAACCAATACGTATTTAAATGTAAGCCAGTCGATTTCGGAATGAAATGCTTGTTCAAAAAAGCGGCTTCGACCCATGTCGAAGTAATTGCATTGCGACCCGTTGTTGACATGGTTATAAGGGTCCAGGTCGCTCATGCGGATTTGAATGGGACAAGAGAACATATTTTTACAAATTAAATGGCAAATTTAAGGATATTTTTTGTATTTTTGTACGTTAAACATGAGCGTCATGCAAAAACTCAAACAATTCAAAGCCAAGCACCCGTTTACCTCATTAATGTTGGTTGCCATCGCGGTGAGGATCCTGGCCGTCATCTTCGTGCCGGGTTTCGGGTCGAACCATGATATCCAGCAGCCCAGTCTCATCCAAGCCCTCTTTGAATGGCTGAAAGACAAGGTGGGCATGGGCGATGGACAAGGTGTGATGTTTCTCAGTCGGGCGTTCTATGCCATCATCTCACTATTCACAGTATCAATGGTTTATCGCATCTGCGATCTTTTGGCCAACGACAAGGCCAAGGCTTGGAACATCGCGCTCATCCCTTCGGTCTGCGTCATCATGCCCTCATTCGGCATCATCGACAATGTCAGCTTCTTCTTGGGACTGCCTTTGTTGCTCTACGGTTCCAATGTGGTATTGCGCCAGCAGGTGCTCCGTGGCGCCAACCTGAACGAGAAGGTCCACCGCACCTCTTATTTTATCGCCGGCATCATGCTGGCCTTGTCGGTATGCGTCTGGTACCAATGTTCCTTCGTAGTGCTAGCTATCCTACTGATGCTCTGCGTGAAACACGACCATAAAGGCGCTCTGATGACATTAATAGGTTTTGTCGTGACGCTATTAATAATCTGGCTCATTCTGTTCCTTCTCAACGTCAACCCCTGGAGCTACGTGCTATGATGACCAAAGAGGAAGCTCGCGAGCGTATTGCCGCCCTTAGCGAAGAGTTGGAGCGGCATAATTACAATTATTACATTCTTGCCAAACCCACCATCAGCGACTACGAGTTCGACATGATGCTGGAAGAGTTGGCCCGTTTGGAGCGCGAGTTCCCGGAATTTCTGTTGCCTTCCTCCCCTACACAACGTGTCGGCGGAGGCATCACAAAAGAATTCCAAAGCGTGAAGCATCGTTATCCGATGCTTTCCTTGTCGAATTCCTACAGCAAAGAGGACATTGAAGATTTCATTAATCGCATCAAGAAAAGCGTCGACGGCGAGGTGGAGTTCTGTTGCGAGCTGAAGTTCGACGGACTGAGCATCAGTCTGCAATATGAAGAAGGTGTATTAATAAGGGCTGTCACCCGAGGCGACGGCACACAAGGCGACGATGTCACCACCAACGTGCGGACCATACATACGGTTCCTCTCAAGTTGCATGGCGACTTCCCTCCTTTTTTCGAGATGCGCGGTGAGATTGTGATGCCTTTCGAGAGTTTCGACCATCTCAATGAGCAACGCGTTGAGGCAGGCGAAGACCTTTTCGCCAATCCCCGCAATGCTGCCGCTGGCACGCTGAAGCTACAAGACTCCAGGGAAGTGGCACGCCGCCGGCTCGACAACTACTGCTATTACATGATGATGGATGGTCTCGAAGACCGTTACCAGACCCATTACGAGAGCCTTCAAGCCGCCAAGAAATGGGGCTTCAACGTCTCCAACTACATGGCCATCTGCAAGTCTGTGGAAGAGATCTTCGACTTCATTAATTATTGGGATGAAGCCAGGCACCAGCTTCCCTTCGCCATCGACGGCATCGTGCTGAAAGTCAACAGCTACGAGCAACAACAGGCATTAGGTTACACCGCCAAGTCGCCGAAATGGGCCATCGCCTACAAGTTCAAGGCAGAGGAGGTGGAGACTGAATTACAAAGCGTTGATTTCCAAGTCGGAAGGCACGGCACCATCACCCCGGTGGCCAACCTCGCCCCTGTCCTACTTGCTGGCACCACCGTCAAGCGTGCCACCTTGAACAACGAGGACTTCATCCGGCAGTTCGACCTGCATTACGGTGATACCGTTACAGTGGTGAAAGGCGGCGAAATCATTCCCAAGATCATCGGGGTGAACTTCGACAAACGCCAGCAAGGTGCGTTGCCCGTGGAGTTTACAAAAGTGTGTCCCGCTTGTGGAACCGAACTGATCCAGCACGAAGGCGAGGCCGCTTGGTACTGTCCCAACGCCCAAGCCTGTCCCCCACAGGTGAAAGGCCGCATCGAGCATTTCATCAGCCGCAAGGCCATGAACATCGAGAGTCTCGGCGAAGGCAAGATCGAATTGCTCTACGACGAAGGATTAATAAAAGATGTAGCCGACCTTTATTCGCTCACCTATGACAAACTCTTTGGTTTAGCCAAGGAGATTCCCATCCTCGACGAGAATGGCATTGCGACTGGCAAGACCCGCAAGGTCAGTTTCAAGGAAAAGACCGCCCAGAACATTATTGACGCCCTGGAGAAGTCGAAAACGGTGCCTTTTGAGCGAGTTTTGTTCGCCTTGGGCATCCGCAATGTGGGTGAAGTGGTGGCCAAGACCATCGTGGCCGAGTATCACGACATCGATTTATTAATGCAGGCTTCTGTGGAAGACCTGAGCGCCATCAACACCGTGGGTGAAGTTATCGCCCTCTCGGTAAAGGCCTTCTTTGAGAATCCCATTAATATTAATATTGTGGAACGTCTCAGGTCTGCCGGTCTTCAGTTCGCCAAAGCCGAGGAGCCCAAGTCCGACAAGCCTCAGCTGCTGGCTGGAAAGACCTTCGTGGTAAGTGGCGTGTTCGCCCACTACTCCCGCGACGGCATCAAAGCCACCATCGAGGCCTACGGCGGAAAGAACGCCAGTAGCATCTCTTCCAAGACCGATTACGTCCTGGCTGGCGACAAGATGGGACCCGAGAAACGCAAGAAAGCGGAATCACTGGGAATTCCGATCATTTCAGAAACGGATTTTGAGAAAATGATTGGTGGTACAAGTATCGAGAAACTTGTACCGGAAGATCAAATAAAACAAAACGATCAATTATCCCTATTCTAATTGTTTCCTACCGACATTGCACCCCGATGGGGTGCGGAGGGTTAGAGTTGCCAAATCTGTAGCCGTCGCATCGCCTCCTCTACCGTTGATCTCGGACATGCGAGATTAATCCTGAAGAAGCCTCTTCCCTCCTGGCCGAAGTCGGATCCGCGATTGAAACCCAAACCAGCTTCTTGGGTCATCTTACGCCACAGCTCCTCTTCGGAGAGGCCATAGCCGTTGAAATCGAGCCACATCATATAAGTAGCCTGAGGCTTGAAGAACCGTACCTTGGGAAGGTTAGCGCTCAGATAATCTGAGACATAGTCGATGTTGCCCTGCACATAATCGAGCAGTTGTCCAAGCCATTCATCGCCCTGCTCCATCGAGGCCTGTGTGGCCACTTTTCCGAAGATGTTGCCCAGATGGGCTTCCATCGCCTCCACATATTTAACATAGGTATCCCTCAACTCCTTGTTCGGAACGATAGCCGTCGAAGTGGCCAAGCCCGCCAAGTTAAAGGTCTTGGACGCCGCATGGAACACGATGCAATGCTCGGCGGCCTCCTTGCCCCCGGTAGCGTAAGGAGTATGTTTGTAGCCTGGTAGCACCAAATCGCAATGGATCTCGTCGGAGATAACCAGCACGTTGTTACGCAGACAGATCTCGCTCAGACGTTGCAGCTCCTCTCGGGTCCAGCAGCGACCCACTGGATTGTGGGGGTTGCACAAGATCAGCATTTTGGCGGACTTGGCCTGCCTTTCCAACAGATCGAAGTCCATCTCATAACCCTCAGGGCCCATCTTCAAGCTATTGTAAACCAACTTGCGTCCGTGTTCGCTCACGGCATGATGGAACGGAGGATACACCGGCGACTGGATGATGACCTCGTCGCCTTCCTGTGTGAAAGCCAGCACCGCCATGTTGAAGCCGCACACCACGCCGGGGACGAACGACATCCACTCCAGAGGCACCTCCCATTGATGACGGCGTCTCAACCAGCCCTGAATGGCTTTGAAATACGGCTCGTCCTTGAAATGATAGCCATATACGGGATGCATGGCGCGTTTCATCACCGCCTCACGGGCGAAGTCAGGGGTCTCAAAATCCATGTCGGCCACCCACATCGGCAACACATCGGGATTGCCAAACACCACATTGCGAAGGTCATACTTCACACAATTCGTGTTTTCACGTTCAATTTTTTTGTTAAAATCGTAAATCATAAAATTTTTTATAAATTCTTTTGCAAAGTTGCAAAATCTTTCTATTTTTGCACGCTTTAAAATCATTAAAAAAAAATAACATGAAAATTTTCGTAGCGAAACTAGGTTTTAAGACCACGGCGGAAGACCTGCGCGCCTACTTTGAACAATATGGGCAGGTGGATGAATGCAAGGTGATCATGGACCATGAGACGGGTCGCTCCAAGTGCTACGGTTTTGTTGAGATGCCAAATGACAGTGAAGCCTACAAGGCCATTGTGGAGACGGATGACATGGAGTTCATGGGCAGCGTTCTCCAAGTGAAGAAGTCACGTCCTCAAAAAAAATCAAAGTAAAAGGCTTGACAAGTCGGAAAATTTGCGTAATTTTGCACCCGCATTATAAGATGGTCTGGTAGCTCAGCTGGATAGAGCAACAGCCTTCTAAGCTGTGGGTCTTGGGTTCGAATCCCAACCGGATCACAAAAAACAGAAAATCAGTCCAATTGGACTGATTTTTTTTTAATTTTGTCGCCCGAAATGAAAAATTTTCTTACGATTCAATATTTTTCACTGAATATCAACTAATTAATCTTTAAAAATGAAACAAACCATCATGAAAACCACGCTGCTCTGCGCAGCCCTGGTCATGCTTCTCGCCGGCTGCAACAAGCCCGTGAGCAAGTACAAGTATGAAACGGTGAAAGGCGACCTCACCGAGACCCGCCTCTACACCCTCGACAACGGTCTCAAGGTCTATCTGAGCGTCAACAACGAAGAGCCTCGCATCCAGACCTACATCGCCGTGCGTACCGGTTCGAAGAACGACCCCGCCGAGACCACCGGTCTGGCCCACTACCTCGAACACATCATGTTCAAAGGCTCAACCCATTTCGGAACCACCGACTACGAGGCTGAGAAGCCCTACCTCGACGACATCGAGGCCCGTTATGAGGTCTATCGCACCCTCACCGACCCCGAAGAACGCCGCGCCGCCTATCATGGCATCGACTCCGTAAGCCAGATCGCCGCCCAGTACTTCATCCCCAACGAGTATGACAAACTCATGTCAACCATCGGCGCCGAAGGCACCAACGCCTACACCTCGAACGACGTGACCTGCTACGTCGAAGACATCCCGAGCAACGAAATCGACAACTGGGCCAAGATCGAAGCCGACCGCTTCAAGAACATGGTCATCCGCGGCTTCCACACCGAACTCGAAGCCGTCTATGAGGAATACAACATGGGCATCGCCCAAGATTCCCGCAAAGCCTGGGAGGCCATGAGCGCCATGCTCTTCCCCACCCACCCCTATGGCACACAGACCACCATCGGTACCCAACAACACCTCCAGAACCCCAGCATCACCAACATCAAGAACTACTTCAACAAGTGGTATCGCCCGAACAACGTGGCCATCTGCATGGCCGGCGACTTCAACCCCGATGAGGTGATCGCCATCATCGACAAGTACTTCGGCGACTGGGAACCCGGCACCGACGTGAAACAACCCGAGTTCGCCCCTCTGGCACCCATCACCCATCCCCTCGACACCTCCGTCTATGGCCTCGAAGCCGAAAACGTGTGGATGGGCTGGCGTTTCGACCGTGCCAACTCACTGCAGATCGACACCCTCGACATCATCACCGAAATGCTTAGCAACGGCACCGCTGGTCTCATCGACCTCGACATCAACGCACAGATGGCCATGCTCGGCGCCTGGGCCATGTCAGAAAGCCTCCGCGATTACTCCAGCTTCATCATCATGGGTAGCCCGCGTCCCGGCCAGACCCTCGAAGAAGCCAAGGACATCCTCCTCGCCGAAATCGAGAAACTCAAGAGCGGCAACTTCTCCGACGACCTGCTGCCCTCCGTCATCAACAACGCCAAGCTGGACTACTACAACTCTCTCGAGAGCAACCGCGCCCGCGCCAACATGTTCGTCAACACCTATATTAATGAAGTGCCGTGGGAACAGGAAGTCGGCCGTCTCGACCGTATCTCCAACATCACCAAGGAACAAATCGTGGAGTTCGCCAACCGCCATTTCAACGACAACTATGTGGTTGTCTACAAACGCCAAGGCGTCGACGAGAACCTGAAGAAGGTCGACAAACCCGCCATCACCCCCATCCAAGCCAACCGTGACTATGTGAGCGACTTCGTGAAAGGCGTCCAAGAGACAGAAGTGCCCGCCATCCAGCCTCGTTTTGTGGACTTCAAGAAGGACCTGACCTTCGGCAACACCGAGACCAACCTGCCTTACATCTACGTCCAAAACAAAGAGAATGGCCGTTTCATCCTCTCCTTCCGTTATGACTTCGGCAATGAAGCCGACCTGAGATACGCCTACGCCGCCCAATACCTCGAGTACCTCGGCACCGACCAACTCACCAACGAACAGATCAAACAGCAGTTCTACAAACTCGCCTGCGACTATTACATCAACGTGGGTGCACGTAACATCACCGTCACCCTGCGCGGTCTCGGCGAAAACATGCCCGAAGCCCTCGCTCTGATGGAGAATGTGATGCAGAACGCCCAAGCCGACCCGATGATCGCCGAGATGTGCATCCAGATGATCGAAAAATCTCGCAACGACGCCAAGTCGAGCCAAGGAAGCAACTTCAACGCCCTGTTCCAATACGGCGTGTACGGTCCCTACAACTCACAACTCAACGACCTCTCCGCCGAACAGCTTCGCCAACTCGATCCTCAGGAACTCCTCGACCTGCTCAAGAACCTCAAGAACTACAAACACACCGTTCTTTACTATGGTCCCATGACCGCCGAGCAAATGGCCGCCGCCGTCACCGAGAACCACAAGACCGAGGCCGAGCTTCAAGATGTGCCCGAGTGCAAGCACTACGTCATGCAACCCACTCCTGAAAACGAGATCCTCATCGCCCCCTACGACGCCAAGAACATCTACCTCCGCATGGTCCACAACGAAGAACATGCCTGGAGCGCCGACGAAGCCGCTCTGGTGGCCCTCTTCAACGAGTACTATGGCGGTGGCATGAACACCATCGTGTTCCAAGAGATGCGTGAAGCCCGCGGCCTGGCCTACAACGCCTTCGCAGCCTTCATCGAGCCCAGCTATCAGGATCAGTCCGACTTCTTCTTCACCCACATCATCACCCAGAACGACAAGATGATGGACTGCATCACCCACTTCCTCGAGATCCTCAACGAGATGCCCGAGAGCGAACAGGCCTTCAACATCGCCAAAGAAGCCCTCACCAAACGTCTGGCCAGCCAGCGCACCACCAAGTTCGGTCTCATCAACGCTTGGCTCACCGCCCAGAACCGCGGCATCGACTATGACATCAACGAAGTCATCTACAACGCCATCCCCAACATCACCTTGGAAGACATCGCCAAGTTCGAGAAGGAACAGATGGCCAACAAGGCTTACCGTTACATCATCCTCGGCAACGAGAAAGAGCTTGACATGAAGGCCCTTGAGAAGATAGGGACGGTCAAGAGACTTACCACGGAGGAGATCTTCGGATATTAATCCATGGGATTATGGGAAAAAGAAGAGGGTGACTAAAAAGTAGTCATCCTCTTTTTTTTGTTTTTATAGTTTTTGTCAGAAAAAAATAGGGTTATCTTGTTAAAAAATAACGAGATAACCCTTGTTTGTATCGATTTATTTCTTATATT
>Ga0310690_10001221_pt1 | contig 46977 bp, 39 predicted proteins | sample AusTroGonzalo_MG_2_FD_207661 | JGI IMG/M metagenome (GOLD analysis project Ga0310690, IMG submission 207661) | Bovine rumen microbial communities from tropical cattle in Woodstock, Queensland, Australia - Gonzalo_04 (v2) (version 2) | ecosystem: Host-associated > Mammals > Digestive system >... | reverse complement strand
TAAAGGCGTACGATTTCCACCCCGTGGGCGATGTACGTTCTACGCTTACCGACGAGGAGCACAAGGTCAACATCCGCCTGGGCATCAAGCACTGTCTGCGCGGCGACGTATTCCAGATTGTACTGTCACGCCGATTCATCCAAAGCTACGAGGGCGACGACTTTAAACTCTACCGTGCCCTGCGCAGCATCAACCCTTCGCCATATCTGTTCTACTTCGACTTCGGTGGTTTCCGCATCTTCGGTTCAAGTCCCGAGACACACTGCCGCATAGAGGGTCGTAAGGCTTACATCGACCCGATTGCCGGTACCACCAAGCGTACAGGCGATGCCGAGGCCGACCGCAAAGGTGCCGAATACCTGCGCAACGATCCTAAGGAGAATGCCGAGCATGTGATGCTGGTAGACCTAGCCCGCAACGACCTCAGCCGTAACTGTCATGGCGTGAAGGTAGACTTCTACAAGGACCTGCAGTATTACTCGCACGTGATTCATCTGGTAAGCCGCGTCTCTGGCGAGCTCGATGAGAGCGCCGATCCCATCAAAGCCTTTATTGACACCTTCCCCGCCGGCACACTCTCAGGTGCGCCCAAGGTTCGCGCCATGCAGCTCATCTCGGAGTACGAGCCACACAACCGCGGTGCTTACGGTGGTTGCATCGGCTACATCGGTCTCGATGGCTCACTGAATCAGGCCATCACCATCCGCACTTTTGTCTCGCGTAACGGCGAGCTGTGGTTTCAGGCTGGCGGCGGCATCGTGGCTAAGAGCGACGAAGAGTACGAACTGCAGGAGGTAAACAACAAGCTCGGTGCCCTGCGCCGCGCTATCCTCATGGCAGAGAAGATGTGATTTTAAAACCTACGGATTTTACGGATTAACAATTATGAAAATCGTAATCATAGATAATTACGACTCGTTTACATACAACCTGAGTCATTTGGTCAAGGAGCTTGGTGCCGAGGTCACCGTGCTGCGCAACGACCAGTTCCAGCTTGAAGAGCTCGAACAGTTCAATAAGATTATCCTTTCGCCCGGTCCTGGCATCCCCAGCGAAGCCGGACTCTTACTCGATGTCATCCGCACCTATGCCGGCAAGAAGCCCATCCTAGGTGTTTGTCTGGGTCATCAGGCCATTGGCGAGGCTTTTGGCGGACAGCTCGAAAACCTGAGCGACGTGTTCCATGGCGTGGCTACTCCTTGTCACATCATCGCCGATGACCCCATCTTCAGCGGCATCGAGCGCGACATCACCATCGGCCGCTACCACTCGTGGGTGGTTTCGCGCCAGGGACTGCCCGACTGCCTTGAGGTAACTGCCGAAAGCGACGAGGGACAGATCATGGCCCTGCGCCACAAGACGATGAACATTCGCGGCATACAGTTCCACCCCGAGAGCGTGCTCACCCCCGATGGTAAGAAGATGCTGCAAAACTGGATGTTTCTTTGATTGAACATTGAACATTAAAAAGGATATGGCACAGACAATGAAAGACATCCTGAACAGGATGCTGAACCACGAGGAACTGTCTCGTGAAGAAATGAAGAATATTCTGATTGGTATCACTCAGAGTGAGTATCCCACCGAGCAGATTACAGCGCTGCTCACAGCCCTGCAGATGCGCGGCGTTACCGTCGACGAGCTGCTTGGCTTCCGCGATGGTATCTTGGAGACGGGCGTTCCCGCCATTCTTGATGCCGACCGCTACATTGACGTGGTAGGTACCGGCGGCGACCGCAAGAACACTTTTAATATCTCTACTACCTCATGCTTTGTCATCGCAGGTGCAGGCTACAAGGTGGCTAAGCACGGTAACTACGCAGCAACCTCTGTTTCAGGTGCATCAAACGTCATCGCCCACCACGGCATCAAGTTTACCGACGATATCGACAAGCTGAACCGCTCGCTCAACGATGCAGGCATCGTTTATCTGCACGCCCAGCTCTTTGCCAAGGCCATGAAGTTTGTTGGCCCTATCCGCAAGGCGCTGCAGTTCCCCACTATCTTCAACCTGCTTGGCCCGCTGGTTAATCCTAGCCAACCTAGGTGTCAACTCTTAGGAGTTGCCAACCTCGACCAGATGCGCCTGTACAACCAGGTTTACCAGAAGATTGGTATCGACTACGGTATCGTGAACTCTATCGATGGTTATGATGAGATTTCGCTCACCGGCGACTTCAAGGTTACCACCAAGCAGTACGAGCGCATCTTCAAGCCACAGGATCTGGGCTTCGAGATTGCCAAGCCCGAGGAGCTCGTTGGTGGTGCTACCGAGAAAGAGGCAGCAGCCATCTTCGACAGCGTACTCGAGAACCGCGCCCTGCCCGCCCAGAAGAATATCGTGCTGGCCAACGCCGCCTTCGGTATTCAGGTGCTGGAGAAGGGTCAGAAGAGCATCGAGGAGTGCATTGCTATCGCCCGCGAATCTATCGACAGTGGCGCCGCCCTCCGCACCTTCAAGAAATTTGTAGAACTCAATAGCTAATCATGGCACAGGACATTTTACAGGAGATAGTAGCCAACAAGCGCGTTGAGGTAGAGCGCTTTAAGCAGGAGCTGAGCGAGACGGAGATTCACCGTCGCGTGGAGGCTATCCTCGACTTCGGCGTAGCCTCGATGAAGGAGGCGCTCACTGCGTCCGACTCGGGCATCATCGCCGAGTTCAAGCGTCGCTCGCCCTCCAAGGGTTGGATCAAGGAAGAGGGTCGTGCCGATATCATCCCCTTGAGCTACCAGCAGAACGGTGCCTCGGCGCTGAGCATACTGGCCGACGAGAAGTACTTTGGCGGGAGTGACGAGTTTATCAAAACAGCCCGTCAGAGTGGCGTCAACATACCCATTCTCTACAAGAATTTCGTCATCGACGAGTACCAGCTCTTCCAAGCCCGACTCTGTGGCGCCAGTGCTGTGCTGCTGATTGCTGCAGACTTGTCGAAACTGGAGTGCAAGGCACTACTCTCCACTGCCCACAACCTTGGTCTCGAAGTCTTGTTGGAGATGCACTCAGAACCAGAACTAGAGTACGCTGATTTGGAACCCGACATTTGCGGCATCAACAATCGCAACCTCGGCTCGTTTGTGACGGATGTACAGAATTCCTTCCGCTTGGCCGAGTTTCTTCCGAAAGATGTCGTAAAGGTCAGCGAGAGTGGTATCTCCAACCCCGACACCGTCCGCGCCCTGCGTGCCGCCGGCTTCCGTGGTTTCCTTATCGGTGAGAACTTCATGAAGACTGCTGATCCAGGGGGTGCCCTTAAAGACTTTATACGGAAAATATGATTATCAAGGTTTGTGGTATGCGTGATGCGGAGAATATCCGCGAGGTCGAGGCACTCGGCATCGACTTGATGGGCTTTATCTTCTGGCCGAAATCCAGTCGCTACGTCAGCGAACGTTCCGCCTATCTTCCCCAGGAAACAAAGCATGTGGGAGTATTTGTCAACGAAGATATTGAGCAAGTCAAACACATTGCCGAGGAGTTTGCACTCGATTTCATCCAGCTACACGGATCCGAGTCGCCAGAATATGCCCAACAGCTCCGAGACTGGAAAGTCATCAAGGCCTTCAATATTGCTACAAAAGAGGATTTAGAAGCCACCAAGTCCTACGAAGGAGTTGTCGATTACTTCCTTTTTGACACAAAAGGAAAATCCGTTGGTGGTAATGGCGAGAAATTCGACTGGAGCATCCTTGACAATTACGTTGGCGAGACACCCTTCCTCCTCTCTGGCGGAATAGGTCCCGATGATACGGAGCGCGTAAAAGCCTTTCATCACCCCAAGTGCATCGGCATCGACCTGAACAGTAAGTTCGAGATCTCCCCTGCTTTTAAAGACATCAATAAACTCAGAGAATTCATTAAAGAAATACGATTATGAACAAGATTAATAAACTCTTCTCCGAAAGGTCACAAGAAAAAAAGTTTCTCAGTCTTTACTTCTGTGCCGGATGTCCGACACTTGATAGCACTGGTGACGTCATCCTCACAATGCAGAAAAGAGGCATTGACTTCATTGAGGTTGGCATACCTTTCAGCGACCCACTGGCCGATGGTCCTGTCATCCAAAGTGCTGCCACACAGGCCCTAAAGAACGGCATGACCCTGAAGACACTCTTCGCCCAACTGAAAACCATCAAAGACCAAGTAGAAATACCCCTTATCTTGATGGGTTATCTAAACCCCATTCTGCATTACGGCATCGAGGCCTTCTGCCAGAGTTGTGTCGAGAGTGGTGTTAGCGGCATGATTATCCCTGACCTGCCCTTTGACGACTATCAGAAAATTGTGAAACCCATTGCTGACAAATACGACCTGCGCGTCATTATGCTAATTACCCCTGAGACCAGCGAAGAACGCATTCGCTTTATCGACGACAACACCGACGGGTTCATCTATATGGTATCGTCAGCAGCCATCACCGGCGCCCAAAAGAGTTTCGATGATGCAAAACAGGAATACTTCCGTCGCATCAATGCCATGAACCTCCGCAATCCTCGCATGATCGGCTTCGGCATCAGCAATGCCCAGACCCTCAAAGCAGCCCAAGACAATGCCGCAGGTGCCATCATCGGCTCAAAGTTCGTCACCCTGCTAAACGAAGTTGAGGGAAATGCCGACGTTGCGTTGGATCACCTCTTCGAGGCTTTGAAGAAATAAAACAATATTCCATGACTAAAAATCTATTATTCCTGAGTAGTCTGCTGTGCATTGTGTTAAGCGCAGGGGCTACAGACTATGAAACATACTACAAGGACCTGCCTACACAGGTCAAGCCCATCGAGGACGTTCAGATACCCACCAATGAGATAAACCTGAAAGACGTTGGAGGTGTGGGCGATGGTGTGACGCTATGCACGGAGGCTTTTGAGAAAGGCATCACGCAACTGTCCCAATATGGCGGCGGACGCCTCATCGTGCCTCAAGGTGTGTGGCTAACAGGTCCCATCACGCTCAGAAGCAACATCGAACTGCATGTAGAGCGTAACGCCATCATCATCTTCTCGCCAGACAAACGTCTCTATTTGGAACAGAAAGGCACAACCAAGCGTGCATTACCCTGCATACGTGCCTCTAAGCAGGAAAATATCGCCATCACGGGTAATGGAATCATTGATGGTAACGGTCAGCAATGGCGCCCCGTGAAACGACTGAAGATGAGCAACACAGAATGGGAACACTATCTAGATATGGGTGGACAGGTCACAGAGAAAGGAGACCTATGGTATCCCTGGCAGATGCAGAACAGTTATCCAGACATCGCCGACGATGCCAAGAAGCAAGAAGGCATGCGCAACGATCTCATCAGACTGACGGACTGTAAGAACCTTCTCTTCGAAGGTGTCACCATTCAGAATGCGCCTCGCTTTCATTTGCATCCCTGTTACTGCGAGAACATCATCATCGATGGCGTCACTGTCCGTTCGGAATGGAACGCGCAAAATGCTGACGGCATCGACCTGAGCGACTGTCATCAGGCACTCATCGTAAACAATACTGTCAGCGTAGGCGATGACGGTGTCTGCCTGAAGAGCAACAAGCCTTCGAAAAACTACAGCATTGCTGGATGCGAGGATATGGTAGTGATGAACAACACCGTGAACCACGCACACGGTGGTTTTGTGTTGGGTAGCGAGATTGCTGGTGGCATCAGACGCATCGTGGTGAGGAACAACACCTTCAGCGGTACTGACGTAGGTCTGCGTTTCAAGAGCGGACTGGGCAGAGGCGGCAAGACAGAAGCCCTCTATATCAGCGACATCATGATGAACGATATCGCTGGAGAAGCCATTGTCTTCCAATGCGACTATGTCAATCGTCAGGCAGGCGACAATGGTGCATCACCAGTGTTCACAGTGGCCGACCGCCAATGGGCGCCCCAGTTCCAAGACATCCACATCAGTCGCGTGGTGTGCCACAACTGCAAGACAGCCATCAAAGCCAAAGGTATCAAGGGTTTGGAGTGCGTCAAGAATATCGACATCAGCAACTGCACCATCGTCTATCATAAAAATGAACAACAGATAGACCAAGAGACGGCACAGTTGCTGATGACCAATGTAAAACTACTAAGACTGGGCAGCAGAGAGCAATAGCTCGTTAAGCGTGGGATGGATATGCACCATGTCGCGCAATTGGGCGACAGTCGTATCACGACACATCAGCACACTCACTTCCTGCACCATATCAGCACAATGGGCACCAAAGGCGTGACATCCCAGAATGCGACCCGCATCTGGCTCTGAGAAGAGCTTGAGCATACCCTCGGTCTCGTTCATCGTCAACGCCTTGCCATTGGCCCGATGGAAGGCCTTACGACACTCGTAGGCGAGATCCTGTGCCTTGAGCTGGTCCTCCGTAGGACCCACACAGGCAGCCTCTGGCGTCGTAAAGATTGCTGCCGGCATAATGTCGAAGCGAATGGCATCCGACTTTCCTAAGATCTGATTAACGGCATGAACAGCCTGCATCTCAGCAGCATGAGCCAGCATCTGACAACCATTCACATCGCCAATGGCATAAAGGCAATTGGTGAAGGGTGAAGGGCGAAGGGAGGTTACCTGGAAGTTGTCGTCAACAGGGATGGCACCTTGGGGCGTAAGCGTGATGCCAAGAGCGTCGAGGTTAAGACCATCGGTACGCGGCCTTCGGCCTGTAGCCATGAGGATAACATCAGCATCGATATCGGCAATATCTTCCACAGCCGTCTTCATCTTAAACACAATGCCCTGTTTCTCAAGTGTCTTACGCAGACGTTTGGCAATATCGCTATCTAGAGCAGGCAGACATTCTTTCAGATATTCAATCACCGTCACCTCAGAGCCAAAACGATGAAAAACGCTGGCAAACTCCATACCAATGACACCAGCGCCAATGATGGCGAGTTTCTTAGGCAAGGTTTCAAGGTTGAGCAAACCCGTAGAGTCCACTACACGCGAGTCATCCAGTCCTTTGATGGGCAACCATTTTGTCTCTGAGCCTGTGGCGATAATCACATTCTTCGCTTGAACATCCAAAGGAAACGATGCTTTCTCTCGTACAAGCGTGATGTTAGGATGCGAGAGGATACCCTCTACCCCACTCCGCAGTTGGCAGACGACTTGCGCCATCCGCTCACGAGCCTCATCGAAAGTAGCAGAGTGGACATAAGTCTTCGTAGGGATGCAACCCACATTTAGACACGTTCCTCCAACCTCGGCCCCCTCGAAGATAACCACCTTCAAGCCCTGTTTTGCAGCATATTCAGCGGCGCGGTACCCACCGGGGCCCGCACCGATGATAATCAAATCTACTTCAGACATTAAACATTAATAATTTAACATTAAACATTGTCGGCCTGAAACTGGCGGTAGGTGGTGACAGGATGCTTGGCAGCCAACACATCATCCACACGACCGATAGGCGTGGTGTGTGGTGCCGACTTCACCAATTCAGGATCCGTCTTGGCCTCCTCAGCTATCTTTCGCATCACGGCGATAAAGCCATCGAGCGTCTCCTTGCTCTCGTTCTCCGTGGGCTCAATCATCAGAGACTCATGGAACAGCAACGGGAAGTAGATGGTGGGCGCATGATAGCCATAATCAAGCAAGCGCTTAGCCACATCCATCGTAGTAACACCAGTAGACTTATCCTTCAGACCATCGAACACGAATTCATGACAGCAGATGGTGTCGATAGGCAACTCATAGACATCCTTCAGACTCTCCTTGATGTAGTTGGCATTGAGCACGGCCAGAGGGCCAACCTCCTTGATATGCTCACGACCCAGCGAGAGAATATAAGCATAGGCACGCATCATCACGCCATAGTTGCCATGATAGGGCGACACGAATGGGAAGCAATCCTGCAAGCCCTCGCGAACACCTACAGGACCGGCACCAGGGCCACCTCCGCCATGAGGCGTTGAGAACGTTTTGTGCAGATTGATGTGCATCACATCGAAGCCCATATCGCCAGGACGACAAGCACCCAGCATCGGGTTGAGGTTAGCACCATCGTAATACATCAAACCGCCACAATCATGGATGAGCTTAGCTATCTCAGGAATACGGGTTTCAAAGAGACCAAGGGTATTTGGATTGGTCATCATCATGGCGGCGATAGAATCGCCTTCTAATTCTACTAATCTCTCTAGATCGGCTAGATCAACTTGACCATTAGCGTTCGATTTCACCTCGATAATCTCCAAGCCACAGACTGCTGCCGAGGCAGGGTTGGTGCCATGGGCACTATCGGGTACTATCACCTTTTTGCGCTGCATATCGCCACGCTGGCGATGATAGTTATCGATGGTCATCAAGCCCGTCAACTCACCATGAGCACCAGCATAGGGCTTAAAGGTGAAGTGAGCCAGACCGGTCAACTCGCAGAGCGATTTCTCCAACAGCGATACCAAGGCCAGAGCACCCATCACAGTCTTCTGTGGTTGCTCCGGATGCAGGTTCTGAAACTGTGGCAGTGCAGCCATCTCCTCGTTAATCTTAGGGTTGTACTTCATCGTACAAGAACCTAGAGGATAGAAGCCGGTATCGACACCAAAGTTATTATTCGAGAGATTGGTATAATGACGCACCACGGTCAACTCGTCGCACTCTGGAAGATTGGCCTCCTCAGCACGCTGCATAGAAGCAGGAATCTCGTAACTGCCAAAGCGATTCTTAGGCAGGCTGTAGCCTTTGCGTCCCTCCTTTGAGAGTTCAAAGATCAGATTTCCATATAATCGATTGTTCATAAGGCAGCTATCTTTACAAGGTTATCAATTTCTTCCTTAGTACGCTTCTCGGTAACGGCGAAGAGGATACCATTATCCAACTTCACACCGCCCAGGAATCCTGCATCGATGAATCGTTGCTGCAATGCATCTACATCACCATCGTACGTCAAGTAAAACTCATTGAAGAATGGGTGATTGTAAACCAGATGGAAACGATCTGTCGCAAGTAACTGATCGCAGAGATAATGAGCGCCGGCATAAGAGAGTTGAGCGGCTTCTTTGACACCCTGCTTACCCATCAACGACAGATAGATGGTAACGAAGAGTGCCATCAAACTCTGGTTTGAGCAGATATTAGAGGTAGCTTTCTGGCGACGGATATGCTGCTCGCGAGCCTGAAGGGTCAACACAAACGCACGCTGGTCGCGATTATCCTTGGTCATACCTACGATACGACCAGGCATCTTACGGATGAGTTTCTCCGTGCAACACATATAACCCACGTAAGGACCACCAAACAGCATAGGAATACCAAGACTCTGTCCATCACCAACTGCGATATCAGCACCCCACTCGCCTGGTGTCTTCAGTACAGCCAGGTCGGCAGCTACACCATCCATAATGAATAGTGCCTTATGCTCATGACACGCATCGGCAAAACCGGTAAAGTCTTCAACAATACCATAAACATTAGGCTGCTGAACGATAACGCCTGCCACATCGTTATTAATTGACAATTGAGAATTGATAATTGACAATTGTGTGATGCCGTCCTTTAGTGGGATGGTAACCAGTTCGATGCCTTGATGTAGGGCATAGGTATCGAGCACCTTGCGTGTCTTAGGGTTCAATCCATCGGATACCAGCACCTTTTTCTGCTTTTTACCGGCAGCCACAGCCATCATCATAGCCTCGGCACAGGCAGTGGTGCCATCATACATCGAGGCATTACTGATGTCCATGCCCGTCAGCTCGGCCATCATGCTCTGATACTCAAAGATATAGTGCAGTGTGCCTTGTGATATCTCTGCCTGATACGGCGTGTAAGATGTCAGGAACTCAGAACGCTGCAGCAGACTGGGGATGACCGATGGCATATAGTGATCGTAAACGCCATAGCCAGCGAAGCAGGTGAGCTGTTGGTTCTGTGAGCCCAGCTTCTCAAACAGCTGGCGCACCTCCATCTCACTCATCTCCGAGGGCAACTGATAATCGCCCTTAAAGCGGATGCTCTCAGGAATCTGGGCATAGAGGCCGTCGAGGCTATCCACCCCGGCTTTCTCCATCATCGCCTTCAGATCTTCCTGAGTATGCGGAAAATATTTATAATCCATATTATCTTATTTTGCACAGAAAGCCTCGTATGCCTTAGCATCCATCAGGTTGTCGAGTTCCGACTTATCACCAAGTTTCACTTTGATAATCCAATTTTCGAACGCATCCTGATTGACGAGTTCCGGCTGATCATCGAGAGCCTCGTTCACCTCAACCACAGTTCCGCTAACAGGCGAATACAGATCGCTAGCAGCCTTCACGCTCTCAACAGCGCCAAACTCCTCACCAGCTTCGACCTCATCATCGACATCGGGCATATCAACATATACCACATTACCCAATGCGTTTTGGGCATAGTCCGTGATACCAATGAAACCAAAATCACCTTCTACTCTTACATATTCGTGCGACTCTGAGTAGTAGAGTCCTTCAATTACTTTTGCCATAGTACATTATAGTTTTTAGTTTTACTTTTTTACTCTTTTACTTTTTATAGCTCTTGTTATAGAATTGTTTCTTCACCACCTTACCAGAAAACACCTTCTTACGGATTTGGATATCAACATCTGTGCCTATATTCGCATATTGCACATCAATGAGAGCCATGCAAACGCTTTTATCCACAGAGATACTATGATAGCCCGTAGTCACCTCGCCAATAGGCTGACCATTCTTCAAAACAATATAACCATGACGAGGAATAGCTTTGTCTTCGAGTTCAATGCCTACCAGTTTCTTCGCAACGCCCTCCGTCTTCTGTTTGGCTAGCGCCTCCTTACCAATAAACTCAGCCTTGTCGAGTTTGACAAACATGCCCAGACCTGCCATGATGGGCGTGATTTCCTCTGAGAGTTCGTCGCCATAAAGTGGCAGTCCCACCTCGAATCGCAAGGTATCACGACATCCCAACCCACAAGGCTGAACGCCTGCGGCAATCAGTTTGTCCCAGCATCGCAGGATATATTCATGCGAGGCATAGACCTCAAATCCATCCTCACCCGTGTAACCAGTACGAGACACGATGGCCCCACCTATCGACTTAACAGTATAGAAGGCCAACTCTCTGCAAGGCAGTCCAAGCACGGCTTCCATCAGGTGTTCTGACTCAGGTCCTTGCAAGGCTATCTGCCCATAGAAATCACTACGGTTCTGCAGGTCGATATCAAAGCCCTTGGCATGTTCCTGCATCCACGCCCAATCCTTGTCGATATTAGCAGCATTGATGACGAGGAAGAAATCGTTCTCGCCCATCTTATACACCAGGAGGTCGTCCACCGTTCCGCCGTTCTCATAGCACATCATACCATAATATATCTTACCAACAGGTGCCCCAGCGACATCGTTGGTAAAGATATGCTGCACGAATCGTTCGGCATCTGGTCCCTTCACAGTTACCTCACCCATGTGACTAACGTCAAAGAGTCCACATTTGGTGCGGACAGCCATATGTTCCTGTGTAATATTCTTGTATTGAATAGGCATCATAAAACCTGCAAACGGAGACATCAAGGCTCCCTCTGCAATATGACGTTCATAAAGACAAGTCTTCTTTTCCTGTTCTACGTTTTCCATTGTTTTAAGTTTTTAGTGTATTTAGTCAAAATTCATTGTATTCGGTTGATAAACTCTTCTTTCAAATAAGTCTGTTCCAGTTGTTCTATGCCTGCGACATCATCAGGAGTCAGCACGCGTTCGCCCCGACAGAGCGTAGCTCGTACCAGCGCCTTAAACTCCTCAAGCGTCAGCGAGGTATAATCTTTAAGAAGGGTGATGCGTTGTCGAACACTCTTGATGCCCTTCGATTGCAGTTTCTCCTTACTGGGTGTGATGGCATTGAGCATGTGTTCCATGTTGGTATCATAGAGCATCGTACTATGAACAATGCTGCGACCAGGCAAATGATAGAAGGCTGCACCACTCACCTTTTTGTCGCCAATCATCACGTCGTTATGACTCGTACCCGTGGCCTCGATGCCCATCTTCCGAAGCACCAGGAGCAACATATTGACAAACCTATTGAAGGTGAGTCCCACGTTCTCGTCCTTAGATATATATGACATCATGATGTTGCACTCGTCAGCATAGACACAGCCTCCACCACTCTTTCGGCGATACATCTCGATGCCGTGCTGTCGACAGTAATCCACGTTGACTTCACTCTCCAATGACTGGTTGCGCCCAAAGATGACCGTCGGTCTCACCTGCCACATGAAAAATAGGTCGTCATCCTCTCCTAGATGGCGAGCCACATACTCCTCCATAGCAAGATAGAACGACAAACGTCTTTCCTTCTGGTCCGTTAGGACGACATACTTCATAACTATTAATTCAAGGTTATAGATTCTTCGGCAAATATACAAAATAAAGATGATGTGACAAAATATTTTTAGTTTTTGTTGATGGGAATTTTAAAAAATGTACTTTCTTTGCGCCCAAACATATTACATGTAGGACGCTTTGTTATTACTATTTCCTATCCCACGAGGCCGCAAAGATTCCCATACGTGGGAATATTTTTTCCTAACTAGGGAACAAAAAATGTCTAACTAGGCCGTAATCGCGCTCACAGAGAAATGGCGTTTCTCTCATAGCATCACATCGTTTCTCTCGTAGCGAAACGCCGTATCGCTCTCTCAGAAAGACGTAAAAAAGACAGAGTATATTGATTACAAACAACAAACGCTTGAAAAAACTATGGTAGAAGAAAATAAAACGGCTTTCTTTTTGAAATATGCACGAATATTTGTAACTTTGCCCCCAAATTGACTATTCATATATTGTGGAACATAAAAATCTTGAAATACTCAACAGCATTGACAACCCCAGCCAACTGAGGTCGTTGAAGCAGGAACTGCTACCCCAACTTTGTGCAGAACTGCGACAAGACATTGTAGAGGAGCTTGCTGAGAACCCAGGCCATCTGGCTTCGAGCCTGGGCGTCATAGAGTTAACAGTAGCTCTCCACTATGTTTACAATACGCCCGAAGACCGCATTGTCTGGGACGTAGGTCATCAGGCTTACGGACACAAGATTCTTACGGGCCGACGCGATCAATTCTATACCAATCGCAAACTGGGCGGCATCCGCCCATTCCCCACCCCTGATGAAAGCGAATACGACTCGTTTATCTGTGGACATGCTTCAAACAGCATTTCCGCAGCTCTCGGCATGGCCGTAGCAGCTCAGGACCGGCGCAAAGTGGTAGCCGTCATTGGCGATGGTGCCATGAGTGGCGGTTTGGCTTTCGAGGGACTGAACAACGTGTCGAGTACCCCCAACGATTTGCTCATCATCCTCAACGATAACGACATGTCTATCGATCGTTCTGTGGGTGGCATGAAGGAGTATCTGCTCGGTCTGAGTACCAACGAAACATACAATTCCATTCGATACAAGGCAGCCAAATGGCTGGCCCAGCAAGGCTTGCTCTCTGAGGGTCGCAAGAAGGGCCTCATCCGCCTAAGCAATGCCGTGAAAAGTGCCATTTCTGAGCAGCAGAATATTTTCGAGGGTATGAACATCCGCTATTTCGGTCCTTTCGACGGACACAATGTCACTGAATTGGTGCGCATACTCCGTCAGCTAAAAGACATGAAAGGTCCCAAGTTGCTGCATCTTCACACCAAGAAGGGTCATGGATATGCCCCTGCCGAGAACTACAAGCCCGTATGGCACGCCCCTGGAAAGTTCGACCCAGATACAGGTGAACTGATTACGGGCGACACAACGAACATGCCCCCCAAGTATCAAGATGTCTTTGGGCACACCCTGCTGGAATTGGCTAAGGAGAACCGCAAGATTGTGGGTGTCACGCCTGCCATGCCTACAGGATGTTCAATGAATATTGCCATGAAGGAACTGCCCGACAGAATGTTCGACGTAGGCATTGCCGAAGGACATGCTGTAACATTCTCGGCCGGCATGGCCAAGGAAGGTCTCATCCCCTTCTGCAACATCTATAGTGCTTTTGCCCAGAGAGCTTACGACAACATCATCCACGACGTAGCCATCCTACGCCTGCCTGTGGTTCTTTGTTTCGATCGTGCTGGATTGGTGGGCGAAGACGGACCTACGCATCATGGCGCATTCGACATGGCAGCCCTGCGCCCCATACCCAACCTCACCATCGCTTCGCCCATGAACGAACACGAGTTGCGCAACCTGATGTACACAGCTCAACTTGACGGTAAAGGACCTTTCGTCATCCGTTACCCACGAGGCAGAGGTGTACTCGTTGACTGGCGCTGCCCCTTCCAGGAGATTCCTGTAGGCACAGGTCGCAAACTGCGCGACGGCAACGATGTCGCAGTACTGACCATCGGTCCTATCGGCAATGATGTCGAGGAAATCATCTCTAGTATAACTAGTTCTTCTAGTCAATCTAGCACTTCTAGTTCCCCCAGCATCGCCCACTACGACATGCGTTTCCTGAAACCCCTTGACGAGAATATTCTTGATGAAGTGGGACGAAAATTCAAGCGCATCATCACCATCGAGGATGGTGTGCGAAATGGTGGCATGGGCTCTGCTGTGATGGAGTGGATGAACGATCATGGCTATCAGCCACAGATCACTCGTATGGGTCTGCCCGATCAGTTCGTAGAACATGGCACAGTGGACGAACTACGCCATATTGTTGGTATTGACAACGAAACCATTAAAAGAGAGATACTGAAATGAAAATTGTGATTGCGGGCGCAGGAGCCGTAGGCACACACTTGTCCAAGCTCCTCTCAACAGAACATCATGACTGCGTTCTTATCGACGATGACGAGAACCGCTTGGGTGGCATGGACTCTAACTATGACATCATGGCCGTCAATGCTTCGCCAACCAGTATCAAGACGCTGAAAGACGCGGGGGTAGGCAGCGCCGACCTTTTCGTTGGCGTCACACGCTATGAAAGCAGAAACATCACGGCCTGCACACTGGCTCACGCATTAGGTGCGAAAAAGACCGTGGCCCGCATTGACAATTACGAATATCTTTCACCACAGAACCAGCCTTTCTTCCACGACCTTGGCATCGACTCACTGGTCTATCCTGAGGTTCTGGCAGCAACAGACATCATCAATGGTCTGAAACTATCGTGGGTTCGTCAGCGCTGGGATGTGCACAATGGCGCATTGGTTCTGTTGGGTATCAAATTGCGCGAAGGCTGTGAGATACTCAACCAACCACTGAAGGACCTTATCGGCCCTGATGATCCATATCACGTAGTAGCCATCAAACGCGGTCAGGAAACAATTATCCCTGGCGGTATGGACGAGTTGCTATTGCACGACCTCGCCTACTTCATGACAACTAGCGAGTACATTCCCTACATCCGCAAGATTGTGGGCAAGGAGCACTATGAAGACGTGCACAATGTTATCATCATGGGAGGCGGCAAGACTGCTGTGAGAGCGGCCCTGACTATGCCCGACTACATGAACACAAAAATCATTGAAATCAATGCCGATCGCTGCGAACGCCTGAATCAGTTGCTCAGCGAGACCGACGCAATGGTCATTCACGGAGATGGCCGAGATCTTGGTCTGCTCAACGAAGAGGGCATCAAGCATACTCAGGCCTTCGTAGCCCTGACAGGCAATGCAGAGACAAACATCCTTGCTTGTCTGACAGCAAAAAAACTGGGTGTGAGAAAAACGGTGGCGATGGTCGAGAACCTAGACTATGTACCCATGGCCGACAGTCTGGATATTGGTACCGTCATCAATAAGAAAACTGTGGCAGCCAGCCATATCTTCCAGATGATGCTTAAAGCCGATGTGCGTAATCTACGCTCGCTGATGATGGTCGATGCCGACGTAGCTGAATTTGTGGCTGCAGAAGGCTCGAAGGTCACCAAGAAGCCCGTCAAAGAGTTAGGACTGCCTTTTGGCATCACCATTGGTGGTCTGGTGCGCGATGGCAAAGGCATCCTCGTTAATGGTAACACGCAGATATTGACAGGCGACTCCGTCATGGTGTTCTGTCATAGACATCACTTGGAGAAGGCTGAGAAATACTTCAAGAAATCCATCCTATGGTAAACTTCCGAATCATATCGAAGATTATTGGGTCGCTGCTCTTCATTGAGGCGTTCTTCATGGTGATTTGTTGCGCCATAGCCTTCTACTACTCTGAAGACGACATGATGGCCTTCCTAACCTCCACCCTTATGACTTTCGGAAGTGGCTGCGTTTTCTTATTCATGGGCCATGAATCGGAAAACACCCTGAACCGACGTGACGCTTATCTCGTGGTGACGCTGACCTGGGTCATCTTCAGTTTCTTCGGCATGTTTCCATTTTTGATAAGCGGATACATTCCCAATATCACGGATGCATTTTTCGAAACCATGTCTGGTTTCTCTACAACAGGTGCCACCATCCTCGATGACGTAGAATGGCTCCCCCATGCCACATTATATTGGCGCACTCAAACTCAATGGATAGGCGGATTGGGAATTGTATTCTTCACTATTGCCATTCTTCCATCAATGGTTGGAAGTGGTTCTGTCAGAGTATTTGCCGCAGAAGCTACAGGCCCATTACGCAACAAAATGCATCCCCGTTTGTCAACCATGGCAAAATGGATTTGGTCTATCTACTTTGCTCTGACAGCTGGTTGCATGTTATCATACTACTTTGCCGGAATGAGTGTTTTCGACAGCATCAATTACTCCATGACAACGACTGCCACGGGAGGGTTTGCCACTCACAATGACTCTACAGAGTTTTTCAATTCTCCACTCATAGAATACATCTCCATACTGTTCCAGTTTTTAGCGGGAATCAACTTCATGATGCTCTATGTCAGCATCTTCAAGTTACGCCCAGGAGCTTTGATCAAGAGTTCAGAGTTTAAACTCTACATTAACATCATCGCCATTGCAACCATCTGGATTGGCTATCTTCTTGTGACTCGTAATGGATATGATCTGGAGCATGCATTCCGTAGCTCACTATTCCAAGTGGTATCATTCATCACCACTACAGGATTGTTTAACGACGATGCCGCCCAGTGGCCGCATATCACCTGGGTCATCCTTGGATGCTTAATGTTTATTGGAGCCTGTTCTGGCTCGACTACTGGTGGATTCAAATGCGTACGCGGCGTCATGGTATTCAAGGTACTTCGCAATGAGTTCTATCGTCTGTTACATCCCAACGCTGTCTTCCCTGTCAAGGTCGATGGCCAACCAGTCCCCCACTCCAAGTTGAACACCTTAATGGCATTCTTCTCCATTTTCACATTAATGATTCTACTTACTGCTACACTCATGATTGCCGCTGGTATTGATAACACCAACGCAATTACCATTGCTCTAAGCTGTGTCAGTAATGTAGGACCAACACTTGGCACACAGATTGGTCCGGTCATGTCGTGGGCAGAGTTACCTGACTACGTCAAATGGCTATGCTCATTCCTTATGCTAGTAGGACGTCTTGAGATTCTTGCGGTGTTGATACTATTCACTCGAGCATTCTGGAAGGAGAACTAACCTGTGAAGCCAAATAAAGCCGGATTTTTTCCTGAACCTGCAGGAAACGATCCGATTGCTGATAACCTGTATTCTTTTTAAGCATCACCTTGATATCCTGCAACGAATTCTCATAGCACGACATCTCATTGCGCTTTTGAGTACGATGTGCCTGCGCATAATAGATTTCATTCTGACGCTCTTGACGCAACTGATTACAAACCTTTGTCAGAATAGGGGCTACTACGGTATCGAAAAGATGATGGCCCTGCATATAAAGATAGGTTGTTTGAGGAGTAACTCCCAAAGCCAACACGTCAGTTTTTACCTTCAGATAGCCATCCTTATTATTCGGAAACTGGTGCTGTAGTTCGTGAACCTTCGTCTTCACCTTACGCCGCAGGTGCTCAATCGACGCCTCTGGATTCTGAATTGTAAAACCGCCAGGATCGGCCACACGGTTAAAGTCAGTAAGAGAGAAACGACCATGATGCCCTGTTCGATAAGCCCAAACAGACCACACGAACAACGGGAAGCAAGCTTCACTATATTGGCGGAAATACTCTTGAAAGTCAAAGATGCGATGATCATTGAGCGTCACGGCAACACAGACATCGTGGAGCGAGGGTGCATAACATTGGTAGTTCTCGATGGCATAGACATAGGTATGAAAAACATAAGGACTATCTAACACCCGACGCGACTGTTCAGTAACACCTTGTAGCAGGTAATCATAGTCGGCATCTACACAAGCAATCATATCTGGCCCCACATGATCCCCTACAAAGTTCATCAATACTGACTTCTTTCCACGAGTCAGATTCATCTTTGAGGGAAGCATCACCTCAAAATAACACTTATCATCCTCAAAGCGACTAAGTACGGTACGCCAGAAATAGATATCATCATAACTCTCAACGTAGGCAACTATCCTACGCCGAGCCCGCTTACCTCGAAGCGCGTTGGCAGCCTCAAAGTAACGACTATCAATATTATCTCTTAACCGACTACCCATTGACGGTAATATCCTCCACCTCTGTCACACAATCCATCCAACCATTCATCACCACAGCGGGCGAGTGTGTAGTCAATATGATTTGAACATTAGGATTCAGCTCCATAATAAGGTCAATAAGCCTCTTCTGCCACTCCATATGTAGGCTCACTTCTGGTTCATCCATAAAAAGCACATAGGGAAGTTCATCCTCCACAAGGACAGTAAGCAGGATTGCCAGCATCTGCTTTTCACCACTAGACAATTGATAGGGCACCAAAATCTCACCAATCTGGGTAAAGCGGATTTCGTTCTCAGTACGCACAATCTTCTTTCCCGTCTCAGCAAAGAGTTCATCAACCATATCTTGGAAACGCATCTTCTTTTGTGACAGTTTCTGTGCAGCATCAGCATGTCCCTGCTGCAACTGCTCAATAATACGGTTTCCAATGTTCACCTGATAATCCAGATACTTGCGCTGCAGATGATAGAGTTGAAAGTCAAGTGCAGATGATATGCGCGAATCAACATGCGCCATAGTGTCAAGGTCAAGCACCGGCGAGTCTAACGAGCGTATCAAATCAAAACGAACATGGGTAGCATCCTCTGGCGAAGCCGTAACATGCACGCCCTTCAACAGATGATTGATAATATCTCCATTGGTATTAACACTTTTAACCACCTTCGTCAAGATGGTGCTCTTACCCACGCCATTAATACCACTAAGTATATTCACATGCGGATCAAGCTCCCACACAATGTGTTTCTTGCCACTCCACAGCGAGTCAATCTCAATCTTCTGAATATAATCAGCAAACTTCTGCATAGCCGTCAGATTTTTAATTATGTCGCAAATATACAACTTATTTCTGAAATGTAATGCAACTTGCTCGTGCTTTTTACGAAACAAATGTTAAAACGATGCCTGGAGGGTAAATTTCATAATATGTCATTCGTCATTCTTATTTTTTTGTAGTACCTTTGCACCCGCTTACGAAAAAGGTCGGCATAGCTCAGTTGGTTAGAGTATCACCTTGACATGGTGGGGGTCCTTGGTTCGAATCCAAGTGTCGACACAAACAAAAGAATCCGAATCGCAAAATGTGACTCGGATTCTTTCTTTATTATTATTCAGAAAAACTCGCCCCCGAAGGAATTGTATCATCGAACAGCAGGTCGAATGACCTGATGACGTTGATAGTCGTAAAGCGTAAGACGACGCAAGTGATAATAGGATAGCCAATAGTTTTGTAGTGAAGCGATCTGATTCTGACGCGCTGTCTGCCAATGACTCTGAGCCAGAGAGAGGCTGTAGGCATCTGCCTGCGCTTTAATAAACCGTTGCAACGTCTGAGCATAGGCATCCTCGGCAATAGTAAGCGCATGATGTGCTGTTTCGACAAGAGACTGACGCTCATTAAAGTCAGCCACACTCAATGCCACATCCAACTCAGTGTCACGAGACGTTTCCTGCTGAGCACGCTGGGCGGCCTCCACCTGACTGCGAGCTGCCAGATAGTTATTCTTGCGTTTGCCCCAGTCCTTCAGTGGAATGGACAGAGTGATAGTAGCCATATCTTGAGATAGAGGATGACGATAGGCTCCTGAAAAATTGTCAGACACTTGGTTCAGGCCGACACTGGCATCAATACTCAGACTTAGGTTTTTCTCTACACGAGCACGATCGGCATCACGCTGGGCCTCAACAACGGCTTCGCGCGAGTTGATATATTGAGGGTTATTCTCGCGGGCAAACTGAATGGCCTCGTCAGCATCCACCCGAAAATTCTGAACCACAGTTGGAATAACCAACTCGATATCGGAATTTCGATCCATCCCAAGATAGGTGGCCAATGCTTGAGAGGCTCTCTGACGCTGTAACCGAGCATTGGCTAGTGTTGTGCGAGCGTTTGTCTTCTCCAACTCCAGAATACTCAACTCAGCCTTCGATATGCTGGAAATCTTATAACGGCGCTGGGCAATAGCATAAATGGTGTCGCACGACGCCAAATATTCCTCAGCCATACGCAACTGATCTTGAGCCAGAGCCAAGGTGAAGAACTTGCCAACAGCCTCTTCGCTAGTAGTCTCGATGCCATAGGCCAGAGTCTTCTCGGCTGCCAAGAGCTTTAAGGGTTCTATTTGGCGTGCCCACTTCAGAGGGTTATAGAAGAGAAGATCCTGCCGATAGCCAAAACTGATGGGCACGGTCATGAACTGCGTCTGATTCTGGTCGCCAAAGGTGCGTAGATAGCCCAACTGTGTGGAGCCATAAAACTGTCCACCCCAAGGTTCCATATTTTGCGTGGCGGCGATGCCAGCTTGAGAATAAAAGGTACGTTGTTGACGGTAGGTATCCACATCCTCTGCAGAGAGGTAGCGCTGGGTCATATATCGCTCATAGGTCACGGGAGTAGACTCCAATGAAAACTGGGGCTTGCGCGAAGCCTGCCAAGCTAGGTATTGAAAGCGCGTAGCATCATATACGCTCTGATAGCGTTGGGCCGCCAACGAACTATCTGTGGCTAGCCGGACAGTGCGTTCGAGATCGAGCGTCACTTTCTGTTGCGCCTTAATAAAGGTCGATAAGAATGAAGAGTTAAGAGTTAAGAAAAAGACTCCCATCCACACTTTCTTCAAAAAAATACCATATTTCTTCATTCCTAACTTATATTACTTATCTCTTTATCCTATTATTTATTAACTCCCAATAGAACTTCCACATTCATGCCATAGAAAAGTCCCTGTGCCCTAGAGAGACGGGCACGCAAAGTGATAGCACCCTGCTCATCGACCACTGGATTTATTTCGCTGATAGTAGCCTCAAAGCGCATGGTATTGTCTGCAACAGGGATGACGACCACATGCGTACCTATTTTATACTTATTGAGATCAGCCTCCATCACACGAAACTCTACCTCCATATCATCTGTAGCAATAAGGCGACAGACTGTCTGACCTGGCTGTGACAACTGATGAGCCTGCACGACGAGGTTGGCTACTACACCATCAAAAGGAGCTACTATCACACTACTTTTCAACTCATGGTGAGCTGCAGCAGCCAAAGTGCGAGCTGTAGCCAACTGACTCTTGGCCAGACTGTGGCCAGACTTCACTTCTGCATTATAGCGTACATCAGCAGGGATTGACGCAGGTTTGTCGGGGTCGTATCCCTGAGAGATGATAACATCCTGCATTTGGAGATTGGTTTGTTCTATCTGCAACTGTGCCTGCTCTATCTGACGCTGCTGCTGTTCAATGGTATTGCGCAACTTAAACTGGTCGAGCTGGGCCAATACCTGACCACGCTTCACTTTCTGACCATTCTTCACCAATACTTGGGCAATGGGTAGAGACAACTCAAACGATAAATCAGCATAATGATCAGAAACAATTTTGCCCATGGTATGAGACACGAACCCACCGGACGTATCAGCAATTATTGTGTCGTGACATTCCGTTGACATCGAATCATTCACATGAGGTTCCTGAGGTTTTGAACCTCCACTGCAGCCTACTATAATCAGCGTAGCTGCCATTATTATGATTTCCTTTCGCATAGATATTCTCACATTTGTCTTAAACTCATCTCATAGAATAAGCCTTTCCTATCCATCAATTCCTCAAAGGTTCCCTGATCAACAATTTTACCCTTGTCAATAACAACTATACGGTCACAATGGCGAATGGTACTTAGACGGTGAGCAATGACTACACGAGTGCATCGCAGCTGGTCTAGATTATCAGAAACAGCCTTCTGAGAGATATTGTCGAGTGCCGACGTAGCTTCATCAAAGAAGATGATATTGGGTTTTGAAATGAGCGCACGGGCAATGAGTATACGCTGTTTCTGACCACCGCTGAATCCACCTCCACCCTCGCTTACCATTGTGTGGAGCCCCATCGGCATGCGACGTACATCTTCCTCAAGACTGGCCAATCGCAATGCATCCCAAGCCTCATCATGAGTAGCCCATGGCGCAGTAATAGTAATATTGTGAAACAAATCACCAGTAAACAAGCTGCCACTCTGCAAACAGCAGCCTATCTTTCGGCGTAGTGAAGCTTTGTCAACCTTCGACAGATCGTAGTTATCATAATAGATACCACCCGCCTGTGGCTCCTCGAAACCCAATAACAATCGCATCAACGTGGACTTACCGCAACCAGATTTCCCCACGATGCCCACATATTCCCCAGGATTTATCTTCAGCGACAAGTCATCGAGAATCATCGGCCCATCATCCTCATATCGAAACGATACACCCGACACTTCTATACTGCCCGTGAGGTTCATCACCTGTGGTGCCTTGTCCTTCATTTCTGGAACTGCCTCAAGAATGGGTTTCACACTTTCAAGAAGAGGTTTAATCTGTGCCAGACTAGGCACAACGGTATTCAACTGCGTCAGGGCAGCAGTCATCATACCGAAAGCCGAACTAAATGCAATATAGTCAGAAGTCGAAACCTCATTCGCCAATGTACACCAGAAGATAAGCATCGTGCCACCCAGTCCCAGTACAGCACTGATGGCAGGATAAAGACGACGGGCGAACTCAGGGTTATAAATCAATCGAGCCACGTCACTATATTGATCGAGCCAGCGAACGAAAGCACGATTTTCACTACCAGTTAATTTCAGTTTCTGAATACCAGCAAAAAGGTTGTATTCTAAGCCACCCAACTTAGTCATATTCTCTGTGTAGTCCTTCTGAATAACTACAATACGGAGATATGTTAATACAAGTATGACCACATGTATTCCAATAACACCCAAGGCCGGCCATAACAATGCACCACCATAAATATAGACCTGAATCAGATAGATAATACTTAACACAGCAGACAGCAATGCCCCAACAATACTTTCGTTGACAATAGAGGCCAACAAAGACACATTCTGAAGTTTTGCCGTCAGTTCGCCACTAGAATGCTTACTAAAAAAAGTAGGACTTAAAAGAAACGTTCGAGCCATCACAGCATTCTGGACATGCATCTCTACGATATGCTGCAGACGGATGATATAGAGATTTCGTGTAAGGGTCAACAACAGAGTTCCAATGGTTACACCAATCAGCAATCCCATGATAGGCAGCAAGTCGGATGCATCGCCTGTGGGAATGACCGTATCAAAGATGAGTTTATTGACCATGGGGGTAAACATACCCATCAGTACAACCACCAATGCACAAACTACCATTAGTAGGGCGTTGGGGCCTGACACTACACTCCATGTAAACTTAATGAGGTCTTTCACATTCAAGGACCTCAGCGGAAGAGCCTTGGTAAAGGTGATTGCCGTCGATTTCAAGTCATTGGTCATCTCGCGATGTCCCACCTGACGAATGGTACCATCTTGCTCACGATACTGATACCCCAACCCCGTCTTCGTAGGAATAAGTGCCACCAAGCGTCCATCCTTGGCATAGCCCAACAAAGGTCCCACACACTCACGCCACCAGGCACCACTCAAAATGATGTCACGCATCATAATACCACGAGGACGAAGAATACCGGTGAGTTGTTCTTCTGGCGAATGCAAGTCATAGTCCTCTAGTTCATAGTCTGTGATATGTAGAGCTTCGAGCACCTGACGCAGTGCACTCTCATCATTCTGAGGTACTACGCGACGCCCCCCTTGAAGACCCAGACGTTTGCTAGTCTTCTCATTGACCTCAGCCATAGCAGCCTGCTCTGCCGCCAGTCGTTTATTAATTTGATTGAGATATAATGCCAATTTCTTCTGTTTTTATTTCATTATGACGTTATCACGATTCATTCACTCTTCATCAGGTCCTGATAAAACCCTTCCTGAGCAATCAATTCCTCGTGACGACCACGCTGCAGAATCTTGCCTTGGTCCATAACGATAATCTCGTCACAATCGCGAATAGTACTCAGACGATGGGCCACGATGACCTGCGTAGGACCAATGGCACGAATACGTTTCATCACTTCGTCTTCTGTCTTCGGATCCAAAGCGCTAGTAGCCTCATCCATAATAAGTACAGCTGGTTCTTTTGACAAGGCTGTGGCCATCTCGATACGTTGACGCTGACCACCACTAAAGTTTTGGCCACCTTTGACAATCCTCGTTCCAAAACCCTCTGGACGACTCACAATGTCTGCACGTATCTGAGCGTCGTTACAAGCCATCATCACCGTAAAGTCCTCAATACTCGGATCCCACATACGGATATTCTGACCTACTGTATCATCGAAAAGCACCACATTCTGGTCAATCACGGCCACAGAGTTTGTCAATTCTTCGCTAGAGATGGACTCTATGGGACGGCCATCAAATAGGATTTCTCCACTCCAAGGTTTATACAAGCCACTTATAAGCTTGGCCAAAGTAGACTTTCCACAGCCACTGGTTCCTACAAAAGCCACAGAATGCCCAGGCTCCACACGCAGGTTAAAATCTTCTATAAGGGGGGGCTGAAGAGGAGAATAGCCAAAACAGACGTGCTTCATTTCCAGAAGCCCATGAAGCTTACCCTGCAGAATCTCGCCCTGCTGTTCGCGATGATCTTCTGGATATTTCATCACATCTTCCACACGTTCCATCTGGCTACGCATCTCAACAATCTTCTGCGAAGCATTAACCACCTCGTTTACTGGCGCCATGAACGAGGTCATAAAACCTTGAAAGGCCATCAACATGCCCACTGTGAGCTCACCTTGCAGAATCAGATAGGCACCCAAAACCAATACAGCAACACTCACAATACCGTTAGCCAAAACGGGAAGAACCGCCATTCGCGTTTGCTGTTTGTCGGCATTGGCATTAACGTTAAACTTATGAGCCCACAGACCACTCCAATACTTAAAGAATCCCGTTTCGGCACCCGCAGCCTTGATACTCTCCATATTATCAATACACGACACAGTGGCCGAATAATACTTACCCTCACTCTGCTCCATCGAACGAATCAGATTGATACGCAGGGTTGCGTAATATTGTACGATGGCCAAGTTGATGCCTGCCGCCAATACGCCAATCATAGTCAACCAGAAGGAGTACGATAACATCAGAGCCAAATAGAGCACCAATAAGCAAATATTAATGACTTGTGGGGCTAAAACTTCTATGAGCGAATGGGTAATAGTCTCGTTAAGGTGCATGCGTTGCTGAAGGTCACCCACATGACGCATGGCAAAGAACGACATGGGCAGTCGTAATAAATGACGAAGATAAGCTTTATTACTCTTCAAGGCCAATGCTCCTGCCACACGCTTGGCATAGCGACTCTGCATCAGAATCACAAAGAACTGCCATACAGCAAGTGCCCCCATTCCAACGAAGAACCACTTGGTCCAATCAGCATTCTTACCAGAAAGTATCTCATCAAGAAAAATACGGGTAAATAGCGGACTGATGAGCGATACGAAGGCTGCCATCAATGCAAAGATAAACGTCAGCCAAAAAGCTTCACTCGACCCTTTGAGGTTTTTCCTCACATAGGAACGGATATTGGTTTGATGACCACCCTTCTCAAATTGCTCAGTAGGTTTGAACGTGAGGCATACACCCGTAAACTGCCTGCGAAACTCGTCCATTGACCATTTCGTAGGACCTGCGCCGGGATCATTCAGACAGGCACGACCCTTGCTATCGAAGCCACGAAACACAACGAAATGATCAAAGTTCCAATGGATAATAGCAGGTTGTTTGCCTTCCAAGGCTTCGGGCGACATACGGAAACCCTTTGACTCGAGACCATAGCTTCGGGCAGCATGAAGTATGCTCTTCGCACTAGAACCGTCACGCGACACGCCACATGCGGCACGCACCTCCTCAAGCGGAAGCCATTTGCCATAGTAAGCCAGAATCATTGTCAGCGATGCAGCTCCACACTCCACGGCTTCCATCTGCATCACCTGAGGAACCTTTGCTAATCTCGACTTAAACATAGCAGCCGTTAATTCCCTATTATCGATTCGAACGAATTCTCTACCGTACCAACGAGAACACGCCAAACAGGTTTCTTCTGCGTAATAATCTGAATATTGCAAAAGGCACCGTTATTCACCTTCACGTGATTACTTTTCTCACGACTCCATACAAGTCCGCCATCCTGCACGTCAAGTATCACACGCACCTCATAAATCGGTTGGCCATCTTGTATGAACGAGGCCAGCGGATCAAGTTTTACACGGTTTATAATCTCCTGACGTGTAGTGGGATACTGCTCAATGCCCACCACTCTGCCAAAGGCATATCCCCAGTTTTCACGTTCCATATTGGCTGGGGTGGCCTGTACCTGCTGACCTATCTTCAATTTGCGTAAGTCATTATAGGTCACATAACAAAGCATCTCGCGTCCCGTCATCTTTTGCGACTGAGGCAACAGCCATGCTACTGGTTCACCAGCTTTAAATGACGAGCCAAGGGGGAGAGTTTGAATCACTACGCCATCACGAGGAGCCGTCACCACTGAGGTTGACAGGGCATTACGAATCTCCACGATACCCGTACCACGAGTCACTGCATTTCCATGCGCCACTAAAGCACGACTAATCACGCCATCATATGGTACGCCGATGGGCGCAGCCTCCTCAAATGGGAAGACTACGCCCTGTGCGGTCACTTTATAATTGATGGTTCCGAAGATGCACCAGTAGATGACTACAATCATCATCGACACCATTGCGCCAAGCACTATCCGAAGTCTCGGTGATGCCACGCGGGCCATTTCTTCAGCCTCACTATGATCATCAAGTGCCTCTAACGCTTCATTATTAAATATGTTCGCCATTGGCCATTCTATCAAAAAATGCTTTCATGATTCATTGCATTTGTAAAAACTTCTTTTTAAAAAGTTTTCACACACGACAACTACTCACATACAATATCACCTCTATGACCTTTAATTTCTTTAAGATCCGGTTTTTTAAGCGGTACTTTTCCACCTGCAGCATTTTCGAGTTCAGCCTCGGTCAACTCTATTTGTTCATCTGTCATTGTTTCCATAATATTTATTCAGTAGAGAAAAACTTCTTTCTATTTTTACCTGGGATACCAGGTTGATCAGTTCCACCTGCGGCCTGATCGAGTTCGTCGTCAGAGATCTCGATAGCACCAACTTCTCCTAACTCTTTTGCAAGAGCATTTACTTCACCCAGCTGCATCAGCTGCTGTTTTTTTGCTTCATTCTGTTCGTTAGTCATAGTCATAAAATATTAAGATATTAATAAAAAAGGGGTATTATAACTATCCATAAAAAAATGCAATTATTATCTTAAGTAAGAAACAAAACTAAGTATAGAGCAGATTAATAAAACTTTGGACGTGGATTAGTCATCATGCCCTCACCGGTGCTAGCGTTTCCACCTGGATTACCTACTGTTCCAGTAGGCTCTATAGCTTTAGTCGAAGGTCCCTGTCCACCAGCAGCCTTTTCAAGTTCATCTTCATTGAGTTCAATTGCGCTAGCCGAAATCAGTTCCTCTTGCAGTTGCAGTTTTTGCTCAATCTGCTCATTAGTTAATGTCGCCATAATAGTAAATTGTTTAAAGGGTTGATACCATATTACTCGAATAGGTTCCACATTTATAATGTGTCCTAATTTCGTGGGCAAAGATACAACATTTTTAGAAAAGAAATGTTCTAATATAGGAAATCTTTGTACCAAAATCGGGAAAAATGTTATTTTTCCATGTTTTCCCCATAAAAAAGTTTGCTATATGTCTCATTTTGTTTTCAAAATAAAAAAAAATCCGAAACGCACAAGCGATTCGGATTCATCTAATTTCTTTGGAAGAATTTACCACCAAGGCTTCATAACGGTACCCATAGGACTATAGTCCACCAAAATAATGTCGAAGATGAGGATACTGCTACCTGGAACAGCAGAGCCACTACCAGAGGTTCCATAGCCCAAGTCACTGGGAATATAGACACGCCAGTAGTCACCAATATGCATCTTCTGTAAAGCCGTTGCAAATCCATCTACTAAACCCGACACTTTCATGCGAGTAGTTGAGGCAGTAGTCAATGAGAATACACCACCAGCAGACGTGCCCTTATCAAAGAACATGCCCTGAGGATAGCTGACCGATGGGATAAGACGTCCCTGATAAGCCACACGAACAGAGTCAGTATAGGCAGGACAGCCCTCACCATCACCTTTTTCTACGATTTTCACATAGACATAGTCGCGAGGATTATCGCTTTTTATGCTATCACCAAGAGAATACTTCTGAATGCGCATCCACCCCAACTTCTGCAGCGAGTCGTTGACTACAGCAGTCAAGAATGCCTCATTGCGTGCAGACCAATTCTCAAACTCATTGTCCTCGACTGTCTCTTCGCTACACGATGACAGGCCGCTAAGGCCCATCATCATGGCGAACAGATAGATAATATACTTTTTCATTACTGCAGTTTCTTAAGCAGACTTGCAATGCTAACCTTATCCTCAATGATAGAAGCGAGGTCAGAGATCTTCACGCGCTCTTGCTCCATGGTGTCGCGGAAACGCAGAGTGACACAACCATCGTTCAAGGTGTCGTGATCTACGGTAACACAGTAAGGAGTTCCAATAGCGTCCTGACGACGATAGCGCTTGCCGATAGAGTCCTTCTCGTCATACTGACAATTGAAGTGGAACTTCAGGTCGTTGATAATCTCGCGGGCTTTTTCAGGCAGACCGTCCTTCTTCACAAGAGGCATTACAGCCAACTTTACTGGAGCAAGGGCTGCGGGCAACTTCAGGACAACGCGAGTCTCACCGTTCTCCAGTTTCTCCTCCTCGTATGCGTGGCACATGATAGAAAGGAACATACGGTCGACACCAATAGAGGTTTCAATAACATACGGAGTATAACTCTCGTTGGTCTGAGGATCAAAGTACTTGATGCTCTTACCTGAGAACTTCTCGTGCTGACTCAAGTCGAAGTTCGTACGAGAGTGGATACCCTCAACCTCCTTGAAGCCGAATGGCATCTTAAACTCAATATCAGTAGCAGCGTTAGCGTAGTGAGCCAGCTTATCGTGGTCGTGGAAACGATAGTTCTCAGCACCGAAGCCCAGAGCCTGGTGCCACTTCATACGAGTCTCCTTCCACTTGGGGAACCACTCGAGCTCAGTACCAGGAGCCACGAAGAACTGCATCTCCATCTGCTCGAACTCACGCATACGGAAGATAAACTGACGAGCCACAATTTCGTTACGGAAAGCCTTACCAATCTGAGCGATACCGAAAGGTATCTTCATACGACCGGTCTTCTGAACGTTCAGGTAGTTCACAAAGATACCCTGAGCGGTCTCAGGACGCAAATATACCTTCATTGAGCCATCTGCGCTAGCACCCATCTCTGTTGAGAACATCAAGTTGAACTGACGTACGTCGGTCCAGTTCTTGGTACCGCTAATGGGATCCACGATCTCCTCATCGAGGATAATCTGCTTCAGAGCTTCAAGATCAGGTCCCTGCATAGCCTCAGCATAGCGAGCATGCAGTGCGTCGCGTTTCTCTTTGGCTTCTTTCACGCGCTCGCTAGTCTCCATATATTTTGCCTCGTCGAAAGAGTCGCCAAAACGCTTGCGAGCCTTCTCGACCTCCTTCTGAATCTTCTCGTCATATTTGGCAATCTGGTCCTCAATCAGCACGTCGGCACGATAGCGCTTTTTGCTGTCGCGGTTGTCGATGAGGGGATCGTTGAAAGCATCCACGTGACCAGAGGCTTTCCAAATGGTGGGATGCATAAAGATGGCACTATCAATACCCACGATATTCTCGTGAAGCATAGTCATAGCCTTCCACCAATACTGCTTAATGTTATTCTTCAACTCCACACCGTTCTGACCGTAGTCATACACAGCGCCCAGTCCATCGTAGATATCGCTTGAGGGGAACACGAAACCATATTCCTTACAGTGCGATACAATCTTCTTAAAAACGTCTTCTTGTGCCATAATAAAATTTTATTTCTAGAAATTTGTCTGCAAAGGTACAACAATTTATGCAGTTATGATAGGAATAAGGAGTTAAAGGGAGTTAAAGGACGTTAGTTCTTGCATTTTTTTTGTAATTTTGCATGCAAACTGAAAACCATAGTATACGATGGACGACGAAATAAAAGACTTAGAAAACGCAGAAGTGATTGAGGACTCAGAGGCTGTAGAAGGTTCTGAGGGCCATTCTGACTATAAGCCCGTGAATCGCTTTGACGCATCGGTAGTACATCACTTGAGCGGCATGTACCAGAACTGGTTTCTGGATTATGCCTCTTACGTGATATTGGAGCGTGCCGTACCCCATATCGAGGACGGACTGAAACCCGTGCAACGTCGTATCCTGCACTCCATGAAACGCATGGACGACGGGCGATACAACAAAGTGGCCAACATTGTGGGACACACCATGCAGTTTCACCCACACGGCGACGCCTCTATCGGCGATGCTCTAGTGCAACTGGGTCAGAAGGATCTGCTGGTTGACACACAGGGCAACTGGGGTAATATCCTGACGGGCGACCGTGCTGCAGCCCCCCGATACATCGAGGCCCGTTTGTCGAAATTTGCCCTCGACACCGTTTTCAATCCCAAGACCACCGACTGGCAACTCAGTTATGACGGCCGCAACAAGGAGCCTATCACCCTGCCGGTAAAGTTCCCCCTGCTCTTGTCTCAGGGTGCCGAAGGTATTGCCGTAGGCCTGTCGTCCAAGATCCTGCCCCACAATTTCTGTGAGATTTGCGATGCCGCCATCAACTATCTGCATGGCGAGGAGTTCCATCTCTATCCCGACTTCCAGACAGGTGGCAGTATTGACGTTTCAAAATACAACGATGGCCAGCGTGGTGGTGTGGTGAAGGTTCGCGCCAAGATTGAAAAGCTCGATCAGAAGACACTTGTCATTCGCGAGTTGCCTTACTCGAAGACTGTTTCAACGCTCATCGAGAGTATCACCCGTGCCATTGAAAAAGGAAAAATCAAGGCTCGCAATGTGACCGACCTTACCTCTGCCGAAGTAGAGATTCAGGTACACTTGGCTCCAGGCGTATCGAGCGACAAAACCATCGATGCTCTCTACGCCTTCACCGACTGCGAGATTAACATATCACCCAACTGCTGCGTCATCAAGGACGACAAGCCCCAATTCCTTACCGTGAGCGACGTACTCATCCATAGCGCCGAGCGCACCAAGGACTTGATTCGTCAGGAATTGGAAATCCGCAAGAACGAACTTTTGGAGCAACTGCACTTCTGCTCGTTGGAAAAAATATTCATCGAAGAGCGCATCTATAAGGACAAGAAATTCGAGGAAGCGCCCAATGTGGACAAGGTTTGCGAACATATTGACAACAGACTGACGCCCTACTATCCACAGTTGGTACGCGAGGTGACCAAGGACGATATTCTTCGTCTCTTGGAAATTAAGATGCAGCGCATCCTGAAATTCAACAAGGAGAAAGCCGACGAGCTGATGGCTCGCATCAAGGCCGAGATTGATGAGATTGATCGCGACCTGGCCAACCTGACCGAGGTGACAGCCTCGTGGTTCCAGTTCCTCAAGGACAAATATGGCAAATCACACCCACGTCTCACTGAGATTCGCAACTTCGACACTATCGAGGCTTCGAAGGTGGCCGAGGCCAACCAGAAACTCTACATCAATCGTGGCGAGGGTTTCATAGGAACGGGATTGAAGAAGGACGAGTTTGTGTGCAACTGCTCCGACATCGACGATATCATTATATTCTATCGCGATGGAAAGTTCAAGGTAGTGCGCGTGGCCGAGAAATTGTTCGTGGGTAAGAACGTTATCTGGCTGGGGGTGTTCAAGAAGAACGACAAGCGTACTATATATAATATGGTATATCGCGACGGCAAAGCCGGCACATGCTATATCAAGCGTTTCAATGTGACGGGTGTGACCCGCGACCGCGAAGTAGACTTGACAATGGGCACGCCTGGCACCCGCGTGCTCTACTTCACCGCCAACCCCAATGGCGAGGCCGAGGTCATCAAGGTGACACTCGAAGCCACCGTACTCAACGATCACCCGCGTATGAGTCTCTTTTTGGAGCGCTCGTTCGCTTCCATCGACATCAAGGGACGCTCATCAAAGGGTAACATCCTGACAAAATTCCCCGTTCACCGCATCACGCTGAAGAGTCAGGGACATTCCACACTGGGCGGACGCAAGGTATGGTTCGACCCCGATGTCAATCGCCTGAACTACGACGAGCACGGACGCCTGTTGGGCGAATTCTTCGACGACGACCAGATTCTGGTGGTACTGAAGAATGGCGACTTCTACCTGACCAACTTCGACGCCAACAACCACTACGAGGAGAACATCCTACGCATCGAGAAATTCGAGGCCGACAAGGTGTGGACCTGCGTGCTCTTCGATGCCGACAACCAAGGTTATCCCTACCTGAAGCGCTTCCTCATGGAGGCCAACAAGCGCAAACAGAACTTCCTGGGCGAGAATTCACAGTCACAGATGGTTCTACTCACCGATGTGGTCTATCCGCTCATCAAGGTAACCTATGGCGGTGCCGATGAGTTCCGTGGTAGCGAGGAAATCGATGCCGAACAGTTCATCGCCGTCAAGGGTTTCAAGGCCAAGGGCAAGCGCATCAGCACCTACGCCATTGAGAGTATCGTCGAGTTGGAACCCACACGATTCCCTGAGGAGCCACAGAATCAAGAAGCACCAGAAGAATCGGAGGAACCCGAAGATCTCGACCCAGATGCAGGAAAAAGTCAACAGCAGATTGTCGACGAAATGACTGGTCAACTCAGACTGTTTGATGATGAAGCATAAGATAGGATTACTGGTGGTGGCTGGCCTGATGACCGCAATGGGTGCTCTCGCACAAAAGAGCTACCAAATAGGACTCGGCCCTACCCGACTGTTGGACACCTATCTCTCACAAGAAAAATATAATGGCACGGGCCTGACATTTCTCACCACCAGCGAGAATGTCAAGCCCGCGTCTTGTTGGTCTTGGCTGTGGCAGCACCAATTGAACCTCTCTACTAATAAGGACAGAGCCAAGAACGGCACCGAATTGGAGGGAGGATACAATCTCTACCTAGGGCGCTACTACGCTTGGCACCTGCTCGATGGTTCTCTAACCCTGCAAGCTGGCGGAATGGCCGACCTGGGGTTGGGTTTCATCTACAACACACGCAATGGCAACAATCCCGCACAAGCACGCCTTGGCTTGCAACTGCGACCTTCAGGCATCGCTAACTATCGAATCCAGAAATTCTCCTTCCGCTATGAACTCGACCTACCCCTGATGGGTTGCGTATTCAGTCCCAACTACGGACAGTCATACTACGAGATTTTCACTTTGGGCAATTACGATCACAACATGGTGCCCACCACTTTCATATCCGCCCCGTCCTTCCGCCAGCAACTGACAGCAGCATGGCAATGCAGCAAGAACACAGCTCTCACCATAGGTTATTTGGGTGACTACCAGCAGTTGCAGGTAAACAACCTGAAACAACACGTACTGACCCACCGTATCATGGTGGGCATTCTCCGCGATATCTAAATAAGTGATTATATCCCCACCTCATCATGGCGGGGCATTCTCAACAGCATCCGACAACCTACTTCCTCATCCGCTCGCGATACTCCTGCGGCGTGATATCCGTCTGCTTACGAAACATACGGATGAAGTAACTATGATCGCTGAATCCCATCTCATAGGCCACCTCCTTCACAGGCATATCTGTGGTATAAAGCAGCAACTGTGCCCGTTCCACCTTCTTGCGATTAATATACTGAACGGGCGACGTGCCAAACTCACGCTTAAAGAGTCTAATGAGATATGGCTTCGTGACGCACGCCACATCAGCCAACTCGTCCACATCAAGGTTCTCGCAGATGTGTTGATGGATATGTTCCTGAACACGCTTCATACGATCGTCCGATGTCCACACATGAGGCACTGCCTCACGCAGAAAACGAGAGAAAAGGACTAAGATAGCACCACGAAGTTCCATCTTCTGCCATAAAGGCATGTCGCGATAGCGCTCCACATAGTCCGTAAACTGGTCGGCATTGTCATAGGCCTCAGGATTACTCTCAGGCAACTGCGCCTGAGGATGCTGCTCGCACATTCGTTGGAAAAGCAACTCATCATCGTGACTGCCAGGCACTTCAATAGGAAAGTCATACTGCTCCACAAGGTTCATCTCAGCTGTCACGCCCTCGTACACATGCAGATAGTAGTGCACAAACACGCCTTCACACTCATATGAATGCAGAGTGTAGGCAGGGACGATATACAAGAAGCCAGGACGCAACCTGACTGTTCGCCGAGGAAAATGTATCAGAGCCTCACCCTCGGTCACATAATAAATACGTGTAAAGGGTGAGTTGATATCCTTCCAGTTCCAGTCGCCGTTATGATGAGCCAACCCAACATTCAGCATCTGCAGGTTAAAGGATTCAATGGGTATCTGCATATAGTTATAGGTTTTTATTGATTGTTCTCGAGCTTAATACAGCCTGAAGATGCGCTCAGCTGGCTGCCATTTCTCGTCACTACGAGCCTCAGCGCTGCAACCCTGGAAACGGGCAACGAAAGCCTCCCACTCTGCCTGTCGTGGCAGTGTGGCCAAGCGATCCATAGATGTTTGCCAATCAAAATCGGCAGGCGCATCGACAATCATCACCAGGCGATTGCCGAGCATATAGATTTCCATTTCAAGGATGCCCACAGCCCTGATACCATCACGTATCTCTTGCCAGTGATGCTCCTCAGAATGCCAATATCGATATTGCTTTATCAGCTCTGGATCATTGTTAATCTCCAGAAACTGTACATAACGTTTTGTCTTTCCATCAGACAAAGTTTGAACGTATCCTTCCACGTGTTTTTTACTAGTTTAAATTTCTATGCTGCAAAGTTACTAATATTTAGCAGATTAGAATACCATAATTAAAACTTTTTATAGGATATTATTATCCTTTATTAGTTTTGTCCTATCTAAGATTTATATTTTGACACATCATTTTACGCATAATTCATATCTTTGCACCCAGAAAATCCACTACTTTTATACTTATGAAAACAAAACTAACTACTACTATTCTGCTTTTAGCAGCAACAACGCTCCCTGCTCAATTGCCCAACGTGGAGATTGAGCAGGGGCCATTCGAGAATAACTGGGAGAGTGCTTCGCAATGGGAGTGTCCCGAATGGTTCAAAGATGCCAAGTTTGGCATCTGGGCACACTGGGGACCACAATGCCAAGCCGAAGCCGGCGACTGGTACGCACGCTTCATGTACTATGAGGGCACAGGCGCCTATAATTGGCATGTGAGTCATTTCGGCAATCCCAAGACATTCGGACTAAAGGACTTGTGCAACGACTGGAAAGCCGAGCAATGGAATCCAGAGGAACTGGTCAACCTATACAAGAGCGTGGGTGCACGCTATTTCATGGCTTTGGGCAACCACCACGACAACTTCGACCTGTGGGACTCACCCTATCAGGAGTGGAACTCCGTACGCGTAGGTCCCAAGAAAGACTTGGTGAAAGGCTGGAGCGATGCCTGCAAGAAGGCCGGACTGCCTCTGGGTGTCAGCATCCACGCCTCGCATGCCTGGACGTGGCTAGAACCCTCACAGAAATACGACGGAAACCTGACCAAGGCCGATGGTACAGGCAAATGGTGGGAAGGCCTCGACCCTCAGGAGCTCTACGCCCAGAACCATACCCACTCTACAGGTTGGGAAAACAGCGGCACCATCCACAGTCAGTGGGACTGGGGCAACGGTGCCAACCAACCCTCGCAGGCCTACAAACAAAAGTTCCAAAACCGCGTATTGGAACTCATCAACGACTACAACCCCGACATGCTCTATTTCGACGACACCGCGATGCCGTTCTATGGTTGTGACGACCAGATAGGCAAAAACATCCTGCAGCATTACTATAACCATAGCGCTGCCCAGCATGGTGGCAAAGCCGAGGTGGTTGTTACCGGCAAGCAACTCACCCCCGAGCAGAAGGGCTATATGATGTGGGACGTGGAGCGCGGCATCCCCGATCGCCCACAGGCCACCTATTGGCAGACCTGCACCTGCATTGGCGACTGGCACTACAGTCAGAGTGTCTATAACAATAATGGTTATAAGAGCGGTGCCACCGTTATCCGCATGCTCATCGATGTTGTCTCGAAAAACGGCAACCTGCTGGTGAGCATCCCCGTGAAGGGAAATGGCTCTATCGACAGCAAGGAGAAGAACGTACTGAACGACATCAAGGCCTGGCTCGACGTCAATGGCGAGAGCATCTATGGCACCCGCATGTGGAAGACCTTCGGCGAGGGTCCTCTGGCCGAGGCCTCGAACCCTATGAATGCACAAGGTTTCAACGAGGGACAGGCCTACTCAGCGCAGGATGTGCGCTATGTGGAGCGCCACGACACTGTCTATGCCACCATCATGGACTGGCCTGCCAACCAGACCATCTGCTTCAAGGCCTTCTCCATCATGTCCGACTCATATAGCGGCGAGGTGGAAAAAGTCACCCTATTGGGTGGCAGCGACCTGACCTTCCAGCAGGACATCAACGGACTGACCGTCACTCTGCCCCAGACTAAGACCAATAACATCGCTCCCGTATTCCGTATCACCTTCAAGGCCGACAACCGCAGCGCCTACGAGGTGCTCCAGTCAATGATTGCTGATCTGGAGACAGCCGTCGGGGAACTGACCCCTAAGGCTCATCCCTATAACACCGGCAAGATCAACACCAACAAACTCGAGCAACTGCTTACAGCCATTGCTCAGGCAAAGGCCGTGGGTTCCGAGGCTTCAGAAGCCGACTGCACCACTGCCCGCGAAACGTTGGCCAAGGCCTATCGCACCCTTGTCAACGACGGAGTGAACAAAGGCGGTGCCTTCAATGGCGTCATCGACGAGAACCTCACCACACAGTATCTCATCGAAGCCTCCAACTTCACCCGCTCGGCAGGCGGCAACAGCCGCTTCGGTGCACCTAAGTACTGGACCGTGGAGAACTTCAACATCCCCAACGGAGGCGACGGCACCAAGCACGGCCTAGATAAATACTCTGGCAACGAAGCCCTGATGCTAGGTGTGTGGAACGACGCTTCGAGCAACACCGAGGGCAATCTGAGCAATGCCCGCATCTATCGCAAGATCACCCTGCCCGCAGGCAAGTATTACTTTGGTGCGGCTTTCAACACTACCTACAACATCAGCCAGCAGGCATATATGTTTGTCAGCAAGTCGCTGTGCGCCACAGCCGACATTCCCACCCAGTCGATTGCCTACTACGGCATCAGCAACTGTACGGGCGACATGAAGACCCAGGGCCTTTACTTCCAACTTGACGAAGAGGCCGAAGTATATATCGGTTTCCAGGCTAACCTGCTCAATGGCTCTACCACCCAGGAATTCCGTGCCGAGCGTGTGGCGCTCTACAGTCCCAAGGCCACAGGCGAGCGTCACGACGAGACTAAAGGTTGGAAGAAGATTGACTACCTAGTAGGCGACGTGAGCCAGTATTTCTATGCCATCTACGACCACGGCACAGACACCGGACTCGTGCTCGGCACAGGCAATCAGCAGGGGGCAGCCTATAAGACCATGTGGTATCAGCCAGACGTCTATCCAGAGGGCACCAAAGATGCCCTTTGGATGTTCGATGGCTTCGACAGTAACAACAACTCCGGCATCAAGTTCGACTTCACCGCGGTAGCGAGGTATATCGTCATCACCAATGCCGGCTATCCCGATGTCTGCCTGCAGTCGAACGACGCACCCAACAACTGGAACTATCGCACAGAGAACAACGGTGAGGGTTGGACCGACCGAGCCTACATACTCCCCTCTCCTCAGCCTGACGGCTATTGGCGAATCGCCAACAAAAAAGGTGGCATGCTGGGCCGCTTCGACGACACCGATGAGATCAGCGGCAACGCCAGCGAAGAGGGACACTACGATATTTTCTCCATCCTGCGTGGCAACTACGTATCGGCTGTCGAGAACATCGACAGAGCGACAGAAGAGAATCCCATCGACATCTCCTACATCATCACCAATGCCGATGGCACCCGCTACAACAACTTCCACGCCAAGCAGCCCGTGGGATGGACCCTCTCGCAAGATGATGCCTTCGAGGTGGAGTATGCTAACTATCTGCCTGCCAAGGTGGGCGACAGTTATTTCAACAAGTGGCAGGGCTCAGGCAACCTCAGCGACCGCAGCATCAGTCAGCAAATGTCGGGCCTCCCCAACGGCACCTATCGCCTCTCTGTCCGCACTAGCGCCAGCACCATCCACGCAGGCGCCTCACTCTTTGTCAACGAACAGAAGGCCGATATGACCAAACTCAAGAACAGTACCGTCAGCGTCAATGCCGAGGTGACCGACGGCACACTGACCATCGGTGTGGAGTTGAGGAACTATACAAGCAACGACTGCAAGTTTGACCACTTCACCCTGGAGTATCTGGGCGGTGCCACCAACGGTATCAGCGAACAGAAACATCAAACCTCAAATCTCAATTCCCAAATCTACGACCTCCAAGGCCGTCGTCGTAGCCATCTCGTAAAAGGTTTGAATATCATCAACAAAGAAAAAGTCGTAGCTCGGTAAGAGGATACTTTCGTTCGGAAATGCAAAAGAAAAGCAAACTTTCCTTTTGCATTTCGCTCACTTATTTGTATCTTTGCACGCAAGATGGATATATTCGGAGACACATCAATACAGTCGATACTGTTTTTCGTGCTCTACGGCATCACAGGCGTAGTGCCCCTCATTGCAGCCTTCTACTTGCTGCTGCGCCGAGCCAATGCCATTGCGCCAGGTGTTACGCCACCGGTGAGTTTACGCCGCTGGACGGCATCGTTCTTTGTCGTATCATCATTGGCACATGTATGGTGGCTCCTGTTCTACATCTTTTCCCGTGACCTGAATTCCATCAGTTATCTGGTGCTCTCTATGCTCGACTGCGTATTGCTGTTCACCACCTTCGCCGGCACACTCCTTGCCTTGTTGCAGGATCGCCGCCGAAACGTGTGGCTCGCCCTTGTGAGTATCATACCGTTCGTGGCGCTAGTCGGAGCCGACATGGTATTCCCTAGTAGTCTGCTTGAGCAGATTGCCTCGGCTTACCTCATTTTGCTCGTCCTGGCCTTTACCGGATATATGGTGGTTGCCATCAGACAATATGGGCAGTGGCTGAACGACAACTATGCCGATCTGGAGAATAAAAAGGTATGGCTGTGCCAGACAATAGCACTCGTCTGCATGTTGTTGTTCATCCTCTATGCACTCGCTGTGGATATCGTCTTTCTCTGGCTCATACATATCATCGAACTCGTGATTGTCGGTCTGCTATTATGGCGTGTAGAGACGCTGCCACTGTTGGAACTCCCAACCCAGTCGCAGACGCAGCAGCCCACGGCAAAGTCCGTCACTATCGACCTCGCATATATTGAGCAACTGCTAAAGGAGCGATGCGTGACTCCACAGCTATTCCTGCAGCACGACCTCACGTTAGAGCAACTGGCACAGACCATTGGCACCAACCGTTATTATCTCAGCCAGTATTTCTCGCGCCAGAGCATAACGTACAACACTTATATCAACAACCTGCGTATCAACTATTTCATCAATCGATACGAAGATACCGTAGCTGCCCAGCAACCTGTTGGTGTCCAGCAACTGGCTCAGGAGAGCGGCTTCCGCAGTTACAGCACCTTCAGTCGTGCCTTCACGCAGCGCACTGGTCAGAGCGTAACCGCTTGGATGCGCGACACCGTTGGCTAATGTCATTTCTTTCTCATCTTTGTCTCATACTTTCGATTTTGTCTCATAATAGGACAATGATACTTGTCAAATATGCAATCTAAGTTGTCAAATTTGCAATTTGACTTATCATATTAACAAAAAGTGGGCAAATCGTATAAATCTTCTCCAGGAAGTGTTTTGGGGCTTGCATATTTCGTAAAATATTCATATCTTTGCAACAACGATAAGCGTACAGAAATTGACGCAAAAACTACTAATCGCAATTATTCGATAATACCATATAATTATAATACCATATGACAGACAACGACAAAATATTCGAACCTGCATACGATGAGAACGCGATGGAGTTCGTACGGAGGGTGATTGCCGAACAGGACGACCGCGAACCGTTGCACATCGTGGAGCAGCTGGTAGAGATAGCCGTGAGCGAACTGAAGGGCCGTTCTTACGACATCTCTGCGGCAGTATCGGACAAGCACATGAAGGTGACGCTGCGACACTACGGGAAACCCCTCGACGAGCGCATGGTGTGGCGGATGGGCAACCATACAGACCGCGTGAACTACGCTCCAGACGGTGACGACGCCTGGAAACTGGTCATCCGTCGCGACATCCCGCCGCTCTACGTCACCAGACGGTGAGAGTTAAGTGGAAAAAGACCTAAAATCTAAAAACATGTACGAATACCGAGGACTACAAGATGTTATTTTCTTGATGCTATATGGCGGAGTGACTCTCCTAGCCTTGTTGGTGTGCCTATACCTACTACTGAGGCGAGGCAACACGTTCTTCGGCGAAGAGATCAAGTCGAGCCCAGTGCTGCGGCGATGGACGGCAGCGCTGATGGCGGCGATAGCGGCGAGCCACGTGTGGTGGTATGCTATCGGTGTCTATTGGCTGGCTGACGACTGGCTGGTACGTACCATCATGGTCATCATGCTCGACCATGCCACACTCATTCCGCTCACAATGGCCGTACTACTCTCGATGCTGCAAGATTGCCGTCGCCCACTCTGGCCGTGGCTCATAGCGCAGGTTCCAGTGGTCGCCTTCGCCATTGTTGGGATGCACGAACACAACTGGTTTCTTGGTCACGAGATGGCATATTACTGGCAACTGGCTGTTATCGTCATCTTCGTCACCTATTATATATATGCCTTGCGACACTACGGTCGGTGGCTGCTCGACAACTATGCAGACCTGGAACACAAGGAGGTGTGGCAGAGCATGGTGTTTGCCGTCAGTCTACTGGCAATCTATGTAGTCTATACCTCAAACGCCGGTGAAATGGTGAGAGAGTATCTCTCACAGGTCTTCACCATCATCATCATTGCCTTCCTCTTCTGGCGTGTGGAGACGTTGCAAGAACTGAAGTATGAAGAAAACGAAAATTAAAAAACATATAAATCATGAAAAACAGATCTTTTTTAATTGCCTCATTGCTGTTTTTAGCTACTCCGTTCTGCTATGCCAACGGAAACATGCTGACTGATTCAAACAGCATTATTGTGATACTGCTCATCATTGTCATCACACTTGCTGCATACCTAGTCTACAGCAGGCGCCAGAACAGGTTTATCTCTCAGCGAAACGAGCAGCTTCGACGCATTCTTACAGCGCTCGACGACTATCGTGCCATCGTAGGCGACGAGGCTCTGACGCTCGACGAACAGGAAGAAATTCTGAAAACAAAGTTGCCGAAGTCAAAGGAAGCCGAGATTCTTCAAAAGGGCGATGAACAGACTTTCTTCGTAAACATGGATGCACGTGTTAACAAAGAAAAGCCTTTTACGGATCCCGATTTCGACCAAGATGCGCTAGTTGAGTTTCTGGGAGTCAGCTACAGCACATTCTGTAAAATGGTGCCGCGTTATACCGATCCCGACAGAACGCTCGATTACATCAACTCCCTACGGGCAGAATATGCAGCAAAGATACTCATGGAGCACTCTAACTACTCGACAGACGACATTGCCTGTCAGTGTGGATTCAGGGATACAGCAGCATTCAACAAGGCCTTCAAGTTCTCCTTCGGCATCACGTCATCCGACTATCTGAACAGTATGAACAAGATGTTCAAAAATGAAGACGAGAATGCAGGGATATAAAAGAGAATCATAACCCAATAACACAAAAACAACAATAAAAACTAACAGGAATGGTGATAATTCACCGATTCTTACTATCTTTGCATAGCGTTTATGATATAAACTACGCAAAGATGATAAAGAAAAAACTCTCCTGGCTGCAATTGCTGCTGATGCTCTGCATCTTTCCGCAGCTCACATCATGTGTCGACGAGGAACAGTATGATGACACACCTCAGGGCAACTTCGAGGCCTTGTGGAAGATTATCGACGAGCACTATTGCTTCTTGGACTATAAGCAGCAAGAATACGGCCTTGACTGGCAGAAGGTACACGACGAATACAAGGTGCGCATTGACAGCAAGATGACCGACAAGCAACTCTTCGAGGTGCTCACCAACATGCTAGGCGAGTTGCGCGACGGACACGTGAACCTTAGCGCCGCCCACGACTTCGGACGCTACTGGTCGTGGTACGAAAACTACCCCACCAACTTCAGCGACACCCTCCTACGTCGCTACATGGGCACCGACTATCAGATTGCCTCGGGCCTGCACTACAAGATCCTCGACGACAACATCGGCTATATCCGCTATGAGAGTTTCAACGACGGCATCGGCGAGGGCAACCTCGACGAGGTAATCACCCACATGCTACTCTGCCGCGGACTCATCATCGACATCCGCAACAATGGTGGCGGACTGCTCACCAATGCCGAAAGACTTGCTGCCCGTTTCTGTCAAGAAAAGACCCTTGTGGGCTATTATCAGCACAAGACAGGCCCAGGCCATAGCGACTTCTCCGCCCGCGAGGCCCGCTACCTCGAACCCTCGTCGAACATCCGCTGGAACAAGCCCGCCGTGTTACTTACAAATCGTCAGGTGTATAGTGCTGCCAACGAGTTTACTGTCTATATGAAGGCCCTCCCCAACGTCCTCTTGGTGGGCGACCATACAGGTGGCGGTGCCGGCATGCCTTTCAACAGCAGCCTGCCCAATGGCTGGGGCGTCCGTTTCTCAGCTGTACCCATGTACGATGCCCTGGGCGAGTCAACCGAGTTTGGCATCGAGCCCGACTACAACATCCAGCAGACCGATGCCGACTTCGCTCGCGGCGAGGACACCATCATCGAGTTTGCCAGAAAACTGTTGAAGCAGAAATAATAATCCCCAACCACATCGCGATTGGGAATGACGACAAGAACAACCACAAACACTGCCACTCCGATTATCAGGGTGGCAGTGAATGGGTTCATTTGAGCGTAAAACCTCGTCATCGTTTTTCATTAGATTAGGTTAATTATATATGTCGTATTATTAAGGTTAATCATTCTCTTATATTCACTTGTTTATTCACTTATTCATTCAATCAACTCTATGACTTTTTAAATGCGATACGTTTATTATTTATTGTTTTTCTTTTCCTATTGCAAAGATATAAAATAATCAAATACCATGCAATAGCTCAGACAAGATTGGTAGTGTCTGCGGACAAGATTGGTAGTGTCTGCGGACAAGATTGGTAGTGCAACAGACAGGATTAGGTCATAATTCACGGATTTTAAACCTACCTATTAACGAATTTTCAACCTCCTCTCCCAACACCTCACAAGAAAAAAGGCCGAGACCCTACAATGAGTCTCGGCCAATATATCACTAAAACAAAGAAAAAAACTACAATCTGGCCCTACGAAACTCAGAAGGCGTCATGCTGAAGAGTTGACGGAAACGATCAGTGAAGTACTTATGACTGCTGAAGCCACAGTCGACAGCAATATCCTCAATACTCTTCTGAGGCTCTTCGATGAGCAATTTAGTGGCATATTCCAGACGCAAATGCTGGATGTAGTTGGTCAACTTACCATATTCGCTGCCCTTCGAGAAAAGTGAACCGATGCGATCCTTTGGCAGTTGGAAGCGATCCATGATGGTCTGACGTCCAAACCTGGCATCGAGGAAGAGTCTTTCGCGAACAATCAACTCATCAACATATTGGAACAATTGCTCATCGCTGAGTGCATTAATATCACCGGGAGTCTCGACAGGGGCCTGAGCACGTTTCTCCTCCCAGTATTTCTCCTTATAGTTAATTCCTTCAGCAATTTGCTCGGCCAAGTAACGGTTCTTGCGACTAATGGTCCTATTCTTCAAGAAAACAATGCCGGCAAAGACGAAGAAGAGCAAGGCGATGACGCCGATAGCGAAAGAGCGCAGGTTTGCCTTATCTGTATTCAACCGCTGACGTTCTGCCTCCATCTGCTGTTGCAAGGCATTATAACGTGCCAGTTGCTCACGGGTGGTAGCCTCACGAACACTATTCTCAATCTTTGCATAAGCCTCAATCATATTGTCGCTCTCACCTAGAGATGCATAGGCAGCGGTAATGAAGTTCTGAGCCTGACTGCGATAGAAGCGGATATAGTCAAAACGCTCCTGATCGTTCTCCGGCTCGCGGTCGCTATCATCATGATAGACATCGGGGTGTTTCTCATAGTCTTCGAGCCGCTCAATAATCTTTCGTGCCAGAGGCACTGTTTCAGTATACTTGTCGTTCAAGCCAAGAATGACGATCTTTCGCTTTAAGGCAATAATCAAGGCATCGAGCTCATTAAACCTAAAGACGCCAAATTCAGTAGACCAAGGTTCCTGACCAGCATCAGAATCCACCTCACTCGGGTTCCTATCGTACCCAATCTTTGGAGACAGACACATGATCACGCTGTCAATCTTAGCCATACCTGCCGCTTCCTTTCCCATCATACAGAGTGCTGCACCAATCTCAGCCTCCGTCCTCAAGGCTGCGGTAGTAGCATCAGCACCTATCTGGCGACACACGTCAACAAGCTGGCGCGAACGCAGCATCCACCTGGTGGTGTCGTTCTGCAGACGTGCAGCGTAGGTCAAATCCTCCAGCAATTCCTTCATTGACTCCAAATCGGCCTTCAGCGAATCATTATTCAAGAGGCGCTCACCGATGACTCGTGCCGAATCGAGACAGATGTCCGTTGCGCTTCCCACCATCGCATTGATTTCTTCCTTGCTTTGGGTCATACTGTAGACACGCGCCCTACTCACCTCAGCTTCCCACTCACGGAGGTTGCCTACGATGACAGCCGAATCGAGTATCTGAAGGGCCCTCACGGGCTGATAGGCATAGATACTCATAGCCGCCTGCCGGGTATAGACAGTATCTTTCTCCTGAGACGCAATCTGTTTCGCGTCTGCATGGATACGTCCATTATCCGTTCTGTTACAACTAGAGAACAATGCCAGAATAGCTATCAAATAAGCAATAAAGTATGTCTTTTGCATATCACTATTCACATTTCTGACTGCAAATATACAATTATTTTCCCCAAAATCTACACTTTTGAAGAAAAATACACATTATTTAAATATAATGATAGCCTTTCCCGTCATTCTACTTACATATTATCACAAAAAGTGTTCCTCATATTAAAACCACGCAATACTATATACAAAATGAATAATCACGTCGTGATTTACTATTTTCACGACGTGATTATATTATTTCACGACGTGATTATTTATTTTCACGTCGTGAAAATAGAAAAGAATACTAATACTAATCAATTTTTATAAGGGTATTGACACCTTTTTCTACGAGTATCGATTTCTATATCATCGTGTATCTGGCATGCAGACATAGGAAAGACTGCTTGACATAAGTCACGTTTTTACTATTTTATGCACAAAATATGCAAATATTCTTGTGTATGATACAGAAAAGGCGTAACTTTGCACTTCCTTAGCGAGGGATAACAAGTTTTTTATTAATGGATGCACCACTGACAAAGGGTCAGTTGGATTAAAGAAAGAAAGGAAAAGAAAATGAAAAAGATTACAAGAAAAATGGCAAAGGCCATCGCCAAGAGTTGGAAAGAGGTCAACGAAATGATGGTCAAGACTTCGGTCTACAGTCTCTAAAGAAAAGACGAACCCCCAATTAAAAATTAATAATAAACATAAACGATTCGGGCTGGAAGCAATGCTTTCAGCCCGATTTTTTGTAGGGACAAGGAGCAAGAGGATCGTTTTGAAAACTGTCTTTACTGAAAAATCTAATCTCTTGCCCCTTACCCCCTGCTCCTTGCTCCTATTATATAGATAATCACGGGAGCCCCCATCACGGGAGTGACAGCATTCAGAGGAATGACGCCCGACTCGCCCGGCAGGAAACAAATGGCATTACACACCAAGGCGATGACAGCACCACAGAGGATGGTGCCTGGCATCAGGATGCGATGGTCAGATTGACGGAACAAAAGGTGAGCGATATGAGGCACAGCCAGTCCGATGAACATGATTGGACCGCAATAAGCGGTGGTAATGGCAGTCAGGAGTCCTGTGACGATAATGAGCCAGTTGCGCACCCTGCGAGTGTTCACGCCCAAGTTCTCAGCATACTGTTCACCCAGGAGTAAGGCATTGAGAGGTTTTACGAGGAGCAACGCTCCCACCAATCCCACGACACAGAGCGAGGAGAACAGAGGAATCTGACTCATCGGCACACCTCCAAAGGAGCCCATTCCCCACACCATATAAGACTTAACGCCCTCGTCGGTGGCAAAGAAATTGAGAAGTGCCACCACACTATTGGCGATATAACCAATCATGATACCCACAATGAGCAGCATCACATTG
>Ga0310690_10001220_pt1 | contig 46986 bp, 37 predicted proteins | sample AusTroGonzalo_MG_2_FD_207661 | JGI IMG/M metagenome (GOLD analysis project Ga0310690, IMG submission 207661) | Bovine rumen microbial communities from tropical cattle in Woodstock, Queensland, Australia - Gonzalo_04 (v2) (version 2) | ecosystem: Host-associated > Mammals > Digestive system >... | reverse complement strand
GCCTCAAGAACAGCTTTCGCAAGCTGGTCGGCGCATGAAGTCCCTTTGACTCCGCATTCGTTGCCAAGAAGTTTATCAGCTATCCGGTCTGCGGTCCAGCCGTCTACGAGCTTGGAAACGGCTTTCAGATTCCCGTTGCAGCCGCCGATGAATTTAATATTCGTGACGACCGTATTTTCATCGATGTCGAAAAAGATCAGTTCGGAGCAGGTTCCTCTTGTTGCGTACTGGTATTTCATCTTCTCCCCTAACGGATTAATTTTTATTGGTTTTGAACACGAAGGGATAGTTCACTATGACTATGCCGCCTCCTTTCGGTTTCGGGAATCTGATTTTTTTGATCACTCCTGCGACGCAGTTTTCGACTTCGGCATCGCCCAGAGTGCTTCTCTGAACCTTGGCTGAACTGACATCTCCGCTTGCAGCAATGACCATATTGATAACGACCCTTCCCTCCATTTTGGGATTTTTTTCATGCCCTTTTTCATAACATTTTTTTACATCCCAGACACTTTTTCTGACATACGAATCTATCGTGCATCTGTTCAGCGCTCCCATTATGACCGGACTCTCAGACGAAACGGTTTCGTCTGTCGAATCCAACTCCTTCACGCACCTTGCATAAAATTTTCCGTTTTTCGTACTGCTGCCGACCATTGCACTGTAAAAAACGACGCCCCACGCGCTGTCCGGTTTGTCGGAAAGAGTTGATGACGACCAAAGGCCGATTGTGTCTTCATCGCAGTTGGAGCTGTAAAAACTCCCTTTCGCGATCCTCTCACAGTTGCACGAACCTTTCGGACTCCTGCAGTCCGAGGAGAGACAGCCGTTTTTCTCACTGACTCTGCACTCGCCGCCGAACTCTGTTTTCGGACACCCGATTATCCCTTTTCTCAATTCATCGATATTAGGAAGATGCCAGCCTTCCGAACCGTTTTCCGACAAATTTCTGCAGTAATCCGAAGCACTCTGCCAATCCATTTTTTCAGGAGAACGGCTTGACCACAGAAGGATTGGGGTATCGTTCTTCGCAACTTTTTCCTCGATCACCGCGTTTCTGAATACAAAAGGATAGTTAACAACAACCGTAGCAGCGTCTTTCGAAGCAGGAAATTTGATTTTGCCGACCTGGTCAGCGACACACTTTTCAACATCTGAATCATCCATCGTTGTTGACACGACCTTTGATTCAGTGACATTCCCCGTTGGCTGGATAACGAACTCGAGAACGACTGTTCCGGCGATCTCAGGGTGTTTAAGAACTCCGTTTTCATAGCAAAATCTGAGCTTTGGCACGATTTTCCTGACATGCTCGTCTATTACTTTTTTATCGAGAGGCCCCTTTACCGTTGCAACATTCGGGATTTGTATAGTCGTCAACCCTCTTGCAACAATTTTGCCATTGGTTTCGGATTTTTCTTCAGTTTCGGTCGTCTCTTCAGACTTTTCCCCTGGATTCACGCCGTCGGCAAAAAGCAGAGCCGTAAAAAACGCTGCAGCCGAAAGAACTAAAAATAAGACTTTTTTCATGGGATCTCCGTTAAGCTAATCCATCATATCCATGGGAATGACTATATCTGCAAAATTAAAAAAAAATACATAAAGCCGTCCGTTTTTGCAACACAGCAAAATCATTAGTGTTTTCATCCGCGAAAAAACAAACGAAAAATTGAAAAAAAAAAAAACAGAGTAAAAGCAGGGTGGTTTTACTCTTTTAGTAATAGAATCGGTAAAAAAACAAGGTAACCTCTAGTATTTTTCATGGGGGATTTGTTGGAGGGTACCACATTTTTTATAGGAGGAAAAGGTGAAAAAAATTGTTTTGTTATTCATTATTTTGATTTCATTTCAGCTCTTCGCCGACAATCCAATTTTTGCAACTAAAAACTTGATCAACGAAAATTACAGCGAAAACTCAAAACTTTTCCATTCTCGTATAACAAAAAAAACAGACAACAGCATGGAGCTTGCCGAAGCTAATGACAAGTTGCATTCAGCAACTACTATGAAAAATGCAGGTGCCGCATTGATAGGTGTAGGTGGTGGATTCCTAATTTTTGGTGGAATGTTTTTGGGACTAACAGGCGAGGAAGGAGACGACGGTTTAGCCGTAATGGGAATCTCTCTCTTGTGCATCGCACCATTCGCACTTGTCACAGGGCTTATTCTCACACCGCTCGGGGCTATCAGAGAAAAGGAAGCGAAAGTAAAATTGGAAAATCTTTCCGTAGCTCCGACAAAAGGCGGAGTGTTTACAACGGTCGGATTCAGATTTTAGAAAAAAACAATGAGAAACAAATAAGGGAAAAATTCAACTGTTTTTTTGTATCCCGTTTTTACTAATTTTTTCATTTAGGAGGAAAAGATGAAAAAAAACAATGTATTCTTTATGGTAGTGATTTTCTGCACCATGCTTGTTGCATCGTGTGCAGCACCAAGAACTTATGCTCCTTACGCACTTTCAACTGTCAGCACGTTAACACTTCCGCAATTACAGCATTCATTGGAAAGAAAGGATTATCAAATTCTAGACACAATTAAAGCTGAAGCTGTTGTTACGGCAACTACAAGCGGCAGCACTGTAGAAATTAAAACCGAATCAGGGGAATTCACCAATGTTTGCAAGACCGTTGAAAACAAACTTGTATACGATGTTGGAGAATCAAAGGGTACATTGCGCTACGGATTTATAGAAGGTCTTAATATCATAGATGTAGACGAGTGCAACGGCAACTCCATGGCAAGTTACCTGGCGGCATACAGACTTATCAACGAAGTTAAAACTACCGATGCTGACGGCATCGTAGCTCCGGCACTTTATGTAACTGCTGAAGAAACAGGCAATGGTATTTTCTCAAGGACTATTACTTACAAGGTTGTTATTTCTGCAAAGCTGATAAAGCTTAACACAAAGTAGAAAACGAGGTAAGCAATGAGAAAAATCAGTATCTTAATCGTTTTTGCATTACTTTTTTCAGTAAGCTGCAGCTCGTTTCAGTCATACGACGACGAAGATGAATCACCACAGATGATAAGTCTGGCACTTGTCAAAGACGCTCCGGCAAACAAGTATGTCAATTTGGATTACGGTATCCGCCTCAATGTAAAGGATGCGCGTGGAGACAAGAGAATGATCCAAATTTACGATGCAAGCTATTTGCCAGATTACCGCGTTGACCCCGAAGTAAAGGACTTTGTAGACGAAAGTCTCCGCAAATACACCCGTACAATGGGTTTTGCACTCGAGGCCGATGTCTCCACAGATTATTTGCTGCAAATTGCAATCAAAGAGTTCCATGTCGATTATCTGAGCGGCAAAGGCTGGACAGGAACCGTAATTCTTGACGTCGAAATCTATGACCATGACCGCAAAATCGTCTATCCGAGAACCAGCGCAACAGGCAGATTCAGCAATTCAGGCGGCGCTCCGAGCAATTTCTCAGCTGCCTCCAGAGTTGTCAACGAAGCTTATGCACGTGCTCTTGAAGAGATCGATTGGGACAGAGTCGCATTCTTCCTTCACCGCGCTTCGTCACCTAAAAACGAAGCAAACAAGCAGGTAACAGGTCAAGGCAACACCGCTCTCGAGCACCTCACGATCCACTGGGCGATCAACTCCCGTCCGCAGGGCGCAGATTGCTCATGGCGCGTAAAATCATCGACTCCCGATGTCAAAAACCAGAATGAAAGATATCTCTCTGCAACTCCTTATGAGTCAACGGAAACTTTTGACATCAAAGGATTGACCTACAACAACGCAGGAAATGTCCAGATTGAAGTAAAATGCACGAAGGCAGGATACTACGAGCAGAAGAAAGTTTTTGATATGCTTGCGGTAATCGATGAAAAAGAGATTTCCGCAATGTTCATCCTCGTAAAGGAAGAGTAGTTTTACCCGACATGCATTAGCAAATTATTACGCCCGTTTTTCGCAAGAACGGGCGTATCTGTTTTTTGGAGTAAAAGATGAAAAAAATCGTTCTTATTTTCATGCTTTTGTTTTCGTTTTCGCTGTTTGCGGAAAAACCCAAACTCGCAGTTATGAACTTTGTCGATGAAACCGACGGCAAATTATCCAAAGATTTGGTTCGCAACGGATCAAAGTTGATACGTTCGCGTTTTACAAGAAATGCCAAAAAGGTTTATGAAGTAGTTACCGACCGCGAAAACGAATCAGCTCTTGCCGCGATTAAAAAAGAATCACACCGTTCCGACAGAGACAGAGATTTTCAAATCGAGCTCGGGAAACAAGTTTCAGCAGCCAAAATAGTAATGTCAACAATCGGTGCTCTCGATAAAACAACATTCCTCATCACTTCAACTTTGACCGATGTCAGTCGCGGCATTGACGAAACTTCAGCAGATGCGACATTTGACGGAACGACCCAAAGTCTAATGGAAGCAGTTGATTCAATTATAGAGCAGCTTCTTGAGGAGAATGAAAACAAAAATAGCGCACCTCTGAACACGAATGACGGCAACAACGAATACAGCCGCACATTATATCAAGAGAACACTTCAAACAGCAACGGAAGAGTCAATGGAGATAAAACTCTTAAAAACCTAACGATTCATTGGGCTATCAACTCGCGTCCGCAGGGAGCAGACTGTTCATGGCGAGTTAAGTCGTCAACTCCAAGCGTAAAAAACCAGAATGAAAGGCATCTCGGCGCAACTCCATACGAATCAACTGAAACTTTTGATATCAAGGGTTTGACCCGCAGAAATGCAGGAGATGTCCAGATTGAAATAAAATGCACAAAAGCCAAATACTATGAGCAGAAGAAAGTTTTTGATATGCTTTCAGTAATCGATGAAAAAGAAATTTCTGCAATGTTCATCCTTGTAAAGGAAGAGTAACAAACAGGCTGCGTTCTTTTTTGACCCTTTAAAATCTTTATTTCTTGCCAACACACTCCGTTTTCGGCTAGCATCGCTGAAAATTTTCATTGGAGACCGTCATGGACGAAGATAAAAAATATTTCAGCAACGCGAGAAAGCCGGAGGGTGAAGCTGGACGCCAGATGCTTGAAAGGATGAACGGCGGATCTCATGCCGTTCTTGCCGGATGGGGATTGAGCCACATCGGGCTTGCCGGAGACGAAACGGTCCTCGATATCGGCTGCGGAGGCGGAGGGAACCTGGCAAGGCTGCTTTCGCTCCTGCCGCGGGGAAGAGTCGTCGGGATCGATTATTCTGAGACAGCGGTCGAAAAATCTCTCGAAACGAACGCTTTAGCGATAAAAAACGGACGCTGCGAGGTCCGCAGGGGTGATGTTTCGGCTCTTCCCCTGCCCTCAGCCTCTTTTGATCTTGCAACCGCCTTTGAAACAGTCTACTTCTGGCCGACGATCGAAAAGAGCCTTTCAGAAGTCCATCGGGTCCTGAAAAACGGCGGCCGATTCCTGATCGTCAATGAATCCGACGGGTTGCATGAAGAGAGTCTTAAATGGACAAAAATCATTGACGGAATGACAGTCTATACCGGAGAAGAACTTCAAAGACTTCTCAAAAATGCAGGTTTCTCCGAAGTTGAATTCGATGACGACCTAAACAGGGACAGACTCACAGTCATCGCCCGGAAAACATCCCTATAATCATAAAAAAGAGAGATTCCTCTCTATTATCCGGCACTTTATTTGATTACCATAGCGATTACGGGTAGATTCATCCGAATTATCTGACACAGCTGACAGCAGGAGCGCATATGGTCAAACTGATTCCTCCTAACATAGAGAACACCAATGCCAGCGATGCGGAAAAGAAGGTGTTCGGTCTGCTCTCTCTCATTGACATGCCGGACGCGGTCGTCCTGCACTCACTCACCCTGCCTAAGCACAAAACCAAAATATACGGTGAGATCGATTTTGTCATCGTCTGCGAACTTGGAGTCGCGTGTATCGAGGTCAAAGGCGGCAGGATAAAGCGTGGAAACGGCGTCTGGAGCGTTACCGACCGTTACAGCGAAGTCCACGTCCTGAAAGAACCGCCTTTTCAGCAGGTCAGCGGAAATATGCTGAGCCTCGGCCAGATACTTCGTGACCGTTATTCAGAAAATCCGCAGATGAGGAACATGACTCTGGCTTCGGGAGTATTTTTCCCGGATATCGTCTTTACCGACAGGTCGTGCGAAACTGTTCCTGAAATACTTTTTGACAAATCGAAGAACGATGTTACTGAATTCATTAGAGGAATTTTCAATTATTGGGATCAGCGGAGCCGTTCGTCACAGAAAAGAGTCAGGCTAACGAGAACAAATATCAAGAGTATCGTAAACTATCTGAGAATGGATTTCGACTGCGGAGCCCTGCTGGCGACCCAGCTCAATAACCTCGATGAACACCTGACGCAGCTGACTATGCAGCAGATTTCCGTAATTGCCGGACTGAGGCAGAACCCGCGTCTACTGATCAACGGAGACGCAGGGACCGGTAAAACGATGCTTGCAATCAAATTTGCGCAAGACCGGGCCACCGAGGGTAAAAAGACACTTTTTCTGGTCTTCACAAAGAATCTGATGAATGCCGTAAAAAGGCATATCGGAGAGGATGAAAACCTGCGTATTATAAATATCCACGCACTCTTCGACCAGATCGTATCCGGCAGCACTCCTCAAAATGTCGATAAATCCGATCAGCACACCTATTTTCAGGAGGTCATGCCTCAGATCTTCATCGACTATATGAAATCCCTGCCGCCTGACGAGCTGGAAAAGTTACAGTACGACACGCTCATCGTTGATGAAGGCCAGGACATCGTTACACCAAAATATCTGGAAACATTAAATATTTTGGTAAAAGGCGGAATGAAGGCGGGCAACTGGGCCATCCTTTACGACGACAAGCAGAATATATTTATACACAATGAGGATATCTACCAAAAGGGTCTGGAAATCCTGGAAAGCTACCAGTGCGTGAAGTATCTGCTCTCCGTCAATTGCCGGAACGCCCTGCAAATCGGGAACTTTTTCTGCCGCGAGTGCGGTATTTCAGAGACCGACTTCCTCTGCCAGAAGAGCGGCGAGGTCAAATTCCTTAGTTATTCCGATGAAAACGGGTACAAAAAAGTGATAAAGGAGACGCTTAAAGAGCTCAAAAGGGAGGGTGTCGATGCGCGTGACATCTGCATACTCTCACCGAAAAAGCTTGAGGGTTCCGGTTTCGGTCAGCTGGGTATTCCGGTAACAAAGATCGAATCAAAAGATTCCGCAACACCCGATCTGCCAGTCTTTGCAACGATCCAGGGCTTCAAGGGTCTCGACTCTAAGATCATAATCCTCTGCGATCTTGATGCGATAAATGATGAAAAATACAAGCAGTATATGTATATCGCCGCGAGTCGGGCAAGGACTCTTCTTTACGTTGTCGGTTCAGCTGAATATTTCAAAAAACACCCGGCAGAATGAGCTCCGCCGGAACCGCAAAAACGGCATAAAGCGCCCAGCCTCCTAATCAAAAAGCGTCAGGACCGCACAGCCGCCCAGATCGATCTTTTCTATGCAGATGTTGTTTGAATTACAGGTGAGCCCCGGATCGCATGTCTTGTCAGAATAGCATTCTTCGTGAAGCGCCCCCTGATTACCGCCGGAAGGCGTATCGGTATCGCCGCTGCCAGGCTCCGAAGCTTCGGAATCCTTTATACAGATGTTGTTTACCTCATCGCATGTAAGTCCCGCGTTGCATGTTCCGTCGGAATAACATTCTCCGTAAAGCTCGCCCTGATTTCTGTCGGATGGCGTATCGGTGTCGTCGCCGGCATCTCCGCTGTCACCGGTATCTCCGGTATCACCGCTGTCGGGGTTTACGCCGCCGCACATTTCAGGTGTCGGAGAGGAGCAGACCGTTTCGGAAACACAGCGCCCCGGCTTCAGTTTAAGCGGATATGAATTGTTTGTTTTGTAGGGCGTATCGCTCTTCGAATCTGTAAGAACAGCGATGTTCGAAAAGACGTAGTTCTTCGCAATGCCGTCTCTAGGACGGACTTTGTATCTGACCAGGATTTTGTCGGGACAAGAGGTTTTCGTGCACCGGCGCATCACGTCGCCGACTTTGTAGCCCGCCCCTGAAAGAGGAAATTTGCCGCCGTCTTTGTCAGGAATGACTTTCCAGTCGGTTCCGTCGCCGTTTTCGTCGAACTTGGTCGCATACTCCGTTGTTCCCGAAACATATTCAAGCTGCGGATCCAGTTCGTCGCTGATCTTGACTTTGCCTGTTTCGTCTTCGCCCCAGTTCTGGATCTTGACAAGATAGTAGAACTCTCTGCTTATGTTGTTATAAGGGCAGTAGTAATTTTCGACAGTGTTGTTTTCGGCAGCCGGACATGCGCAGAAATATTTTTCATCTTCGTCCGGAATGTCGAAATTCGAACCTTTTATGTCTACCGAAAAAACCATAAAGTTCGTAAAAATAGCATCCTGATTTACGCTGAGCGTGATGTCGAGGCTGGTACCTCCCTTCGGCATGTGAGTCTGGAGGTTGGCGACTTTCGACGAGTCGAGGATAAAGGTGTCGACATCAACGCCGTACATGAAATCACCCTGACCGCCTGTTACGCATTCGATCTGATTTTCTGAGTCCGGATCCCAGCCTGCGATCGAAGAGTTCGAATTGTAGACTTCGGTATAGCCCATCTCTCTCGGGTTGCAATAGTTAGAAAGGATATACGGACCCTGGGCATGTGCATCTTCGCTGCCGCCCATCAAAGTGATCTCTTCCATACTTGAAAGGGTGGGATCGATGAGGTTCGGATCGCCCTCTGCAAAGTAGGTCGTGAGACGGGCCGTTGCATAGTTGGGAAGCTCGAATCCCGTTACGTTTGCAACAGATTGGTCGCCGTAGATGAATCCGAGGCCGTTGTAGAAGTATATCTTTTTGGGGCGGATGTTCTGCGAACGGTAGATAACGACGAGTGCCCAGGAACTTACCATCGTCGTGTTGCACCTGTAAACATCGTGGCTCGTGCAGTCAAGACCGCTGAAAGTGTAGGTACCGTAGTATTCTCCGCTTCCATCCTGATGTCCTGCAGTTTTGCTCGCCTCGTAGATATTCCGGAAAAAGTCAGAGATTTCAGTTCTATAGGTAAAGTAACCGACCTTGGTATCGATAGCATCGCCGTAACCCGTTTCAGAGCAGCCGACAGACGCTCCGTAGCTCGTATACTTTATTCCCTCAAAATCGAAAGAGGGTGCATCGTCGAGCTTTTTGCCGGTCGCACCGGCTCTGATGACCTGCGCATACTCCACACTGCTGTCGGCAGTCTGAGTAAAAGAGAGGAAAACTTCGTTGTCTGTCGGATCCTCCAGTCTTTCAGGATCGACCGCCCCCATCCAGACAAGATAAGCGTATTCAACGATGGCATCCTCCGGGATATGGAAGCTGTTCAGCGTGAAGGAGCTCGATTCAATACAGGTATCGCCCTGCGGATTATCGTCACTCTCGTTGTAAAGTTTGACCAGATCACTGATGTTGGAATTGAACATAACGAAGAAATCCTGACCGCCGTCCTCCCAGCTCATTGCAGGTATGCCGCCGATCATCCGGCCCATATTGTCTTCTTCGGAAGCGGCCTCCTGACCAGATGCGGCATCCGCATCCGGGACAACATCCAGGTCCGGGGAAACATCCACGTCGGGCCAAATGTCCGTATCCTGCATTTCCTGGGCAAAAGCAGCAAACACTGACAGAGAAAGCGTCAAAACCAGCAGAATCCTTTTCATTTTTTTCACCTCGCCAATAAAAAAACGAAGTATTTTAAGTTGCTGGCATCCATAATCAAATAAATCATTTTTCAAAAATCATCCTGTTGACTTTGCCGAATCGGTTCCTATATATCCCTGCGGTTTTTCAATTATGTTTTGTTTTTTTGGAGGAGAATATGGCTAAAAAAACTTTTAAGGCTGAAACGAAACAGCTTTTGGATCTTATGATCAATTCGATCTACACGAACCGTGAAATTTTCCTTAGAGAGTTGATCTCAAACGCAAGCGACGCGATAGACAAACTCAAATTCAAGGCTCTCACAGATTCTGAGCTGCTCAAGGACGGCAGTGATTTCGAGATCAGGATCAATCCGGATAAAGAGGCTAAAACATTGACGATTTCGGACAACGGAATCGGTATGTCCTACGATGAGGTTATCGAAAATATCGGCACAATAGCAAAAAGCGGCTCGAAGGAGTTCTTCGAGAAGATGATGAAGGACAAGGAGGCTAACGAAAAGAACGCGGCTGAATTTATCGGTCAGTTCGGTGTCGGTTTCTACAGCGCCTTCATGGTCGCGGACAGGGTAAAGATCAGGACAAGGGCTGCCGGCGCTCCCGAGAACGAAGGTGTAGTCTGGGAATCAAGCGGCGACGGGACCTACACAATAGACAAGACCGATGTCGAAAAGCGCGGAACGGAGATCACCCTCTACCTCAAGCCCGACTGCGTCACCGAAATGCAGCTTCTTGACCGCTACGAGCTCGAGGAGCTTGTCTCCCACTACAGCGACTTCATCCGCTACCCCGTCAAGATGATGGTCGAGAACACCATCCCGGAGGAGAAGGATAAGGACGGCAAGGTCATCAAGGAGAAGGAGACCGTTCTAGAGGACAAGACGCTGAACTCGATGAAACCGATCTGGAACCGCAACAAATCAGAAGTAACAGATGAAGAATACAAGGATTTTTACCGCCACGCCTTCCATTCCTACGATGAACCTGCCGATATAATCCAGGCCAAGGGCGAAGGTCAGGTCGAGTACACGGCGCTGCTCTTCATCCCGTCGGACGTTCCCTTCAACTTCTACTCGTCGCAGTTTGAACGCGGTCTTTCGCTCTACTGCAAACAGGTCTTCATCATGGATAAGTGCAAAGAGCTCATCCCTGAATATCTGGGCTTCGTGAAGGGCGTCGTAGACAGCCCCGACTTCTCGCTCAACATCTCGAGAGAGATCCTCCAGCACAGCGCGCAGCTCAAGATCATCTCCAAGAACATCGAGAAAAAGATCCTCGCTTCACTCAAGTACATGCTTGAAAACGACCGTGACAAGTACATCAAATTCTGGCTTGAATTCGGCCGCGCCATCAAGGCGGGCATCTACTCCGATTTCGGCATGAACAAGGACAAGCTTCAGGACCTTCTGCTCTTCGACTCGTCAAAATCCGAGGAGCTGACGACGCTCGACGAATATGTAAAGCGTATGCCTGAAAACCAGAAGGAGATCTACTTCGCGACAGGCAGGGACAAAGCTACGATATCGGCGATCCCCCAGATGGAGGCCGTAGCCGACAAAGGTTTCGAAGTCCTCTACTTCACAGACAAGATCGATGAGTTCATGACGACCGTCCTTGCCACCTACAAGGAGAAACCGCTCAAAAACATCGCGGCCGGCGACCTTAACCTCGACACTGATGAGGAGAAAAAGGAGAAGGAGGAGAAGCGCAAAGAGCAGGAGACGGCAAGCAAATCGCTGCTCGAGACTCTGAAAAAGCACCTTGCCGGCGAGGTCAGCGATGTAAGACTCTCGTCAAGGCTCAAAAACAGCGCGGTATGCATCGTTGCGGGCGAAGGTATCAGCCTCAACATGGAGCAGGTCCTTTCCGAAACGCCGATGTACGCGATGACAGCTCCGAAGGCGCACAAGATCCTGGAACTCAACCCGGATCACAAGATCTTCAAAAAGCTCACCGAAATCTACGATGCCGATCCTGAATCGGAAAAGCTGAAGGATATGGCTGAGATCCTTTATGACCAGGCGCTTCTGATAGAGGGCATCCAACCCAAGAACCCTGTAAAGTTTGCGAACCTGATCTCCGAAATGCTCTCTGAGATTTCGTTATAAAGTCCTAAAATTCTTCTCGTTTTTTTCAAAAAACCGAGTATAATCTCCCGTTAAATTTTGGATATTAAACGGGTCTGAAAATGCCTGAAATCCTTGAACTGATAAAAGCCGATCCTAAGATAACTCTGCAGGAAATTGCCGAAAAAACGAACCGTTCGAAACGCGCGGTCGAGATGCAGGTAAAAAAACTTCGTGGGAACGGAATTCTCAGACGAATCGATGCTACAAAAAACGGCTACTGGGAGATCGTGGAAATATAAAATTTTTATGTCCGCAGAGTAAGATCAGAATTTCATTCCGACAAGGTGACACAGCGGCTTGCAATCAGATATGCAATGGCTACAATAGCGCGAATTTTTCCGGTTCAGACGGATAGAACGGATTATTGTAAAAATTGGAGAAAAAAATGAAAAATGAACTTAAAAAGGCTTTCGGCGAACTTCTTGCCGAAATGCAGGACAAAGAGCTTGCCGAAAAGGTGATCGATGTTTGGGCCGACTGCGCCGAAGAGGGCGGCTGGAAGTCGTTCGACGAACTTTGCGAGATCCCATTCACGCTCCTCACCGACACCGAGGGAGTGAACCTGATCGAGCATACCGTCGCCGTCACGAAGGGGGCGCTCGGGATCGCCAAAGCAATAATCTCGACCTACAGACACAATCCGTTCGATATACACATTGACTGGGTCATTGCCGGCGGTATCCTGCACGATGTCGGCAAACTGATGGAGATAGAGAAGGTCGACGGAGCCTACCGCAAAAGCTATGCAGGGAAATGCGCGAGACACCCGATCAGCGGCGCGATCGCAGCGGCAAAACACGGGCTTCCGCCTGAGATCCAGAACATCATCATCTGCCACGCCAAGGAGGGCGACGGCAGACCTCAGAAGATCGAAGGCGTCTTCATCCACCAGGCGGATTTCGCAACTTTCAACCCTGCCGTAATGAAGAAGCAGGGACTTCTTTTTTAAAATTAGTTCGGAGGCTGCAATGACAAAGGTAAAAAATGCGATCATCAGCGTTTACGACAAAACATCGCTCGTCGAATTCGCTTCGGAGCTCGCCAAAATGGGAGTCAGCATCTTCTCTTCAGGCGGCAGTTTCAAGACTCTCACAGAAAACGGGATCAAGGCTGTAAAGGTTGAAGATTACACTGGATTTCCAGAAATGATGGATGGCAGGGTCAAGACTCTCCACCCGAAGATCCACGGCGGAATCCTAGCCTGCCGCGACAACGAAAAGCACCTCCAGGCGGCAAAAGACCACGACATCACCCTGTTCGATATGGTCGTTGTCAACCTCTATCCGTTCAAAAAGACTGTCGAAAGCGGCAAGCCGATGCCCGATATCATTGAAAATATCGATATCGGCGGTCCGACGCTCGTACGCAGCGCGGCTAAAAACCATAAATTTGTCGCAGTCGTCACCTCTCCCGACGACTACGCAAAAGTTATCGACGAAATGAAGAAAAATGACGGCGAGATCTCTCTCGAGACCAGGTTCGCCCTTGCAGGAAAGGCGTTTTCGCACACGGCGCTTTACGACGGCTACATCAGCTCCTTCTTCTCGACGGTCAGCTGTTCCGGCGAAAAGATCGCCGACGCACCGGAGCTCCTGACGCTTCAATTCAAGAAAAAAGAGTCGCTGCGTTACGGCGAAAACCCGCACCAAACGGCATCGGTCTACGTCGAGCACGATGCGACTTCAGGCACGACAGCGGCAAGCAGGCAGCTTCACGGCAAACAGCTTTCATTCAATAATTACATGGACTTGGACAGTGCCAAAAACATCGTTGCAGCATTTAACGAGCCTGCAGTCGCGATCGTAAAGCACACGAATCCGTGCGGTGCGGCGATCGGTTCTACCATTGCCGAAGCCTACACGAAGGCCCTCGCCTGCGATCCGGTCAGCGCGTTCGGTTCGATCATTGCGGTCAACAGGACTCTGGATCCTGAGAGCGCCGAGCTTATGAGCAAGCTTTTCGTCGAAGCGGTCTGCGCTCCGGAATTTACGCCCGAGGCTCTAGCCATCCTCGAAAAGAAGAAAAATATCCGCCTGATCGAACTCGGGAAATTCGCCGACAACAGCGGTGATATCGAGCTCAAGAAGATCTCCGGCGGTCTCCTGTTCGAGGGCGCGGAGAGAAGGATGATCACAGCCGCCGACTTCAACGTCGTCACTAACGCGAAACCGACTCCGGAGCAGATCGAAGAGCTCGTCTTCGCGCAGAATATGGTCCGCTTCATCAAGAGCAACGCGATCCTTCTGACCAAAAACAAGGCTACCGTCGGTGTCGGCGCTGGTCAGATGTCAAGGATCGACTCTCTTGAGATCGCCATCAGAAAATCGCAGCAGCCGACAGCCGGCTGCGTCATGGCAAGCGACGCATTCTTCCCATTCCGCGACTGCGTTGACAGAGCAGCGGAGGCAGGGATCACCGCTATCATCCAGCCCGGCGGCTCGGTGCGCGACCAGGAATCCATTGACGCCTGCAACGAACACGGCATCCCGATGATCTTTACCGGGATACGCAGTTTCAAACACCTGTAGGAGCAGATTTATGGATCCTAGAACCGCTCAATATCTCAGGGATTTCATAAAATCAGACTCCCCTTTTCTCGAAGATCTGGAGAAGTCGAACCGCAGCCGGAACGACATCCAGCCGATGATCGAGATCGAGGTCGCGAAGTTCCTCGCATTTCTGATCCGGGCGAAGAAGATCAAAAACGTCCTCGAACTCGGAACAAGCAACGGCTACTCCTCTATCTGGATGGCAACGGCTCTCCGTGAGACCGGCGGCAGGATCACAACTATTGAAAATCACAACAGGATCATCAAGGAAGCTGAAAAAAATATAGCGGAATCAGGTTACTCTGACATCATAACGCTCATCCACGGAAAGGCAGAAGACGAGTGTGCGAAGCTCCTCGAAAACGGCGAAAAATTCGACCTGATCTTTCAGGACTGCGGCAAGTATCTCTATCCGATGCTCCTCGAAACGACCGTCAAACTCTGCAAAAAGGGGGGCGTGATCGCGGCCGACGATACGCTTTTCCGTGTAACCGAGAGCGTCAGAAGCGGTCTCGGCGACTACACTCACGACTACAACAGGGCTGTTTTTGCCCACAAAAAGCTCTTCAGCACGATCCTCCCGATCGGACACGGAGTAACGCTGAGCTACAAGAAATAGCGGTCAGACAAATTGCTTTTTCTGCCGCTTTTATCTTTCATTGATAAGGGATAAGGCAGAAACAACCGGATAGAGGTCAAAACCGAGAACAGCAACATAAGATTTCTGCACTCTCCGCTTTAAGGTGAAAGAGATACTTCCGGGCAGTAAATTCAAAAATGTGTGCATCTCGGAAATTTATATTCTGGAATAATTATTTCTGCACAAGCCCTCACCTTCGGGCACTCACTCCGCCCCAGACGGGAACTTTTAAGAACAATATGTTGATTTTTCAGAAGATTTTCAGAGGCACTATTATTTATCCTGCTTTTTGTGTCCGCCGTAGCCGGTCCCGATCGAGCGGCCGATCATCTTTATCCTGAGACCGATACAGCTCCGGCAGTGTGCAGGAGAATCGTTGACGCAGATTTTTCCGGGGTAGAGTTCGTAAAGTCTGCGGTATTCGCCCTCGGTAACATTCGGCATGACGACGTTCGCGCCGGCCTTCAGGGCAAGCATCCTGCCGTCCGGATGCAAGGTCTCCATCGCAGTAGTCGCCGGTATGTTGATATCGGGCAGCAGGATCCGCATTACCGCCATAGTCCTGAGCGAAAGGTCGAGCGAACCTCCCTTTTCGTCTGCAAGCGGAGTGTCAGGGTTCGGGATGAAGGGACCGATGCCCGCCATATCGACGCCGATCTCCTTCAAAAAAAGCAGGTCGTCGGCAATACTTTCGATCGTCTGTCCGGGAAGCCCGACCATGATGCCGGAACCGAGCTCGTAGCCGAGTTCGCGGATGGCGACGAGACAGTTGTAGCGGTTTTCCCAGCTCATTCCAGGGTCAAGCCTGTGGTAAAGATCGCGGTCGGTCGTCTCTATCCGCATCAGATATCTGTCAGCGCCCGCATCTCTGAAGGCTTTGTATTCGTCAAATGTGCGCTCGCCGATGCTGAGCGTGATCGCGACGTCGAACTTTTTGATCTCGGTGATGATCCGGCACATCCGGTCAACATCGAAATACGGATCCTCGCCCGACTGCATGACGATCGTTTTGAAGCCGAGCTCCGATGCGCGTCGCGCAGTTTCGATGATCTCGTCGTCACTCATGCGGTAGCGGTGCGCCCTGGTGTTGCCGGCGCGCAGGCCGCAGTAGAGGCAGTTGTTTCTGCAAATGCTTGAAAATTCGATCAGTCCGCGAAGTTGTACTTCGTCACCGACATTTTCCTTCCGGACTGAATCAGCCAGTTTGAACAGTTCCTGCTGGTTTTCCTCGTCGGAAAGCAGCCTTACGATTTCACTCTTTTCAATCGACATCTTTAGTCCCGCTTATTATTCCGCCGCCCAGAACGAAGTCGTCATCGTCGTAAAAAACCACCGACTGCCCCGGGGCGATCGCCTTCTGATTTTCAAAAAAACGGACTGTACAGCCGCTGCCGTCCGGTTCGAATTCCGCCGGAACCGGATTCTGCGCCGAGCGCACCTTCACCCTGACGGGCGTCCTTTCAGTGAGCGGTGCAACCGACTGCCAGACAAGATCTACAGCCGAAAGCGCGCACTTCATCCCCTCCTCCGCGTAACCGACAAGGACCTCGTTCTTCTCCTTGTCCAGCCCGAGAACGTAGAGCGGACGGTCTGCACTGATCCCGAGACCTCTGCGCTGTCCGATCGTAAAGTTCCAGATCCCGTTGTGATGACCGAGGACCCGTCCGTTTTTATCGACAAAATTGCCAAGTCTCGGTTTTTGTTCAAGAATATCGTTTATGTCACCCGTGTAAAAATCCTGACTGTCGGGCTTTTCACTCACTTTGAGACCGTATTTTCTCGCGATCCCTCGGACCGTATCCTTGTCAAAATCGCCAAGCGGCAGCAGGATCTTTGAAAGCTGCTCCTGGCTGAGACGGTAGATGAAGTAACTCTGATCCTTCTTGAGATCGACCGCCCGGCGGAGCCGGTAACGCTGAAGATCTTCGCTGAATGAAAGTCTGGCGTAGTGCCCCGTCGCGAACTTATCGAACTCTATCCCCTGAGCCGCTGCGCTTCTCGGCAGGACTCCGAACTTTATCGTCGCATTGCACTTGACACAGGGGTTCGGAGTGCGGCCGGCAAGGTATTCGCTCTTGAAATTCTCAAGGACCATCTTTTTGTACTCCGCACTGCAGTCGATGACGTGGTGCGGGATGCCGAGAAGTGCGCAGACCGACTTCGCCTCCGCGATATCCTCCTCCTCGTGCGGCGAGAAGCAGGCATCCTTGCGGAGAGACGGGCTGTAGTGCCGCGTCCTGTCCCAGATCGACATCGTTACGCCGATAACATCATGCCCCGCCTCCTTCAAAAGAGATGCGGCAACGGAGGAATCGACGCCCCCGCTCATCCCGACAAGTACCCTCATTTGCCTCCGAAAAGTTGAAAACACTCTAAAAATGCCGCAAATCGTACCCGTTTTGACGCTTTTTTGCAAAATGATTTTCATTATTTTTACGAATGTTTAAAATAACAGGCTTGTAACAGAATCAGTTTTTGGAGGCGGAAATGCGGATAATCACTGTCAGCAGACAATTCGGAAGCGGCGGAAGAGAGCTGGGGAAACGGCTCGCAGAGATCCTCGGCTGGGATTACTACGACAAGGGGATCCTACAGCAGCTCGCGGACGAAAGCGGCTTCAACCCGGAATATGTGAACAGGCTCATCAGCAGTCACGAGTGGCGGAACATACCTCTGAGCTACAGCAACACCTTCAGCAGCATCATCACCTTCGAGCCGGGAATGAAGACTTCGCTACTCATCAGACAGCGCGAAATCATCGAGGATATCGCAAAGGCCGGGAACGACTTCATCATTGTAGGCCGCGATGCCGACGTGATCCTGCGGGACTACGGACCGTTCCGGATTTTTGTCTGCGCCGACATGGAAAACCGTGTCGACCGCTGCATGAAGCACGAAAACAAAAAGGAAGAAAAGGAGCGGCTCTCCGAAAAGGAGGTGATCCGCAATATCAAAAGTATCGACAGCAACCGGGCGCAGTCCAGGGAGCTGGTGACAGGCAGGAGCTGGTCGGACAGCACATGCTACGACCTGACCGTCAACACCGGCGGACGGGATATCCGGAGGCTTGCGCAAGCTGTTGGAGACTACGCTCTGAGGTGGTTCGGGCAGTGACCGGCGCACGACCCTCTCCGCCGCAGAGGCCGCAGCCGGCCCGAGCATCCGGAAACTGGTCAGAGCAGATATCGAGTTTGACTGAGAGGCTTTTTTTTATTAGCCTACGCAGTTAATTTGGGGTGTATGATGACGAACGGTACCGATAAATTTTTGAACACTCTCTTTGACCCGAAGGAGAGCGCCGAATTTCTGAAATCGAAGGGGCTTGACCTCCCGGTCCTCGTCTTTCTGCAGACCTTCGGTATAATCCAGCGGCCGGTAAATGCTCTGTTTTCGGTATCGACCCCGCTCATCGGGCTTCTATTTGGCAACACTTTAGCCAATAAGATCAACGATTTCTCTTCAAACGACGAAGCCTGGCAGGCTCTCGAGGAGGCGCTAAAAAAATGAGTCTTGCGCTCTTCACATCGTTTCTCGTAACGAAGGGCAAGCTGAGAAGCTTCTTCATCGAGACGGACTTCACCGGCGGACGCAAAATTTTGCAGATCCAGACTGAAGATCTGCCCGAAAACTACACGCCGGAATACCTCCGCGAGAGGACTAAGGCGCTCTTCGACCGGCGCAAGGAAAAGGTCGATCCTATGGGAACAGTCAATAAAATCAGCGGGATAGTTATCGACAAACCGCTTCTCACGGCAGCTGTTCTTGGGATCAGCGTCGAGGGTTCCATGAAGCTCGCCGAGCAGCTCGCGTGGTCGCTCCTTCTGGATGTAAAAAAACGCATGACGAGTTACGACGAGCTCAAACCGGCTGACCTTGAAAATATCGACTTCCTCGTTATCGCCGGCGGCTACGACGATGCGAAAAGCACGAGGCTCGACCGCATGATCGGCACCATAGCGATAAACCTGAGCGCAACCCAGAACAGACCCACAATTATTTTCGCCGGCAGCAAACTCTCCAGGGAATGCGCCGTCCGCGACCTTTCCCATTATGCAAAAAACAACGATGTCATCATCCGTGAAAACGTTATGGATCAGGAGGCCTCCTCTGCATCGCTAAACTCACTGTCCGACAACTCGATAACTCAAACCGAGACGGCGAAAAGTGATATCATGCTGAGAATACCGGACATTCTCCCCGAAATAACCGACCTTTACTGCAACAGGCGCAGGAGCAGAGCGGTCTCGTTCATATTCAACGACGACTATTCGCTGATCTCCACCGCCGAAAGGGGCGACATCGAACCGATATTCCGCAACTGTGCGATCGCCAGGTCGATCGGCAGCATCCCGGAGGAGCATTTCGAGAGCGCGTACAACGGCCTCTTCACGAAACGTCAGACGATATTCGACGAGGGCGAGAGCCTGCAACGCGTGCTTCCCATCGTCCGAAAAAACGTCCAGAACAATTTCTTTCCGGACAAGGTGATCGGGATATCACTGACCGGAGGCGTGGATTTCACAAAATTCATATCGATCCTGACAAAGATCATACGCAGCCAGCCTACGGTCGAATTCATCTTCGACGATACAGGTTTCATGACAGCCGTAGCCACGATCTACATGCGTGACAGATCCATAAACTCCTATGTTGATGTCTTTTCAGACAACAACGAGCTCAAATCCGGCTGGCTGATAACCCCTGTCGGAAAATTTGAACGCGGGAAACCTGCACTTACGCTTGAGATCGTCGGAGTTGAAAAAAAGGAGGATCTTACTTTAAAATGGGGCGAAATTGAGTATATCAACGTCGGCCGCCACTCGGTCGTCGAGGTTTATACCGAGGACAAGGTCTTCCTCGATGACGAGAAGACAGCCGAAACATTCCACTCGAAGGATGCCGGCAAGGTGCTTGTTTTTGACCTAAGGAATAAGAGCTAGATGACCAGCATATTCATAATAATATTATTATTTACCGGCACGCTCTCTGCGGCGGATATATCCGAACCTATGCCGCAGGAACTGAACTATCTGGACGTGCTCTTCTTTTTCGCCCTCTTTTTCAGCACGATAACCGTCACGACGGTCTTCATGGACCGCTCGAAGAGCGGCAGAGAGCCGGGATCCAAAGCGGCGAGATTCTTTAAACGCCTCTTCCTGATCGCAGGCACCGATTCCGAGAACAACGACCTTGAATCATTCGGGATTTTGAGTTACATCAAGTCGATCGTCGATGAAGACAGCAACCGCGTCGCCTTCAACAATTCGATAGAATCCAAAACTCACCCGCTGCTCTTCGTAACAACGACCTTCATCGACGAAGTCCTGACATCGACCGAAGAGGACAACTCCGTTTCAACGACGATTCCCCGCGAGTTCTCGCTCCTCACAAGCAACCGCGAGGGCAGAGGTCACATCACGTTCATACCGGCCAACGAAGCCTCTCCGTCGTTTTACACGACATACCGCAGGCACTTCGACACTACACCGCTGACGGTAGAATCGTCAGGCAGTTCGCTCTTTTCCGGGAGCGACAGCCAGAGGCTCAATCCGGACAGCAGAAGCATCGTTCTGGCCGACGGGATACAGAGCTTCTTCCTTGACGCCGTCAACGGGAAAAAGTGCCTGATCTCGGTCGAACCATTCCTTCTGGAGAGCCAGATGAAGCGGATAACAGGCAGCAGGACCCTTAACGCGGACGGCGTCTATCTCTTTCTGCTGCTCCTCTCCGCGATCATACTTTTATTCTCCATCCTCAAGACATACGGAGTGGTGCAGTGAAGATAAAGGTAAGAATACTGGTCTTAATATTTCTGGCCTTCATAACGCTTTCGTTTTTTGTCGCAGCCGCGGACAAAGGTCGGGATCTACTTACATTTTTCACCAAATGGGCACAGATAGCGGTATCCTTTGCCATCCTTGCCGGCTTCTGGAGATTCATCTGGAAGGAGATGAAATCGATAGGCTTCAGCAGGGGGTTCTCGCAGCAGAAGATCAACTCTATCGTGATCGTCGCGGCAGCACTCTTCACCTTTCTTGTCGGATTTTTTGACTGGTTCCAGGGCAACTATACGTTCGACAACATAATCCGAGAACACTCGAGCTTCCTTGTAAAGACCTCGGAAATAATGATCGACAGAGACAGCTATTTCTCAAAATTCCCCGCAAAGAAAAAACTAGTTCTATATCTGGCTCGTCAGATCTCACCCGACTTCACGGCGACCGACGAAATGCTTGCCGAAGCGAACCTGACACGAGCAAAATACATAATGATTTTAAGGGACAACCTTATCAGCAAGTCACCGGACATAACCTTTTTGAACAAAGACGAAAAGTGGCTTCTGAACGAAATAAAAAAAGAGGTCAGGGATACCGATATCGATGTCATATCGGCAATGCTCCCTTTCGCAAACGAGACGAAAAAGTGGTTCGACAACGAGATGGCGTACACGAAAAAAATGACGTACTCCGCGAACATGAATTTCAACGATCTCACCCTCAACAACAGAAAAATCGAGCACAGCGGAGAGATCCTTTCCGCATGGCACAAGGAGATGCGCGATAAAAATCTCCCGCTGGACTACAGCCGGTTCATAACCTTCAAAAAGGACAATTACGACATCGCGGCTCTGGTTTCCACATCGAAAGAGGTCCTCGCGGCCCTTCCGGGCGATACCGGCGGGAAACGCATCTCAAGGGAGACGCTCTCCAGGATCGCCGCAGAGTTCATGCGTATCGAGACCACGGCGAATCCGCAGATCAAGGGCATACTGCGCTGGATATACAGGAACGCGTTCGATCCGCTCTTCTCATCCTTCGCGGCGCTGCTTCTCGTATCGATGCTCTCGATAGCCTACCGTCTCTTCTCGACGCAGACCTACTCCTACTACGTGATGGCATTCGCATTCTGTTTAACGCTTCTTGACTTTCTTCCGGGCTACACGTCGTTTGTCACGAACCTCCTTCCGGACGGATGGGCGGGACCGATGTCGGCCGACTGGATGATGAATGTCCTGGCGGTACCCGTCTTCCGCGCACTCTCGATCGGGATCGCGATCGGACTACTGTATTTCGCCGTAGACCACATCTACTCCAACCTGTTTTCGAGGGATTAGGCGATGAACAGAAAAAGAATGAGAAAACTCCTTAAATCCGATATAGCGTTTCCGGAGTGGACCCTCGTTCTGCCGATAATGCTGGTGATCATCTTCCGTTTCATATTTTTCTCCATACTCGAACCCGATGCGGAGACGGTAAAAAACAGTATGAACGCGCCGCTCTACTCCAGAGAGCACATCGACGATCAGCTCATACACTCTGTTGATATCATTAAAGAAATCCCTGAAAACTCGCATGTTTTGATCCTCGTGAACTACGGACCTGAAGCAAGATTCGAGCTTGAACCGGCACTCGCGGCGCTCATAACGCACCTTGCACAGAAAAACATATCGATATCCTTCATTTCGATGGTCCCGACCGGGATAGAGTCCTCCTTCCTGGCTTCTGAGCGTGCCATCGAGCTGGGAAATATCGGTAAGGACAACTTCCTCTACAACAGGAATTACACCCATCTCGGCTACGCGGTCGGCGACTCGATAGCCTCCTACATGGTCGCGAACGATTTCAGCAATTTCGCGGAAAAAGATCTTTTCAACACATCTGCGAAAAAGCAGATCGCTATGGAAAAAATAGACGAGATCTCCGATTACTCGATGATCTTCGAGTTTTCGTCGCGCACCTTTGACGGCCTACCCGCAATCGTCGCCCTTTCGTTTTTCAACCGCACGCCGATAAAAAAGACGGTCTTCTGCACAACGGACATCGTTCCGGCATACATACCGTTCCGAAACATATACCTTGACGGATTCATCGGCGGCTACAAATCACTTTCGCAGTTCAAAAACCGGATACGGCCCTCTGAATTCGAGAGCGAATCGGACAAAATTTTCCGCTGGAGCCTGATATACGTTCTGGTTTTGGTTTTTGTCTCCTCTTTAGCAAGCTTTGTCAGAGGCAGGAAGTAGATGAATATACTAAACAGCGTAACCAACATCACTGCACTTTTGCTGACTTTGATAGTTTTTTCGGGGCTCTTCGGCAGAAATTTCCTCTTCCGCATAGCCGAATCGCTGCTGATCGGGATCTCGGCAGGCTACTTTGCCGCCGTTCTGATATTTTCCGTGATAATCCCGACTTTCGAATCGGCGACGGATGAAAGCCAGCCCTGGCTGTTGATACCGATTTTACTGAGCTTTCTGCTATTTCTGCCGCAGAAGTCTACCGGAGCGTGGGCAAAAATTTCCGAAGCTGTCTACCTGCCTTCGGCCTTTATCCTGGTCATCTCGCTGGCGCTCAACACGCCTCTCTACTTCTCGGCGTTCCTTCGCGAAATGATAAGGGCATCCATCGTGCCGATGGTATCCTACAATGCAGACGGTTCGATACGCTGGGATCTTACGATCAACGCACTCCTCAGTGTCATCAGCGTCGTATCCGTGCTCTGGTTTCTGGTTGCGAGACACAAGACCGGCAACCGCGTCATCTACTCCGTCGGTGAAGTGGGACGCCTCTTCCTGCTTGCGTCGATAGGGACCGTCTTCGGTTACGCCCTTGTCTCGCGTCTGGTATTGTTTATAGGAAGATTTAATGCTATCATAAGGCTGATACTACAACTTACGTCATAGGTGCTGATATGAAAAAAAAGATCTTTATCGGTTTGATTTTGCTCATTACCCTGGCTCTCGACGCCGATTTCTTCGGAACGCGCCTGAGCACTCTGGACCGTCCATATTCGATCTCTCAGGGCGAGGTGACGTTTTATGCGCTCCGGGTAATAAAAAACAGCTATCTCGATAAGTCGAAAATCAAGATCGAAGACCTCTTTTCCGAGGCTTTGAACGCGATCCAGGAGGAGATCCCGGAATCGGTCCTCGCCTACGACAAGCCCGCGAAACGGGTAAATGTCCAGATCTACAACCAGACCTTCGAAATACCCGTCAGACGGATGAAGGATATCATCGATATCGTGAACGTTCTGCGCCAGGTCTACGCCCTCTTTGAAAAAAATTACGTTCCGGAGCCTCCGCTTGAGATCAGCGAGCTCGAATACATCGCCGTCAACGGCATCCTTAAAAAACTCGACCCCCACTCCTACGCCTTCACTCCGCGTGATTTCGAGGAGTTCAACAACTCGACCGAGGGCAGCTTCGGCGGTCTCGGGATCGTGATCGGCAAGAACGACGACAACGAGCTTACCATCATCTCGCCGATCCAGGGCACTCCCGCGACCAGAGCCGGTCTGGAGGCTAACGACGTCATCGTCCAGATCAACGACGAATCGACCATCAACATGCCGTTAGACAAGGCTGTCGAAAGGATGCGCGGCGAACCGGGGACCGACGTCACGATCAGGATCAGACGCGCCGGGATACCGGATCTCCTGACCTTCAACCTGACACGCGAGATAATCAAGATCGAGTCCGTACTTCCGGCTATGCCGAAGCCCGGGATCGGCTACATCAACCTCTCCGGCTTCATGGGGAACACCTATGCCACTCTTGTAGAAGAGATAGAAAAGTTAAAAAAACAGGGCATGAAGGCGCTTGTACTCGACATGCGCAACAACTCAGGCGGCCTCCTGTCGCAGGCTATCAAAATCAGCGACCTCTTCCTTGCAAAGGGCGAGATCGTCTCGACCGTCAGCGACGACGAGGACGAAACGAACGAAGCCAGACCGCAGAAAAGCGATATTCTTGATATCCCGATAATCGTTATGATCAACGAAGGGTCAGCATCGGCTACGGAGATCGTTGCGGCAGCCCTCAAAAAGAACAACCGGGCAACGGTCATCGGCAGGAAGAGCTTCGGAAAGGGCAGCGTCCAGAACCTGACTCCGCTTCCGCACGGCGGCGGACTGAAGTTCACGATCGCGCAGTACCTGACCCCCGGCAAGATCTCGATCCAGTCGGTAGGTATCACTCCGGATATCGAGCTGCGCCCATCGTTCGTACATCAGGACAAGCTCTCGCTCTTCGATTCCGGCGACCGCGCTCTGAAGGAGAGCGACCTCGAGGAGCACATCATCAGCCAGTACGCGCCGAAAAAACCGGAATTTCCGCGTGTCAGGATCAGATATTTCAAGGAATACAAGGACATAAAGACCCTCCGCGAAGAGAGACGCAAGGAGAAGCACGGCGAATTCAGGAGCGACGACGAGATCGAAATCGCCGTCGAGATCGCATCCGAGATGGTGAACAGCAGTCTCACGGCATTCCAGGCAGCTGAAAACATTAAGGATTCACGCTGGAACGCAGTCCTCGGCAAGCTGAAGGATTTCGGCATCGACTGGAAGCCCGCGACATCGCTCAGGAGACCGGACAAATCCTCGATCAAGGTCTCGATGCTGAGCGACAGGCTCCTTACCGGCGGAAAGACCCACACGCTCACCTTCAGGGCGGAAGCCGAGGGCGAAGTCGAAAACCTTGTCGGCATCCTCGAGTCATCCATCCCCTACCTCAGGAACGTCGAGATCCCCTTCGGGACCTTCACGGGAAGCGTCGAAAGATCAGTCAACGTCAAGCTGCCAGAGGCGATGCCGTGGCGTGACGAAGAGGCTACGGTAAAACTTTACCTGAACTCTCCGGAACCGGGAAAAGAGATAAAATCCGAAAAAATAACACTCGAAACAAGGCCTGTCGAGCAGCCCGAGCTCAAGCTGAGCCTTATCGCCGTCGAGACGAGCGGGAACCGCGACGGTATCATTGCGGAAAACGAAGAGCTGAAGCTCAAACTCGGAATCAAAAACGTCGGAAAAGGCGGGATCCTCGAGGGCAAGGCGCTCCTCATCAACAACGCGAACTCCGAGGAGATCTTCATAACGAACGGCAACACCTCGTTCACGCTGGAGCCCGACAAATCGACGACCGCCGAATTTTCGGTCAAGATCAGCAAGTTCACCAGCGTGAAAAAGGGCAGAATACCGAAGCTGATCGTCTCGATCTACGACTACAAAACCAAGTATGCTGCTGATTTCACGCTCAATATATCGCAAAATGAGCCGTCGTGCAGATTCGTTGAAAAACAGGCTCCTGTCCTTCTCGAAAAGGATACGCCACTTTTCGAGTCTGCCGAAATGAAGCAGAAACTCGGCGTCATGTTTGAAAAAGGGACGAGAAAGGCGCTCGGCAGCTGCGGTGAGGCTACGCTCCTCGAAAACGGCTACTGGGTCTCCAACAAGGCAGTGACAGAAAATCCGGAGGCCTCGGCAAAGCAGGCCAAATACGGAGTCTACTACCCGATCGCAATGCCGAAGCTCAACTTCGACAAGTCTCCCGTATCGACCGATTCGGCCGGATTAAACGTTCAGTTCTCGGTCAGCAGAAGCGATGTACGGGACGTATTCGTCTATCTCAACAACAAAAAGATCTTCTACAAGCGGCTGACGGAGACTGACAACGGCGAATTTTCGATCCCGGTAACGCTGACCAAGCATGACAACAACATCACGGTCACAGCCGAAAACACGGACAGGGAGAGACGGACGACCTTGACAAAACACGTCATCTTCACCAAGGGCAGAAAGGAGAAGGACGAAGAGGCCGCATACGAAGACGAGTAAGCAGAACCGCCGGCATCACGTTTTTCCGTTTTTTTTGCATCCAGAGAACATCCTGATACAATCAGCGATCGAAACTTTATGTTAGTGCATATCGTTTCCGGGTATTTTGTTTTTTTTGCAATGGAGGAAAAATGAAGAAATTTTTCGTTCTTATTCCCGTTGCAATGATTTTTTTCATTGTTGCATGCGGGAACTCGTCAAAAAATTCTGACGACTCCGATCCTACTACGACGACCGACGGGGATTCGATTGAAAATCCCGACGCCGGCGACACAGCTTCCGATGCAGGCGACACCGCTCCAGATGCAGGCGACACCGCTCCTGACGCAGGCGACACTGCTCCAGACGCAGGCGACACCGCTCCCGACGCAGGCGACACCGCTCCCGACGCAGGTGACACCGCTCCCGACGGCGGAGACACGGCTCCAGAACCTGACGGAGAGGCTATCGAGGATGATCCGGGCTACGATCCTGACGACATCACGACAATCGAAGAACCCGAAAACTGCGCAGAGCTCAACCTTTCGGACTTTGCAGGCTTCACTCACAACACCATCTCTGTTGCCGAGGCGGCTGACATCGAAACAAAAGAGCTCACGATCACGATCAACTCGACCGAAAAGGTCTGCCTCAAGCTTTCAGGCAGCTACGACGGCGGCATCAAGTTCAAAAACAAAAAGGATGTCGATGTTGACCTTATCCTGAACTCCGTCAGCATCACAAGCGAAAACTTCCCGGGATACCTCAAGCTCAACACGAGCAACGAGGCATTCACTGCTGACTACAAAAACAACACCTACACCGTTCAGCTTGAAGGCGACAGCACGATCACAGGCGCCGCGAACTCAGACAGCAAGAAGGTTTTCGGCTGCCAGGCCAACCTGACTGTTGTAGGCTCAGGTACGCTCACAGTCACCGCGAAGTACAAAACAGGCATCGGCGTTGACGACGTTATGACCGTCAAATCGGGCGTGATCAACGTCAATGTCGAGCGTCCGTCCGAGATGACCTGGACAGACAAGGCCTTCGCTCTGAAGATCACGAACGGCTTCGTAATGGACAACGGAAAGCTCACGATCAAGGCTACCGACAACATCGACGGCTTCGAGGCACGCGGTCTCAAGGTCGACGGTCAGGACTGCCTTCTTACCTGCGAGCTTGAAGAAAACTGCGCAGGCGGCGAAGTCTGCGACGCGACTACTGGCAGCACCTACGGCCAGGGAAAAGGCTACATCATCATCAACGGAGGCGAGATCAACGTCGAATCCGATGCGAAGGCAATCACTGCCGGCTGGGATATCGAGGAGGACTTCACCAACAGCGACGCAAGCGACAACCCGACACCCGACATGACTGTCAACGGCGGAAAAATCACCATCAGGACGGTCGGAACTCCGCGAGACGAGACAACAACAAAGGCTTCTCTCAGCCCGGAAGGACTCGAAGCCAAGAACAAGCTCGTCATCAACGGCGGCGAGATCCGCGTCTACTCGACCGACGACGCGATCCAGGCAGGCAACCACGTTGAGATCGCAGGCGGCAAGATCATCGCCTACGCTTCGAAGAACGACGCTGTCGACTCCAACGGCACGATGCTCCTGAAGGGCGGGCTCCTCATCGCGATGGGCGCAACAGCTCCGGAAGGCGGCATTGACGCTGACATGAGCTCCAACGTAACCTACGAAGGCGGCATCATGATCGGCATCGGCGGCAGCAACAACTTTCCGCAGACAGTCAATGCAGGCAGCTTCGTAATGACATCGCTTGACGGTTCGACTCAGGGCGGCCCGGGTCAGGGTGGTCCCGGTCAGGGCGGTCCCGGTCAGGGTGGTCCCGGCGATATGGGCAGCGGCGCAGCTTATGCAGGCAAGACATTCGCGCTCACAGGGACTGACGACACCAGAGCTATCGCAGCGTTCAAGCTCCCGGCTGATTTCGCAGGCGGAAAGAGCCTCATCATCATGGCTCCGTCACTTGTAAAGGATACCGTTTACCAGCTTAACACCGACACGACGCTCACCGTTGCAGAGGGTTCGGAACTTTTCGACGACATCGTTCTGAACTATGACGGCACGATCAGCGGCGGAACAGCAGTAAGCGTAACGGCCGGTCAGGGCATCAATCAGGGTCCCGGAGGCCCCGGCGGCCCCGGCGGCGGTCAGCAGCCGTAACCTGAACATCTGTTTCCGTTTTTTTCTTTTTTTCCAGCTCATTCCCTTTAATTTAATCTGTTTTTGGGTACAATATTGCGTTTTTTTAGTTTTTTTTTCGGAGACGAACTATGAAATTTTTTAAAAATTTGCTCACTTTGACAGCTGTTGCAGCTCTTTTCTTCTTCGTTTCATGCGGCGAAGAGGAAGATGACCCGATCGCTACCGACACCGGAGACACCGTTTCGGATACCGGTTCCGCAGACACAGGTTCCGGCGGAGATACAGGATTCGGCGACACAGGTTCGGCAGATACCGGATCGGGAGATACAGGTTCCGGCGACACCGGTTCAGGAGACTCCGGCGCAGATTCAGGCACCGACACAGGCGACCCGGACGAACCGTTCGTCTGCCCGTGCGGAGCCGACGACCTTGACCCGGACGGCGACGGCATACCGAACGGCGCAGAGGGCTGCGACGACTTTGACGGCGACGGTCTTGTGAACTGCATCGATACCGACAGCGACGGCGACGGCATACCGGACAGCCAGGAGTGCCCCGAGATCCCCTGCAGAGATACCGACGGCGACGGCATACCGGATTTCCTTGACCGCGACAGCGACAACGACGGTCTTTCCGACAAAAAGGAGAAGGAAGCCGGAACAGACCCGCTCCTGAAGGACACCGACGGTGACGGCTCCGACGACCTTGCAGAGATAGCTTACGGTTCAAGTCCGCTCGATCCGGCAGACACGATCCCGGCAGGTATCTTCTACGTCGTTCTGCCCTACAACGCACCCGAAGACGTAACAAGGACGCTTTCTTTCTCAACGAAGATCGAAGCCGTTGACATCCTTATCGTTTTTGACCGCAGCGCTTCGATGTCCACAGAGGCGGCCAACCTCAAAAACGAGATCAAGACAGGCATCATCGACGCGATCGCCAGCGTATACGACGACAACGATTTCGCAGCCTACGGTCTGATGGGATTCGGCTACTCGCAGTTCTACAAACTTTATCAGCCGATGACTCTCGATATCAACGCGATCAAGAGCGCAGTCGATACACTTGACGCGAACGAGGACGACGAGATGACGGTCGAGGCGCTCTATCAGGTCGCGACCGGCGAAGGCATCAAAGGAAAATATTACCATCAGGTTATGGGCCAGCAGATGCTTGCAAAGCAGGTCAACATCCCGAAGATGGACTGCACGGGTGAACTCGGGAACATCGGCGGAGCCTGCTTCAGACAAAAATCGATGCCTATATTCATCGTGATCACTGACGAAGCCTTTGTCGAGTGCCTGCTCGCAAGCGAAAGCACGGGAATGGGCTGCAGATGGGAATGGGCTGACCCTGACGCTCACAGCAAGACCGAAACTCTGGCGGCAATGGGCGGTATCGGCGCAAAGTTCATCGGGATCGATTCCGGTTTCGACGACAACGGCAGCAGAACGGATCAGGCCAAGAAGGATTTCGAACTTTTCGCACAGTACACAGGCAGCATCAATGCAAACGGCGACCCCTTCATTTACCACACTGAAAATGCAGACGGTACCGGCATCGGCGGACAGATCGGTGAAGCGGTCATCGCGCTCACCACTTGGATCGACATGGACGTCACGACAGGCAGCTTCAGCAACGAAAAGTGCGGAGACCGCAGCGCTGCCGACTTCGTAAAATCATCCAAGACCCTTTCGTCGACCCCCGAGATCGACCACGACGATACGACCTTCTTCTCGGTCCCCCAGGATGCCGAAGTAACCTTCGACGTTCGTTTTTACAACGATTTCTGCATAAACGGAACAGACAAATGGGCTGAATACGAAGCAAACGTTTCGGTCCTCGGCAACGGAAGCTACCTTTCCAGCCGACTTGTCCACGTTGTCGTTCCTGAATCAACAAACAAATAGGATTGAGGTAACCAAAAATGAAACGCTTTCTGATTTTCCTTCCGATTTTATCGCTTCTCTTCATTCTGACCGCGTGCGGCGCTGAAGAAGATGATATCCCCTGCTTCGTACAGAGCGACTGTCCCGACGGATACACCTGCAATATGGCGCAGAACCTCTGCTTCAAAGACAGCACTGCTGACCACGGCGACGACAACGGCGACAGCGGCAACAGCGGAGGAGACCACGGAGATAATGATCCCAACACTCCCGATGCAGACGGAACTATCCCGAACGAGGAGGAGCACGGCTACTACGTCAACTGCACGCCGGGCGACACCCAGCCCTGCTACGAAGGTCCTAGCGGCACGTCAGGCGTAGGTATCTGCACGGCAGGCGTAAGGACATGCGTCGAGGACGGTACGGACTGGAGCGAGTGCGTAGGCCAGGTACTTCCGCGCAGAGAGATCTGCAGCAACGGCATAGATGAAGACTGCGACGGTCAGGACATGACTCCCGAAAATGCAATTGATTTCGACGGAGACGGCTACACCTACTGCGACGGCGACTGCTGCGAAAAAGGCTGGGAAAGCGATACTGTCGGCTGCCGCGGGAACGACTCTCCGGAAAGAATAAACCCGGGTGCATACGAATTCACCGACAACTCGATAGATGACAACTGCAACGGCGAAATCGACGAAGTCGAGGTCTGCGACCAGGGTCTCGTGCTCCAGGAGGGCGACTACACAGGCAACGCAGAGAAGCTCGCGAAGGCGATGGGTATCTGCCGCGGCCTCGTTTCGGCAGACATAACGCTCGCCGGGACCCCTGCGACCGAATCCATCGACAGCAACCCGCAGGCCTGCAACTCCTCAAGCGGCGACGGTCAGTCCTACCAGTATCAGAAGAGCGACCGTCCGAGCCTTGAGAGACCGCACTACGACTCGGAAGCAAAGACCTATGAGGTCCCGGAGGTCTTCGGAAGCGCGATGCACCCGAACGAAGGCACAAGACTTGCAGTCATTTCGACCGGTCAGTGGAACTCGCCGACCCAGAACGCTCAGTGCGCGACGATCGGCGCAGGCGACATGCAGACGGCAAGCACCGTTCCCGATGACTGGATGAACATGATGCCGAACTGCGAGATCCCGAAGGCACCCTCATGCGGCGGCACCGCTATGCAGGACGGTCTCACCAACCAGTGCGCCGGCAAGACTATCCCGGTAGTCCAGGATCCGATCATGCTGACGCTCAACCTCAAGGTCCCCGCAAACGCGAATGCCTTCGAGTTCAAACTCTTCTTCATGTCAATCGAGTTCCCGTCGACCGTCTGCTCAAGCAGCAACTACAACGACTTCTTCATCGCTCTGCTTGATTCGAAATACAACGAAAAGAACCCGGGTGCAGAGTTCATGAACCCGTACGACAAAAACCTCGCAAAAGACGAGCTCGGCAATCCGGTCGGCGTAGACCTTGCCCCGGCAGGGCTCTTCAAGGCGTGCAACCCCTCCTGCAACTCGACCAACAAGTGGAACTCCTGCACAGGCGACAGCGTACTTGCAGGCACAGGGTTCGGCTCCGGCGGTTCAGGATTCATCGCTTGTCAGGAGGCTCACGGCGGTACCGGCTGGCTCACCGTCACGGGCAACGTCGTTCCTGAAGAGGAGATCACCCTCAGGCTTGCGCTTTGGGAGCAGGGCGAAGTCGGCTACGGTCCCGACCACTCATGGGATTCGACAGTCGTCCTCGACGGCTTCAAATGGCTGCCCCGTCCCGGAAAGGCTGGTGTTTCCGACAAATAAAATCAACAATTTACTCATTATTCCACAAAATAATTCAAGGGTCTGAGGCATGATAAAATCAAAGCTTGCGATACCTTACCTTCACGATCACCACAACCACTTCACCCTATACGCGGGGATGTACGGTTCATTATGCCTGAAAGAGGTTCGCGACAAAGAGAAGGCATTGGAATTATTAAAGAAACTCCCTGATGAAGGGCTCAATACGGCTTACGCGTGGAACAGCGGTTTCTACAACTTCACGGCTTCGGAACTGAACTCGCTTCCGCCGGTTCTGATAGTGAACCTCTCTCTCCACGGCTTCATCCTGAACGATGCGGCAAAAAAGATTTTAGAGCCGCAGTATCCTGAAATAATTTGTAATTTTGAAAATTCAGAGTGGCGTGAAGCCCATGTCAACGAACTGCTGCTCTTCTTCGTAAGGATCATGCCGCACTCAGTAGAGTCGATGTGCGCTTTTGCAGAGGATTTACGAACGAAATTCGGTATTTATGAAATCGAAGACATGCTTCTGCCCTCCGCGGAGATGTTTGAAACGATCCAAAATTCGCCGCTTCGCGACAGGGTCACGTTCTGGGCGGACTACGAGACCTTCAAGACTCTCCCGGGCGGGATCCGGCAGCAGATCCACGGAGTCAAACTCTTTGCCGACGGCGCCAACGGCTCGAAAACCTCGGCGATCAGCGAACCCTTCCTCGACGGCTCGACCGGCATTCTGAACTACACCGAAGAGCGCCTTTCCGAAATCTTCGAAGAGTGCGCCGAAATCTCGAACGGGATCGCAGTCCACACGCTCGGAGACATCGCTTCGAAACAGGTGGTGGATGTAACTGAGAGGCTCAGAAGGCATAACTCAGACCTTCCGGTAAGGATCGAACACGCCCAGTTCATAGACGAACTGACGGCACGCAGGGCAAAGGATCTGGGCATAGTCCTCTCGATGCAGCCTAACTTCAGCGAAGACTCCGTCATCTACCGCGACAGGCTGAGCGAGCGTTTCCTGAAGACGAACAACCCGTTCAGGATGCTTATCGACAATGTCGGCTTCAAACCCGGCAGGGATCTTCTTTTCGGCTCCGACGGAATGCCGCACGGGATCCGGTTCGCGCTTTCACAGGCGCTTTTCCCGCCATACCTGGGGCAGAAACTGACTATTTCCGAGCTTGTCGCAGGCTACGCTGCCGAAACAGGCTGCGGTCACTTTGAAATCGATGCAGACGAGGTGCTCAAATGAAGAAATCGAGAGTTATCAGACTTGGCAGAGAACTGATCGGAGGCGACAATCCGCCGCTCATCCAGACGATGATCACCACCCCGCTGACTTCGCCGGAAAAGGCGGTCGGCGAGGCGAACTACGCTATGGATCTGGGCTGCCGCGTCGTCAGGACGGCATTCAAGGATGCGGCGGAGACTTCAGGTCTGGAAAAGCTCGTGAAGAGTTTTGCTGGTGAGATAATCGCAGACATCCACTTTGACTACCGGCTTGCACTCGCGGCGATAGAGTGCGGAGTCAGCGGGATCCGCTTCAATCCGGGAAATATCGGCTCGTCCGACCGCGTTGACGCCATCATTGAAGCTGCCAGAAAACGTCCTGAACTCGCAATCAGGATCGGAGTTAACGGAGGCTCCCTCGACAAGAAAATCCTAAACAAATACAACGGCATAACATGGGAAGGTCTGGCTGAGAGCTCGATCTTCTGGGCTAAATACCTTGAAGAGCGCGGATACTTCAACTTCAAGATTTCGGCAAAATCGTCGAATGTCCGTGAAACGATCGCGGCGTGCAGAAGGATCAGGGAGCTCAGCGACGCTCCGCTTCACGTCGGGATCACTGAGGCCGGCGGCGGGAAACACGGGATCATCAAGGGAACGGCCGGGATCGCGATCCTGCTCTCGGAGCACCTTGCCGACACATTCCGTGTAAGCCTGACAGCCGGGATAGACGAAGAGATCCGGACCGCCAACATGATCCTGAAGTCGCTCGACCTGCTTGAAAACGGTGTCGAGATCGTAAGCTGCCCGACATGCGGAAGGACCCACGGAAAGGTCATCGAATACTACAACCGCCTTGAAAAGTGGCTCGACGAGAAGCGCTGGTGGCTCCTGCCGAAACTCAAGGTCGCAGTCATGGGCTGCGAGGTGAACGGTCCGGGCGAAGCGAAGGATGCGGATCTCGGGATGGCTCTCGGCAAAGACTGTGCGATCTACTTTGAACACGGTGAAATCATTAGGAAATTTGACGATCAGGACACGGCTTTCGAATATCTGACGGATAGGGTCAGGGAGATCGAAAAGATCAGTTAGCCCCTTGCCTTCTCCAGGGCTTCAAGAATATTTTCAGCAATTTCTTCTGTGATTCCAGGCACCTGTTTCAACTCATCGACAGATGCTTCGGATATCTTCTGCAGGGTCCCGAACCTCTCCAGAAGCGCAAGCTCCCGCTTTAGTCCGACCCCTCTGACCTCGGCAAGCCTCGATGTCAGCTTGTTCTTTCGAAGCTCGCGGTTGTAGGTTATCGAGAAACGGTGGCTCTCGTCGCGTATCGACTTCACGGTGAGCGCGAAGATGGAATCCTGAAGCACCAGCTCGTTGCCGAATTTGTCCAGAAGAAGTTCCATCCCCTTGATTTTCTTACGGTCCTTGATGATACCGGCGATCGGCAGATACCCCTGCAGAACCGAATCGACAGATGATATCTGCCCGGTCCCGCCGTCGATCAGAAGCAGTGAAGGCTTCTCGAAATCACCGGTCTGCCAGTGCTTCAGGAGCCTCGAGGCGACCTCTCTGAGAGAGCCGAAATCGTCGACGCCGCTAACGGTCTTGATTTTGAACTTCTTGTATTTTTTCTTCGCGAACCGGCCGTTCTCCCACCAGACGGCACCGCATACGGAGTATTCGCCGTAGAGCGTCGAGATGTCGATACAACATATCGAAGAGACCTCCGTCTGCAAAAATTCAGACAAAATACTCAGTGTTTTGGCAGTCTTGCCCGATTCGCTCAGATAGACCTTCACGCTCTGCCCGATGTTCGCCTCGAGCATCTTCAGGATCTCGCCGGAGACATTTCCTATTTTTCTGAAGCTTTTGCCCAGAAGCATCGAGATCTGTTCAGCCCCGACAACGTTCGGAAAGATATTAAGCCGCTCGGGAAGATGGTTGGCAAGAGCCGAATAGAAGGAGACCAGAAAGGCGGGGATCCAGATGTCAAGAGTCGGGAACTCGCCGTTTACAGTCAGTGATTTCAAATAGATAAGCTTTCCGTCGGCATATCTCGCGACTGCCGCGAAAAGAACGTCCCCGTGCTGCCTGAAGTACAGATGATCGTCAACTCCGCTCCCCGAAAACTCGACGCTGTACCTCTTCTGCATCTCGGGAAGCAGTACGAGAAGATCACGCAGCTTAGCAGCGTTTTCAAAGTTCAGCGCGTTTGCGCTTGCCTCGATCTTTTCTTTAATGATCCCGGACAGTTCACGCCATTTTTTCCCCTGAAGGACCTCGATCACGCTCTTAAGGTTAGCCTTGTACTGCTCAGCCGTGATTTTTCCCATGCACGGACCTGGACAGAGGCCGATCTGGTAGTTTATGCAGCCTTTCGGACGTCTGTCGTTACAGTATTTCAGAGGGTAGACCACCTGCAGCAGGCTCTTCAGCGAGTTCATCAGCCCTACCTGAGTGAATGGACCGCGGACGAACTGCATCTTCTTCGTGATCTGGCGCGTCACGATGAGCCGAGGGAACTCCTCATCAGTTACCGCGAGGTACGGATATGTCTTGTCATCCTTGAGCTCAACGTTGAAAAAGGGCTGTCTCGCCTTTATCAGAAGGTTTTCGAGGATCAAAGCCTCGGTCTCGGAGTTCGCGATTATTATTTCTACGCTCACAGCCATAGACATCAGAGCGCCGATCATGGCACGGCTGTCGGTCCTGAAGATATACTGAGAGACCCTTGCGCGGAGGTTTTTCGCCTTTCCTATGTAGATGACTCTGCCTTCGGTATCCTTAAAAAGATAGACTCCGGGCTTCTCCGGCAAATTCAAAAGGAGATTTTCGTCAATAGTATAGGAATTACCGCTCTTCAAAGCATTAACCGAAAAGACTGAGTGGAGAAAAAATGGCGACCCCAGGCGGATTCGAACCGCCGTTGGTGACGTGAGAGGCCACTGTCCTAACCACTAGACGATGGGGTCAAAAAGTGGATCCCGAACAAGGATTCGAACCTTGATTGACGGAGCCAGAATCCGTAGTCCTGCCATTGGACGATCCGGGATCACATTATTTGTATATGCGGGCGTAGACCTTGTCATCCCAAGCGATGACATAGATTTTATGCCAGTAAGCCGTTTTGCGGAGATTGTAGAATACATAGACCTGAAAACCGGCTTCACTCGTCTGAAGCTCGCTCTTCACCATGTCGTCTCCGACAAAAAGCGCCTGGATCTGCTTGACAGAAGTCTCGAAATCCTTCATCAGCTGATACTTGTCGTCACCAACTTTGGCAGCCTGATTCGGAAGGTACGCAAGATTCAGATCCTTCGCATATAAACCGCAACTCAAAAGTAACAGAACCAAAAAAACGGCGGCATTATAGTGAAACGAACCCGTCATGTCAACTATTTTTTTCATAATTTTCATTTTTATCGCGCTCGCCCGTCGTTTTATTTCGCTTCGTTCTGCAATTGTTTGATTTTTTCCTTGAGAGCCTTCTCGACTTCCCAGATCTCCTTGAGCTGTTTTCTCGCCTCTTCGTCAGCCTTTTTGGTGTCTTCGATGAGCTTCTTGAGGTTGTCGCGCTGCTGGTTCTCCTTCGCAAGCTCCTCAGGCGTGATGCGGACGCCGTCGATCAGATAGAAGTTGAACGAAAGCGGCTGATCCGGATCCCACTCCTCCGGGATATCCTTTACGACTGTCTTGAAGACCTTTACGCTGCTCGGAAGGAGCGAAGTCCTGAGACCTTCGTATCTCATATCGGTAACAGGAAGGAAATTCTCTGCATAGATCACGTCGCCGTTTTTATCTTTGAATCTTACGCGGATGCCGACTCTGATCATGTCAAGGTCGCTGCTGCCGTTGAGGATCGTTCCGGTGAGCTCCGCCATTCCCGGGCGGTCAGTGATCTTTCTGCCGGTGATCTCATCGATCTTGATAAGGCCCTTGTAGTTCTTGAGAAGGTTCGCAAGTCTCGCCTGCTCCTCGTTGCGTGCGGTGATCTCAAGCATAAGATCCTGCTGCTCGACCTTGTAAGCCTCGCCCTCTTTTACGACGCGGACCGTGAAAATAAGGCTCTGGTCTTCGTTCATGACGTTTGCCATACGGCCCATGTTCGAAGTCCTGCCGGTCGCCTCGATGAACGCCTTCGTCTCTGCGTCGATGACGAGATTGGCGTGCGCAGTCCTGAGTTCAGCTCCGATCTTCCCTTTGTAGGTCGATGTCGCGTAATCCTTGAAATCATCGAAAGATACAGCCTTCTTCATCTCTGATGAAAGCCAGTTGTCATAGACCTCCTGCAAAGTTCCCTGTTTGCCGTCGGAAGCGTCTCTGACCGCATAGAGATAACCCTGGATGAACGCATCTACCTGATCCTGAAGGGACAGCTTCTTCTCACAGCCTGCCAATGCGAGCAAAAGCGTAAGCAAAACGATGATTTTTTTCATAATTTCCTCCTGAAAAAATTTAAAACCATTGATTTTCGTTACCTAGATTCCGATGTCAAGAATATAGCTGCCTACAATGTTCATTGCGGATATATTTGAACTTTCGCTCATGAACGGTGTAACCTTCAGCAGATACTTTTCACCCTTTTTAACACTTTTCGAGACGTAGCTGTACTTGTTGAAGCTGATCGTCTCGATCATGTCGTCCGATTCCGCTACGACCGCGCCGTCCTGAAAAAGCGTCAGCACCGTGTTGATATCGAACGGATTCCCGGGATCACGCGAAGTCTCGGCGTACAGGATACCATCCTTTTCGATCTCTATCTCAAAGAAATTTTCATAAAAATCGCGGTTGGTGTCGAAAAATCCGCGGTAACTGCCGCCAACGACCGCCCTGACCGGAGTCTTGTCGGTATCCTGAGTCCAGTCGCGGATCTCACTCTCTGAGGCGCGGACCGAGAGATTCAGCGTCTCTCCGGAGTTCTTCTCGCATCTGTTGATGTAGATACCGAGCAGAAGAGATTCCGTCCTGCCGGACCTTCTGGCGAAAAATTTTACAGACCCGGCAGGTCCGAGGTATGCGTAGGGCAGAAGCGAGCTGTCGAAGACGTGCATCCCGACAGCTCCGTTCTCAGATGAACCGAGCGTTATCTCATATCTTTCGGCAGCATCGGGAAGCACGCACCTGAAAAAGCGCCACCCGCAGTCGGCAGACCCGGCCTCTGTCTCCGCATTGCCTGATCCGTCGAACTCGAGAACCGGTATCTCCCCGCCCCTTTTTATATCCAGCGAATATCCGACACCGCGTCCTACCAGATCGAAGTAGAGCGAGCCGCTGAACGGCATAACCATGTTGATGATGTTCGTCTCCATGCCGCTAAGCCGGTTAGCACGGAGCGGAACGGCCCCGCCGCTTGTCAGAGGATAGCTCGCGGCCCACATCTCGGCGAGGAAGGGTTCTTCAGAATCCGGCGTGACCGATATCGATATCAGAACTCCGCGCTCGATGATGAACCTGAACCAGTCCTCATCGTCCGCAGTTCCCCCCGCAGTCCCCGTCCTGTCGCCGGCAAGGGTCCCGGAGAGTGAATCGGAGGTGATGATGTTGGCGTAACCGTATATATCGTTCGGCTCGAGCTCCTCGTGTTCCGGCTGCCTTTTGAAGGAAACGGAAAATCCCTCGGGAGCAGGCTCTCTGAAATCATTGAGAACTTTTCCTATCACAAGAAGGTTCCTCGAAACCGGATAGAGACTTGCATATATCAGCGGATCAAGCTTGTCGCTGTAAAAATCCTCGTCATCGCCGCCTCCGACGACCTCGCCGCTTTCGCAGTCGAGCACGAATGCAAAACTGTCGCTGCCCGGCTCGTGCGAATCCAGATTCATCTGGTAATAGCCGGGTTCGGAAAAATCGAGCTCCAGGACCTTGACCGGCTCGTCAGGCCCGCGGAATTCCAGATCCGCCGTCTCGCCGTCTTTCAGCCGCATGTACTCCGGCTCGTCGCAGATATAATTCGTAAGTACCCGGAAATAATAGTCAAAACCTCCTACAGGTTCCGTATCGCTATGAGTATTCCGTCTGTCTCCGAACTCGAAATACTGCCAGCCTCCGGTCGAGGCGATAAACTCGACGACGTATCTGCCCGGACTGTCGAAGGTCGCGAAGGTATAGTTTCCCAGACCGTCCGTGTGGGCGATGTAGGGCTTGAAAGCGGCATCCTGAGACTCGAATTCGAAAAAGATCTTTGTTCCGACAGGACGCCAGATCTTGAAGACATCGGTATCGGGGACATCTCCCCCCGGCTCGGCGATACTTCCCTCGTAGACGCTCCCCTCCTCTATACCGAAGGCGTTGTAAAGCATCTCGTTCGGCTCTGTCTCGCGGACATATTCATGCGGATCGGAGTAACGTTCGTGCGAGCAGCCTGAAACCGCCAGAAGAAAAAGCGGCAAAAAGAATCTTAAAAACTTCGTCAATACAAATCTCCGGAAGCAAAAAACCTAAAACGTCCAAAGGTACCAAAAAAATAAAAAAAGTACACACTTAACAAACTTTCAAATTGACTTGATCCGTATTAAAAATATACTTCCTCCTTGTTTTTTTGTATGAGGCTGACGGTATATGGGTTCCGGGATTTTAGACAAGGTTTTTGGCTTTCTCAAAAAGGATCCCGATTCTATTCTCTCGAAAGAGGCGCAGCAGGTCCTGGGAAAGATCCCGAGCCTCGACCTCAACGACCTTCTCCGCGACGTCAAATCGGCAAAGCTTCTTGCCGATATAAACAAAGACCCCAACAAAGTCGACAACTTCATCCAGCTCGCCGAATACTACAAAAACCACAAAAAGATCGACAAGGCGATCAACATATACCTCTCGATCGCGCAGCGTGAGCTTGAGCGCCAGAACTTCGTCCAGTCTTCGAACTACATTCAGATGGCGATGAAACTTGAACCAGACAACGGTCCGCTCAACATGTTCAGCGCCGACATCGACATCAGGACGGGAAAGTTTGCCGAAGCTGCCGACAAATACCGTGCGGCAACGAACTACTTCATCAAGAAGGATGACAGGCTTACCGCGATCTACCTTCTCCGCCGGATAATGGACATGAACAAGGCCACCATGCGCGATCTGCTGAATCTGGCGAGCATCATGATCCACGAGGAGATGTTCGACGAGGCCGAAAAGATCCTCAACTCAGTCCGCGAAAAGCATCAGAACGGAACTGTCGCGAATCTGCGGGACCGTGAATCGTGCCTCCTCATGCTCTATTCGATGAGGAAGGACGATCAGGACATACTGGCCGAACTGATCGAGACCCGTATCGAGCTCCACCAGTATGAAAACGCTCTGGTACTCCTTAAAAAGCTCGTCGCGAAGGATCCGAACAACGTCAACTTCCTGAAGCGCCAGGCGTTTGTCTACAAACAGATGAACGACCTCGACAACGCCGTCAAGATCTTCAAAATGATCGCGAACATCTATGCAAAACAGAACAATCTGATCTACCGCAACATCTTCTACTACAAGGTTTTGAAGTATTCGCCGAACGATATCGAAGCGCTCTCCGTTCTCGGGAAAGATGCCGAACTCAGAAGGAACCTCGATGACAAGATGGAAAACACCGATTCCCGCATCAGATTCGTGGATCTGTCGAACCACGACAAGGACGAATAGGCGCTCCCGCTTGATTTTTCACGTTTTACTGCTATTTGACAGCGTTTTCTGGAGGAATTTGACATGAAGTTTTTTCCGGCTGTTCTTACCGTGTTTTTTTCATTTTCACTCCTCGGAGAGACTCTTTTCGTAAGACCTTCCGACGACTCGAAGCCGTTCACGAAGGCTGCGGTAAAGGCCTGCAGAATCGAGAGCCTGTACAAAATAAAGCGAAGCAGTTTCTATGCCGTTCACACAGATGATCCGGCAGGATCAGCAAGCTGTCTTAAAGCATCTCCTCTTGTAGGAAAGGTGGTGCCGGATAAAAAGACCGACATCACGGTCAAGAGCAAAGACCCCTACTTTAAAAACCAGTGGCATCTCCGGAACACCGGACAGCGCGGAACGGCGGGGAACGACGCAAGGGTCGCAGAGGCTTGGGAAATCATCGAAGAGCTCGGCCTTGAACCCGGCGCAGGAGTAAAGATCGGCATCATCGACGACGCATTCGACCTTCACCACCCCGACATGGAGGGCAAATTCCTGAAGGGCTACGACCTCGAAGACGATGACGATTACCCCTACGCCGACGATAACGAACCTCACGGGACCTGCGTTTCGGGTGTCGCGGCTGCGGTCCGCGGCAACGGGATCGGCGTCGCCGGCGGATGTCCGGGCTGCAAGATCGTTCCAGTAAGGGCGGGATCCTCCTTCGGCGAGGGCGAAAAGATGGCGTTCGCCTTCAATTTCCTGCTTGATAACGGCGTTCACGTCATCACGAACAGCTGGGGGCCCGCCGACAATTCCGGTCACGTCGACATGCCGGAAGTCCTTCAGGAGATAATCGGACATGCGAGAAGATACGACCGGGACGGACTCGGCGTCGTCATCTTTTTCGCAGCCGGCAACGGGAACGAGGACATCAGCGCAGAAGAGACATTCGACGGATTCGCCGCAAATGAAAACGTCATCGCGGTCGGAGCCGTCAACGCCTACGGGATACGCTCCAGCTACAGCGACTTCGGAAAGGATCTGGATATCCTCTCGCCCTCTTCCGACACGGATTCAGACTACCTCTGGAACCCGTTCGCCATCGAAACGACAAAAGACGGGATCTGGACGATCGACGCAAGGAGCTACTACGGCTATTCGTCGACGAATTACACGGAATTTTTCGGCGGGACGAGCAGCGCGACGCCTCTCGCGGCCTCGATCGCGGCACTTTTGATCGGAGCCTGGCCCGAGCTCAGCCGGGATGAACTTTACGAGATCCTGACAACAACGGCGGATAAAGTCTCGCCGAACGATGCGATGTACGACGAAAACGGCTTCAGCGAACTGTACGGCTACGGCAGGATCAACGCGGCAGCAGCAGTCAGCGAACTTTGCAGAAGACACGACTGCACCGGAGGGCTGCCCGCGATCGAGGGCGAGACATACCCCGCCGAAGAGCTTGACTACAGGCTTACCGACAGCGACATGACCGAATTTCCCGATGACGACCTTGCCCCCGTCAAAATTCAGGGAGGATGCACAACTACTTTTATTGATTGGAGATTTTGATATGAAAAAGGAAGAGTTACGGAAAAATCTGAGAGAGTATCTCACTATCGTCCTGATGGCGCTCCTGCTCGCCTTCAACTACATCATTTTCATCATCGAGAACAAGTTCGCGCCGGCGGGACTCAGCGGAGTCGCGATCATGCTCCAGTACAAGCTGGGCCTCAACATCGGTCACTTCACGCTGATGGTGAACATCCCGCTCACGATCCTCGCTGTGATCTTCGTCAACCGGAGATTCGCGCTGCGTTCCTTCCTCTTCACCGTCGCCTACTCAGTCGCCTACATGGTTTTGTACGAATACCGAGAACCGCTCCTCGGCGGCTACATCTACCGTGCGAACGGCGTTGACACGGTGCTTCCCGTACTCGCCGCAGGCATAGTGAACGGCTACATCTACGGCATGACCTTCAAGTCGAACGCCTCGACCGGCGGAGTAGACATCATCGCCAAGCTGATCAGCAGGAGATTCCCGGCTTTCAATTTCGTCTGGGTGATTTTTATCCTCAACGTTGCCGTTGCCGCTGCCAGCTACTTCGTCTACGGAGAACCCGATGAAACCGGCAGGATGATCTACGACATGAAACCCGTCATCCTTTGCATCATCTACAGTTTCGTGACATCCAGGATCGGAGATTTCGTCCTCAAAGGCAACGAAGGCGGCATCAAATTCGAGATCATCACCGAACACGCGGAGGAGATCTGCCAGGACATTTTCGACGAACTTCACCACGGCGCAACTATCTCGACAGTCCGCGGCGTCTACAGCGGCAAGGAGAAGCAGCACATCATCTGCGTCATCAACAAGCACCAGCTCAACGAGTTCAAAAACATCCTTTACAAATACCCTGACGCCTTTGCGTTCGTATCGTCCGTTGACTCGATGATAGGAAGGTTCGTAAGCGTCAAAAGGCGCGTTCTGTAGCCGACAGCCTTAAAACACCGTATTTTCGGATCACACAAGAAGCTGGATCGCGCCGATGATACCGCCTAAAACGTATCCCAGGACCTGGATCGCGCCGAGATGCTGTGCGGCAAGTTTGTTGATCATTTCGTAAAATTCTCGGACATCCTGCCTGTCGATCGCATCGGTAACACGCCGCCCGAGCTGGAGCTTTGACTCGATAAGAGTGCGTCCCTTCTCGTGAAAAAGCGTCTCGAGGTAGGGTCTGACCGCCGGCAGGAGCGTAGTCCCGATGTATCTCCAGATATCGTCGTTATCCGTCACCATCGAGAGCAGAGCCCCGCTGTTTTCCGTCCAGAGCCTCTCTAAGCCCTCCTTAATTTTCGTACGGATTTCATCAGTAAGTTCAGCCACTTGAGCATCAGATTCCCGACTGTTCAGCCACCCCTTGAGCTCGTTCCCGCCCGCCTTAAGCTTTTGGTCGAGGAAATTCTTGCACTCCTCAGACTGGATCCTGGCCCTGATCCTCTCCTCGACCTTATCCCACGAAACGTTGCTGATAACGCCGTCGATCAGCAGCCTTCCGCTCAGGATCCCGACGGTCATCCTTTCAAACATATCCTCGGCCGTCTTTCTGACCTCCGCCTTCAGAAGTTCGATTATTTCGGGAGAATAACCCGCGGCATCGTTCAAAATTTTTGTAACGGCGGCATTTCTCAACTTAGGAGTGTTGACCGACGGAACTATCTCGTTTGACAGGAACCTCCTGACGTTTTCGGTCGTTATGTGCTCTCTCAGAGCCCTGTCCAGCGCGGTTTTCAGAAACCCGTCCGCAGTTTTGAGGATATCCGTCCGCCTGTCGTTCACTATCGTGCGGACCCCATCTCTCAAGCTCGGCACGACCCATGGTCCGTCAAGGAGCCCGAGAGCCATCTTTTCGATCTCGTCCGCCAGCTGCTGAGGAGGAAGAAGGTGCGTTTCGACCTGATTTCCGACCTCGACACCTATCGCAGGCTTGTTTTTCGGTACAAGCCCCTGCCTCCAGTAACCGAAAGTGCAGTACTTCAGCCAGTGGCTGTCCTCCCTGTTGAACGGCTTGAAAAGCATCTCTATCGCGATGTAGTTCGTCGCGTAGCCGATCGCGGCGGAAAGCAGGACAGTAAAAAACGCCGAGAGCCAGCCCGGGATCTCAAGTCCTAGACGAGGCGCCGCCACCTGAAACGGCAGGACAAGAAAGATCGTTACAAAGCTGAGCGGCGAACAGATCAGTTCAAGCGCGGCAAATACCCTGCGCTCGGCATCGCACTCCCCGTTCCTGACAACATCCCAGCGGCTGCGGAACCCGCTGTTTTTCTTTTCATTGCTCATAACAATTCACACAACATACTGATATTTAATACATCCTTTTCATAACACCTATGGGATATGTATCAGTATGCTATGTAGCGCCCGGCAAAAGGCAATATTTCCTTAAAAAACGTATCGGGTCGACACTTCAAGAATCATCTTAAACCTTTCTTGATAAATTTTGCACGCAAAAGACCTATAAAATCGATTCGTTCTCTCATGAGATCCATCACTGCAGCAGCACAAAGAGCCAGAGCCCCCAGACCGTGACCGCTAATGAAGAACAAGACCGCCACAAGCCCCATAATCCCGACAGGAAGCAGATTTTCTGCCCAGCAGGCAGGATAACCGCCCGCATCATAAAGTACTTTAGGCAAAACAAAGCGGAATTTATAAAGATGAGCAGTAAGGAATACGCACCCGGCAACCACAAGCGCTGTAAAGAACCCGGAAACGAACATCATGACCAGCAAAGTCGTAGCAGCGCTCATCAATCTATAACTTTTCATTTTTGCAACCGGATTGCAGTTCATCTCTCTCATAATCACCTCCTTAAAATAAATTCCTAACCTTAAGAACGCCCATTCTGCCAGCCTATCATCTTACGACTTTCGCCTGAAAGCAGAGCTGTTTCACGATCAAACCATTCTAAAAGTCCAGGAACCACATCGTGTTCGTAGTTCTCCATCACCTTGTTAATGATACCTTCCCGTTCGTGACCGTTGACAAGTTTTGAAGCGGCATACACCCCGGCACCGGCAAGGATCACTGAAATACCGAATGTCGCCGCTGCAATGCTTATACCCAGAGCAGACGCCACGGAGCCGGCCATTGATATCGCAACTGTCTTTTTGAATATCCACCATCCTGTCGTCTTTGTCGCCACTGTTACACCAGCCAATGCTCCGCCTGCCATCCAGCCGCCTACTCCGCCTATACCTTTGCCTATAAGTCCGCCGAATGCCGTCGGAGCATCCATCGCCTTTAAATCCGATGTCGATCCGGATCCACCAAGCTCCCAGGCATATTTCGAAATAACGACCTTGAGATGGTCGTTGAACGTGTTGAGACAATTCTGGAGCACGCTTTTGTTACGGATATCATTCTGTGAAAGGAGTTTCCTGAGTTCGTAACCCTCGTTTGCAAGTTCCATTCTGAATCTGTTTTTCATCATCTCTGCTGCGTGTGTCATCTTAAACCTCCAAAAAAATAAAAAAACAACAATCACACTCTACTAAAGCGTCACTTTTGCGTTTTTTCCGGAAATTCCGGCTTTTTTTTGAAAATAAAAAAGAGAAAAATTGAGAAACAGATTTTTCCGCTTGACTGTGTAGCCGGGCGGCTCGCCCGCATAAGGAATCGGCGGCGGCAGTCGTTATACCGTAATAACGTAATATCGATATCACGAAAATATTGCCGCCGCATACATCTCCAACCAGAGCCCGGGTTCTGCCTACATTAAACCTCGAAAGGAGGTAACAATGCCTCTGCCTGGTTAGTTTCAACCAGAGCCCGGGTTCTGCCTACATTAAACATTTAAGGAGGGGGTTATGGACCCTTTCGATTTGTTTCAACCAGAGCCCGGGTTCTGCCTACATTAAACTTATCATGTATGATTTTTGGATGCCAAACTAGTTTCAACCAGAGCCCGGGTTCTGCCTACATTAAACAACTGTACTTCTTTCAAGAAGGGGAGGAAAATGTTTCAACCAGAGCCCGGGTTCTGCCTACATTAAACCTGAAGCTCTTGAATAAAGAGGAAATAAAAGTTTCAACCAGAGCCCGGGTTCTGCCTACATTAAACCTGAAGCTCTTGAATAAAGAGGAAATAAAAGTTTCAACCAGAGCCCGGGTTCTGCCTACATTAAACAAAT